>Ga0335069_10014947_pt1 | contig 10855 bp, 12 predicted proteins | sample Lox_Sample_11_FD_206714 | JGI IMG/M metagenome (GOLD analysis project Ga0335069, IMG submission 206714) | Soil microbial communities from Loxahatchee National Wildlife Refuge, Florida, United States - Lox_Sample_1.1 | ecosystem: Environmental > Terrestrial > Soil > Wetlands | place: USA... | reverse complement strand
TTTGCGAAGTTGTCAGGACCTCGATCCCGCCTTGGCGCGGGAGCTTATCGACCGATACGAGTTTGCGTTGCGGTTGCGTTTTTCCCGCCTGTGCGGCGACGTTGTCGATGCGTCCGCGAATTTCCATTGCTTGGGCCGCAACTCCCTCGCCCCGAATCAATAACCGCCCTTGGCCTTCGAGACGGGACACCTGCTGGCAGGCTGGGCAAAAGCCCCACTGTCCTCGCTTGAGTTGAGTGTCGGTCAGTTCGTGATCGTGGCGCCACGTGCGCCGAACGTAGACCGCGCCGCAGCGCGCGCAAATCGTTGGCTCGCTCGGTGGCGATGTTTTCCTTCGAACCGGCGGGCTTTTATCATCGCGTACCGCGCTTCGATTGAGACTGCGGATTAGCCCTCGCGCCTGTTTTGTTTGTGCCAAGCTAGGCCCCTTTCTGCGCTGCCCGCGCTCTCCCTTTTATCTTGTTCACTTTGTTTTCTTCTCCAAACATCCTTGCGATTCCCACGAACGCATGAAGCAGGTCGCTCCGCGTGATGATGCCGACCAGTCGCTTATTTTCTACTATGGGTACGCTGCCAACCCGTTCCCTCAACATCAGTTCGGCAGCCTTAATCAGACTACTGCGCGGCGATAGTATCAGAAGCTTTTCACTCATGACTTCATCGACGGTAACGCGGCTCGGTAACCCCGTTGGAGGTTCGGGTACTCCGGCCAGACGAGCTGACGTTGTGACGGCGTTAGCCGCATCGCGCAAGTCGCGATCAGTGACGATACCGACCACGTCGCGATTCTTTACGACGGGCAACTGATTGATCCGATATTCCTCCAGTAAAGCGCGCGCGTGTGCGACTGAATCCTTCGGCTTGACGGTCAGTACCTCAAGGCTCATCCAACTCTCACAGACCAAAGGAGCTGGTGGCTCTCGCTTTGGAAGAAGCTCAGCTTGCTTTGAGATCTTTCTTGCCTTGCTTGCGGGCATCGATCATCCTCCGCCGCAATTACCGAAAGCGGATGCTCATCTCGTTAGACAGCAATTCCGCTGCCACTTGTGTCCCCGCCACAATTGGGTCTGAGCGTAACCCCCCGCTCCCATTCGCTACGATTCAGTGTATCCATCGGATACAATCTTCTAGCGCGAAGCTTTCAAGCCTCCTTGGTCGCGAGTTTTTGTAAATTCTGCCAACTTTATTTGTGCACCGACCGCTTATAGTGCTTAGATTGAAATCGGCCTACCAAAGCATTTAAGGAGTTTTTAATGTCAGGATGGTCCGAATCTCAATCCGCGGAAGCAATCGAGAGAGGCTTACAAGGATTACGGTGCGGAACGCCGCGTCACTTCCATCTCCTCTGGGATGAAGACCTCGACGAACTTCGGCCTCTGCTGAAGACGATTATTGATAGTCGGAGCGAAGTCGTCAGTGAATGGTATCAGCTTTACGTTCTCCATTTTGGCGAAGAAGCCTCGATGTCGGAGGCCGAGTTCCGACGTACCTTCGAGCCGGGTCTCGCGTTCAATGAAGCTTCCCTGATCGAAAAGGATATGGATCGGTTCGCTGCAAATGTGGCGCGGCTTGGCGAAAGTCTCGCCGAGAAGCGTGTACCCCTCGGTGAACTAATCGCATCTCTCCATCTTTTTGAAGAGGCTGCGCATAAAATTCTTGCGATCCATGACCAGCCCGTAAACATCCATCTGTACACGCTCTTCGACAAGCTGAGCCACATCCGGATTTTCCTGCTTGCCGACGCCTATTTTCGTGTTCACGATGCTTCTACCCGAGTTCGTATCGGGACGTTGGAGCGCGAAGCGTCGCAGCTCGCTCCCACTGCTCGCCGCAGCTTTCACGGCCTCGTCGGTTCAAGTCATGCAATGCAGACCTTGTACGATCGGATCGCGGCGGCCGGTCGGACGACCGGAACTATCCTTATTGTGGGCGAGAGCGGCACGGGTAAGGAACTGATCGCTCGCGCGATTCGCGAAAGTGGCCCGATGGCGGCTGCTCCATTCGTCGCGCTCAACTGCGCGGCGTTGCCCAAGGACCTAATCGAGAGCGAGCTCTTCGGCTATAAGCGCGGGGCCTTTAGTGGTGCCGTCGCCGATTACCCGGGCCTCTTTCGCGCAGCTGAAGGTGGCACCCTGTTCCTCGACGAAATTACCGAGATGAGCGCTGAGACGCAGAGTAAACTACTGCGTGCGATCCAGGAGAAAGCGATTCGTCCCGTCGGGACATTGCGCGAAGTTCCGGTCAATGTACGGCTCATTGCTTCGACCAACCGGGATCCGGAAATCGCAATCAGCGAAGGGCGTTTGCGTCAGGACCTCTACTATCGCCTCCAGGCTAGCGTGCTGAATGTACCGCCGCTGCGAGAGCGTAAGGGTGACATCCCACTGCTGGTCGATCACTTTATCGCGCTGTTCAATCAGCGGATGACTCGTTCGGAGTCTGTTGTGGGGATTGCACCGGCCGCGCTCGAAGCGATGATGCGCTACGAATGGCCGGGTAACGTTCGTGAGCTCTCGAACGTTATCGAGAGCAGCTTCACCTTCGGCAGCTCGCCGGTGATCCAGCTGGAAGACCTGCCGCCAAGCGTCAGCCAACTCACGGCGCCGGCATCGCCTCCTACGGTAAACGTTGCGGCTCGCTCGGCAACCTTCGCTGATGTGGAGCGTGATGTCGTCCGACGTGCCTTGGAGAACGCCTCCGGCAACAAGACTGAAGCGGCGCGACTACTCAACATCTCGCGCAAAAAGCTTTACGCAAAGATCGCTAAATACAATTTGGTTTGATGCCCATCGTGGGTGCCTTCTGCTGGTCGCCTCGCTTAGGGGCGTACCACCATATGGTGCGCTCGCGTCCCGGTAACATCGACTGATATCCTCGCGGGCGGCGGCACAGTTGATGCTCTAATCTCGGTGGAGAGGTGCCAACGTGCCGGTCGGCGTAGTAAAGACCGTCGAGCAAGAGGAACTCTGGGAGCGCGCCAAGGAGATCGTACGCAGGCGCTACCCCGATGCGCGCGGCGACCGTTTCGATCGTATTGTGATGGGAGTCTATAAAAAAATGGCGCACTACCGGCCAGCCCGGGATGACGCCACGAGGGACTATGAGCTTTCCCTATAAGCGGATTCTATGTGCTGTCGATTTCGACGATTACGCTCCCGCTACGATCAAGGAAGCGGCTGCGCTGGCGCGTGCCGGTGACGGCGTTGTAATACTCTCGCATGTCGTATGGGTGACTCCGCTCGCCTCTGAAGGCTACGTCCTTGGCGAATTGCAGAAGTCGCAAATGGAGGACGCCTCCCTGAAACTCGAGGAGCTTGGCCGCCGCAACCTAGATGGGGCCAAGTACGAGCTTGCGGTCGAACTCGGCGATCCCGGCGACGGGATTCTGGCAGCGGCCAAGCGTTGTCATGCTGACCTAGTGATACTGTCGACGCACGGACGTCGAGGCGTCTCCCACCTTGTCTTGGGCAGCGTTGCCGAGCGGGTAGTACGATTGTCGCCGATTCCGACCTTGACGGTCCGTTCGGCAGTATGATCTTCGTAGAGATGGAGAGACTGGAATGGAGAGCCTGCGCGTTCGCGATCTGATGACCTCTGACGTCACGACCCTCAAGCGCAATGATACGCTGTCGCTGGCGGACGACATTATGAACCTCGGCCGCATACGCCATCTGCCGGTATTGGATGATGACGAACGCGAATTGGTTGGTTTGGTAAGTCAGCGTGACCTTTTCCGCGGTGCGCTCGCCAAGGCACTGGGCTACGGACAACACGGCCAGCGGAAGGTGCTCGATAACCTGCTCGTTAAGGAAGTGATGGCTACCGATCTGGTGACCACCACGCCTGACACAACGCTGCTCGAAGCCGCGAAAATCCTGATGACGCGCAAAATTGGGTGCCTACCCGTAGTAGAGGGTGGCCGCCTCGTCGGTATTCTCACTGAAGCCGACTTCGTCGGTCTGGTCGCGCGTCACAAAAGTTAACGCTCGCTTAACAATGGGCGGAGTTGGGCCTCCGCGATCAACCTTGGGCGTGTGCGGTTTCGTGATACTTGTCGCGGCCTTTGCCTCATGGATTCGGCTGATCGTCGAGGCCGAACGCGGGCAACACTCCGGCCCACGCAGCCATATCCTTCAGTCTTGGGATCAATGGTTGGGTGGGGCTGCGCCATCGAATCAGCATCGCTTGAAAACGCGTGAAACCCTCGCTGACCTTGGACGCCTGTCGGAGTAGATCCGCGGGATTGATCTCCTGCAACTGATTCGTGCCGACGGAAAGCTTGAGTTGCGTTCGTATCGCCGTGGCCGCATCGCCGCAAGCAACGATCCCTGCGCGATCCGCGCTGGCCGTTGCGGCTCGCCAATAACCGGCAAAGATCAGATCGCGTAGCCAGGCAGCCCATGACAGGACGGCCGGCAGGTCTGACTCCTGTCCGCCCAGCAGCAGTGCGACTTTGGTATGGCCGAAGCAGATCTGACCGAAAGCCTGCCCGAGCACATACTTCAATTCTTCGAGTTCGAGCGCATCGATCAGTACCGACGGCAGGACAACCACGTATGGCGAACTCAATCCAAAAGCCTCGGCGCGGAAGAGTTGTTTGCGCAACACGAAGATACGGATGTCGGGTGCGTCAAACCGCTTCCGCAACTCTTCAGCGATTCGATAAACAGCCGGGAACTGCGTTGGAGTGACCTCGGCGCCGTGCAATCGATAATGGAGTTTGGCCTGTAGTGCCGTGAACAGCATCGACAGGTAAATTGCACCCGCCGCGTACATCACGTCCTTCTCGCGCAGCAGGAGCCCGCCGAGCGCGATAATCGCGATAACGAAGATCGCCAAATACAGTCTTGGACGTTCTCCCCGATGGCGGCATCGGACCAGCGAAAGCTCTTTCAGAACCGGCGCGGCCATTGCGGGAGTCGACTTGGTTTGGGAGCTCATGCGGCTCAGTCTAGCGAAAGGTAAGAGGGCTCGCGTGCGCACCGCCGAGTCGTATCAGCAATCCCGAGGACTCCAGGAACCTCAAAATTGGCTGAGGACGCAGACGCGGAGATCTTTGACTTCGTGCGATGCGGCACACAAAATTTGACCCGATGAAAATGCGAGTAGCACGACTTTACGACTTCGGTGATATACGCGTGGAGGAGACGCCGCGCCCGGCCGTCGGCCCCTCCGATGTCCTGGTTCGCGCCCGCGCCTGCGGTATCTGCTCGGGCGATATCATGCCTTGGTATATACGGCGCAAAGCGCCGCTGGTGCTCGGACACGAACCCGTCGGCGTAGTGGAGGAAGTTGGCGCTGACGTGCGGGATTTCAAGCCGGGGGAGCGCGTCTTCGTCCATCATCACGCGCCATGCTTCACCTGCTCCTCGTGCAAACGAGGGGAGTTCGTACAATGCACGACATGGCGCGCTACCAATCTGATGCCCGGTGGGATGGCGGAATACTTTCTCGTCAGCGCCGCAAACCAGCGCGACACGCTAAAGCTTCCCGATACGATCGATGACCCCAACGGCGTCCTCGTCGAGCCGGCGGCTTGCGTAGTGAAGTCATTGCGACGTTCGGGGCTCAAGACCGGCGAGTCCATTCTGATCATCGGCTTGGGCATCATGGGCATGATGCACGTGATGCTCGCGCGTCATATGGGAGCGGGGCTAATCCTGGGGGCTGATCTATTTGCGCAACGTGCGCGGCGCGCCGAGGAGCTGGGAGCCGACCGAGGACTCGTGGTCTCCCGAGATAATCTGGTTGATCAGGTGCGCGAGGCGACCAACGGTGCGATGGCTGATGTAGTGATCGTCGGACCCGGCAGTCCGGCAGCAATCTCGACCGGAATCGCTGCCGCGGGGAAGGGGGCCACCGTCGTTCAGTTCACCGCGACCCCACCTGACGACGAGCTAATCGTTAAGCCACATGACCTCTACTTCAACGAAACCCGCCTCATTCCCAGCTATTCGTGCGGTCCTGACGACACCCGGGAAGCTCTCTCGCTGGTTCAGACGGGAGTTTTGCGCGCGGCCGATCTCGTCACTCACGCGTTTCCACTGAGTGATGTGAGCAATGCGTTCATGCAGGCACAGAAGCCGGAATCGCTGAAGGTGATTGTAACTTTCGGTTCGTAACCGACACCTCCAACAAAAAGAGGGCAACCACCGCGAGGTGGTGCCCTCTTCACTTAAGCTAGCCGATTACTCGCTAACGGATTAGGAAGCAGCCGGAGCCGGAGCAGGCGCGGATGCACCGCTATCGGCCGGAGCCGGAGCAGCAGCCGCAGGCGCCGCCGACTTAACCGGAGCGTACTTCGTCTTCACGTGAACATGATGGTGAACACGGTAGTGGTGATGCACCTCTTTGGTCTGGACCTTCGCCGCGATTGCTTCAGCGCGATCAGCCGCTGCCTTCGCATCAGCCGCAGCCTGATCGGTCTTGTCAGCAGCGCTCTTGGCCTCAGCTGCAGCCTGCTGTGCCGCAGTCGAAGCGCTCTCAGCGCGCGTCGCAGCCTGATCAGCCTGGGTCGCCGCATTGGTGGCCCGGTTGACTGACTCGCTTGAAGTACAGCCGGCCATTAGCGACAGTGCAAGTGCAGCCCCCGCTAAGCCGAACAGCTTCGAAGTCTTCCCAACTAACCCTTCCATCCTAGTCCTCCTTGATCTTAGGGGCCACGCGGCAACCAACTCACCGCGATCAAACCCAAACTTTCTTATCGTCTACCAGACGTAGCGCGAATCAGCATACATTATCAGTGATCTGCTAGCAATCAGATATTGTAATATTGCTCTGATCACGAATTCAGACTTTCAAATGGGCCAAGTGACGACTTAGAAGTCGTCGCCGCCCATATCGTCCATACCACCCATACCTCCCATTCCCATTCCGCCCATACCTCCCATACCACCCATGCCTCCCATACCACCCATTCCGCCCATTCCACCACCCATCGCACCCGGATGCATCGGGGCGACTTTGCGTGGCTTCTCGGTGATAGCAGCTTCAGTGGTAATCAGCAGAGAAGCGGCGCTCGCGGCATTCTCCAGTGCCGTTCGCACTACTTTCGCCGGATCGATAACGCCGGCCTTAAAGAGGTCTTCGTATTCTTCGGTGGATGCATTAAAGCCATGATCGCCTTTGCTCTCGAGAACCCGATTGTAAACGACCGCGGGTTCGACGCCGGCGTTGTGAGCGATAAAGCGGAGCGGCTCGGACATCGCGCGGGCCACGATTCCCACTCCTGCCTGCTGATCCTTCTCGCTGAGTTTGAGAGCTTCCACCGCCTTGATTGCGCGAACGAGCGCCACACCACCGCCGGGAACAACGCCCTCATCGACCGCCGCCTTAAGGGCATGCACGGCGTCATCGACGCGAGCCTTTTTCTCCTTCAGTTCGGCTTCGGTCGCAGCGCCGACTTTGATCACAGCAACACCGCTGGTGAGTTTCGCCAGCCGCTCCTGCAGCTTCTCGCGATCGTAATCGGAGGTCGTCTGCTCCATCTGGCTGCGAATCAGTTCGACGCGGCCATGGATTTCCGATTTCTTGCCCTGGCCGCCTACGATCGTGGTGTTGTCCTTGTCGATAATCACGCGGCGGCATTTCCCGAGCTGGTTGATCTGAACGTTCTCCAGTTTCGTGCCGAGCTCTTCGGCGATAACTTGACCACCAGTCAAGATGGCCATGTCTTGCAGATTGTCTTTGCGTCGATCGCCAAAGCCCGGCGCCTTGACCGCCGCAACCTTGATGGTGCCGCGCAGCTTGTTCACGACCAGCGTCGCCAGCGCTTCGCCGTCGACCTCTTCGGAAATAATCAGGAAGGGCCGACCGTTCTGCAGGACCTTTTCGAGCAGCGGGAGCATCTCGCGCAGGTTCGAGATCTTCTTCTCATGGAAGAGGATTAATGGTTCGTCGAGTTCGACGGTCATACGGCCGGGATTGGTCACGAAGTAGGGCGACAGGTAGCCGCGATCGAAGCGCATCCCTTCAACCAGATCGAGTGTCGTTTCGAGGCCGCGCGCCTCTTCGACGGTCATCACGCCCGTGCGACCGACTTTATCCATCGCATCGGCGAGAATCTTGCCGATCTCCGAGTCGCTGTTGGCAGCGATAGTCGCGACCTGCTCCATGCGGGTGCGATCCTTAATCGGCCGGGCCATCTCCTTGATCTCGGCGACCGCGGTCTTCACAGCGGCATCAATGCCGCGCTTCAATTCGATCGGCGGAATTCCCGCGGCCAGCAACTTGATTCCTTCGCGCACGATCGCTCCGGCCAGAACCGTGGCCGTGGTAGTACCGTCGCCAGCGACATCAGCAGTCTTCTGCGCGACTTCGCGAATCAGCTTGGCGCCGAGGTTCTCGAACTTGTCATCGAGTTCAATTTCTTTGACTACGGTGACGCCGTCCTTGGTTACCAGCGGTGCACCGAAGCTCTTCTCGATAAGGACGTGGCGGCCTTTGGGTCCAAGGGTAACACGCGCCGCTTCGGCGACGAGGTTGGCCCCTCGTACAATCCCCGCGCGGGCGCGCTCATGAAGTTCGATAGTTTTAGCTGACATCTTGTCTGTTCTCCGACAGTTGGTTTGTTTCGCAATGATATCCGCGCGAGGCACACGACCGATCGCTGGAACCGCGCTTGAAAATTAAGCACCACGCGCACTTTTGCAAGGGGCAAGCGCGGCTTTGCGACCTGATGCCGTGGTGTAGGATAAGAGTATGTCGCATCAGACCGCCGACTCAAAGCAATCGCACGCCGCTATCCGGATAGGCCGCAGGGTGCTGCCCCATACTGTCGGTCTATTGGGAATTGCGGTCATGGTCGGACTTTCGCCTTTAAGGGCGTCCGGCGACGACCGCAGCGAAAGTCGCCAGACTCTTCACCAGACTCAATTCGCCCAAGAGACCAACGATACGGACGAATCCGAGGTTTCTCCTGCGCAAGTGGAGAAATACGTCGCGGTCTACAAGGCCATGCAGCGCGATCGATCGCTCACGGTCGAGGCCGCCTCGGCCGAAAACGGTATGACGGTCGAGGCCTTCCGTGCCCTGGAAAGTCGGGTTGAACGCGATGAGGCAGCAATGGCGCGAGCGCGGCAACTACTTCAAGCATCGGCGGCACAGCCTCAATCGACCAAAACGCCTTAGGCTTAAGCCGTCGTGAGACGGCAGGCAGAAAAAAACGGCGCGAAGCTTGAGCTTCACGCCGCTTCTAGAGTCGATTTACTTCGTAACGGAAGCGCGGAAAGCCGCTTCGACGCGGTCCGCCGCATCCTTCGCGCGATTCGCTGCATCGGTGGCAGCCGCCGCGTTGGCATCGGCCTTCGAGGCTGCATCCTTGGCCGCCTGAGCTGAGGACTCGGCGCTGGTCGCTGCGGTCTGAGCCCGGCTGGCTGCCGCTTCGGCCTTCGACGCGGCCTTATCGACGTCGCTCTGCCATCCGCAAGCTGACATCATCGCAGTGATCGACAATATTCCAACAATCGTCGCAAACTTCTTCATCCGAAAGCTCCTCCAACTTTTCCAAGCGTCCTAGGTCTCAATTCATGAGTTCATGGCGGCTGGAAAATCCACCACGCACATCAAACTGCGTAATAGTTACAAATCAATCCCGATGAGGCAAGGTGGCTTTTCTACTCTTGGATGAGAGTACTTGTCTGTTTGCATCCATAAGCATGTTTTCAGACAAATTCGGCAAACACGGAATCAGCTAGTTCTAAGCCTCGATCGCTAAGAAAAATCCGGTCACTCGACTCAATCAGAAGGCCGGCGTCAAGCAGATCGCGACTTTGCTGGGCGAAGGTCTCAAAGAAGTCGCAGCCAAAGCGATCACGAAAACCGACCAGAGCAAACCCCGCCCGCAGGCGCAAATTCAGGAAAACATATTCGCTCATCGCGGTCCGCGCGTCGATAGGCTCATTGCCCGCTTCAGCGATTCCGGTCTTCGACGTAGCTTCGATATAGCGCGAAGGAGCCCGCTCGTTCCACCATCGCCGACCGCCCGGACCCGATCGCGCAAAACTATGTGCACCGGCTCCCAGTCCGAGATAACTCTCGGCGTGCCAGTAAGTCAGATTGTGGCGCGCCTCGTGCCCGGCTTGCGCGTAGTTCGATATCTCATACATCGGGAAGCCACGAAGTGGGAGCTCACCGCGGACCATCGCAAACATCGTGGCCTGCATCTCGTCGGGTAACGATTGGATTCGTCCGCGCTGCAGGTCGGCGAAGAAGACCGTGCCTTCCTCGAAGGTCAGGTTATAGGCGGAAACGTGGTCCGGCTCGAGCGCGACGATTTGTTCGATATCGTAAAGCAGACCCTCGCTCGTCTGTCCCGGCACAGCGAAAATTAAATCGAGGTTAAAGCGCGAAAAGCCTGCACGATGGGTCATCCGCGCGGCTTCGCGGATCTGTTCCGCGCTATGGATGCGACCGAGAAATTTCAGGATTGCCGGATTGAATGATTGCGCACCGAAGCTCATCCGATTCACACCGGCGGTTTTGAATCCGCTGATCTTCGCTTGATCAATCGTTCCCGGATTCGCCTCGAGTGTGATCTCGGCTAAAGGCTCAATACCGAAAAGCTGATCGGCTCTTTCGATCAATTCTGCAATCGATCGTGGATCAAACAGCGATGGAGTGCCGCCGCCGAAGAAGATCGTCTTGATGCGTTCGCCGTGCCACGCCGGCTCCTTCGACCGCTGTCGCATTTCGGCAATAAGGGCCTGCGTATATTCCGCTTCCGGCCAGCTCGAAGCCGCGTGCGAGTTAAAATCGCAATACGGGCACTTCGCGTGGCAGTATGGAATATGCAGATAAAGCGAGAAGGCCATCGGCGTTTTGCCTCGATTATATCACCGAGTCGGGCAAGCCGGGT
>Ga0335069_10014946_pt1 | contig 10855 bp, 10 predicted proteins | sample Lox_Sample_11_FD_206714 | JGI IMG/M metagenome (GOLD analysis project Ga0335069, IMG submission 206714) | Soil microbial communities from Loxahatchee National Wildlife Refuge, Florida, United States - Lox_Sample_1.1 | ecosystem: Environmental > Terrestrial > Soil > Wetlands | place: USA... | reverse complement strand
TCAAGGGGAGAGGGGGAATTCCTAGCCTCGCTCAAGCGCCAGTTTACGACCGCGCCTGAGCACTCGACACAGCGAAGGGTTGTTTGTGCCATGCGCAGAAACCCCCTCTCCCCTCCTCCTACGCTGCTGCGCAGCTTCGGAGGACTCGAGACTCGCTCGCCCGCCGAAGCCTTGGCGAAGGCGGGTTGAGGGAGAGGGATGCAGGGCTCGAGACGTAAAATCTGCTCAGGCGTGGGTGAGGGGTCTTTCTCCACGCGCTCCATTGCCGATATGCGGCGGCAAAGCGCCGAAGGCTTCGAGCAGCGGCCAGGATGGCCGCGGGTCCCGGTGAAGCTTTCAGTCTGGAGAAGCGCGCCTCCGCCGCCGTTCCTGTCCGTCGGCAGCGCTAACCCGTTGAGAACGAAGCGGGAATTCTTTGCTTGACAGCCTATTGCCAAATCGGTTATATGTACCGATTAGGTTTATAAGGGTGCCCCTTTGGCTCTGCTGTCCGCCCTCCTCCAGTGCGTCGCGCGTTTCATCCGTAGGCGGATGGAATTGGCCCTGCGCGCCCCTGTATTTCGACTTGGGGCTCGGGGCCGGGATTCATTTGGGACCGATGGCGCAAGCCTTTCCCGCGATATGCCGCCGGGGCCGAAAAAAATCGGCCCTGCTGTTCGCCCTGATAGCAGGGGAGATGCCCGTCGCTTAAAGCTCCACGTCCGCGCCCATCGTATAGGCCGCGGCGACGATGCCGCCGTCGACCGGCAGCACCGCGCCGGTGACGAAGGCCGACGCCCTCGAGCAGAAGAAGATCGCCGCGCCGATCATGTCGTCGTCCGCGCCGATGCGGCCGCGCGGCACGCTGGCCTCGAGCTGCTTGCGCGCCACGGCGAGGACCGGCGCCAGCATCTTGGTGTCGAAGGGGCCCGGCGCGATCGCATTGACGTTGATGTTGTCCCGGGCGAGATGCTTTGCGAGTTGCCGCGTCAGGTGATGCACCGCCGCCTTCGAGGCCGAATAGGCGTAGCTTTCGAGATGCGGCGACAGGATGCCGTCGATCGACCCGATATTGACGACGCGCGCGGGGTTGTCCGCCGTTCCGGCCTTCTTCAACGCCGGCAGGAGCGCCTGCGTCAGCGTGAAGATCGCCTTGAGATTCAGATCGACGACCTTGTCCCAGCCGGCCTCGGAATATTTCTCGAGCGGCTCGGCCCAGGCGGCGCCGGCATTGTTGATGAGGAAATCGAGCTTCGGCTCCTTCGCCATCACCTCGGAGGCGAGCTTGTGCACTTCGTCCGTCGAACCAAGGTCGTGCGCCAGGGGAATGCAGGTGCCGATCTTCGACAGCGCTTCCGCCGCCTTCTCGCAGGCCTCCGCCTTGCGCGAGCTGATATACGTCTTGACGCCCGCTTCGACGAAGCCGCGCGCGATCATCAATCCGATGCCGCGGCTGCCGCCGGTGACGAGCGCCGTCTTGCCGCTGATGTCGAAAAGCTTGGATATGGGCATTGGAGTCTCCGGATGTCTTGCCGGCGGGCACACTACGCAATTCCCGCGACGGGGCTAACCCCTCTTGCGCGGAATCCGTGCAACGCTCACGATTCCAGCCCAAGCGAATCAGTCAGAGGAAGTGCGATGTCCAGACGATTTGGCGGCTCTGCCCGGCTTGGGCTTTCGATGCTGGGCCTCATGCTGCTTCCCGGCTGCTCGGCTTTCCAGAGCGACAAGGACGCCGGCCCCCCTCCTCCGCCCTATATGCCGGTCGAATTCGCGATGCCGGCAGGTTCGTCGATCGACCGCGGCGACACGACCGTCGTCGGCGACAATCTCAACTGGTACGGCACGCTCGCGGTAACCTCCGACTCCGACATGGACGAGGCGCATCAGTTCTATGCGAGCGAGCTGCCGCGCGAAGGCTGGGAGCCGGTGTCGGCGCTGGTCGCGAACCGCGTCGTCCTGCAGTTCATCAACCGCCGTCAGAACCGCGCCAGCATCGTCACGATCGAATCCCGCACCATCGGCGGCTCGCATATCGAGATCATCGTGGCGCCCCTGATCGGCCATGCGCAGACGGCGGACGAGCGGACGAGCCCGCGCCGCGAAGAGCGCGTCAGCGAGCGCGAGCTGGAACCTCCGCGCTAGTGCGGGTTCGTCGGCGGGCGTGAGGCGGAGTGGTCGAGCACGCCGGGTTCGTCCCAATTGCCTTCCGGACGGATGATCACATAAGGATCGCTGGTGATGGCGATGGGATCGGAATGCGGCGGCAGCTCGGCCGAGATCTCGACATATTCGTGATCCGAGAAGACCAGATTGGCGTTCTTGCGCATCGGCTGGAATCCGAACTTCGACCAGAACTTGACGAGCCGCTTCTGCGACTGCCCGTAAATCAGCCGATAGCCCTTGCGACGACAAAGCTCCATCGCCTTCTCGATGGCGACCTTGGCGATCAGCGTCCGGCGAAACTTCGGTAGCACCGCCAAGCGTCCCAGATGCGCGAACTCTGCGAAAAACCGCAGCCGCACCACCGCGGCCGGCTCGCCATTGACCAGTCCTAGGATGTGCGTGGCGCAGTAGTCGTTGCCGTCGAATTCCTCGTCATACGGACAATTCTGTTCGCTCATGAACACGGCGGCTCTCAGCGCGAAGACTTTCGCGATGTCGTCCGGCGTGGCAGCGACGCGGGCTTCGAGTTTCATGAGATCCTCATGCCACCGACATCGCGGCGCGCTCGGTTTCGTTGGGCATGTAGAAGTGGAAGAGGCCGCCCAGCTCGTCCGTGGGGGCCTCGCCTTCGAAGCCGTAGCCCTTCAGACCGTTGAGGCCCGCCATGGTGGCCGCCGTCGCATAGAACTGCAGCCCGCCATAGCGCTTGATGCCGAGGCCCTTGCCGACCAGAGGGATCGTCAGTGTCGTCAGCCGGCGCGCCACGATCGCCCAGATATAGACCGCCGACGGGCGTTCGCCGGCCGCCGCCAGGAGGCTCATATCGGGCTTCCGCGGGGTCAGTGTCCGGGCCTCTAGCGCCTTGTGACCGGCCTCGTTCAGGTGGAGAAAGCCGTAATACCCGACGAGCTTGGCCTGGGATTTGTCCCCGTCCGGCGCCCGGAAAATGATCCAGAGGGTTTCGGGGTTATGCCTATAAACATCCTGCATAGCCTCCAGCGGGGCCACGTGCTGTCCGATTTGGGACACTGTGAGCTGGTGGAGGGTCTCGATTTCGTCCTCGCGGGCCATCCGGACGAAGACGATGCCACCCTCGGGATGCGGCGCTTCCGGCTCCGGTAAGGTTTGTTTCGCCGTAAAATCAATGATCTTTTTGAAACCCTGTTTACTCATAACCCCATTACCCCACACGATTGCGCCCGGGTTGCTCCTTGGCGCAACCTCAAACAAAGTTTATTTTGTGTTAAAGGTGACATCGTGGCGCGTCCGAAAAAAGTCGCGAATTCTGAAATCGCTTATGCGGAAATCGCTGAAGCCGTTCAGCCCGAGTCGATCGACTGGGACGACTTCCGGATCTTCCTGGCGATCGTGAAAGCCGGCAGCCTAAACCGGGCCGCCGAACTCCTGGATATCGTCCAGCCCACCGTCAGCCGCCGGCTCGCCCGGCTGGAAAACTCCTTGGGCGTCAAGCTCTTCGAGCGCTCGACCTCGGGCCCCCGCTTGACCTTCGAGGGCCGCCGGGTGCTCAACTCGGTGTCGATGGCGCAGCTGTCGCTGGCCCAAGCCTCCCGCAATGCCCAGGCTGCGGCCCCCAAAATCGAGGGCGAGTGCAAGGTCGTGATGGGCGACGGCCTGGCCGCCTACTGGATGCCGCTCTTCATGAGCGCCTTTTTCGACCGCTATCCCAATGTCGAGCTCAAAAATTTCGTTGCCCAGGAGGCCTTCGCCGGCAAGAACGAGATCTTCGACATCCACGTCCACTATTACGAGCCGGCGGAGATCGAGCCGGTGGCGATGCGGATCGCGACGCTGCATTTCATCCCGTTCGCCTCGCAGAGCTATCTCAAGAAGCACGGCACGCCGCGCTCGATGGAAGACCTGCGCGACCATCGCCTGCTCGACCTATCGCTCTATCTGATCGACAAGGGGTCGTGGTCCGCCTGGTGGTCGAACCGTTCGACTCCGGGCACGTCGCTGCTCACCAACCAGAGCGCTCCGCTGGCGGAAGCCGTCCGCCGCGGCGCCGGAATCGCGCTGCTGCCAACCTATGTCACGCTGGTCGACGACCAGTTCGTGCCGCTCGATCTCGGCATGCGTTTCCAGCTGCCTGTCTTCCTGAGCTTCCAGCGCGATGCGCTGATGCGCTGGCCGGTGCGCGCCACGCTGGATTTCCTGCGTACGGTCGTGTTCGACCGCCGTCTGATGCCGTGGTTCGCCGAGCAATATGAAAGCCCGTCGCGCCGCTGGCGGGAATTGTTCGACGACATCCTGACGCAAGCTGCCGACCCGACGCGCGCGATTGCGAATGCGCCGCAGGCGAAGGCGCCGTCCAAGACGGGAGCCGCCAAGCGCGTGCCGGAGACGATCGACGAATAGCCGCTAGCGAATATTTTTGAGCAGCAGCTCGAGCGCGGCTTTGGCAAAGGCGCGCATGTTGTCGGCGCGGTCGGCTGAACCGGTTTCGAGCGTAATGGTGCGCGTGACAGGGCCGGCCAGCCCTATGCAAGTGTGGCCAGGCTGATCGCCATAAGGATTGCCAGTGGGTCCCGCTGCGCCCGTCTCCGAAAGCCCCCAATGTGCTCCAAACCGGGCGCGGGCCGTCTCCGCCAGAAGGCCTGCATAGGGTTCGCTGGCCGAGCGCATGCCCGCCACGGCTTCGCGGGGAATGTCCATCAGTTTCATCCGCGCCTTTGCGGTGTAGACGACGGCGCCCCCGAGGAAATAGGCGGAGGCTCCGGGGACGGCCAGCAGCGCGGCTGAGATCAGTCCGCCGCTCGAGGACTCAGCGATCGCTATCGTCTCGCCGCGCGACTTCAAACGCTCGCCCACGACAGCAGCCAAGTCGAACAGGTCTTTCATCACGAGGTCCTCACAGATGTGCAATCCTCACACACGGACGACATCGCGCAAAGCGCGTCGCGGGCTGGGGCTCGCCCTGTGGTCGGAGAAGCCCGCGCGGAAGGCGAACGTCGCCTGCCAGTCCGGTCCGGTGAGTTGCGCCACACGCGAGGCCCAGCGCGTGCCGCGTCCGGCCTGGCGTTCGCGGTCGACCATCTCGATCGGTTGGTTGAGCGGCTGCATGGCGATGCCGTGCCCCGTCGCGGTCAGATGCAGCCTCTGCCAGGTGCGGCCAGCGGCGATTGTGTTTGCGCGGTCGTAGCGGTTGCGCACCGCAATGACGCCTGTCAGCGCCGCGCTCGGCACCTGTGTATCGCGGGTTTGGGAGAGCCAGCCTTGATGGGCCGTTTCAGACGACACGGGAAAGAGCTTTGCGAAGAGCAGCGTGACCGTCGAAAGCCCGGCCGCATCCAATGTCGGTCCGTCGCGATGCGCATCGATGTCGCTCCGCGACGTCCGGAACCAGCGATCGCTGTCGGCGATCATCGTCTTGTCGGCGATGATGGCTTCAGTCGCATCGATGACCAGCGCATCGAAGGTTTCGCGCTTCGAATCGTCCTCAAACAAAAAGATCCGCACATCGTCGCTCACGTCGGCATGGGCTGCAAAATCGAGCCAGTCGCGCGGCAACGCCCTGTCGCGATCATAGGCGTAGCGGTTGGTGTGGCGCTCGGGAATGGCGCGATAGAGCGAGTCCGGCGCCGCCGGTGCGCGCTTCGTCAAATGAATGGTCGCAGCACGCACCGGCGCGCGACGCTCGCGCAGGTCGAGCAGGGATCCGGAAACGGTATCGAGCTCCGCTGCATATCCGTTCGGTCCCGCAGCCAGAAGCATATTCTGGATGGCGCAGCCGAGCCCCAGATGCATCTCCCGCACATAGGCATCCATGGCGCCGAGATTGCGGGAGAGATCGGCGTAGATCTCGATCGCATCGTCGCGGACATGGAAGATCCAGGGCTGCGTATCGTGAGGATTGGCGGCAAGGACGCCGGCCGCGACAAGCGCCGCCGGCGTGCCGCGAATGGCCTTGTCGTTCCACAAATCCCACAGCGCATAGGCATCATCGTCGGCCAGAATCCCCGCGCCTTTCGCGACGCGCAGCATGCCATCCGAAAAACTGAGCAGGAGGGTCGCAGTGCCGGCCGTACACATCGCGCGCCGGGTGGGCCGATCATCATTCATGATGTCCTCCGTTGTCACCATTCGGTGACTTCAAGATCAAAAATTTTTACGCCTCACGCAGCACGCCATCGACGATGGTGTCGACCGCGGCGAAGATCCGTTCCCAGTCCTTGTCCGTCTTGATCGCGATGCCGCTCATGACTTTGATCTTTCGCGCGCGCACGGCGAGATAGTTGAGCCCCACTCCAACGATCGTCGCGATGGCAGCGATATCGATCGCCTCGGGAAGCATGAAGCGCTCTTCGGCCCAACGCGCCAGTTCGAGCGCCCGCTTCTCCCGCACGGATTCGAGCGCCACGACCAGAGGCGTCCGCTCGACGGTCTCCGCCGCCAGAACCGCCAGCGTCATCGGCCGCGCGCGGATTGCCTCAGCGCTGCGCCGGAGGAGCAGCTTGATCGCATCGGCCGCGGAGATTCGCGCCGGATCGACCCCGTGCGTCAATTCTTCCAGCGTCCACCAAAAATCGCTGCGGTCGGCAAAGGCCGCATATACGCCTTCGAGGTCGCCGAAATAGCGATAGATGAGGACCTTGTCGCAGCCCGCCTCCCGCGCCAGTGCGTTGACGCCGACCGCAGCAAGGCCATCGCGGACGATCATCCGGCCGACAGCGTCGAGGATGCGCTCGCGCATGGCGTCGGCATCGCGAACGGTCCTGGCAGGTGAGGATTTTGTCACCATACGGTGACATATACGCGGCCGCAGCCTGCTCCGCAAGTGCCGTCGGACATTATTTCATCCGGGCCGCGTCCTTCGGAACCTTTGAGAATCGCCCGCGCGTTAACGTAGTATGGAGTTGCACCTCGCTATCAATCGTACATCGAACCGTCACGGGACCGCCCTCGGCAGGGGAAAGCAGAGTATGTTCGGCTTCTGGCGCAGATCCGGGGCGGTGATCGAGACGGAGCTTACGGGCTTCGACCTCATCAATCAGCCCATGTTGAACAAAGGCACCGCCTTCAGCGAGGAGGAGCGCACGCGCTTTTCGCTGCACGGGCTGTTGCCGCCGCATGTGGGCTCTCTCGACGAGCAAGTCACGCGGCGCATGAATGCGCTGCGCAGCTACAACAACGACTTCGCGCGTTACGCCTTCCTCCGCGATCTGCAGGACGTGAACGAGACACTTTTTTATGCGCTGCTCGTGCGTCACACTCAGGAATTGCTGCCGATCGTCTACACGCCGACCGTCGGCGAAGGCAGCCAGCGTTTCAGCGAGATCTGGCGCAAGCCGCGTGGTGTCTTCCTGAGCTTCCCTAACCAAAATCGGATAGGGGACATCCTTTCCGACCCGCGCTTCGACCGCGTGCGCATCGTAGTGGTCAGTGACGGGGAACGCATCCTTGGACTTGGCGATCAGGGCGCCGGCGGAATGGGAATTCCGATCGGCAAGCTTTCCCTGTACACCGCCTGCGCCGGTATACATCCCGCCGAGACGCTTCCTGTTCTCCTCGATGTCGGCACCAACAATCAGGACCGTCTTGCCGATCCGCTTTACATTGGCTGGAAGCATGAGCGCATCCGCGGCGAGGCATACGACGATTTTGTCGAGACCTTCATCACGGCGATCACCAAACGCTGGCCCAACGTGCTTTTGCAATGGGAGGACTTTGCAAGCCCGAATGCCGGCCGCCTGCTGGCGCGCTATCGCGATCGCCTGTGCACATTCAATGATGATATCCAGGGCACTGCCGCGGTTGCAGCGGGAACGCTGCTGGCGGCAATAAATGTGACCGGCATACCGCTTGTGCGGCAGAAGATTGCGCTATTCGGCGCAGGTTCGGCCGGCACCGGCATCTGCAGCCTCATCCTCAAGGCGATGGTCGAAAGCGGCATATCGGAAGCCGAGGCGCGGCGGAATTTCTTCGCCGTCGACCGCGACGGGCTTCTCGTCGACGGGATGCCCAACATCACCGAAGCGCAGCGACCCTTCGTGCAGCCGCGCGACGCAGTCGAAAACTGGATATTGAGAACGCCCGACAAGATCGAGCTCTTCGACGTCGTCTCGAATGCGAAACCCACGACTCTGATCGGAGTTTCGGGACAGGCCGGCGCATTCCGGGAAGACATTGTGCGCGAGATGACCCGACACGTGACGCGACCGGTGATCTTTCCGCTGTCCAATCCCACGTCACGCTGCGAGGCTGCACCGTCCGATCTCCTGAAGTGGACCGAGGGGCGCGCTCTGATTGGGACGGGAAGTCCCTTCCCGCCTTTCCAGTGGAACGGGAAGACCGCGGCAATCGATCAGACGAACAACTCCTATATCTTTCCCGGTATCGGACTCGGTGTCCTGGCGATTGGCGCGCGGCGTGTGACCGACCAGATGTTCATGGCGGCGGCCAAAGCGCTGGCGGCGATCTCGCCCACGCACAAGGACAAGTCGGCGCGGCTTCTGCCGCCCGTGCCCGAATTGCGCGAGGTCGCGCGCGCGGTCGCGATCGCCGTGGCAAAGCAGGCCGTCGCGGACGGCGTTGCGAAAGCCATGAGCGCCAAGACGATCGAACGGCGCATTTCCGCCACGATGTGGGAACCCGCGTACCAGCCCTACAAACGCGTACACCGCAGCCGGCCGCACACTCGCGGACATTTCTGGAGACGCTAGCGCGGCTTTAATGTCGAACGCTCTTGAAGCCCAGCTGAAGGATGCCGAGCGCCGGCTCGCGAGCGAACCGGATTCAATCGACGCGCTGTTCTTGAAGGCGCAGATCCTCGCGCGTTTGGGCCGCGACGAGGAAGCCAAAAGCGCGTTCGTCGCGGTCCTGGTCAAGGACCCTGCGCATGTCGGTGCGTTGATGGATCTGGGCGGCCTCGCCCTCGCAACAGGGTATCGTTCCGCGGCGGTCACCGCCTATCGCCAAGCCGTCGAATGCCATCCCGGAAATCCCTTAGCGCTTGTCAATCTCGCCAACATTCTTCTGGAGGACGGCGCTCTCCACGAGGCCCGCCTGCTCTACGAAAAGGCGCTAGCCATCGATGCAAACCTGATTTATGCGCACCAGGGACTGGCAAATGTGCTGGACCTGCAAGGGTACAAAGAAAGCGCCGCACGCCATCGCGAAGAGGGATTTGCCGGACACAGTATCGTCGCGCGGCCCTATCGCGGCACCGGCCAGCCGTTGCGGGTTCTGCTGATCGTCTCCGCCATAGGCGGCAACATCCCGACCCATATCATTCTCGACGATCGCATCTTTGCGGTCACTGCGGTCTACGCAGAATATTATGACCCGTCGCAGCCTTTGCCGGAGCACGAGATCGTCGTCAATGCCGTCGGCGATGCCGATCTTTGCGAGAAGGTGCTGCAAGACGACGTCGCAAGAATCCTGGCCGAGACCGGAGCACCCGACATCAACGGACCGGAACGTGTCCGAAATACGGGTCGCGTAGGCAATTCCATTTGGCTCTCGAGGCTCGAAGACGTCGTTGTCCCGAAGGTATCGGCGATCCCAAGGCGCTGTTTCGAGGCCGACGAGGCTCTTGAGCTGCTTGACCGGGACGAGCAGCGCTTCCCGCTGCTCCTGCGGTCACCGGGTTATCACACAGGTCAACATTTCATTCGTGTGGATGAGTCGAAAAAGCTCAAGGCATCGGCCGCCGAACTGCCGGGAGACGTACTGTTCGCCATTGAAAATTTCGACACGCGAGGCGCGGACGGCATGGTGCGAAAATATCGCGTCATGTTCATCGACGGCAAGCTCTATCCCCTGCATCTGGCGGTGTCACGCGACTGGAAGGTTCATTACGTCACCTCCGCGATGGCGGACAGCGCTGATTTCCGGCGCGAGGAAGAGACGTTTCTCCTCGACATAGAAAAATCGCTGGGCTCTCGCGCCATCCGCGGCCTCGAGCAGCTGCGTCATGCGTTGCGCCTCGATTATGGGGGTGCGGATTTTACGCTGCTCCCGGACGGGCGTGTTCTGCTCTTCGAGGCCAACGCCACGATGGCCATTGTTCCGCCGCCGCCCGATTCCGTCTGGGACTATCGCCGCGCGCCGATCGCGGCTGCCATAGACGCCGCTCGCGCGATGCTGCTTAAACGCGCCGGACGGAACGACAACAACAAAGCATAGATCGGGAAGAACATGAGTCAGGAAGACGACAGGAGTGCGCTTGCCGAAGCACGCGCCTTGGTCGATGTCGACGACCGGAAGGACTTCGATTTCGCCACCCGTGGCTTCATTGCAACCCGCAAGGACCCGAAGATTGTCCGTGCCGACGGCCGCATTGCGGTCGATCTCTCGTCGTATGATTTTCTCAACGGCGCGGCGCCGGACACCGCCAATCCCAGCCTCTGGCGGCAGGCGCAGATTCTCACCAAGCACGGTCTCTTCAAAGTCGCCGAGCGCATTTATCAGGTACGGGGATTTGACGTCTCGACGGTCTCATTCATCGATGCCGGTACCGGCTGGGTGGTCGTCGACCCGCTGACTTCCGCGGAGCCTGCGCGCGCCGCGCTGGAGCTGCTTTACGAACACGTCGCGAAAAAGCCCGTTGTGGCCGTCATCTACTCGCACAGTCATGCCGATCATTATGGCGGCGTTGAAGGCGTCACCACGAACGCTGACGCTGTCTCAGGCAAGGTGCACATCATCGCGCCGGAGGGCTTCCTCGAGGAAGCCGTCTCCGAAAACATTA
>Ga0335069_10014945_pt1 | contig 10856 bp, 10 predicted proteins | sample Lox_Sample_11_FD_206714 | JGI IMG/M metagenome (GOLD analysis project Ga0335069, IMG submission 206714) | Soil microbial communities from Loxahatchee National Wildlife Refuge, Florida, United States - Lox_Sample_1.1 | ecosystem: Environmental > Terrestrial > Soil > Wetlands | place: USA... | reverse complement strand
CGCGGCGGTCGCCAGCCAGGCCGCCGCCGCCACGGCGCACACGCCCGCCGTCAGCGCTGAAAATACCTGCTTCCTCGACATGCCAACCTCCTGAACGAGCGATACCACTCGATGCCTCAAATGCCGCTTGCGCAGGAACAGCGGCGCCGGCGCCAAATCCAGCCGGTGCTGCACGCCCGCAATGGCCAGCAGCGCGTCCACGTATTCCTCGCGATTCCTCGTCATCTCCACCACCGCGCGGTCCACCGTCTGCTCCCGCGCCAACTGCGTTTCACCCAGCAGCCACCAGATGGCCGGATGGAACCAGAGCGCCGCGCGAACCGCTTCCTCCAGCAGCGTCACCAGCCAATCCCGCCGCCGCACGTGCAGGAATTCATGCGCCAGAATGGCCTCCCGCACCGGCTCATCCAGAAGCGGGAACGCCGCCGGCAGCAGAATCACGGGCCTCAGAAAGCCAAAGGTCACCGGGCTCGAGACCTCCTCGGAAATCCGCAGGTCCACGGGACGGGCGATGCCCTCCGCAAATCGCGCCGCCTCGACGTGGGCCGGCGCCGAATGCAACCGGTACCGCCGCAGACGCCAGAGGCCCAGGCCCAGCCACGCCAGCCGCGCCGCCACGCCAGCCGCCAGAACCGCCAGCAGAATCCCGTCTCGCGAGTAATCCGCCGCCGCGGCCGGAGCGGCAACCGGGGCCGGCGCCGCGGAAGACGCGCCCGCCGGCAACGCAGGCGCCACGTTGACAATCCACACTTCCTGCCGCCACGGGCCCAGCGGCAGCAAGAGGCACGCCGCCAACATCACGTGCCAGAACACTAGCTTCGCCGCCGGAAGCCGCAGCCGCAGCAGCGCCGGCGCGAATCCCGCCAAGCCCACTACCAGCCCCACTTCCAGCGAATACCGCGCCACGTTGCCCGCTATCTGAGCCGCGCTCATTTGTTCCTCCGCAGCCTCGCGATTTCTTCCAGATCCTCCGCGGAAAGCTCGTGCTCCTTCACCAGGTGCACCAGCAGCGGCGCGGCCGACCCGTTAAATACCCGATTCACGAAATCCCGCACCATCGCCCCCACCACCTGGCCTTGCGGTTGCGCCGGCCGGTAGACATAGGCGCGGTCCGACGCCGTCCGTTTCAGGTACCTCTTCTGCTCCAGGATCTTCATCATCGTCATCACCGTGGTGTACGCCACCTTGCGCTTCGCCAGCAGCGCTTCGTACACGTCGCGTACCGTGGCGCTCTCCCGCTCCCATATCACCTTCATGATTTCCAGTTCCTGGCCGGTCAGTACCGTGCTTCGATTTCGCATACTAATTTATTAGTACTATCTTTCGCCTATTGTCAAGAGAATTCTGCGAATCGTCATGAGCTTCCCCTTGCCAGCGGCTCGGGCAGCCTGAAACAATAGGGAAAACCTATGCGAGTTCGCGTGTTGGGGATCGTGCTGGCCGGCGGAAAAGGGACGCGCCTCTCTCCGCTGACGCTGGAACGGGCCAAGCCGGCCGTTCCGTTTGGAGGGAAGTACCGGATCATCGATTTCGTGCTCAGTAACTTCATCAATTCGGGCATTTACTCGGTCTACGTGCTCACCCAGTTCCGCAGCCAGTCGCTCTTGCAGCATCTCAACGAGGGCTGGCAGTTCGGCGGGTTGCTGAAGAACCAGTTCCTGATTCCCGTGCCCGCCCAGATGCGCTCCCAGGACGAAACCTGGTACCAGGGCACCGCCGACGCCATCTACCAGAACATCAACCTGATCGAACAATCCGACCCGCACCTGGTGGCCATCTTCGGCGCCGACCACATCTACCGCATGAACATCCGCGGCATGATCGATTTCCATGTGCAGAACGCCGCCGAAGTCACCGTGGCCGCCCTGCCCGCCCCCAAGGTCCACGCCGCCGAGTTCGGCGTCATTGAAACCGCGGAGAGCGGGCGCATTCTCGGCTTCCACGAAAAGAACCCCGAGGCCCCCACCATCCCCGGCGATAGCGATCGCGTCTACGCCTCCATGGGCAATTACGTCTTTTCCACCCGCACCCTTATCCGCCTCCTCCACGAGGACGCCGCCGACGAAGCCAGCAATCACGATTTCGGCCGCGACATCCTCCCCCGCCTCGTGGGCGCCAACGGCGATATCTTCGCCTACGATTTCCAGACCAACCGCATCCCCGGAGATCCCCCGGACACCGCGCCGTATTGGCGCGACGTCGGCACCATCGACGCCTATTACGAGGCCAACATGGACCTCCGCTCCGTCAGCCCGGCCCTCAATCTCTATAACCGCGAATGGCCCGTGCGCACCGCCAGCTACCCGGATCCGCCCGCCAAATTCACCTTCGACGATAAGCACCGGCGCGGCGAAGCCATCGACTCCATCGTCTCCGGCGGCTGCATTCTCTCCGGCGGCCTCGTGCGCAATTCCGTCCTCGGCCGCGGCGTCCGCGTTCACGCCGGCGCCGAGGTGGACGAATGCATCATCCTCGACAGTTGCGACATCGGCCGCCGCTCCAAGGTCCGCCGCGCCATCCTCGATAAGAACGTGCGCGTACCGGAAGACGATTCCATCGGCTACGATCTCGACCGCGACAAGCGCCGCGGCTACCATGTCACGGATAGCGGCATCGTCGTCGTGGCCGGCAACCGCTCGCCCGTGGATGTCAGCACGCTGGTGGTGTGAGGAACAAGCCGTCAGCCATCACGCGGGCGCCGGCGCCCGCCCAAAGGTGGGGCAGGCGCTTTCGCCTGCCATAGCCGGCGTAGCGCCGGAGTTCGTGTGTGCGCGGCAAGGCGCCGATGCTGAAAAGCTGATGGCTGATGGCGGAAGGCTGATGGCGGAAGGCTGAACTTTCATGGAACAACAGATCCTGGGCTGGATCTCTCAATACGGCTACGCGGCGATCTTCTGTCTGCTCGTCTCCGGCATCGTCGGCCTGCCGGTCCCGGATGAGACGCTCCTCACCTTCACCGGCTATCTCATCTTCAAGGGGAATCTCTCCCTCGCCCCCTCGTTCGCCGCCGCCCTGGCCGGCAGCCTCAGCGGCATCACCCTAAGCTATACCCTGGGCCGCAAATTCGGGCTCCCGCTCATCCACCGTTACGGAAAGTACCTCCGCATCCGCGAGGAGCACCTCAATAAGGCCCACGCCTGGTTCGCCCGGGCGGGACACTGGTCGCTCACCGGAGGCTACTTCATCGCCGGCGTGCGCCACCTGACCGCCTACGCCGCTGGCATGAGCGACGTGGAATACCCCCAGTTCGCGCTCTTCGCCTATAGCGGGGGCGTGCTCTGGGTTTCCACGTTTCTGAGCCTCGGTTACTTCCTGGGCGATCGCTGGGAAGCCGTCCAGCGCACCATCGAGCACGACCTCCGCTACGCCGCGCTCGCCGCCGCGATATTCGTGCTAGCGGCGATCGCCTGGCGCAAACTCGCCAAGCGCAAGCCGGTAGGGTAGGCCTCCTGGTCTGCCCCTTGCCCAAAAACGCTCGCCGAACCCCCGTCATCCCCAGGCGTTAGCCCTGCCGGTGGGGCGGACCTCCCGGTCTGCCTTCCCCACACGTCACCCGAAACGCCAAACCCGCGCTGCCCCGCCACCTGAACCGGCGCGACTTCGTAAGTCAGCGGTGCCGGATTCTGCGCCATGGCCATGGCGGCCATCCACACCACGCCGGAAAGAGCCACAACAGCGGTTCGCATCGGACGTGCACTCCCTCCCGCCGCTATCGCATCTCGCGGCGCACCTGTCTAATTGTCGCTCGGAACCCTGTCGATATGATCGATCACCAACACCTCGACAGTCTTTCTAGGCTCGAGTCTCAGTCCAACAGATCAGAAAATCCGTCAGAAAATCCGTCAGAAAATCCGTCCAGAAAATCCGTCCAGAAAATCCGTCAGCCTGAGAGCCTGTCGGAGAGAAATAAGCGCGAATGCAGAATCAATAATTTACAGGCCGGTGCCTTCTGCCGTCCAAGGAAGCGTCAAGCAATAACGCCTTCTAAATCAGTACTTGTTGTTGCAAAGTACTTGGTTTGAATTCTATCTCCGACAGGTTCTCCGGCTGACGAGTTTTGGCTACGCGGAGTGGCTATCGCTAGTCTGCATCGCATGGCGAGTGCCGGGAACACTCATGTGGGACAGCAAGAACCTGCGGTTCTCCAACAGCAGCGAAGCAAACCAGTACATCAAGCCGGTCTTCCGGCCCGGCTGGGAACTGAAGCTCTAGGGGGTTACGGATGGCCCGATAAGGGGCTCGGCGAAGGCGCGTGATTTTGGGGGCAACGTACTTGTCGATCGGCTATCGCACCGAAGTGCGTCTGTCCCATTAAGCTCTTCCCATTAAGCTCTTCCGGGTATCTTGACTGAGACACTCTTTCGCAAGTGAAAGGCGTTAGACTGCGGAAGGAGTGACCTATCGCATCCTTGCCACCGCCCTTGTCTTTGGGATGGCGGCTCTCGGCCAGCCGCAGCTCGAGTTCAGCGCCAAAATCGGAGTTCCGGTCTCTCAGAGTTTCCAGACCAGCTCCTTCCAGTTCCTTGCTACCGGTCTTCACGCTGGAGATTCCGCGACGCGCCGTTACACCGCCGGCGCCGGCTTGGCCTTCAGCCTCCATCGTTTCGGGGCGGAGGTGGATCTGCTCTATAAGCGCCTGGGCTACGATATCACCAGTTCAAGCGGCGCGATTCCTGTGATCCATGAGCACACCTGGACCACCGCCAACTCCTGGGAGGTTCCCATTCTCGGCGTCTACCGCCCGCACCGCTTCGGGAGTGTTGCGCTGCGAGTCGCGGGCGGCGTGTCGTTCCGCGCGGTCAGTGGCGAGGCGACAACCGGTCAGTGCGTCCCGATCGACAGCGGGTACAGCAGTCTCTGCGGCGCCACCGGCGCGGTGGCTCAGCCGAACGACGAGCATCTGAGCATGCGCTCTTCGTTCGGCGGCACGTGCGGCGCCGGCATGGAGACGCGCCTCGGACCCGTGCGCTTGGCGCCTGAGGTCCGCTACACGCGCTGGCGAGCGGATGCGTATTCGGAGGGGCTATTATTCGACCTCCGGTCCAATCCCAACCAGATCGATTTCCTGCTCGGCATCGGTTTTGCGCGTTCGCTGTGAGCTTGGCCACTGGCGTCAGACGCCACCGCTTGCAGGGGGATAGGGCCAGACGCGTGATTCGAACCTGAAAGCAACTGCGCGCGTCCGTTCCTCGCGTGGAAGACCGCGCGGATCAGGCACACGCCGTTACGCGCGGAGCTTAATGGCCCGATTTAGGCCGGGCGTGCTGTGGTACGATCAAGTCATACTTAGTCTTAATCGTCGTCAGATGGTATTTGTATGCGTACAACGAAAGTAATGACGGTGTCCCTGCCGCCCGAGATGGTGCGGCGTTTCGAAGCTGTCCGTCACGCCGAGAGCCGCACGCGTTCCGAGTTGGTCCGCGAAGCGTTGCGGGCCTACTTTGAGACCCGCTATCCGGTGGCTCAGCCCACCGAAAGCGAACTACTGGCGATCCGGCGCGGGCGAGCCGCCTACCGGCGGGGCGACCACGTTTCGCTGAAAGAGGCTCTGAGTGAATTGGAATCTGCGGGTCGCCGGACCCGCCAGAAAACAGCTGCTAAACCTGCCCGCAAGAGATCAAGACAGAATTGAACGCGCGCTCCTGGACATGGAGGCTGATCCGTTCAGCGGCGATCTGAAACGGCTCCACGCTCAACCGATGGCGTGGAGGCGGCGGGTTGGAAGCTACCGGATTCTCTTCGATGCGGACCACGCCCAGCGGATCGTGGTCATCCACGGAGTCGAGCGCCGTACGTCCACGACCTACTGATGCGGTCGATCCCGTCCGTTGCGTCTGCTCCGAGCCACCGGGAGATTTCGGGGAGATTTCGGGGACAGAGCACGAAATACCGAAACCCATCGGGGGCAGCGTATTTTTCGACCGGCTATCGCGCGGAAATGTGTCTTATCCCGTTAAGCTATTAGAGCCTCGCACGGTGGCCAATCGACCCGCGCGCCCTCGCTACTCTTCCCGCAGCGCCACCGCGCAATCCACCGCCAGGGCCCGCCGTAGCGGCACATAGACCGCCGCAGGCGAAACCGCCAGGATCGCCAGAGCCGCCGCGGCCAGCGTAACCGGGTCGTGCGCGCGCACCCGGAACAGCAGCGCCTCGATGAAGCGCCCAAGCGCCAGGCTCGCGCCCAGTCCCGCGGCCATTCCTGCAGCCACGGGAATCATGCTCTGCCGCAGCACCAGCCTCGAAATTTCCGCCGGCCCCGCGCCGATCGCCACGCGTATGCCGATCTCACGCACTCGCGAAGCCACCACGTTAGAGAGCACGCTGTAGATGCCCGCCAGCGCAAGCAGAAGCGCCAGCCCGGCGAACACCGCCAGCAGGATGGTGGTGAATCGCCGCTGCGCCTGCCACTCGTCCACCCAACGGTCGAGCGGCGCGACCTGGTCAATGGTCAGTGCGCGGTCCAGCCCATACGCCGCCTTCCGTATGCCCGCTGCTATCGTCTCCGGCGGCGCCGTGGTGCGCACCAGCAGTGACGCGCCGCGGACGCGCAGATTCGGCCGGAAGATCTGCGGGCGCGCGGCGTTTTCGGCGCCCGTGGCGCGGTAGTCTGCCACCACGCCCACGATGCGGCACGCGTGTTTGCGGCTGTCGTCGAGCAGTACCTGGCCGATGGCGTTCTCACCCCGGAAGAATTGCCGCTGGAACGTCTGGTTCACGATGCAAACCCCTTCGGCGGACGGCTCGGCGTCGGCGCGCTCCCCGAGTTCTTGGTCCGTCGCCGTGAACCGGCGGCCGGCCAGCATCGGCAGCCGCAGCGTCTCCAGGTAGTTGGGGCTCGCATTGGCGTAATCGGAAAGCAGCATGGAGCCGTCCGGCGGATCGGGCTGTCCGCCGATAAGGAAATTCGACGCGGAGACGCTATGCAGCGGCAGGTTGTCTGTGGCCGCGGCGGCGCTCACGCCCGGCAGCGCGCGCACGCGGTCCAGCATGGCGCGGAAAAACTTCGTCTCGGCGGCGCCATCCGGGTAACGCTTCTCCGGCAGGCTCACATCGGCCACCACCAGGTGCGCGGTCTGGAAGCCGATTCCCGCGGACACCAGGTTCTGGAAACTCCGGATCATCAGGCTCGCGCCGCAGACCAGCACCAGCGCCAGCGCCACCTCGGCCGCGATCAGGAACTGGCTGATCCTCTTGCGCCCGGCCGAAGCCCCGCGTCCGCCGCTAGCGCGCAGCGCGTCTTGAATATCGGAACGCGAAGCCATTATCGCAGGCGCCAGACCGAAGAGAACCGCGGTGAGGATCGAGAGACCCGCGGCGAAGGCCAGCACCGCGCCGTCAATATGGATCAGTTCGGGTCTTTGAATATCGGGCGGCTTGAGCGCCAATATCAGCTTGATGGCGCCCTGTGCGATGCCCACCCCGAGAATGGCCGCCACACCGGAGAGCGCCAGCGATTCGCCCAGAAGGCTCGTGGCGATTCGCGCCCGGCTCGCGCCCAGCGCCAACCGGATCGCGATTTCCCGGGAGCGGCCCGCCGCGCGCACCAGGCTGAGATTAGCCAAATTCTGGAGCGCGATCAGCAGCAGGCAGAACACCGCGGCCTGAAGAACGTACAGGGCGCGGTGCAGCGAAGGCGAAGTATCCTCCACCGAAAAGGGAGAGACTCCCATGCTCCAACCGCCGCCGTGCTTCTCGTCGGCCTTCTCCATATTGGCGGCGATCCCGGCCATTTCCGCGCGCGCGGCGGCGAGCGAGATACCCGGCTTCAAGCGCGCAGCCACCAATACTTGCTTCTTTTCGGCGTCTTCCGCGGTCCGGAACATGCGCGCCAGGGGAACCCAGACCTCGGGCTTGAGCTGATCGTCGCCCTCGTGCGTGGAAGGAAGATGAAACCGCGCCGGCAACACGCCGATCACCATGTAAACCGAATCGCCGAGAGTGATGGAAGACCCGATCGCGGAGGGCGACCGCTGAAAACGCCGCGCGAAATACTCATCGCCGATCACCGCCACCTGATCGGCGCCGGCGCGCATGTCCGCGGCCCCGAACAGCCGCCCCAAGCGCGCGCTCACGCCGAGCATCGGAAACAAATCGGCCTCCGCATAGCCCACGTCCACCGGACGTGTTTCGCCGTTCACCACCTCGTTCAAAGAGGCCGAGTTAAAGGCGGCGATCTGCGAAAAAGCTGTGGCCTGGCGCTTCCATTCGAGGTAATTCTGCCGCGACGGCTCGATGCGCTCAAACAGAGGATCGGAAGTATGCTCGAAGCGCTCCCAAACGAACACCAGGCGCCCCGCATCGGGGTAGGGAAGAGCCTTCAGGACAGCCGAAGAAATGACGCTGAAGATCGCCGTATTCGCCCCGATCCCAAGAGCTAGAATGGCGATCGAAACCAAAGCGTAGGAAGGGGATTTGACCAGCCTGCGAAAGCCGCCCATAATCTGCGCTCATCGTACCACGGCCCCCGAAAGATACCGGCGCGAGTGGGGCGGACCTCCTGGTCTGCCTTCCCGAAGGAATCCGCGAACAATTCGGCGCCGGCCCATCTTGGGCAAAATCCGGGCAAAATCCACTGAGAAACACGGGGTCCACTCCAGTTTCAACGATGAGATCGCGTGAACCGGGACTGAGAATAATCACTCGGGTTGGCTCCGACAATCCGCTTGAACGCCTTACTGAATGCAGCATCGGACTCGTAACCGACCGACCGGGCAACGTCTATGAGCTTCTTGTCACGCTGTTGCAGTAGCTGCGTCGCCTTCTGCATCCGCCACTCGGTTACGTATTCCAACGGTGTTTGTCCGAGCGCCTCTTTAAAATGCGCCGCGAATGCGGAGCGAGACATACCCGCCGCCTCCGCGAGGGATTCGACCGTCCAGGGCGTATTGACGCTGTTGTGAATGGCATTCAGCGCGATGCCTATTTGAGGATCGAAGATCGCACGAAGCCATCCTCGGTTGCGCCATTCCACTCCCGACGCGATATAAGCCCTCAGTATTTGGATGAACAGAACCTCGGCTAGCCGGGTCGCGACCACTTCCAATCCCGGCGCCTGTTCCGCCATTTCTGACGCCAGCGCTTGCATTGTGCTGTGAAGAGCAAGCGTGCGTGCCTGATCGGCCTTAATCACAATGAAGCCCGGCAATAGCTGAGTGATGGGCTTCAGACTGGCTCGGTCGAAACTGAAGGATCCGCAGACGATTGTCGTCGGCGCGCCGCCTCCTCCGTAGTAAGCGACATTGCTCTTGGCTTGAGCCGCGATCTCGCCGAAAGTTGACCTCGGGCGTGTCCGCGGGCTGTCGCGCATGACGATCGGAGTGTCGCGGGCCAGCAAGAAGCAGTCGCCACCGGTGAGGGGAACCGGCTCCGCAAGGCCTTCGACGCTGAGCCAGCAGTTGCCGCGCGAAACCATGGCAAAATGCGCCAAATCTGTCAGTGACGCCTTTTTGTCGGAAGGTCTGACTCTTTCTTCGCTCTCCTTCCCCCCGGTCAATCCCCACGGAGCTGTGGCTTCGAGCCTGTGCTGGCCGAAAGCGGTTACGTGCATCGTCCTGAAAATATCGGTTATCGGGTCCAACACAACCCTCCCACTTTGGACGAACAGACAAGATTCTAGGACTCCTGAGCAGTTCTCGTCCAAGACCAATGCATCTACTCTACTGTACGGAATTTTAGAGCACTACCGAAAGGAGCGATTATGGGAAAGCTTGAAGGTAAGGTTGCAGTCATCACGGGTGGATCGAGCGGCATGGCGCTTGCGAGCGCCATGCGGTTCGTCGAAGAAGGCGCCTACGTTTTCATCACGGGCCGCAGGCAGGAGCAGCTCGATGACGCCGTCAAGCTGATTGGCCGCAACGTTACCGGTGTGCGCGGTGACGCGGCAAATCTCGGCGACCTCGACCGCCTGTTCGCCACGGTCAAACGGGAAAAGGGCAAGATCGACGTCCTGTACGCGAGCGCCGGCTGGGGCGAGGCAGTCCCACTGGGTGAGGTTACTGAGCAGCACTTCGATGCGACCTTCGGCCTGAATGCGCGCGGAACACTGTTTACGGTTCAGAAGGCGTTGCCGCTGCTCAATAACGGCGGATCCATCATTATGACCGGATCAGTTGCTTCGCTGAAAGGCTTTCCTGGTTACGGCGTGTATGCGGCGAGCAAGGCTGCATTGCGCTCATTCGCACGCACGTGGCTCAACGAACTGAAGGGCAGGAACATCCGGGTGAATGTGCTGGGCCCGGGGCCGATCGCCACACCGATGCAGGACCAGGTTCTCACCCCGGAGGCGAAGCGCATGTTTGAATCCCTGATCCCGCGGGGAAAGATGGGTCAACCAGAAGAAATCGCGGCGGCCGCACTGTTTCTTGCTTCAGCCGACTCGAGCTTCGTGAACGGTGTGGAGTTGAACGTCGACGGCGGCTTCTCGGCCATCTGAACAGTGCGGAAGGCGGGCTCAGCGCACTGATCTGCGTGTCATTGCGGCGAGACTCCGGAAGCGTTGCGCCGCCGCACGTACGCGGGGCGCCCGTTCGGTAATGCCGCCTTCGTGGAGGGGATGCAGCAACGTTTTGGCCGATCCTGGGTGAGGGGGCGGCCGAAGAAGCAGGCGACGACCGGCAATGGCAGCGGCGCCGGATTCTGCGCCAGGGCCATGGCGGCCATCCATACCACGCCGGAAGGAGCCACAACAGCGGTTCGCATCGGACGTGTACTCCCTCCCGCCGCTATCGCAACTCGCGGCGCACCTGTCTAATTGTCGCTCGGAACCCTGTCGATATGATCGATCACCAACACCTCGACAGTCTTTCTAGGCTCGAGTCTCAGTCCAACAGATCAGAAAATCCGTCAGAAAATCCGTC
>Ga0335069_10014944_pt1 | contig 10856 bp, 12 predicted proteins | sample Lox_Sample_11_FD_206714 | JGI IMG/M metagenome (GOLD analysis project Ga0335069, IMG submission 206714) | Soil microbial communities from Loxahatchee National Wildlife Refuge, Florida, United States - Lox_Sample_1.1 | ecosystem: Environmental > Terrestrial > Soil > Wetlands | place: USA... | reverse complement strand
CCACACGCCCTCGATCGACTTGTCCGCGCGGTACTCGCGAACGCCGCCTTCGACCACCTCGGCGGTGCGGCGCAACGCCAGCTCGCGCAGCGCCATGAGGTTGCCCTTGCGGAAGAAGTTGCCCGCCGCGCGCTGCGCCTGCTCGGGCATGTACACCTTGCCGTCCTTGAGGCGCGCGAGGAGCTCTTCGGCGGGGATGTCCACGAGCACGACGTCGTCGGCCTCGTCGAAGAACGTGTCGGGCACGGTCTCCCACACCTTGATGCCGGTGATGCCGCCGACGACGTCGTTCAAGCTCTCCAGGTGCTGGACGTTGAGCGTCGTGAAGACGTCGATGCCGTTCGAGAGAAGCTCGTCGATGTCCTGCCAGCGCTTGGGATGGCGCGAGCCGGGCGCGTTCGCGTGCGCGAGCTCGTCCACGAGGATGAGCTGGGGCTTGCGGGCCACCGCCGCGTCGATGTCGAACTCGGTGAGGCTGCGCTCGCGGTGCGAAACGTCCTTCAGCGGAAGGACCTCGAGCCCTTCTAGAAGGGCGGCGGTCTCGGCGCGCTTGTGGGTCTCGACGATGCCGACCACGACATCGCGGCCCTCGTCTCGTGCGCGCCGTGCGGCGAGCAGCATGGCGTAGGTCTTGCCCACGCCCGCGGAGGAGCCGAAGAAGATCTTCAGCCGTCCCCGGGCTGCGCCGCGCTCCTCGCGCTTCACGCGCTCAAGCAATGCGTCCGGGTCGGGACGGGTCTCGGCCATGGCCGGAAGTTTAGGCGCTTTTGGCGAATTTCGAGACGGAGGGGTGGAAATTTACAGGATCTTTACGCGGGGCGATCGTTCTTCTACGGGGATTTGACGGGACAAGGCCTACATTCGGCGCTTCCCAACCTTGCAGGCAATCGAATGCGCCCTATTCCGTACGCACTGACAGTTGTTGCGCTCTGCGCTTCGGCCGCTGCCCGCGCCGATGATCCCGCTCCCGACTACACGCTCGCGTGGAAGCTGGGCCTCTGGAGCGAATACGAGTACCGCGGCATTTCGCAGAGCTCCGAGAATCCCGCCGCGCAGCTCAACATCGACTTCACGCACAAGAGCGGCTTCTACCTCGGCACGTTCCTTTCGAACATCAAGTGGCTCAAGGACACCGCCGACGTGAACGGCTTCAGCACGAGCGCGAACCTCGAGTGGGACATCTACGGCGGCTATCGCTACGAGTTCGTGAAGGACTGGACGCTCGACGTGGGCTACCTGCGCTACGAGTACCCGAGCTCGGGCTCGTTCAACCCGAGCCCCAACACGGACGAGGTGTATGCGGGCGTGTCCACGGGCCCGTGGTCGGCGAAGTACTCCTACTCGTTCAACGACACGTTCGGCGTTCCCAACAGCAAGGGTTCCGACTACTTCGAGATCGACCTGAACCAGCCGATCACGCCCATCAGCGACAAGCTCACGTTCAACGGCGTGCTGGGGCACCAGACCTACGCGCACAACGGCGCGCTCTCGTACACGGTGTGGAAGGCGGGCGCCACGTGGGACTTCGGCGGCGGCTGGGACGCGGGCGGCTATGTGAAGGGCACCAACGCGGACCACGACCTGTACACGGTGAAGGGCAAGGACTGGAGCAAGACCCGCCTGGTCGGCTTCGTCACATACACGTTCTAGGCGCGCCGTGTTTTTCCAGGACCGCCTTGCCCGGGATCAAGGAGGCGCGGGCCGCCGGAGCTAGCGTGGCAGGACCGGCGCGAATTTACGGAATGTTTACGTCCTCGTTCCCATACTAGCGCCATGTTGATCGACATTCTCAAAGGACTGTCGGTGGTCGCCATATACATCGGGGTCGTCGTGGGTGGCATCGCGCTTGCCCGCTACGCGAACCGGCGGCGCCGCCGCGTGCAAGGAGACTCCAAATGATGGACATCGTATATCTCGGACTGGCCGTGGCGTTCTTCGCCGCTACGTGGGCGCTCGTGGTCGCCTTCGAGCGGTTGCGCGGATCCTGACGGAGGAACCATGGGCTTCATCTATTGGCTGGGCGCCATCTACACCCTCGTCATCTTCGCCTATCTCCTCTACGCGCTGTTCAAGCCGGAGAAATTCTGATGACCGCCAACGGTTACATGCAACTCGCTTTCTACCTGGTCGTGCTGATCGGGCTCGCGAAGCCGCTCGGCCTGTACATGGCGCGCGTCTATCAGGGCGAGCCGGCCTTCCTCAACCGCGCGGGGGCACCGCTCGAGCGCTTCCTCTATCGCATTGCCGGGGTGGATCCCGCGCGCGAGATGCGCTGGACGCAGTACGCGATCGCGATGCTCCTCTTCAACTTCCTGGGGTTCCTCGGGGTGTACGCGCTCCAGCGCCTGCAAGGCGTGCTGCCCTTCAATCCCCAGTCGATGCCCGCGGTCTCGCCCGATTCCTCCTTCAACACGGCGATCAGCTTCATCACCAACACGAACTGGCAGGGCTACGGGGGCGAGTCCACGATGAGCTATCTCACGCAGATGCTCGCGCTCACCGTGCAGAACTTCGTGTCGGCGGCGACGGGCATGGCGACTCTCGTGGCATTCGCGCGCGGATTCGCCCGCCGCAGCTCGCAGACGCTTGGAAACTTCTGGGTGGACCTGACCCGCAGCACGCTCTACATCCTCCTGCCTCTTTCCCTGGTCCTCGCGGTCGTGCTGGTGAGCCAGGGCATGCCGCAGACGTTCTCCGCCTACCCGACCGTCCCGACCGTCGAGGCGACGGATTACGACAATCCGAAGCTCGATTCGGCCGGCCAGCCCGTCAAGGACGACAAAGGCAATCCGGTCACCGAGAAGGCGACGATGAAGGAGCAGCAGATCGCGGTCGGTCCCGTCGCCTCGCAGGTCGCCATCAAGCAGCTCGGCACCAACGGCGGCGGCTTCTTCAACGTGAACTCCGCCCATCCCTATGAGAACCCGACGCCACTTTCGAACTTCCTCGAGGTGCTGTCGATCCTCCTGATCTCGGGCGCGCTCTGCTACACGTTCGGGGTGCTGGTGAAGGACACGCGCCAGGGCTGGGCGCTGCTCGCGACGATGACAGTCATCTTCGTGGCGTTCCTCGCGCTTTGCACCTGGGCCGAGCAGTCCGGCAACCCCGCGCTCGCGAAGATGGGCCTGAGCTCCGTCGCCACGGATGCGCAGCCGGGCGGCAACATGGAGGGCAAGGAGGTGCGCCTGGGCGTCGTGAACAGCGCCTTGTGGGCCACGGCGACGACCGCCGCCTCCAATGGCTCGGTGAACGCGATGCACGATTCCTTCACGCCGCTGGGCGGCCTCGTCCCCATGTGGCTCATCCAGTTCCAGGAGATCATCTTCGGAGGCGTGGGCTCGGGCCTGTACGGCATGCTCGTCTTCGCGATCATCGCGGTGTTCGTGGCCGGCCTAATGATCGGCCGCACGCCCGAATACCTCGGCAAGAAGATCGAATCCTTCGAGATGAAGATGGCCGCGGTCACGATCCTCGTGCCGCCCTTCCTCGTGCTGGTGGGCACGGCGATCGCGGTGATGGTCGATCCGGGGAAAGCGGGCGTGGCCAATCCTGGCGCGCACGGCTTCTCCGAGATCCTCTACGCGTTCTCGTCGGCCAGCAACAACAACGGCAGCGCGTTCGCCGGGCTCTCCGCCAACACGCCCTTCTACAACACGGCGCTGGGCGTCTGCATGTTCTTCGCGCGCTATTGGCTCGCGGTGCCCACGCTCGCGATCGCCGGGGCCTTCGCGGCCAAGAAGACGGTCCCGCCGGGACTCGGAACGCTGCCCACGCACACGCCGCTCTTCGTGGTGCTCCTCGCGAGCACCGTGATCGTCGTGGGCGCCCTCACCTTCGTGCCCGCGCTGGCACTCGGCCCCATCGTCGAGCACCTTGCGATGATCGGCGCGAAATAGGCGCGAGGAGACCTTCATGGACACGCAAGTTCAAGCCGCTTCGACCCCGGTTCCCCAGGAGCTGCGCCGCAAGCTCGTCACGAAGTCGATCCTGCGCCAGGCGCTCATCGACTCCTTCGTGAAGCTGCTGCCCCAGCATCAATGGCGCAATCCCGTGATGTTCGTCGTGTATCTCGGCAGCATCCTCACGACGGTCCTCTTCGTGCAGGCGTTGGGAGGCCACGGCGAGGCCGCGCCGGGATTCATCCTCCACGTGACCGTGTGGCTCTGGTTCACCGTGCTATTCGCGAATTTCGCCGAGGCGATCGCCGAGGGACGCAGCAAGGCCCAGGCCGACGCGCTGCGCTCGGCCAAGCGAGATACAGTCGCGAAGAAGCTCACGCGCCCGAACAAGGGCTCCAGCTGGAACGGCGTGCCGTCCACGACGCTGCGCAAGGGCGATTGCTTCCTCGTTGAAGCAGGCGACGTGATCCCCGTCGATGGCGAGGTGATCGAGGGCGTGGCTTCGGTGGACGAATCCGCCATCACCGGCGAATCCGCGCCCGTGATCCGCGAATCGGGAGGCGACTTTTCGTCGATCACCGGCGGCACGCGCGTCCTCTCCGATTGGCTCGTGGCTCGCGTCACTGTGAATCCCGGCGAGGCGTTCCTCGACCGCATGATCTCCATGGTGGAGGGAGCGCGCCGCCAGAAGACGCCCAACGAGATCGCGCTCTGGATCCTGCTCGTCGGCTTCACGCTCGTGTTCCTGCTCGCCACGGCGACGCTGCTTCCTTATTCGCTCTACGGCGTCGAGGTGACCAAGGCCGGAACCGCGGTCACCGTGACCGTGCTCGTGGCGCTGCTGGTGTGCCTCATTCCCACGACGATCGGCGGATTGCTCTCGGCGATCGGGCTCGCGGGCATCGGGCGCACGCTTCGCGCGAACGTGATCGCCATGTCGGGACGAGCCGTCGAAGCCGCGGGAGATGTGGACGTGCTGCTGCTGGACAAGACCGGCACCATCACGCTCGGCAACCGGCAGGCGAGCGAGTTCCTGCCCGCGGGCGGCGTGGGACAGGCCGACCTCGCCGATGCCGCGCAACTCGCGTCGCTCGCCGACGAGACCCCCGAAGGCCGCAGCATCGTGGTGCTCGCCAAGCAGAAGCACAACATCCGCGAGCGCGACGTGGCCGCGCTGGGCGCGACGTTCGTCGCCTTCAGCGCGCACACGCGCATGAGCGGCGTGGATGTGGGCGGTCGCGAGATCCGCAAGGGCGCGGCCGATGCGATCCGCGCCCTCGTCGAGTCGAAGGGCGGGCGCTTCCCGCCGGAAGTCCAGGCGCTCGTGGACACCGTCGCGCGCCGCGGCAGCACGCCGCTCGTGGTCGCCGAAGGGGGCCGAGTGCTCGGCGTGATCGAGCTGAAGGACATCGTGAAGGGCGGCATCAAGGAGCGCTTCGCGCAGCTTCGCCGCATGGGCATCAAGACCGTGATGATCACGGGCGACAACCGCCTCACCGCCGCCGCGATCGCCGCGGAGGCCGGCGTGGACGACTTCCTCGCGGAAGCCACGCCCGAGGCGAAGCTCGAGCTCATCCGCAAGGAGCAGGCCGGAGGCCGGCTCGTGGCGATGACGGGCGACGGCACCAACGACGCGCCCGCCCTCGCGCAAGCCGACGTGGCTCTTGCGATGAACACGGGCACGCAGGCGGCGAAGGAGGCAGGCAACATGGTCGACCTCGATTCCAACCCGACCAAGCTCATCGAGGTCGTGGAGATCGGCAAGCAGCTTCTGATGACGCGCGGCTCGCTCACCACGTTCTCGGTCGCCAACGACGTGGCGAAGTACTTCGCGATCATTCCCGCGGCCTTCGCGACGACCTACCCGCAGCTGAACGCGCTCAACGTCATGTACCTCGCCACGCCGAACTCCGCGATCCTCTCGGCGGTGATCTTCAATGCGCTCGTCATCATCGCGCTGGTGCCGCTCGCGCTGAAAGGCGTGGCCTACGTGCCGAAGGGCGCCGCGGCGGTTCTGCGCAACAACCTCGTGATCTATGGCCTGGGCGGCGTGATCGTGCCCTTCGTCGGCATCAAGGCGATCGACCTCGTCCTCGTGGCCCTCGGCCTCGCATAAGGAGTCTTCGAATGCTCTCTGAACTCAGGCCCGCCATCGTGCTCTTCATTGCCCTTTCCGCGGTCACCGGCGGGATCTATCCGGCGATCGTCACCGGCATCGGGCAGGTGCTCTTCCCGAACGAGGCGGCCGGCAGCTTCATCATGAAGGACGCAAAGCCCATCGGCTCGCGCCTCATCGGCCAGCCCTTCGCCGATCCGAAGAATTTCTGGAGCCGCGCCTCGTCGACCTCGCCCTACCCGTACAACGCGGCGAGCTCGAGCGGCTCCAACCTGGGCCCCACGAATCCGGCGCTCACGGACGCCGTCGCAGCGCGCATCAAGGCGCTCAAGGACGCGGATCCGCAGAACACGTTGCCGATCCCGGTGGACCTCGTCACGTCGTCGGCGAGCGGCCTGGATCCGCACATCTCGCCTGCTGCGGCCGAGTATCAGGTGGCGCGCGTGGCGAGGGTGCGCAAGCTGCCCGTCGACAAGGTGCGCGCACTCGTCGCTCAGCACACCGAGGGCCGGCAACTCGGGTTCCTCGGCGAGCCGCGCGTGAACGTGCTCGAGCTCAACCTCGCGCTCGACGAGGTGAAGTGACTCAGTCCTTCGGCTGCGGGACGATGCGCAGGTAGGGCTTCACCGCCTTCCATCCGCCGGGGAATTTCTTCTTCGCTTCCTCGTCGGAGACCGCGGGGACGATCACCACGTCCTCGCCCTGCTTCCAGTTCACCGGCGTGGCCACCTTGTGCTTCGCGGTGAGCTGGACCGAGTCGAGCAGGCGCAGCACCTCGTCGAAGTTGCGGCCGGTGCTCATCGGATAGATCAGCATCGCCTTCACCTTGTGGTCGGGGCCGATGATGAAGACCGTGCGCACCGTGGCGTTGTCCGCGGCGGTGCGGCCCTTGGACGTGTCGCCCGCGTTCGGGTGCAGCATGCCGTAGGCCTTGGCCACCGCGAGGTCGCTGTCGCCGATGATCGGGTACGTGACCTTGTGGCCCTGCGTCTCCTGGATGTCCTTCATCCACAGGTTGTGGTCGCTCACCGGGTCGATGCTCACGGCGAGGATCTTGGTGTTGCGCTTGTCGAACTGGGGCTTGAGGCCCGCCATGTAGCCCAGCTCCGTGGTGCAGATCGGCGTGAAATCCTTCGGGTGCGAGAAAAGGATCGCCCAGCCGTCGCCCGCCCATTGGTAGAAGTCGATCTTGCCCTCGGTGGTGTCGGCGGTGAAGTTGGGAGCGGTGTCGCCGATGCCCAGTGACATCATCATGTGTTTCTCCTTGGCTTGTAGTCGCGGTGTTGCGTGTAGTCGGTGCTCGTCCCGTACAGCTGCAGCGTGACGGACACCGCGCCCGAATCGTTCTCGAAGCTGTGGATCGCCTCGGGGCCCAGCGCCACGATCGTTCCTGTTTCGATCCTGTCCTCGCCCGCGCGTTCCACCTCGCCCGCGCCCACGGCCTTCCAGCGATGGTGGATCTCGCGCCCCTCGAGGCCCGCGACGACGACCCACGTTCCGTGGTCGTGCGGCTGCGTCTCTTCCGTGGGCGGCCACGTGACCACGTGGAGCGCGAGCGTATGGTCCGGCTCCTCGTGCAGGCGATAGCTGGACGAGCCCGCGCCGGCGCCGCGTTCCTGCTCGTACATGTAGGGGCGAAGCCAGTTGTGCTTCATGAGGACGAGGCGTTTCACGAGCTCCGGCGCCTCGCGAAGCATCTCGGCGTCGCCGGCGCCGCGCGCCTTCATGTCGCGAAGGTCGGCGACGAGGTCACGCACCGTGTAGCCGGTGTCGCACATCCTAGGGCCCCGCGGAGGATTCCCGGCGGATCACGGTCTGCACGGTGTGCCCGTCGATCGTGTAGGAGAGCGACGCATTGGGCCCATCGGTCGGAAACGTGAGCCGTGCGCTGCCCGCGGTGCGCACGTCGTTCAGCTTGAACGGGCTCGTGAGCCACCACGTGCCGCGCGTCGCGAACACCGGGCCTTCGAAGCTGCGCTGCGCCGTGTCGCCGGCCTGCGTCGTCTCGTTGAGGGACACGACGTACCACGTGGGCTGGTGCGTCGAGTTGTAGAGGAAGAGCACGGCGAAGATGGTCGCCTGGTAGTGGAAGACGCCCACGCCCCAGCCCGGCTCGTCGGGATTGAACCAGAGGTCGGTGAACTTCGAATCCTCCGGCGAATAGTTGGCCGCGGCGCTGCCCGAGATGTCCTGCGGGACGAGCGCGCTGCGCTGGTACGTTGCGCCATCGATGTCCACCGAGAGCGCCATCTGCCGGGGCGGCATGTAGCCGCCGAAGGGCCCGCTGAACTCGCCGTTCCAGTTGCCGACCTCGCGAACGGTGACCGAAGCGGGATCGAAGGGTGCGGCCCCGAACCACGGCCCGCTCGTCTGGTAGACCTTTCCGCCGCACGCCATGTCGAGATAAGGCACGAGCTCGGCGGCGCAGTCGGAAATGTTGGGCGCCACGTACCACGTGGGACTTCCGTCCGGGCCGTAGACGAAGACCACGGAGGAAAGAGTGCCGCCGCCCTGGTCGAAGACGCTCACGCCCCAGCCGCTCTCGGCCGGGTCCCACCAGAGGCCGTGGTAGTCCTGCGGAAAGCGCGTGGCGGCCTGCGCAAGGGCCGCGACGGCTTGCAGGGCGAGGACGAGCACGGCGACGAGTCGGGCGAGCCGGAGCATTTCAGGGATGTTCCTGCCTCTCGAGGGACGCCAATTATCGCCGACGCGGGGCCAAACTCCAAACTGGCCGTCGCGGCGGCCCGGTAATATCCCGCCATGCTCCTCACGCTCGAACCCCCGATCGAAACGCCCCGACTGCGGGTGCGACCCCTCGAAGATCGCGACCTGGGCCCGCTGATGGCGGTGAACGGCGATCCCGAAGTCACGAAATTCCTGCCCTACAAGACCTGGGCCTCCCTCGACGATGCGCAGGCCTGGCGCGACCGCATGCGCGGGCTCGAGGCCGGAGGTGGCACGGTCCAGATGGTGGTGGCGCAGAAGGCCGACGACGTGGCCATCGGCACGTGCCTCATCTTTCGCTACGACGAGGCGCAGAAATCCGCCGAGCTCGGCTTCGTGCTGGGCCGCAGCCATTGGCGCACCGGCATCATGGGGGAAGCGATGGAGGCGCTCGTCGCGCGCGCATTCGGGCCGATGGGCATCCGGCGCCTCGATGCGGTGGTGGAACCCGCCAACGCCGCATCGGCGGCGCTACTGCGGCGCCTGGGGTTCGTCGCCGTCGGCAGCGACGCCGAGGTGGACCACTACGCGTTGACGAGGCGCGCGGACTGAGGCTGCTTCGCGAAGAACTCGGCGAAGATCGCGACCGTGCGATCGATTGCGGCAGTGTCCACGTCGAGGTGCGTGACGAGGCGAAGCCGCGGCGATACGAGCGCGACGACGCCGCTCTTCTCGAGGTGAGCCTTCAGGCCCGCGACGGATTCCTGCGGGATCGCCACGAACACCATGTTGGTCTGCACCGGATCGACCTTGAGTCCCAGCGCCGCGAGACCCTTGCCGAGGCGCTCGGCGTTCGCGTGGTCCCCGGCGAGGCGATCGACGTTGTGGTCGAGCGCGTAGAGCCCGGCCGCGGCAAGCACGCCCACCTGCCGCATCGTGCCGCCCAGCATCTTGCGGATGCGGCGCGCGCGGTCGATCAGGTCCTTGCGCCCGACGAGCACGGTGCCCGCGGGCGTGCCGAGCCCTTTCGACAGGCACACCGAAACGGTATCGAAGCCCGCGCAGAGTTCCTTCACCGGCATGCCGAGCTTCACCGCCGCGTTGAAGATGCGCGCGCCGTCGAGGTGCGTCTCGAGGTTGCGGCGCTTCGCGAGGGCCAGCGCATCGGCCATGTAGGCGCGCGAGATCACCTTGCCCCCGATTGTGTTCTCGAGCGCGAGGAGTTTCGTGATCGCGAAGTGCGCATCGTCCGGCTTGATGGCGGCTTCGACTTCCGCGAGGTCCAGCGTGCCGTCGGGCCTGTTGTTTAGCGGCTGCGGCTGGATCGAGCCCAATACCGCCATGCCGCCCGCTTCGTAGTGATACGTGTGCGCGTCCTGCCCGACGATGACCTCCTCGCCGCGCTGGCAGTGCGCCATGAGCGCCGCGAGGTTGGATTGCGTGCCGGAGGGGAAGAAGAGCCCCGCCTGCATGCCGAAGCGCTCGGCGGCCACTTCCTGGAGCTTGTTGACCGTCGGATCGTCGCCGAAGACGTCGTCGCCCACGGCGGCCTGCGCCATGGCTGAGCGCATCGCGGCCGACGGTTGCGTGACCGTGTCGCTGCGAAGGTCGATTCTCATCGGAGGCTTTCGTTCACGCGCTCGAGCGCCGCCGCTCCCGGGCAGAGCTCGCGCTCGTTCAGCTGGTTCAGGGGCGTGGCCACGGTGTTCAGCGACCCGTGCAGGTCGCGCGGCTTCGAGGCGAAATAGAGCAGGCCCGTCACGATCTCGCCCATCGCGTAGCGCGATTGCACGTAGGCCATGGCCGCGACGCGGTCCGACGGGTCGTATTTCTCGTCGAGCTTGCGCAGCACCAGCGTGGAGCCGTCGTGCTGCTGCACCGACTGCACGGTGCCCGGCTCGTATTGCGTCGTGATTTCCTTGTGGAACGTCATCACGTCGAGGTAGTTCACCGCTTCGTTGTGCTCTCGCACGTAGTCGTAGCTCTTGGTGGAGCCTTCGTGGTTGTTGAAGGCCACGCACGGCGAGATCACGTCGATGAAGGCCGCGCCTTCATGGGTGAGCGCGCCCTTGATGAGCGGGACCAGCTGGTGCTTGTCGCCGGAAAAGCTCCTCGCGACGTAGGTTGCGCCCAGCTGAAGCGCCATCAGCACGAGGTCGATGCCCTCGTCGGTGTTG
>Ga0335069_10014943_pt1 | contig 10856 bp, 9 predicted proteins | sample Lox_Sample_11_FD_206714 | JGI IMG/M metagenome (GOLD analysis project Ga0335069, IMG submission 206714) | Soil microbial communities from Loxahatchee National Wildlife Refuge, Florida, United States - Lox_Sample_1.1 | ecosystem: Environmental > Terrestrial > Soil > Wetlands | place: USA: Florida... | reverse complement strand
GCCGAGCGCACCCTCGACCTTCAGGCCGAGCTGCTTGGCCACCGGCGGCGTGACGATGTTGTGTCCGCCGGTGTCGAAGATGAAGAGGTAGGGACCCTTGCCGTTCACCTTGGCGTCGCCGTAGATGTGGTTGTTGATGATCCGGATCGGCAGCGTCGTGCTCGCCGCGCCGTCCGCGATCGAGAAATCGCTGACCGTCAGCTTCGGCATGGCGTAGGCCGAGTCCGGCCGCGCGCCTTCGAAGCCCACGTTCGTTATCGTGACGGTGTCGATGTATTTTTCGCCGAGGCCGCGGTCGATCAGGATCTTGTGCGCCAGCATCACGCCGTGTTCGGCGCGATAATCCAGCGCGGTCGTGACGACGAGCTGCGGGCCCTGCTGTTCGGTGGTTTTGGCCAGAAGATGGGTGCGCGTATCGAACCACGCGTTGAACGCCTTACCGCCCTTGGGCGTGATCGTCAGGATGTCGTACTGCCCGGAGGAATCGGTCTTGCGGCCATCGCTGATGATCGCCGCTCCGCCGAAGTCGGGCAGCCACCACTTGTTCGCGGTGCGATAGGCGTCGTTGAACGCAAGTGCGATGGCGTCGCCGCCCTGCTGCTGCGTGACCGTGCCCGAACTGTCCTTCAGCCACGGCGTGACGCCGTCAAAACCGTTGGCGCCGTTCGCCGGACCGATCTTGTATTCGCTCATCGAGCGGCCGGTCTTGAGGTCTGCGACGGTATGCGTGGTGCCCGTCAGTCCCTCGCCCTTGAAATCGGCGTCGACGACGGCGGTCACCTTGCCGTCCCAGGCACTTCCGCCCGACGCAGTCTTGTTTGCCGCGAGAATTTCGGTAATGGACGAATCTGCGAAGGCGGGCGTCGACACGGCCGCGAGCAGGGCGACGACAACGGCGGATTTGCGCATGGGGGACCCCTCAGGTTTGCTTTGATGTAGGTTCGCGGGCCGGGAAGGACAAGATGTATCGGGCACATGAACGGCTGATGTTCTTCTTGTGGACGATCCTCGTCCTGTCCGGGCCTGTCGCAGGGGCGCCGCAGCGGGTGGTATCCACGTTCCTTTGCACGGATGAATACGTTTTCCGCCTGGTGCCGCACGATCGCATCGCGGCGCTGTCCTACGAGGCCGTGGATCGCCACCCGGTGGTTTCGACCATCGCGGACAGGGCGCAACACATTCGCGTGATCCGGCCGTCTACGGAAACCGTGCTGGCCCTGAAGCCGGATCTCGTGGTGATGTACACCGGCACCAATCCGCGCCTGCACGTCAATCTCAGGAAGTTGGGCATACCCGTGCTGGATGTGCCGTGGGCGAACACCCTTGATGACGTGCGGCGGGTGACGACGATGCTCGGCGACAAGCTGGGCGCGCCGGATCGCGCTCGTGCGCTGCTCGCCGACATGGACCGCAAGATCGGGCAGGCAAAGGCGAGGGCGCCGCGCCCGCCCGTCGGTGCCATCCTCTACGAACCGCAAGGTTATGCGACGGTTCAGGGTATCACCGAAGAGGTGATGCAGATTGCGGGAATTGCGAACGCGGCGCCGCCCCACGCGCTGACCCGCACCGGCCAGCTTCCCGTAGAGGCCGTGATCGCCGCCGCGCCCGAACTCCTCATTCTGGGCGGCGAGGCGCGCAGCGGTTCGGGTCGGGCCTATGCCGTGCTGCATCATCCCGCGCTCACATCGCTCGAAGGGCGCACGACGATGGAATTCGCGAATCTGACGCCGCTGTTGTGCCCCGGCCCTTGGTCGCTCGACAGCGCGCAGACCTTGGGCGATCTCGCGCGCAAGGCGCGGCGCTTGCACCGGCAGTAGCCGGGCACTAAGACTCCGGTGCGCACCGGTGAGGGAACGCGGGTGAAAGTCCCGCGGCTGCCCCCGCAACTGTCAGCGGCGTAAGGCGGCGGCCACTGGTCCGAAGGACTGGGAAGGCCCCGCACGGAAGAGCCGCGAAGCCAGGAAACCTGCCGGCGTGCGTCGTCCATCCGGTGGCCGGGGTGCGCCGCAGGAAGCCGCGAAGAGCGGCGGCGGCGACGGAGAGGCCGCGATGGACGCGACGATTGTCAGTGTGCAGGCAGCAAGCGTGAGCCGCGGGGCGCGCGTGAGCGTGGCGCTTGCGGCTGCTGCGATCGCGCTCGCGGCATGGTCGTTTCTCCTGGGCCCCTCCGATATTCCGGCTCGCGCGCTGTTTGCCGGCTTGTTCAACGGACATGATGCGGCGGGGATTATCGCGCAGCAGATTCGCCTGCCGCGCGCGGCGCTCGCGTTGCTGGTCGGCGCGGCGCTCGGCGGCAGCGGCGCGGCGCTGCAAGGTCTGTTCTGCAATCCGCTGGCCGAGCCGGGGGTCACCGGCGTCACGTCGTCGGCGGGACTGGGCGCCGTAGTGGCGCTCTATTTCGGGCTGGCGACGGTTCATCCCTTCGCGCTGCCCACACTGGCGGTGCTTGGCGCGCTCGCCTGTGCCGCAATCCTCTATTTTCTTTCGCGCAGCGGCGCGGGTGCGGTGGCGCTGATCCTGGCGGGCGTCGCTATCGCCAGCTTCGCCACCGCCATGACGGCGCTCGCCTTGTCCTATTCGGCCAATCCCTACGCCATGAGCGAGATGGTGCTGTGGATGATGGGTTCGCTAAAGGACCGCACGCTGAGCGACGTCGCTTATGCGCTGCCGCTGATCCTGGCCGGGCTCGCGCTCCTGATGACCACGGCGCCCGGGCTTGATGCGCTGACGCTGGGCGAGGACGCGGCCCGCAGCCTTGGCATCGACGTGGCGAGCGTGCGCGGGCGCGTCGTGCTCGGCGTGGCGCTGGCGACCGGTGCGGCGACGGCGGCGGCGGGCGCGGTGAGCTTCGTCGGACTGGTGGTGCCGCATCTGCTGCGCCCGTTCTACGGCTATCGGCCGGCGCGTCTCATTTTCCCGTCGGCCCTGGGCGGCGCATTGCTGGTGACGGCGGCCGATGTCGGCCTTCGCCTAGTTGCGCCCGACGGACAGTTGCTGCTCGGTGTCGTGACCGCCATGATCGGCGCGCCGTTCTTCTTCTGGCTGATCCTGAAGATGAGGCGCGCGCCGTGAACGCGGTCGTCTTCGATTTCGTGTCGGTCCGTTTCGGACGGCGCACGGCGCTGAACGCGGTTTCACTGGCGCTGAAAGCGGGATCAGTGACCGGCATCGTGGGGCCGAACGGGGCCGGCAAAACGACCCTGCTGCGCGCCGCACTCGGCCTCCAGGAATTGTCGGGCGGTTCGATCCGCATCTTCGATAAACCCGTCGGCGTGTGGGCGCGTACCTCGCTGGCGCGCGCCATGGCATATCTGCCGCAAGGCGGCGAAGCACGCTGGCCGATGCCGGCCGGGGATGTGGTGATGCTCGGGCGGCTGCCCTGCCGTGCGCCGTTCGCACCTCCCGACGCGTCGGATTTCAGCGCTGCCGCCGAAGCGATGGCGCGCTGCGACGCAGCCGAATTCGCGCCGCGCCGCATGGACGAACTGTCCGCGGGCGAGCGCTCGCGGGTCCTGTTCGCGCGCGCGCTGGCGACGGGGGCCGCGGTCCTGTTGGCCGACGAACCGGCCGCCTTTCTCGATCCCGCCCACCAGCTTCGCCTCATGAACATCCTGCGGGAGGAGGCGCGGCGCGGCACCGCTGTGGCCGTGACCCTGCACGATTTGCCGCTCGCCGCGCGGTACTGCGACGAAGTGATCGTGCTCTGCGACGGTGTGGTGGCGGCCGCCGGCCCGGCGCCGGAAGCGCTCTGCGATGCCACGTTGGCGCAGGTGTTCGGCGTGGCGCGAACGGACGGGCTGGGTGCGCTCAAGGCGCTGTGAAACCGGCGCGGGAATTGGGCTATGATGGCGCGTTTCTCCGGGGGACAACCATGAGCCAACGCGCCAGAATTTCGAAACCGAACCGCCCGCTTTCCGTCTGGATCGCGACGGGCGGCAACCTCCTGCTCGCCACCTGGATTCTGGCGTGGAGTTTCGCGGGCCTGCAAATGAGTTTTCCCGGAATGCAGGTGTTTTCCTGGGCGGTGCTGGCGCTGGGAATTACGATCTCTTCGCTGCTCGCCTGGATGGGCAGTCGCCACGCGCGCAACATCATGCTGGGGCTTGTCACGATCTATCTCGGATTCCTGCTGGTGGGCAGCGTGCGGAGCATCTTCTGGGCGCAGAACTGGTGGGTGAGCGAAGAATACGCGATCCGCATGACCGCCTATGCCGCGTTCGCGGCCGCCTGGCTGGTTGCGAACTATTGGCTGCTTTTGGGAAAGCGTGCGCGGACGTACTATTCCTGAAGAGCGACGCGCCAAGGGAGGTGACTTTTGAGCAGTTTCAGCGGAGCGAGCGGCGGCTACGGGTCGTACGGCTGGCGCATCCAGGACAACGTCTGGAATCCGGACGGCCTCGTCGACGGCGTGGACTATTCGATCGGCGCGACCTACGACGCGGATTTTCCGTGGAAGGGCACGAAGTACTCTTGGTCCTTCCCCGCGATGACCAACTGGTACGACGTCCATGCCTATCCCGAGATGATGTTCGGCACTTCTCCGTGGTGGGGCGCCAACACCTCGTTCGGCGATCCGCTGAACACGTTTCCGGTCGCGCTCTCCGATCTCGCGTCGCTCACCGCGACCTACAAGCTCAGCCTCGGCGGCGACAAATCCGGATACGACGTCGCCTTCGACCTTTGGTTGACCAATACGCCCAACGGCGACTCTACGTCGATCACCAACGAAGTCATGATCTGGCTGCACCAGGGGGGCTTTTCTCCGGGCGGCACCAAGGTCGCGGACTACAGCGACGCCCATTTCACGGGGTCCATCTACAACGCCGCGGGCTGGGGATCCGACACCAACCCCTGGGACTATTCCGCCATTGTTGCGAACGCCGATTCCTCCACCGGTGAGGTCGACATCGGTGCGATGTTTGCGGCGCTGAAATCGCTGGGCATCATCACGGGCACGGAGTACCTGGCCGGTCTCGAATTCGGTGCGGAAGCGGCTGCCGGGGCGGGCTCGCTCAAGATCTACAGCCTCACTTACAATCTGAAGACCTCCGAAGGGACCAACACGGTGATCGGAGGCAGCATCGGAACCTCCGGCAACGACGTTCTGTTCGGGGGCAGCGGCGCGGATTCGCTGTCGGGCAAGTCCGGCAACGACACGCTCTATGGTTATGACGGCAACGACACGCTGAATGGCGGGGCGGGCGACGACGTTCTCAACGGCGGCAACGGCATCGACATCGCCGATTACTCCGGCGCGACCTCCGGCGTGAGGGTCGACCTTAACGTGTCGGGCGCGCAGTCGGTCGGCGGGGGCCAGGGCAGCGACCAGCTTGTTTCCATCGAAGGCGTCATCGGCTCGAACTACAACGACGTTCTGACCGGCACACCCGGCGCCAACATCCTCGACGGCGGCGCGGGCGACGATACGATCATCACAGGCTCGGGCGTCGACACCGTCGACGGCGGGGCCGGCAACGATACGATCTCGGTGAACCTGAACCTGACGAGCGCCGACCGCATCGACGGCGGCGACGGCGTCGATACGCTCAAACTCAAGGGCAACTACACGAATCTCGTCCTCGGCGCCACGACGCTGGTCAACGTGGAAAACATCGTTCTGGCCGCGGGCTACGCCTACAACCTGACCACCAACGACGCGACGGTCGCGGCGGGACAGACGCTGACCGTCGACGGATCGGCGCTGACGGCTCCGCTCGCGTTCAACGGCGCGGCGGAAACGGACGGCTCCTTCACCATCCTGGGCGGCAGCGGAATCGACACGCTGAGCGGGGGCGCCGGCGACGACAGCTTCGTCTTTGCCGGAGGATTTTCCTCAGCCGACAGCATCAACGGCGGCGGCGGACGCAATACGCTCATGCTCAACGGCGACTACACGGCCGGCGTCACCCTGAGCGGCATCGTCAATGTGCAGACTCTGATATTGGCGGCCGGGCACAGCTACAACATCACGACGGCCGACGCCAATATGCGAGCCGGAAAAAGCTTGACGGTCAACGCCTCCGCGCTCGGAACCGCGGATTCGCTCTTCTTCAAGGGGTCGGCCGAAACGGATGGCAAGCTCCTCGTTACCGGTGGCGCCGGCAGCGACTCCATCACGGGCGGTGCCGGCAACGACATCATTACCGGCGGCGGCGGCGTCGACAAGCTGAAGGGCGGCGGGGGCCAGGACGTGTTCGTCTACAAACACGCCTCGGACTCGACGAGCACGAGCTACGACACGATCACCGGGTTCGATGCGACGGAGGACAAGATCGATCTCTGGTTCACCGTGGCCCATATCGATTCGGCGGTGACAACCGGCACCCTGTCCGGCGGGAGCAAATTCGATGCGACCCTGTCGGCGGCGATCGGCACCAGCCTGGGGGCGCACGATGCGCTGTTGTTCACGCCTGATGCCGGCTCGTACAGCGGCAAGTGCTTCCTGGTGATCGACGTCAACGGCATCGCCGGATATCAGGCGGGAGCCGATGTGGTGATCGCGCTGAATACGCCCGCAAATCTTTCCTATTTGGGGCTTGCAACCTTCACCTGAACGCCGCTATCTGCGCGCTCCGGCGCGCAGGAAGGAGGCTCGCAATGCCCGCACCCTTGAACGTTGCGGTGATCGGCTACGGGTTCGGCGGCCGCGTCTTTCATGCATCACCGATCGCCAGGACCGAAGGGCTCAAGCTTGCGGCAATCGTCTCCGGCCGCAAAGACGAGATTGCGCGCGACCACCCGGGCGTCGCGGCGATCGCCTCGCCCGATGCCGTGTTCGGCGATGCATCGATCGACCTCGTGGCGATCTCGACGCCGAATGCGGCGCATTTCGATCTCGCGGCGCGGGCGCTCGGCAGCGGCAAGCACGTCGTCGTCGACAAGCCGTTCACGACCACGTCCGCGGAAGCCCGCGAACTGGTCCGGCGCGCAGAAGATGCGGGGCGCACCCTCACGGTGTTCCACAATTTCCGCTGGTATTCGGACTACATCACGCTGAAGCGGCTGATCGCCGACGGCACGCTGGGCGATATCGTCTACTTCGAGTCGCATTTCGACCGCTTCGCGCCGCAGGTTCCCGATGCCTGGCGCGAAAAGCCCGGCGCGGCGAGCGGAACGTGGTGGGACCTCGGTCCGCATCTCCTCGATCAGGCATTGCAGCTGTTCGGCAAGCCGCGGGCGCTTGCGGCCGACATGGCGATCCAGCGCGAAGGCGGAACGGCGGTCGATTATTTCCGTGTTTTGATGCGCTACGACCGCCTGCGCGTCGTGCTGTCGAGTTGCTTCATCGCGGCGGCGGACGACCTGCGCTTCGTGGTCCACGGCACGCGCGCGAGCTTCATCAAGTACGGCATCGACTGCCGCAACGGGCCCGATCCGCGCCCGGGCACGCTCGTCATTCCCGACGGCTCGCCAACGCCGGTTCCGGGCGGGGCGGCCGACGACTGCGCCTTCTATGCCGCGGTGCGCGACGCGATCCTCGGCAAGGCGCCGAATCCGGTGCGGTCGGAAGAGGCGCTGGCCGTGATGGAGATGCTCGAACTCGCCGACCGCAGCGCGGCCGGGCGGCGCGAACTCGACGTGCCGGCATGAACCCGGTCGATGTCGCCCTCATCGGTTTCGGGCTCGCGGGCCGCGTCTTCCACGCACCATTGATCGCGGCTGTGGACGGCTTGCATCTTGCGGCCGTCGTTTCGAGCCGCGCGGCGGAAATCCGTGCTGCGTATCCCGATGCGCGCGCGCTGGGCGACCCCGAAGAGGCGTTTGCCGACCGCGGGATCGGGCTCGTCGTTGTCGCCACGCCCAACGATTCCCATTTGGACCTTGCGTCCCGCGCGCTTGCCGCAGGCAAGCATGTCGTAATCGACAAGCCTTTCGCGCTTACGAGCGGCGAAGCGCGCACCCTGATCGCGCGCGCCACAGGCCGGCTGCTGAGCGTGTTTCACAATCGGCGCTGGGATTGCGACTTCCTGACATTGAAGCGCCTGATCGCGGACGGCACGCTGGGCGAGGTCGTCCACTTCGAATCGCATTTCGATCGCTTCCGACCCGAGGTCGGCAGGCGCTGGCGCGAACTGGCGGGGCCGGCGACCGGCACATGGTACGATCTCGGCTCGCATCTGATCGATCAGGCGCTGCAACTGTTCGGTCCGCCGCTTGCCGTTACGGCCGATCTTGCCGCGCGGCGCGACGGCGCCCTGACCACCGATTATTTCGATGTCGCTTTGCAGTACGAACGCCTCCGCGTCGTGCTGAAGGGTGACAGCCTGGCGCCTGCGGACGATCTTCGCCTCGTCGTGCACGGCACGAAGGCGAGCTACGTCAAGCACGGGCTCGATGTTCAGGAGACCCAGTTGCGGGCCGGAGGCAATCCCGCCGATGCCGGATTCGGCCTCGATCCGCGTCCCGGCCATCTCGTTCTGCCGGGTGGCCGTAAGACCGCCGTCGCCGCCGAGCGCGGCAACTACCGCGCCTTCTACGAGGGATTGCGCGACACGCTTGCGGGCAGGGCGCCGGTTCCGGTGACGGCAAGCGAGGCTCTCGCGGTGATGGAATTGCTCGAGTCTGCGGAACAAAGTGCGGCGGAACGCCGGGAAATCGCGTTCTGAGCATCCGGGTCTCCAATCCGATGCGGCGGCGGAGTAGGATTTGCCGGGAACGCGAATGGGGCCAGGCGCTTGAACATCATGAAGAAGAACGGCCGGCCGCTCGCCCTGGCCGAGAATGCGACGGAGCCTCCGCGGCTGCGCAATTGGGAGGCCGCCCGAGCCTTCCTCGAAGTCGCTCGCACGGGCAGCTTTCGCGCAGCGGCGCTCAACCTGCATCTTGCGGTGAACACGCTGCGGCGTCTGGTAGAGGATTTCGAGCAGGAAACGCACGTCACCCTGTTCACGCGCCACTCGGACGGCGTGCGCTTGACACGCGAGGCCGAGCCGCTCGTCCAAGTCGCGGTACGCATGGAAGCTGCATCGCTCGACCTGGTGCGCGTTCGTGCGCCGGATACGTCCTTGCGCGGAGAAGTGCGGCTGAGCGTCACAGAGGGTCTCGGCACGTTTTGGGTTGCACCACGGCTGGTTGAATTCAAGAAGGGCGCGCCCGAGCTGCTGGTCGATCTGCAGTGCTCGATGCGCCCGCCGGACGTGCTTAATCTCGAAGCCGATCTCGCCATCCTGATCAAGCGTCAACCCGACAGCGAACTGCGCACGCTGAAGCTCGGACGCATGCACACGATGCCGTTCGCCTCACGCGAGTATCTCGCCCGCTACGGGCGGCCGAACGACGTCGCGTCGCTTCCCGGGCACCGGATGGTCCTGCAGGTGTCGGAGCAGCCGGATTTGTTGTCTTTTGAGCGCGCATTTCCGGGCATGTCGCAGGTTGGGCTGGTGTCCATCCGGACCAATACCAGCAGCACTCATTTCTGGGCCGTGCTGAGCGGGGCCGGCATCGGCGTCCTGCCGACCTACGCGAAATTCGTCAGCTCCTTGGAACCCATAGACATGAACATGCGGTTCGCCCACGACATCTGGCTGGTCTATCACCCGGATTTGGCGAAACTTTCCCGCGTTCGCGTCCTGATTGACTGGCTGGTGGAATCGTTCTCGGCCAGCCGGTACCCCTGGTTTTCCGACGACTTCATCCATCCACAGGACTTGCCGGACGATGTAGACGGAATATCTTTGGTCGCCAAATCAAAAGGCGGCTAAAGTGCTCGACAAGAACAGTGATTTGCGCACCAAGAACGAGAAGCCGATGAAATCCTCGCAGGGGACGGGACCAACTGATCGACGCAAGCGTTCGCGGCTGCTCGATGCCGAGGTCGGTCAGTCCATCCGGTTGCACCGGAAAAACGCGAAGATGACGCTGCAAGGTCTCGCGGATCGGCTCGGCATCGCCTACCAGCAGGTTCAGAAATACGAAACCGGCGTTAACCGCGTCGGAGCCGGAAGGCTGATGGAAATCGCGGAGATCCTGAACATCCCGGTTGCGAGTTTCTTTGAAACGCCGCGCGGGCGCGTCGAAGAGGCCGCCGCGGCTGCAGGGACCGCACCCGATCCCGAATTGACGCTCCAGGGCCGTCAACTGCTCGTATCGTTCCTCAGGATAAAGGATCCGCAAAAGCGGCGTGCGGCCCTTGCCTACATCCGCTCGCTTTCCGAAGCCGAATAGCCTCAAACGCCTGTTCGCCGCGGCGTTCCTTGTGCGGAACACGCCCGGTGAAAATCCGATACACGCGTTGCTCCGGCGTCCGCGATACCATCTCGCTGCGGTCTTGCGAGTGCGTGTGCTTTGAGTTCGTATCCCCGAACATATGGATCCCGACACGAAACCGACCGACGCGGATGCCTGCACGAGCAGACCGCAAGTGCGCCGGTGCGCGATGTCGCGACGGTTCTCAGCGCCTGCATTGGCAGGCTGTCGGCAGCCGGGTTCAGTGAGACGGCGGCCTTGCTTGCCGTCGCGCACCTCGATCTCACGGCGCGCTTGAGCGGGTTCACCGAAGCCGAACTTGCCGCCGTCGCCGCACTGTCCGCGCACGCGGAAGGCTGAGCGTCGAAGTTCGCAGGTGCCGTCTTGCATCCTCGAAGAGCATTGCGCGCGCCGGCCGAAGCTGCGACGCGGCATTGACTGGCGACCCCGGCGTGACTCGAACACGCGACCCTCGGTTTAGGAAACCGATGCTCTATCCGGCTGAGCTACGGGGTCTGTCCGCTGCAAACTGCCTTTTCAAGGCCTGCTTGGCAAGGGAACCGATTCGCAGCTTCGGCGTCGATCGCGCGCGCCCGCGCGGTGAACCGGCCTTAACTTGCCAGCCGGACCACGCATTTCTATCATCGCCGCATTCGAAATCTTCAGCGGGG
>Ga0335069_10014942_pt1 | contig 10856 bp, 8 predicted proteins | sample Lox_Sample_11_FD_206714 | JGI IMG/M metagenome (GOLD analysis project Ga0335069, IMG submission 206714) | Soil microbial communities from Loxahatchee National Wildlife Refuge, Florida, United States - Lox_Sample_1.1 | ecosystem: Environmental > Terrestrial > Soil > Wetlands | place: USA: Florida... | reverse complement strand
ATTTAAGCAGGGCCGTTTTAAAGTCATGGTTGCAACCGATATTGCCGCGCGCGGCATCGATGTCGAAGGAATTTCCCACGTCATCAATTACGATACGCCGTCGTTTGCGGAAGATTACATTCACCGCATCGGGCGAACGGGACGCGCGTCTGCAACCGGAGACGCGATTACGTTTGTCGGGAACGATGAACGGAATTATTTTAAGAAGATCGAACGGTACACGGAGAAACAATTTGACCTTGCTCCGTATCCGGGATTTGAACGTTCGAAGAAAACGCCTGCCACAGAACATTCCGCAGAAGAACATTCTTCACGCGAACAACACGGCGAGCGTCCACGGGAAGAACGGCACGACCACTCACGTTCGCATAGCGGACCGAAACACGATGAGGGGCATCGTGAACGTTCGCAAGGCGGTTTCCGTCGTGACGACAGGCCGCGTGGTTTTTCCGAACACAAACCTCAACGGAACAATGAACGACGCGATGACAAGCCGCGAGGATTCTCCGAACGAAAGCCGCAGCGCAATGATGATCGCCGCGGCCGGCGTGAACGCCCACAAGGCGGCGGATTCCCGCGCCATGGCCAGCACAACGATTCACACAATCAGCCACCGCGCGGATCAGAATATCCGAGAAAACGATCCACCTTTGTCGATTCTTCAAAAGCAAAAACGCCCGCGCCGGAAACGGACTGGCGTTCGCTCGTAGAATCGATGAGCGAAGAACGCGGCGGCAGCAAGCTGAAAAAAAAGCTGAAGCGCATCTTCACGCGCGATAAAGAATAAGCATTCCGGAGTCCCCCCAGCGCCATCTTTTCTCAATGGAAAGATGGCGTTTTTCATTTATTCCTTCTTGCTTTTCCAATCCTCATTGCTGAAATTACAGAGGTAACAACGAATGTTCATTTTGATGGAATCGTATGAAACTGTTCACGTTTTCACTTTTTTGCGTACTGGTTTTTTTTGTTTCTTCGTGCACGCAGAAAGGACAACCCAAATTAGACAGTGACCCCATGACGCTTGCACAACAAATATCCCGCTTCGCACCCACACCGATCACTGCCGATGTATCACATCTTTCCCCCAACGACCGGAAAGCGCTCGACAAAATTATCGATGCTGCACAATTGATGGATCAAATTTATCTCCGGCAAGTATGGAGCGGGAATATTGATGTACTGAAAAAACTTCAAGCCGACACAACGCAAACAGGAAAAGAACGGCTGCATTATTTTCAAATCAATATGAGTCCTTGGTCGGCACTTGATCATGATACACCGTTCATAGCCGGCGCACCGGAACAACGTCCTGCCGGTGCAAATTATTATCCATTGGATATGAGTAAAGAAGAATTCACCGCATGGCTCAACGGATTGCCGGAGAAAGAAAAAGAATCGGCAACAGGATTTTTCTCCACCATTCATCGCGATGTCAACGGAACGTTAACGTGCGTTTCGTACAACGAAGAATATAAAGAATGGCTCGTGCCCGCTGCAAAACTTTTAAAAGAAGCTTCCGCTTTGGCCACCAACAAAACGCTCAAAAAATATCTCGCCGCGCGTGCCGATGCCTTTCGTTCCAACGATTATTATGCAAGCGATGTTGCATGGATGGAATTGGACGCACCCATCGATGTGACGATCGGCCCGTATGAAACGTATATGGATGAGTTGTACAATAACAAAGCGGCATTTGAAGTATTCGTGACGATGCGCGACGAAGCTGAATCGGCAAGATTAGTGAAGTTCGGAAATTATTTGCAAGACATAGAAAACAATCTTCCATTAGATCCGAAATATCGCAATCCGAACCTTGCAACAATGTCGCCGATTCGTGTAGTCGATGTGCTGTATGCAGCCGGCGAAGGAAATCGCGGCGTGCAAACCGCAGCGTTCAATCTTCCCAACGACGAGCGCGTCGTGCATGAAAAAGGATCGAAGCGTGTGTTGTTGAAAAACATTCAGGAAGCAAAGTTTAACAAAGTACTGCTTCCTATTTCCCGCATAGTGCTGGATTCCACCCAGTTCGGCAATGTCTCCTTCGATGCTTTCTTTACACACATTTTGTGTCACGAGTTAATGCATGGCCTCGGGCCGCATAACATCATGGTCAATGGAAAGCCGACTACCGTCCGCAAAAAATTACAGGAATTATATTCCGCGATTGAAGAGGCCAAGGCGGACATCACCGGATTGTTTGCACTGCAATATCTGATCGACAAAAAAATTCTCGACAAGAAATTAGAACAAGAGATGTACACGACCTATCTTGCCAGCATGTTTCGATCAGTGCGATTCGGCACCAACGAAGCGCATGGCAAAGGCGTTGCTATTCAATTTAATTATCTCACCCTCGAAGGCGGCATCACGATCGATGAAGCAAGCGGCAAATTCGGGATCGATCAAAGTAAAATCGAGGATGCAGTTGCAAAACTCACAGCCGATATTCTGACACTGCAAGCCGAAGGATCGTACGTCAAAGCAAAAGCCATGTGCGACCGGTTCGGCATTATTCATCCTGCAATGCAAAAAGCGTTGGATAAACTTGCCGGCATTCCCGTAGATATTGAGCCGGAATTTACGCTCATCAAGAAAACGGCAAACGAAATTCGATAACCTTCATCCATGGAGTTACCTGTTCAATATGTCAAAGACACACGATGCCCAACAGAAAAATCATTCTTCGATCAAGCGCCAATGGATTATCGGTGCGATCGCTGTTCTTATCATCGCGGCGATTGCCATCATTGCAATGCCGAAAAAATCGCACGATATGACTGAAGATTCTCATTCACCAATGTTTAAAAAACAAGGCACATTGACATTTCTCAAAAAACCTGCGTTGCCGATCACGACGATCGACATCGAAATTGCCGACGACGACAGCAAGCGCGAAGTCGGATTGATGGGCAGGCCGACGATGGAAGAGCAACAAGGCATGCTGTTCGTTTTCGAGCAAGCACAATTCCAATCATTCTGGATGCACAATACGATTCTTCCGCTCGATATGTTGTTCATTGATGCAAGCGGAACAATCAAAACCATCCATAAGAACACCACGCCCTTCAGCGATCAAACGTATCAGTCCACGGCGCCGGTCATTGATGTTCTGGAAGTGTTGGGCGGATTCACCGACAAATATAATATTTCCGTCGGAGACCGGATTGAATGGAAACGAGAATAATGGATATGACTGCCAAGATTGTCATGAAAAATTTTTTGAATATTTTCATTTTCGTTTTTGTCGTCTCGTTGTTGGCGGGTTGCACCACGACCAAAGAAATGACGAGAGATAAAAATATGGTAACCGGTTCACTCAAAGTCATCGGCAATGAACCTTTCACTTCCTTGGCTTTGCAGACTTCAACGGGAAAAACGTACATCTTGCAGTGCCCTGCCGACCTTCGACGCATCTTATTGAATCATCAAGGTTATCAAACAACGGTTTGGTACGATAGTGTAAAACAGATGTTGAACGGACAAGCGTTGCATCTTATCGATGCCGACACAACATTTACGGTACATTAAATCTTGAAAGACGAACGCCTTGTTCAAGCAGCCGTTAAGAATATTTTATCTAACATTATTCATTCTGAACATGTTTGTTCCGTCAGTTGCACAACTGAACGACAGCCCCAAAGATATTCTGCAACGAGTCGGGTCCTACATCGCTGCCAATACCAAATACCAGGTGGTGGATAAAACTGACGGCCACGTCATCACGACATTCGATACATCGTCCATCAACGACAATGCAGGCGTTGTTCGTGAATTCAATGATTGGGTATATCCCAATGGTGTGATGTTATACGGTTTATCACGCGCAGCGGATGTGGGATTTACTGAGTATCAATCTTACATCACAAACAATTTCAATTTTATCTTTCGTCATTATTCTTATTTTAAAAAGTTGTGGGAAACGACGCACAGCACGTCCAGAATGTTCTGTTATCGATTGTACCGAATGGAATCATTAGATGATTGCGGCGCGATGGGGAACGCGCTGATTGAAGCATACAAGCATACGAATAATCCACAATGGAAAAAAACAATCGATACCATTGCATGGTTTATATCCACACAACAAACTCGGCTTGCAGACGGAACCCTGTGCCGCACCGGGCCGCATCGGATGACGATCTGGGGCGACGATTTATATATGAGCGTTCCGTTCCTTGCACGCATGGGAACGTTGACACAAGACAGCGCATACTACAACGATGCCATACGGCAAGTTCTCCATTTTTATCGATTGCTGTTACAGCCGGAACTCGGCATTGCCCATCATGGTTATTATGACGACATCAAGCAGCCATCCATAGCATACTGGGGGCGCGTGAACGGCTGGATGATGGTGGCAACGGCGGAACTTTTAGGACAATTGCCGGCAACGTATCCCAAGCGCGACAGTGTTTTATCTTTTTTTCGAGCGCACATCGATGGCATACAAAAGCTTCAAGATCAACAAACAGGTTTGTGGCATCAGTTGCTGGATAAACCGGATTCGTATCTGGAAACATCTTGCTCTGCTATGTTCACCTACAGCATCGCTCGCGGCATCAATGAAGGATGGCTCGATTCTTCTTGCATCAAAATCGCAAAGAAGGGATGGCGCGGCGTCGCATCGCGCATAACAACCGATGGTTCCATCGAAGGGACTTGTGCAGGAACATGGATTGAAGATACGCTGCCATTTTATTACCAGCGCCCTTCCCCGACAAACGACCTGCACGGATTCGGGCCGGTGTTACTTGCTGCTTCAGAAATATTGCGCATGGAACAACGTACAAAATAAAACGTTCACAAGATTACATTCTGAAAGGGCAACGCATTGTTCAACTTACCATTATGGAAAGTATTTCTTTTCCCATTTTTTCTTCTGATCGTCGCTTTTCCTTTGGCGGCGCAGCAAGATGCTGTACCATCCACGATGTCCGTTTCGCCAAAAATAAGTTATCCGGTCCCCGGTTCTTTATTTTTACAAAAACAAGAACAAGAAATTCATGAATATATTCGCCAACACCCTAAAGTCATTCAGCGATCCAACACCTTGCATAAAACAAGCACGTGGGGATTCACCGTCGGCTCTACGCACAGCTGGTATGCAGATGATTTGGTCAAGAACACTCGATACCTCGTACCATCTACATGTCGTGCGGTCGGTACCAATTGTTATATTTTTGTTGAAGATGCCAACTGGACCAACGGACGCGTGAACCAAGCCATCGTTGATTCGGTACGTCTTGGATTCGATGCGCGCACACCTGCCAATGGTTCGTTAGGAATTTTTCAAACAGACACAGCCGCGTTTGGCACGCCTCCCGATGTCGATAACGATCCGCGTATCATCATTCTTCTTCTCGACATCAAAGATGGTTACAACGGCAGCGGCGGTTATATTGCCGGATATTTTTACGGCTACAATGAAATGGTTTCGTCCTCTCAATATCCGAACAGCAACCATGCAGAAATATACTTTCTGGACGTCAATCCGGCAAACCTTGCGACAACCTCCGGACTGACCGATGGATTATCAACCACCGCTCATGAATTTCAGCACATGATTCATTTTAATTATACCAACATCTTACAGAACAACATCAGCCGCATGTCTTTTATCAACGAAGGATGTTCGCTTATCGCCGAAGTGAACGCCGGATATTCGATTTACGAACAGAGCGGCTACAACAATGAAACCAATCATTATCTTTTTGATTGGCGAACAAACGATATGACGAATGTCTTAAAAGATTATTCACGCGCGGCGCGGTTTTTTACGTACATTCGCGATCAAGTCGGCATCGGAGTCTTTAAAGATATTGTCAACAGCGCGCTGGATGGCGTGGATAATCTCAACGATGCGTTGACGCGATTTGGGAGTCCTCTGCGGTTTGCCGACATTTTACAAAATTGGTTCATTGCCAACACACTTAATGACAGAACGGTCGATCCGAAGTACGGATATCTGTATCCGAACCTGCCCGCGGTAAATGGGTTGAATTATTACAATCCCAATGTCCCACTTACTTCCGACACGATAAAAAATTATGCGGCGCGGTATCTCGATTATAAAGACGGCGCTCAACTTGCAGCAATGTTCACCGAAAACAATCCATCGTTGATCGTCAAAGCAGTGGAACTCGGTACGGCGTCAAAACGCGTTCTCGATGTCGCAAGCGGTACAACTTTTTCAGAACCGTTGTTCGGCACAACGTACACAGAGATTCATTTTATCGTCATGAATACCGATCCATCCAACGCTTCCACGTACACCTATACATCTTCTGGCACAAGCCAGACTGTAGAGTTGAAGTACGACATGTCCGAACCGGTCGGTGTTCTTCCTCTTTCTGCGGGCGATACTGTTTGTGTTACTTTCGATGCCGTACAAGGGGGCACGTTAGATTCCGTGCGCGTCGCGCTCAGACGAAGTAGCGCCATCCGCGCGGGAATTTGGACATACACCGGCACCAGCAATCCGACACCGTTAGGGCAGCCGTTAGCACTGAATCTTACGACGTCGGGAAAATCTACGCCAACGGTGTATCCAGTGCCATGGTCGAATTGGGGAACGATAGATTTGCGATCAAAAAACATCAGCACCAATTCTCCGTTTGCAGTCGGTTTCATTCTGGATGGCGCGTATTCGGGAACAACGAACAATTATGTTATGGTAACGACAGGCCCGTTGGGAAATGGAGCAACAAGTTTTACCTATTCATCGCAAGGGGAAAACGGAGCTCAATGGTATATTTATTATCCGAGCAATGCCGATACAATTTTTTATTACCTTGTCCGCGCGTATGTAAGTTTCAACGGTACACAAGAAAACGACACGACACCGGTCACGCCTGTTTCTTTCCATCTCAATCAAAATTTCCCGAACCCGTTTAACCCAACAACCACCATTCAGTATCAACTTCCTGTTCAAGGATTTGTGACATTAACGGTCTACGATATGTTAGGACGCAAGGTTGAAACGCTTCTACATCAACCAATGTCTAACGGAACGCACACCGTTTCTTTTAACGGCTCACGGTATGCCAGCGGCATCTATTTTTATCGGATCGTCGCAAACAATTTTACCGATACAAAAAAAATGTTGTTGCTCAAATAAGTTTGTACCGGATTGAAGATAAAGCCACAGGGGGCGTTCCGGCGCACCCGCATGGAATTTTTTAACGTACTCCTTTCGGAAATCTTTCGTATCTTTTATTTTTAAACACTCAAGAGAATATTGATGGCTGTCGTTGCTTTCAAAGATACTCAAGAACAAATTCCCGTAGGAAAAATTTTGTGCATCGGACAGAATTACGCTGCACACGCAAAAGAGATGCAAAGCGATGTCTCTGCGTCGCCGATATTTTTCATGAAGCCGGCAACAGCGATCATTCATCAAGACGAGCAAATTGTTCTCCCTTCTCTTTCGAATAATGTTCACCACGAAGTTGAACTGACCGTTTTGATAGGCACGGGTGGAAAGAACATTCCTCGGGAACATGCGTTGAAGCATGTTGCCGGTTACGGCATCGGCTTGGATATGACGATGCGCGATGTGCAAGCCGAAGCAAAAAAACTCGGTCAGCCATGGACGCTCGCCAAAGGATTCGATACCTCGGCGCCGATTTCTGAATTCCTGCCGGCGGCGGCTATCGGCAATCCTTCAACGCTTTCTGTACAGTTGCACGTCAACGGTACACTGCGCCAATCATCAAAAACAAGCAACCTCATTTTTCCGGTCGATGTGTTGATCGCTTACATTTCACAATTTATAACGTTAGAACGCGGCGACATCCTTTATACCGGTACGCCGGAAGGTGTTGCGCGCGTAACGCACGGCGACCAATTAACGGCTGCCTTGTTGAATGCTGCAGAAAACACCCTTGTTGCTCTTCACGTCTCTGTTCAATAAACAATGAACCAATCATTTAAAAATTTTTTCTCTAACAACGAAAACGCCATTTTTTCATGGTTCATTATTCTTGCCGTTGTCGCGCTGGGAATGAACTTCAACGTGAAAGGCAGCATTATTGCCGCTGTCGTTGTGTTGGTCGGATTTGCGGGCCATGCATTTGCGGCATCCCTTGTATGGATCGGATTGATTCCGTTCATCGGGCCGATCATCGCTCATGTGCTGGCGCTGCCGTTTATCTGGATACTCAATGGCATTGGCTATCTCGTCTCGCTTGTCGCCATCAAACGCGGCTACTCAAAAGATGTCCTCAGTTATCGCGGCTTGACCGTTGCGTTACTCACCGGCATTACCATTGGATTTATTCTCGGGAAACTGTTATAGTCTGTCTTTTTATCGTTTATTTTCTTACATTTTGTTGTATGATGACAAAAGTAATAGCGATTGCTATTTCCAAAGGTGGTGTCGGCAAAACGACAACGGCGGTCAATCTTGCTGCAAGCTTCGCCGTACTGGAAAAGCGTGTACTGTTAATCGACACCGATCCCTTCGGCGCATGCAGTCTGTCATTGGGATTTACGCCAGAGAAAATTAAGGGCGGCTTATATGAAGTATTTAATTTTATCCATTCCATGCCGCAAGTCATTCACCGAACAGAATTAGCATTTTTAGATTTTGTACCTGCGAACATCACGACTCCCGTTGCAGAAGAACGCATTATGCGCCTTTCGGAAAATCGCACGCTGCTCAAAAATATTTTACGATCCGTCTCGCCGCATTACGACTATGTGATTATCGATACGCCGCCGTTTCTTCGCGGCCTGACAACGAACGCGCTTACGTGTGCAGATTCGGTTTTAATTCCGATTCGTTCCGGACATTTTTCGTTGGAAGGAATCGATAAGCTGATGAAGCATTTCGATTGGATTCGAGAAGCGGCAAACAAAACTTTACAGATAGAAGGCATCGTACAAACGATGTACGAACCGAATACCAAAGTAACGGAAATTACCAACCGCGAATTGCAGCTTCGGTTCCGAAAATATCTCCTTCGCACAATCATTCCCCGCAACACACACCTTGCGGAAGCAGCATTTTACGGAAAGCCGGCGGTGCTGTTCAATGCCACATCCAAAGGTACGCTCGCGTATCTCGATCTCGCCAACGAGATCATCGCTCGTCAGCAAGCCGCAGCCGTGCCCGCAGTTCCAGCCAACGTTGTTCCGCTGATGCAGGCGTAACGCCTGTTCTTATGCGTTGATTTCATTCCACTTTTTTCGTTAATTACATCAAACAAAAAATTCATCGGCAGCGTTACGCTGCTTTTATTGTATCTCCAGATTGATTATGCAAGAACTTTCAAAAACGTATTCACCGAAAGATGTAGAAGATAAGTGGTATTCGTACTGGGAAGATCGAAACCTTTTCCACGCGACCGTTCAAAAGAATAAAACGCCATTCACTGTCGTCATTCCCCCGCCGAACATCACCGGCATCCTGACGATGGGACATGTTCTGAACAACACATTGCAGGATGTGTTCGTCCGCTGGAAACGTATGTCCGGCTACGAAGCATGCTGGGTTCCCGGTACCGACCATGCCGGCATTGCCACACAAAATGCCGTTGAAAAATCTTTGGCAAAAGAAGGCAAGCATCGTTATGATCTTGGCCGTGAAAAATTTGTCGAACTTGTTTGGGAGTGGCGGCAAAAGTACGGCAGCACAATCATTCGCCAATTGCGCAAACTCGGCGTGTCTTGCGATTGGAAGCGCGAACGTTTTACCATGGACGAAGGATTATCCGATGCAGTGAAGGAAGTTTTTATTCGTCTCTTCGATAAGGGACTTATCTACCGCGGCAAGTATATCGTCAATTGGTGTCCGCAGCACCAAACGGCGTTGAGCGACGACGAAGTGGATCACGAGGAAGCGAACGGCAATTTGTATCACATCAAATATCCGATTCTCGGCACAAACGAATTTGCCATTGTCGCCACCACACGCCCGGAAACGATGCTCGGCGATACCGCGCTCTGCGTGCATCCGAAAGACGACCGCTACAAACATCTCGTCGGCAAAACCGCCGTTCTTCCTATCGTCAATCGGCATCTGCCCATCATTGCGGATGAATACATCGAACTCGGCTTTGGCACCGGAGTCATGAAAGTTACACCTGCACACGATGCCAACGATTTTGTACTCGGACAACGGCACGAACTTTCGCAGATAAATATTTTTGATGAAACGGCACATCTCAACACATCCGTTCCAAAACAATATCAAGGCATGGATCGATTCGAATGCCGCAGGCAATTGGTAAAAGATTTGGAAGCGCTCGGATGTATGGCGAAGATCGAGCCGTACGTTCACAACATCGGCAAATGCTACCGCTGCCACACAATCATCGAGCCGTGGCTTTCCGATCAATGGTTCGTCAAAATGCGCCCGCTTGCCGGCCCGGCATTACGCGTGGTGCACGAAGGCAAAATCAAATTCCATCCTGACCGATGGGCCAAAGTGTACGAGCACTGGATGACCAACATCCGCGATTGGTGCATCTCGCGGCAGATTTGGTGGGGTCATCGTATTCCCGTGTATTACACGTCGGACGGCGCTTACACCGCAGCACGCAACGAAAACGAAGCGCGCAAAAAACTCGGTGTTGCACCGGATGCCGCGATTCGCCAGGATGAAGATGTGCTGGATACATGGTTTTCATCATGGCTCTGGCCGTTCTCCACGCTCGGCTGGCCGAACGACAACGAAGAGCTGCATTATTTTAATCCTACCGATACACTCGTAACCGCGCCGGATATTATTTTCTTCTGGGTTGCGCGCATGGTCATGGCGAATATGGAATTTATGAAAGGCACGCCGGGCAAAGACGGCAAGCCGCGCAAGAAAGACGACGACTTGGTGCCATTCCGCGATGTGTACTTTACCA
>Ga0335069_10014941_pt1 | contig 10856 bp, 5 predicted proteins | sample Lox_Sample_11_FD_206714 | JGI IMG/M metagenome (GOLD analysis project Ga0335069, IMG submission 206714) | Soil microbial communities from Loxahatchee National Wildlife Refuge, Florida, United States - Lox_Sample_1.1 | ecosystem: Environmental > Terrestrial > Soil > Wetlands | place: USA: Florida... | reverse complement strand
TCCCCCGCGTCGGCGATCCTGCGGTTGCCATCGCCGGCCAGTGATCTGCCACGGGATGCACGAGCAGGAGGAGGTCTCGGAGAAGGCCGTCGTGATGGCGCACGTGGTCGCGCAGGAATGCCTCGGCTGTGAACCGAGCGCTCCGAACATCGCGACGGCGCCGTCTTGGTCGGCGACGACCTTGACGGTCAGCTCGGTGAGACCGTCGCCAACGCCGCTTCCCGCCGGCTCGGCCTGCCTGCCAGAAGAGGTCGCCGGCCGGTCGGTCATAGATCGACGCAGTATGGCGGCTGGTCTTGGGAACCCACACGGTCCACTGCGCCCACGGTGTCCGCAGTGGCGCTCGATTCCTGCACGGCGTGGCAGAGGCGGCGCCCGGACACGGCGCGGTCCTGCTCCTCGCACCAATCGCCGGGCTGCGGCACTCTTCCCGTGCGCGAGGCAGCAGCCGCAGTTGTCTTCGGTCTGGTCGCTGCCTGGTGCATGGAGACCATCGAGTGCTCGCTTGCGGCTAGCAGAAATCACACCGCCGGGACGCTCGCGGTCGCTTGACGCAGCTCCAGCGGATCGTGGGCGCATACAAGCCTGATCTCCGGCCCGTGGCTGAGACGCAGCTCGCGAAGCCGCGCTTGGTTGTGCCGCCGTGCCCGGTCGTCGACGGCCACCAGTCGCTGGAACGCGCCGAGCCCGCGCGGACACGACGGCTCCGGGTCGATCTCTGCGTGAAAGTAGTACGCGTCGCCGCAGTGCAGCAGCCACTGCTCGCCGACCCGCACCGCCACCCCGGCGTGACCGCGGGTATGCCCATGCAGCGGCACCAGCAAAACGTCGTTGATTGCCGCGACGGCGTCGAACCCCATCCATTGCTCACCGCGCCCGCCGTGGATCACCCAACGCGGCTGATGCTCCCACTGCTGTTGGCGGTAGCGACGCTTCTCCTTCGTGGTTGGCGGCTGCATCGCCGCAGCGTGCTCGACATCGAGCACATGCACCTGCGCGCTCGGGAAGTCGCTAAGGCCACCAGCATGGTCCAGGTCGAGGTGAGTCAGCACGATGTGACGCACATCGACCGCGGCGAAACCAAGACGCCGAACCTGCGCGAGTGCCGTCTGCCCGGGATCGAGCAGCGGTCGCGAGTACGCAAGCCACAGTGGGCCCAGACGCCGTCGCGGATGTGCGAGGTCGGCTGTTCCCAGGCCGGTGTCGACCAGCACGAGTCCATCCTCAGCCTCGAGCAATAAGCAGTGGCACACCAGTCTGGCGGTCCGCAGGACGCCCGCACGTCCATCCCAGAATCGCCCACCTGGGTGACAAATGGTGGCGCAGCTCAGGTGGTGGACTCGCACCCGGGCCATCATCTCAGCTCAGGACCCGGTTCGTGCGCTGCAGCAAGCCGTCCTCAGCAAGCAACGGAGCAGCCGCCGCGTCGCCGGCGGTCGCTATCGGACACAGGCGGCCACGCGCGATCTCTACCAGCGTACGTGCGCACGCACCAGCGCCGTCGACGCTTCCGGTTCCATTCGGTCGGCCGCTTTGCTGGCCCTCGGGTCGGCGGCCAACACTGCCCGTCCCGGACCTGCGTTTGAGTGTCAGCCCCACTCGCAGGCCAGCCGCCACGCGGGGAGGACAAGCGCGATCGTGCGCGAGGTGCGGCTTCTGCACGGAGCGACAGGTTCGTGATCGGCGTCCCTACGCTCCCGCGGTGGGCCCACAGCTCAGCTGCCGGGCGTGTGGGTCACCTCGACCGTCGTCGTCTCGTCGTAGTGGTGGTGCGGTGTGTCATTGGATCCCGCGCATAAGGCGTCAGAGCCACCGGTGAAGCTCCAGCCGCCGCCCGAACCCGGGTCGTCGGCCGAGATTGACCATGTGCGCTGTGCGATGACCGCTCCGGGCTGGGATTGGAGCTCGAGGCCAAACGCGAAGTGCTCTCCGAACACGGCCATTTCTGAGGAGTGGTCGCTGCCCCACCCGCGGTACCACCAATCCGTCGTGTTGTGAGCGGTCGGTTGCCCGAAGCAGTTCCACGTCATGTCCTCGGAGGGCCAGGCGGCGATGTTGGTTTCGTTGTTTTCGTCCAAGGGAACGATGACGAGGGTCGGGTTCTGCGGTTGGCTCGCAATCGTGAATTGATCGACGTAGAACGGCGCGCCGGTTCCTCCCTGCATGACGCCGGACGTATCCTTGAGGTCGTCGTCGGTGACGCTGCCCTTCGCTTGGGTGAAGCTACCGGTCGTCGACCCGGTGATGAACGGGGTGCCGTCCTGCGCGAGATCGGTGAAGCGGATCGTCAGCTTCGCGGCGTACTCCGTGTAAAAGGTCCCCTTCGAGCCTCCACCCGGCGTGATCGTGATGCTCGAGTCAAAGTCGACCTGGAAGGTGAGGCACTTGAAGTCCTCCGTGAACCCGTGGGCCGCAAGCCCGAGCGCCTGCTCGTCGTGGTCGACCTTGAGGATCTTCGTGATCTGCGTGAAGTCGTGATTGTCTGCGCACTTCGTCTGGGCGCGGTCGTAGATCCCGTCCGCGAGCTGCTTGATCGTGGGCAGGACCTTCGCCAGCGCCCCCGTGTTGATACCGAGCAATGCCGAGTCGTGGGCGTAGCGCAGGAGGTCGGTGATCGCCTGCTGCGCGGCGTCATCGTCGTTCAGGCCCGGAGGGACTTCGGTGCTCATGATCAGGCGGTACATCGCGTCGAGGAGCTTCGCGATCGTCGGCGTGACCTTTGCGAGCGCGTTGTCGTCAACGCCATAGAGAGCGGCGACGTACGAGTAGTACAGGAGGTCGCTGATCGCCGACTCGGCGGCGTCGAGGCTTTTCGCCCCGGCGGGAACCTCCGTGCTGATGATCGTGTTGTACATCGCGTTCAGCACGAGACCGATCGCCGCCTGCATGTCGCTCTCGGAGAGGTTCCCGGCGCGGTATTGCTGAACGATTCCGGCCATCTGGCTGTTGTAGGCGTCCATCGAGGTGCCGGCGGGCTTGCTCAACGACGCACCGCCCGGCTGGCGGCCAAGCCCGGCGCCGCTGAAATGCGAGAGCGGGATCACGATCGCGATACGCGACGGCGCCAGCGGCACCTCGTGCAGGTCGCTGCCATCGCCGCTGTACCCCGCGGCGACCTGGTCGGCAGCCGGGACGCGCGTCTTGGGGGTGATCGTGAGCGTCGCGCCGTGGACGAGCGCGAGCCCTTCGGGCGCGAGCTGCACACCGCCGATCAACGTCCCGAACCACTCAGCGTTCGTGAGCGCCGTCAGCGGCGTCATCGTGATCTGCGTGCCGTCCGGCACCGATTTCGCCGGCACGGTGAGCAGAAAGCGCGTGCCGTTGGCGGCCTGCGCGCTGAGCGTCCCGCCGGACGAGCCGATTGTCCCCGATGCCGCCTGCGCGGTCTGTGTGACGGGCCGCGCCGAAACCGCGGGTGCGAGCTTGGTCGGCGCCTTGAGCATCACGTGATGAGAGGCCGCACAGTCGCTCCGCCCGCCTGCCGGGCAGACGACGATGAACCACGTTCCCGCCGGCAGGCTCGACGGCACCCGCAGCGATACCCGCCGCCCCTTCACGGCGGCGCGCTTGGCGAGTAGCACGCTACCCTTCACCAATCTCCTGGCGGGACTCGCGTACACCGACACGCTGCCCGCGCCGCCCGACACGCGCAACGTCAGCAAGTGCGGAACAGCCGCCGGCGGATTCGACACGGCGGTCACGCGACTGCCCGCCCGCTGAGGCTGAGCTGTCGCACCCGCCGACGCAATGACCACACACGCGGCCAGCAGCCCCGCGGCGCAGACCACAAGACGCCCCGGCCTCGCCATCGCGCTCACCTCCTGTTATTGCGGTTCACCAACCGTACGTCGCTCGGTGCACGCGATCAACCGTGAGGTCCCCCACTACGGCAGCGGGAAAACACCGAGATCTGCGGGATTGACTGAGCTGACCGGGGCGGTTCGTGGACCGCCACCGTTCGCGGTGTCGGAGCGGGGTGGCGGAGGTCGGCGGGGAGCGCGTCGAGGTCGTCTGAGTGGCAGCGAGCGGCTGGTTCGTAGCCGCGATTCCCGAGCTCTGCCGCGTGTTCGTTGTGGGGCTGATCGGTATGTGGTCGGACCGTCAAAGCCGTCCGTAGTCCGGCACATTGCTGATGGGAGTCGGTCCCGATGTGTGACGGTCGTCGCGTGGCTAGGTTGCGTACTTGATGCTTGAGGCGACAGGAGCGGCAGCGGTGGTCAGGGATGTGTTGCTGCGTGACGGGTCGACGCTGCGCCTGCTGGCACCAACCCCGGCCGATTTCGAGGACATCAAGGCGTTCTATGACGGCTTATCGCCGGAGAGTCTGTATTTTCGTTTTCACGGCTCGGCGCGCACTGACCGGGTCGCTCGTGCGGAGGCGGAGGCGACCGGGTCCGACCGCTTCGCGCTGATCGGTCGTCTTGCTGGCCGGGTGGTCTCGGCGGCCAGTTACGACGTGCTGCGTGAGAGGGGTGTGGCGGAAGTGGCGTTTGCGGTGGCGGACGAGCATCAGCGTCGTGGTATCGGGACGCGCATGCTCGAGCAGCTTGCGGAGATCGCTGCGGAGAGGGGCATCCACCGTTTTGATGCGGAGGTCCTGGCTCAGAATCAGCGGATGTTGGGCGTCTTCGAGCACGCCGGCTTCGGGGTCCGTCGTCGTGGCTCGTTCGGTGAGGTCACGGTCTCGTTGGATATCACTCCGTCCGAGGCGGTGAGGGAGCGAGTGACTGAGCGGGACCATCTGGCGGCGGTCGCTGCGCTTCGCCCGTTCCTCGCGCCATCCTCAATCGCGGTCGCAGGTGCTGAGGCGACGCCCGGGAACATCGGGTACGCGGCGCTCTCGAACATCATCAGCGGCGGATTTCAGGGTGTCGCGGCTCCGGTTAATCGCGATGGCAGTCTCGTCTGTTCGATGCTGGCGGCCCGTAGCCTCAGTGAACTGCCGTGGACCCCTGAGCTTGTCGTCATCGCGGCGGGTGGCCAGGACCTGCTCGACTTCGCGGCCGAGGCTGCAACATGTGGCGCCCGAGCGGTACTGGTGTTGTCCGACGGTTCGGAGCAGATGGACGAACCACGGGTGCAAATAGACGAGCGGCTGCTGGAAATCCTGCGTGGGTCTGGGCTGCGGATGGTCGGGCCGAGCTCGCTCGGGGTGCTGAACACGGCCGACGATGTGAGCATGAACGCGACTTTCAGCGGCGCGGCGGTTCAAGCTGGTCGTCTTGCGATCGGCTCGCAGGCAGCAGCGCTAGGGCTTGGCCTGCTCGGGCATGCGGCTGCCCGCGAGCTGGGCGTGTCCCTGTTCGTCTCTCTTGGCAGGCGCGCGGACGTGTCAACGAGCGACCTGCTGGAGTGCTGCGAGGCTGACGTGCGGACGGCAGCAGTGCTGCTCTACGTGGAGACGTTTGGGGATCCTCAACGGTTTACGCGGGTGGCCAAGCGGGTGGCGCGGACGAAGCCGATTCTGGTGGTAAAGGGCGGCCGCCATCGGCAGCAGGTGCGGACGGAGCGCTCGCAGACGGCCGCAGCGTTGCGGGGCGAGGCTGTGTTTGACGCGCTGTTGCGTCAGGCCGGTGTGCTGAGATTCCATAGCGGCGAGGATCTGTTCCACGTGGCTGAGCTGTTTGAGAGCCAGCCACTGCCGCGCGGACGCGAAATCGGAATCATCAGCAATTCGGCCGCGGCGGCGATCGTCGCCGCCGATGCGTGCATGTCGCGCGGGCTGAACGTCAGTGCGGCAAGCAAGGTGCAGAATCCGATCGTCCTGGGAATCGCGGCTGGTCCTGGCGAGTACGAAATCGCCATCCGCGACCTTCTTGGCGATGCTGGCATCGATGCCGTGCTGGTGTCGTATGTCGACCATCACGGCGGTGATCCTGTGGCTGTGCTTGAAGCAGTTTCCGCCGCGTGCGGGCAGCAGTCCAAGCCGGTCGCGGCATCGGTGGTCGGCGGCGACGGCCGCCTACCCGAGCGGACGAGAGGCGCGATTCCGAACTTCCCATTTCCTCAGTCGTGCGCCGAGGCTGTGGCGCGAGCGGCCGAACGGCGCGCGTGGCTGTCCCGGCCGCTCGGGCAGTGCCCCTCCTTCCCTGAGGTTGACGGCGTGGCAGCGCACGCGCTGGTGGCCTCGATCCTTGATCGAGAGCCGGACGGACGGTGGCTCTCGCTTGGCGAGCTTGAGTCCTTGCTGGCAATGTATGGAATCTCGTTCGCCCCATCGCGCCGCTGCGGCGATGTCGAACAGGCGATCGCCGCGGCGCGTGCGGTGTCCGGGCCGGTTGTGCTGAAGGCTGACTTCGCCGCTCCCGCGCACGCAAGCGAGATCGATGCGGTGTTACTCGGGCTGGACGGCGCGTCGGCGATACGCGCGGGCTGGCGGGAGCTCCGCCGGCGGGTATTCGCCGCCGGACGCCAATGGGACGGCGCCACGGTGCAGCGCCTCGAGGAGCCCGGTGCAGACGTGCTGGTCGGGGTGGTCAGGGACCCGGACCTCGGCTCTGTTGTCGCTCTCGGTCTCGGGGGACGCCAAGCAGGGCTTGGCAACTCGATCGCGTGCCGCCTGCCCCCGACGACCGACGTCGAAGCAGATGAGCTGATCGACGCTTGCGCGGAGGTCGCGGCGCAGCTGGATGGCTATCCCAGCGGCCATCCGCTCGACCGCGAGGCGCTGCGCGAACTGGTGCTGCGGTTCGGACTGCTGCTCGAAGGCGTTCCCGAGGCTGTCGAGGCGGACCTCAACTCGGTCCGGTGCAGGCGCGACGGCTGTGTGGTTCTCGATATGCGGATGCGAATCGAGCGACGTATGCGCCCCGAGCGGGTGAAGACGTGGTGACGCAGTGGTGAGGCAGCGGTGAGGCAGTGGTGAGGCTGCTCCGCCGTCATGACACAGCGCTGCGCCTGGCGCCGATGCTGCTCGGTTGGCGGGGGCCGGGGCTCAACCGGCGGTGGACGCTCGGCCGCGGGGGGGTGTGATCCAGATGGAGGCCGACCAGGCACGGCTGGTGAGGGATGTCCTGTTGCGTGATGGATCCACGCTTCGCTTGCAGGCACCGGCGCCGGGGGACTTCGGGGACATCAAGGCCTTTTACGAGGGCCTCTCACCGCGCAGCCGTTACCTTCGGTTCCATGGGTTGGGTCGCGTTGACACAGTCGCCCGCGCAGCCGCGGAGGCTACGGGTGTTGACCGTCTTGCGCTGATCGGCCGCCATGGGGGTCGCATCGTGGCTGCTGCGAGCTATGAAGGGTTGCGGGAACCGGGCGTTGCCGAGGTCGCATTTGCCGTGGCTGACGCTGAGCAGCGTCGTGGGATCGGGACGCGGATGCTCGAACAGTTGGCTGCAATTGCCGCGGAGCGAGGCATACGCCGCTTTGATGCCTGGGTGATGTCCGAGAACTCGCTGATGTTGGGCGTGTTCAGTCACGCTGGGTTTGCCGTCCGCCGCGAAGGATTTGGCGAGGTGACGGTCTCGTTGGACATCACCCCGACGGCCTCCGTCCTGGAGCGGATCGACGAACGCGATCATTTTGCCACCGTTGCGTCGTTGCGGCCGATCCTCGCGCCGTCGTCGGTCGCCGTTGTGAGTGCCCCGGACACGCCGGGCGTGCTCGGTCGTGCGGTGCTTGCCAACATCGTCGGGGGCGGCTATCGAGGAGTCGTGACGGCTGTGACCCGAGCCGGCGACGTCGTGCCGTCAATCCCGACGGTGCGCCACCTCGACGAGCTCGAGTCCGCGCCTGAGCTGCTGATCATTGCTGTCGCGAGTGATGAGCTGCTCGAAGTCGCCGCCGCGGGTGCGGTGAAGGGCGCGCGAGCGTTGATCGTGCTGCCCGGCGGTCCTGAACATGAAGACGAGGCTGCTGCGCACGCACGAGAAGCGCGTCTGCTCGAGGTCGTGCGCGATGCCGGCGTGCGGATCGTCGGGCCGAACTCGCTAGGGGTGCTCGACACAGCCGAGGAGGTCAGCTTGAACGCCACGTTCACGGCGGCGCGCGTCCGCCCAGGGCCTCTTGCGATCTGCTCGCAATCGGGCGCGGTCGGGATCGGGCTCTTGGGTCACGCGGCAGCCCGACGATTGGGCGTCTCGACGTTCGCCTCCCTCGGCAACCGTGCCGACATCTCGACCAACGACCTGCTCGAATGGTGGGAGCAGGACGAGCGCACGGCCGCCGTCATCCTGTACGTCGACACGTTCGGCAATCCAGAGCATTTCACGCGGATCGCACGGCGGGTATCCCGGCAGAAGCCCATCCTTGCGCTCAAGGGCCGTCGAAGTAACGAGCGGAGGACCAGCGAAGCGCGCTCCCATACAGCGGCGGCAATCCGCGCCGATGTGGTCGTCGACGCGCTCTTCCATCAGGCTGGGGTGCTTCGATTCCGCGCCGGCGAGGAGCTGTTCGACGCCGCCGAGTTCTTCGAGCGCCAGCCGTTGCCAGACGGACGTCGGATCGGGATCATCAGCAACTCCGCGGGTGTAGCGAGGCTCGCCGCCGACGCGTGTGCGGTGCGCGGGCTTGAGGTGAGGCAGGTGGAGGGAGCGAAGAACCCCCTCGTCCTCGCGGTCAGCGCCAGCCCGGACGAATACGCCACCAGCATTCATGCCCTGCTCGGCCACGGTGGCATCGATGCGCTCATGGTCTACTACGTCGACGTTCACGACGGCCGCCCGGACGCCATTCTGGACGCCATATGCGCGGCGGCCGACGGGCGCGCCAAGCCCGTGGTGGCATCGGTCGTGCGATCCGACGGCCGACCCCGTCCGCGGACCACTGCGGGCGTGCCCAATTTCCTGTTCCCGGAATCGTGTGCCGACGTTCTCGCGCGCGCGGCCGAGCGTCGCGAATGGCTCTCCCGCCCACTCGGCGAGGCGCCGTACTACCCTGACCTGGCCAGGGGAGCGGCACGCGAGGTCATCACTGGGTTCCTCGATCGCGGATCCGATGGAGGCTGGCTTTCACTTGTTGAAGCCGAAAGTCTGCTTGTCACGCACGGCATCCCTATTTACCCCTCACACTTCTGCGCCAGTGTCGACGGCGCGGTCGCCGTGGCAGCCGAACTCGGTGTTCCCGTAGCGCTCAAGGCAAATCTTGCCGCTCCGGAGGACGCAGGCGACATCGATGCTGTGCTGCGCGAACTCAATGGCGAGACGGCAGTCCGAGAGGGATGGCGCGAGCTGGAGCGGCGCGTCCGCCGAGCGCGGCGCGAGTGGCAAGGAGCGATTATCCAACGCGCCGTCGCGCCAGGCGGAGCCGACGTGCTCGTCGGCGTCATCAGTGATCCCGATCTGGGCCCGGTCCTCGCCGTCGGACTTGGCGGGCGCCACGCCGGGCTCGGCAGCGCCGCCTTCCGTCTGCTACCAACTACCGACGCCGAGGCCGATGAGCTGATCGACTCCTCCCCCAGCGTCGTCACCGAGCTCGACGGCTTTCGCAGCGGCGCGCTGCTTGACCGCGAGGCACTCCGCGAGCTGATCCTCCGCTTCGCGCTCTTGCTCCGGGAGGCCCCCGAGGTCGTTGAGGGCGACCTCAACCCAATCCGCTGCATGACACGCGGCTGCGCGGTTCTCGACATGCGACTGCGAATCGAGCGCCGCCGCCCCATCGAACGAGTCAAGACCTGGTGAGCCGTAACGAACACACCCGCCGCCCAACAACACGGATCGTTTCCGTTGGTACGCACCGGGCGAGCAACCGGAACGAACGTCGCGCAGCCCGGGACGATCCGCGCCGGAACCCACGCAACGCAGCTCCCGCCGCCAGGCGAGCTTCGCCACCGCGGTCACAGGAGCAGCCAGAACAACAACAGCCAGCGCGCAAACTCTGAAACGCGCCCTCCAGCTCATACCCGCCCATTCTCAAATCCGGGCCGGCCGCGCAACAACCATACGAACCCGCACCGGTCCCTCGGCCAAGCTCCAGACGCGACTGGCGCGTCTAGCTTTGTGGACAATTTCGAACGCCTTGGTCTTTGCGTCTGAGTAGTGTGCGCCGAGTCTGCTCCCCCAGCGCCACGATGGCTTTGTCGCGGTTGCTCGACGCCGTCGTTGACGCATGGAACTTGCGGCCCGCGGGCTATCGCGGAGCCTTGTGGGGGAGTACGCTCTCGGCAGCGCAACGTCTTGAAGTCGGATCGGGGGTGTGGGATGGCACCGCGTATGGGTGCTCGCGCAGTGGCGTCGGTTCTGTGCGCCGCAATCCTGGTTGCGGGATGTGGAGCGTCTGCGTCCAGGACGTCGACCCGCACATCGACGGCCGCCTCATCCGTAGCATCACCGGCGGGCCCGTCGACAGCGTCGTCGTCGGCGAGAACGACCTCTACGCCGACTGGCAGCTTCGACTCCTGCTCTGTGGTGACCCGAGCCGAGGCGGCCACCGCGATTGGGCAGGCGGTGACCGCGGGAGTTCTTGGCAGCGCCACCGTCGAAGGTGGTCTCGCTTGCGTCTTCTATGGACCGTCAGCGCCCAGCCCACGCAACCCGAACGTGGCCCAGTCCGACTCGGTTCGGGTGGTCGTCGTCAAAGGCTCGCGCGCGCTCGCCTGGTACAACGACTACAAGTCGAGGGTTCGTGCTCAACCGATCTCCGGTTACGGTGACCACGCCTATTACGACGGCTATGCGTCACTCAGTGTGCTCAAAGGCGACGCGTACCTGCGCATCGCCGTCGCGCCTGCGGGCGCTCCGCCCTCCCTGGCAGACGAGAAGAGGCTCGCCGCGACGGTCCTACCGAGGCTCTAGAGCGTTGCGGGCAGCGATCGACAATTCGTTGTCGATCGCGCGGCGGGTGCCTTCGTTGTGATGCCGAGGTGGTTGAGCAGGGCTGTCATGTCGCGGCGGAGGGTCTCGCGGTCGCGGTCGATG
>Ga0335069_10014940_pt1 | contig 10857 bp, 8 predicted proteins | sample Lox_Sample_11_FD_206714 | JGI IMG/M metagenome (GOLD analysis project Ga0335069, IMG submission 206714) | Soil microbial communities from Loxahatchee National Wildlife Refuge, Florida, United States - Lox_Sample_1.1 | ecosystem: Environmental > Terrestrial > Soil > Wetlands | place: USA: Florida... | reverse complement strand
CCGCCCGGCGGGGGAAGTTCGGACAGATCATCCACGAGTATCCGCATGGTGAGCTGGGGGAACTCCTCCTCCTCCACGACGCCGAGCATCCTGCGTGAGACGCACAGGGCGCGGCACTCCGCATGCCGGATGATGTGCCGGATCTCCGTCGGATGGAAGTCGACGAGGATGGGGACCGCGATCGCCCCCATCGTTGTGACGGCAAAATAGGCGATGGGCCAGCTGGGCATGTTCTCGGAGAGGAGAGCGACGCGGTCCCCGGCGATCACCCCGCCGCGGTGGAGCAGCGCGGACAGTGCCTCGACGCGTGCGCCGACCTGGGCGTACGTCATCGGCTCGCCGTTCACCGTGGTGAACGCCGGCCGCCCGGAGTAGAGACGTACGCTGCGTGCGAGGAGGGCCCGGAGTGTGTGATGCTCGAGATCGGTCATAGCCGTGGAATGCGTGCGCCACAACATACGAATCGCAGGCGGAATTTTCAAGGCGCGTCTGCGCCACCACGCAATCCCGCGCGCGGTGTTTTGAATGTCCGCGTTTCTTCGTATATTTTTTCCGCTCATCATATCATTGTCCACCACAGGAACACCCCCATGAAAGCTCTCCGCGCGCGTGTCTTCGGGCGCGTCCTGGCCGCCTGCCTGATCGCGCAGGCCGCAGCGGCGCAGGTCAGGACGCTCACCATTCTCCACACGAACGATATCCACGCCGCGTTTCTCCCACGGGAGGCGATGTGGGTGAAGACCTCGCCGCGCCCGTGGGTCGGCGGGTTCGCGGAGCTTTCCCGGATCATCGACAGCGTCAGGGGCGCGCGCCGGGAGGCGCACACCGGGACGATTCTGCTGGATGCCGGCGACGTCATGACGGGGAACCCGATCACCGACCGGGAGTACGCCGGCGCGCAGGGGGGGGCGCTCTTCGCCATGATGAACATCGTGGGTTACGACGCGTGGTGTCCCGGGAACCATGACTTCGACATCTCGCAGGAAAACCTCCGGCACCTCGGAGCCATCGCGCGCTTCCCGATGGTTTGCGCGAACCTGGTCGACACGCTGGACCGCTACCCGGTGGGCAACGTTCCGTACGTCATACTCCACCGCGCGGGATTCCGGATCGGGGTGATCGGGCTGATGACGCAGGACCTGTACAACCTGGTGAACCAGAACAATCTGGTCGGGATCAGGGTACTTTCCCCCGTGGAAACCGCCCGCAGGTTCATCGACACGCTCCGGAACCGGGCCGACATCACGATCGCGTTGACGCACGAGGGGGTGGAGGACGACTCCGTCCTGGCCGCGGGCGCGCCCGGGCTCGCGCTGATCGTGGGGGGACATTCGCACACGCGCCTGCGACAGCCGCGCGTCGTCGCCGGCGTCCCGATCGTCCAGACGGGAGCCAACGCGGAGAACCTGGGCGTGGTGGACCTGACGCTGGACGGGACGACCGTCACCGCCTGCCGGGGCACGCTGATCCAGCTCTGGAGTCCGGCGCAGAGCCGGGTGACGCCGGTCTCCGCGCTCGTCGATTCGATGCGGGGGGAGATCGATCGCGAGTACGACGCCGTGATCGGCACGCTCCGGGGGAACTGGACGCGGAGCGAGTCGCAGAACGCCTTCGGCACGTTCCTGGCGGACGCGCAGCGGGAAGCGGCGGGAGCGGAGATCGGCTTCATGAACAACGGCGGTATCCGCAGGGATGTGCCGGCGGGACCCCTGACGAAGAAGACGCTGTTCGAGGTGCTTCCGTTCCGGAACATCCTGACGACGTTCCAGCTCACGGGCGCACAGCTCAGGAGCGTCCTGGTTCACGCGATCGAGGCCCGTCCGGGTATCCAGGTGGCGGGCGTGTCGGGCGTCTGGCGGACGGGGGCCGACGGCCATGTGGAGTTCACGTCGATCACCGTGGGGGGGAGCCCGCTCGAGGATGACCGCGCGTATACCTGTGCGGCGAGCGACTTCTTCGTGGGGGAGGCGAAAAAATACCTGGGGGTGGAGGTCCCGCTGCCGTTCTACCTGCGGGAGACGGTCTTCGCCGCGGTCGAGAAGATCATCCGCGCGCGGGGCGAGATCGTTCCCCGTCTCACGGACACGATCGAACAGTCACGTTAACCCTGGAGAGGGAACACACATGACACCGGCCACACTGCCCGTCCTGATCCTCACCGGAAGACCCGCCGCCGGCAAGTCCGAGGTCATCGACTTCCTGAAAAAGACGGATCCCGCCCGGCGCCGGGAGCGGTTTCACATCGGCGAGTTCGAGGAGCTGGACGATTTTCTCTATGTCTGGGAGACATTCGAGACAGACGACATTCTCTCGCGGCACGGCAGGAAGCGGCTCTGGACCGACGAGCGCTACTGGTTTACCGACGAGTTCGTGTGGGACCTGTACCTGGAGCGGATCAACCTGGAATACCGGAAAAAACTCGCGCGGGACCCGGCCTACCACGAGCACATGACGACGATCGTGGAATTCGCACGCGGCGGCCCGGGCGCGATCGCCCACGCGCTGGGGTGCCTGCATGACGAGATCCTCGCGCGGGCCGTCCTGGTCTACATACGCGTGTCGTACGGGGAGTCGGTGAGAAAGAACCGCCGCCGTGCGCGCAAGGGGGAGGAGCACTCGATCCTCTACCACTCGCTTCCCGACGAGAAGATGGAGCATTACTACAGGACGAACGACTGGGAGGAGCTGGAGGCCGCCGATCCGTCGATCATCCGCGTTCGCAACTTCAGCGTTCCGTACGCCGTCTTCGAAAACGAGCCGGAGAAGACGCTCGATCAGTCGTCCCTCGCCGCCGAACTGGAGCGCGTCACGGGCGTGGTCTGGGCCGCGCGCGGGATGCAGCGGCCATGACGGCGCCCGTCGCTGTCACGCCCGACCCGGGAGATGCGTTCCGCACCAGGCGCGTCGTCAACTGGATGTCGCTGGGACTGCTCTACGCATTCTTCTACGCCACGCGCTACAACTACACCGCCGTCGCCCCCGTGCTTGCGGATCTCTTCGGCTGGAAGAACACGGACCTGGGGGTGTTTGAGACGGTGATGCCGCTGGTGTACGGTCTCTCCGTCGTGCTGAACGGTCCGTTCGCGGACAGGATCGGCGGCAAGAAGGCATTCCTGTTCGGCGCCGCGGGAGTCATCGCCGCCAATGCGCTGTTCGGTCTCGCGGGACTCGGCCTCCTGCACCCGGCGGTGTGGGAGGGGGCCGGGGCGGGCCGGCATGTCGTCCAGCCGGCCTCGTTCGCCCTGGGCATGAACGGGGGACTCCTGCTGACGCTCATGGCGGTCGTCTGGGGCATGAACGGATATTTCCAGTCGTTCGGCGCGCTCTCGATCGTCAAGGTCAACGCCCAGTGGTTTCACGTGCGGGAGCGGGGGACGTTCGCCGGCATCTTCGGCGTCCTGATCCGGCTGGGCCTGCTGCTGGCGTTTCAGGGTGTGCCGCTGATCCTGCTCGTGCTCCCCTGGCAGTATGCCTTCTGGATCCCGGGCGCCTGCGTGGCCGTGATGTTCGCCGTCAACTACGTCTGGATGGAGAACTCTCCCGCGGAGGCGGGATACCCGGGATTCGACACGGGGGACGAACCGGACGGCGACGGGGGCCCTCCGTCGCTCGCCTATGTCCTCAGGAAAGTCTTCGGCTCCCGCGTGACGTGGACGATTGCGCTCGGGTCCATGATGATCGGTTTCGTGCGCAGGAGCGTGGTGGACGCGTGGTGGCCGAAGTATTTCGTCGACTACCACGGGGCGAGCTCCGCCGCCTTCGCGACGTACGCGCCGTACATCGTTGCGACGTGGGGGATCGCCCTGGCGGGCATCGCCGGCGGGTTCGCATTCGGCGTCGCATCCGACAGGACGTTCGGAGGGCGGCGCGCGCCGGTCATCCTGATGGGATTCGCAGGGATGGCCGTTCTGCTGGTCCTCTTCGGTCTCTCCGACATGCTGCACATGGGACCCCTGGCGGCGGCCTGCTGCCTGGTGGGGCTCTCCTTTTGCGTGAACGGGGCGCACGGCATGATCGGCGGCGCCGCGTCGATGGACTTCGGAGGACGGAAGGCCGCCGCGACCGCGGCGGGCATGTTCGACGGCATGCAGTACCTCGCGGGGGCGTTCGTGGGAATGGGCGTCGGGTATGTGACCACGCGCTGGGGATGGGAGGCATGGCACTGGGCGCCGATCCCGTTCGCGCTTGCCGGGGTGGTCCTGATGTCCCGGCTCTGGAACGTCATGCCGAAAGGAAGCACGCGATGATCGTCATGAAATTCGGCGGGACCTCCGTGGAGGATGCCTCGGCGATGCGGAACGTCTCCGCCATCGTCCGGAGCCACCTGGTGCGGCGTCCGCTGGTGGTCGCCTCGGCCTGCGCGGGCGTCACCAACGCGCTCCTGGCCCTCGCGCGCAGCGCGCGGGAGGCGGGGAAGGAAAAGGCCCTGGACCGCGTGGAGGAGCTGCGCGTCCGCCACAGGCAGATCGCGCACGCGCTCTTTTCGGGGGAAGTCCTCTTTACCGTCCAGTCGCAGGTGGACGCGCTGGCCGACGGACTGCGCGACCTGGTCAAGAGCATCGCCATACTGGGGGAACTGACCGACCGGTCGCTCGACACGTTTGCGGGATACGGCGAGCGTCTTTCCACGCTCCTTCTGACGCACCACCTGAAGCAGGAGGGGATGCCCTGCGTGTTTGTGGATGCGCAGGAGGTGATGGTGACCACGGCGGAGTTCACGCGTGCCGCTCCCGTGGTGGCGGAGATCGAGCGGCGCGTGCGCGAGCGTATCGTCCCCCGCCTGGAGGCCGGCCAGGTGGTCGTCACGCAGGGGTTTGTGGGAGCCACGGCGCAGGGGATCCCGACGACGATCGGCAGGGGAGGCTCGGACTACTCTGCGGCGGTATTCGGTGCGGCGCTCGATGCCGCGGAGATCCAGATCTGGACGGACGTCGACGGTGTGATGACCTCCGATCCCTCGGTCATTCCCGAGGCGCGTGTCATCCCCGAGATGACGTTCCGGGAGGCCGCGGAGCTGGCCTACTTCGGGGCGAAGGTGCTCCACCCCGCGACGATTCTCCCCGCCGTGCAGAAGAACATTCCCGTCAGGGTGCTCAACTCGCGGCGGAGCGAGGTTCCCGGCACGGTGATCGTGGCGAAGGGGTCCCGCCGGGAGGAGGGCATCGTCACGTCGATCGCCTACAAGGAGGGGATCACGCTGATCACGATCACCTCGACCAGGATGCTCATGATGCACGGCTTCCTGGCGCGTGTCTTCGAGATCTTCGCAGCGCACAGCACCAGCGTCGACGTCATCGCCACGTCGGAGGTCTCCCTGTCGCTGACCGTCGACTCCCGGGCCCACCTGGAGGCGATTTTCGGCGAGCTGCGGCAGGTGGCCGAGGTGGAGGCCGAGGATGACAAGGCGATCTTCTGCGTCGTCGGCGAGGGTCTCAAGACCACGCGGGGACTCGTGACGCGCGTGTTTGCCACGCTGGACGACGCCGGCATCCCCGTGAGCATGATCTCACTTGGCGCGTCCGAGATCAACGTCACATTCGTGGTCGACGGGCGCGATATCCGTGCCGCCGCGCAGGCACTCCACAGGGCATTTTTCCCCTCCGCCTGAGTGGACTTGCACGAGGTGCAGAAATTGTCTACATTTTTGCGGGGTCTTCCCCCAGCACGCTGACAGCCATTGTTCATTGCCATCCCCGTACCGCAGAAGTTCGCGCACGGGGATGTTGTGTTTTGACGGGCTGCCGCAGACACCCACATCCAGGAGAGCAGATGGACCAGCCGCTGAATCACCGCGAACTGTACAGACTTCCGTGGAACCTGTCGGACAACGCGATCAACTGGCTCGAACCGACAAGCCAGTGCAACCTGTACTGTGACGGGTGCTACCGGAAGAACGAGACGGACGGACACAAGACCCTGGAGCAGGTGCGCCACGAGCTGGACACGTTCAACAGGCTGCGGAACACCGACGGCGTGTCCATTGCCGGGGGGGACCCGCTGACACACCCGAACATCGAGGATATCGTCGCCATGGTCGCCGGCGACGGCCACAAACCGATCATCAACACCAACGGGCAGCTCCTGACGATGGAAAAGCTCCGTGCGCTTAAGAAGGCGGGCGTGCAGGGGTTCACGTTCCACATCGACAGCGGGCAGAACCGCCCCCACATGAAGGGGAAAACGGAGGTCGAGCTCAACGAGCTGCGGCTGAAATACGCGCGGATGCTGGCGGAGGTAGGCGACATTTCCTGCGCGTTCAATGCCACGGTGTACGACCGGACGCTCCAGGATGTCCCCCGTATCCTGGCCTGGGGGCAGGAGCATATTGATATCGTCAACATCCTCGTGTTCATCGCTTACCGGGCCGCCCCGATCAAGAAGGGCTACCGGTACATCGTCGGGGGGGAGGAAATCGACATGACCCCCATCGCGTACGCGATCGACGAAGACCGGACGATCTCCATACTCTCCACGGACATCGTCAACACGATTCGCACGACCAATCCCGGGTTCATGCCGTGCGCGTACCTGAACGGGACAGAGCGCCCGGACCATTTCAAGTGGCTTCTCACGCTCAGGATCGGGACGCCGGAGAGGATCTACGGGTACGCAGGGCCGAAGCTGATGGAGCTCTCACAGTCGCTGCACCACCTGCGCACCGGATCGTACCTCGCGTACACGCACCCGAAGACGCTGGCGCGGGCGAAGTCGATGCTCGCGCTTTCGCCGCTGGATCACGGTCTTGCGCGCACCGCGAGCGCCTACCTCCACGATGTCGTCCGCAGGCCGTGGAAGGCGTTCTCCCGGCTCCACATGCAGTCGGTCATGATCATACAGCCTGCCGACATGATGGCCAACGGGGCACTGAGCATGTGCGACGGCTGCCCGGACATCACCGTCTACGACGACAAGCTCGTCTGGTCGTGCAGGATGGAGGAGCTGATCAACTTCGGCGACTGGATCCGGCCTGTGCCGGTGAAGAAGCAGGAGGCGTAGCGCTGACGGGAGGGGAGGCCTCGACTCAGGGCTGAAGGATCTGATGACGGAATGCCCCGATGTCCATCCGGTCCGCCAGCCAGGAGCCCAGGCCTTCCCCGTGCTTGTTCATGTAGTAGAGGGGCGAGAGCTCCCGTTCCTGGAGGCTTCCGGACGGGAGGAGCCCGGCGGCGGCCTTCTCGATCTGCCGGACCGCGGTGTCGTTCCGCCTCTTCTGCGCGGCAACGGATTTCTCCCGGAGGACGCCGAGGTTCACGTCGATCTTTGAGGAGACGTTTTCCAGCGCTCCCAGGAGCGTCGGGTCGATCTCGTTGAGCCCGAATTTCAGCTCGCCGAGCGCATCGTGCAGGTTCTTCGTCACCCCTGCGAAGAGCCTGTCCAGCTTGATGTCCGAAATCTGCTCCACCACCCTCGTGGTCACGCTCCCCACATCTCCCAGGAATTCCGGCAGCTCCAGAGAGTATTTCTCCATCGCGCGCAGCAGCCCGCTCTGTACCAGCGTCACGCTCCCCCTCGGGTAAATGACAGGCTGGACCAGTGAGAGTTCGTCGTACAGGGGTCCGAGCTGGGCGTGGTATGCGATCTCGGAAGGACCGCCGATATAGGCCACCGTGGGAAGCAGTATGTCCTGGCAGAGAGGCCGGAGCACGACGTTCGGGCTGATCTGCTCGGGCGTTTCCCGGATGATCGAGAGCAACTGGTCTTTCGAGAAGAAGGCCCGTGTCCCCTTCAGGCTGAAGTCGTTTTCGCGGGGTTCGATCAGGTACCGTCCCCCCTTGTGGAAGAGGAACAGATTGATCGACTTGGGTTTCACCTGGGCATGATAAGTCTGCTCCAGCTCAGCACTTCGGTCGATCACCATCTGGGAGAATCTCGGATATTCCTGGAGCTCGCGCAGGAATATGGGGGAGAGTATCCTCTTGAGCCGGGGATCGGCGCTGGAAATGAACACGAGACCGGAGCCGGGGAGGAGGAGGTTCAGCCAGGACTGGAATGCGCCGGCGAATGTTACGCCGGGAGCGTAGCATGAGCGGAGCGATGCGATGATGTGCGCCGTGAACTCCGTGCTCGTCAGAGCCGACTCGAGACGCCCGATCGTGGCGGCTATTGTCTCATCAAATGTCATTGCCCCGACCGCGCCGACGTTTCTCTCGGGGGCCGCCCCTCCCGGGAGGTACTCGATGCGGACAGGAACGTTCTCATGGTCGAGAACGGTGATATGGTTCATTTCCGCAAAGTCGTGGTCTTCCCCCTCCAGCCAGAAGACCGGGACGAAGCTCTTTCCGGGGAATTTTCCGCTCAGCTTCTGCGCCAGGAGCACGGCTGTGATCGCCTTGTAGAGCGTATACATCGGTCCCCCGAAGAGCCCCACCTGCTGACCGGTGACCACGGCGTATGTCCCGCTTCCTCCAAGCAGCCGGATGTTCTCCAGCGTCTTGGGTGACTCCCCCTTTCCCGTATTCTGCTCCGCGAGCACCGCGCGCAGCGTCTCCCTGTCGATCTCCCGCCTGTCGATGCGCGTCATGACACCGGAGAATGAGTCGTTGTCACGGAAGTTGCCGGGGAAATACCTGGCGACCTTTTCAAAATCGTCGATATAGTCGAAGAACAACCCGGAGAATCCGCCGGAGGAAGGGGGGAGCTGCCTGAATTCGAGCCAGTCCATAATCGTATGAGCGGTGCGGGATGTCGTGCGTGTGAAAGCCGGGCACAAATATACTCCAATAGCTCCGGAGAAGCAAACACCGTTGAGTTTGTTTACACTTCGGGCTGCGGCCGGGGAAAATGGATGATGCCAGGTGCCTTTCGTGTTGACTTTTCAGTTTGGCTTTTGTATCTTTTTCTGTTAGTTCATTGGAATACGCTCCTGCGGCGCAGCAATCACGAACAATCGACTCTGTTTCGGTCAATGTTGCATTGTACGCTGTTTCCCTGCCACCCACAGTCGTTGCTGCGCCGCATCTTCTCTCCCGCACAAACCTCCGACATTGTATTTCCACCTGCCGCACGCCGAGGGGCGATCCCCCGGACCGCTCAATCGATGAGGTACGAGCATGCCAGATGATGTGACCGCCGGCGCTCCCCTTCCGCAGGGGGCGGGCGTTCCCGCGCCGAAATCACCCGAAGTGCGCAAGCCGAAGCAGGACAGGCCCCCGGACGACGACCGTGGGATCTGGCGCATGAGCCGCAAGAGCTTCCTTAATGTGGCCGGATGGTTCGCCTTCTTCTCATTTGTCGGCACCGCGACGATCGGCGCGCTCCGCCTGATGGTCCCCCGCGTCCTGTACGAGCCCCCGTCTGCATTCAAGGCCGGCTTTCCGGACGACTTTGTCTTGGGAGAGGTGAACGAAAAGTACAAGGACGACTACCGCGTCTGGATCGTGCGTGAAGCGGAAGGGTTTTATGCCCTGTCGGCCATCTGCACGCACCTGGGATGCACGCCGCGGTGGCTCCCGGCGGAGAGCAAGTTCAAATGCCCCTGCCACGGCAGCGGGTACCACAAAGACGGGATCAATTTCGAAGGTCCCACGCCCCGGCCCCTTGAACGCCTGAAGATCACGCTCGACGACGATGGCCAGATCATCGTGGACAGGAGCGTGAAGTTCCTCTACGAAAAGGGGGAGTGGTCAAAGCCCGGGGCGTTTCTGAAGTACAACGGATAGACGAGGAGGACTTCCCCCGCCATGCTCGGCATATTCGATACGCTGCGCGAGAAGATGCAGAAGACGGAAGTGTACAAATCCGTCTTCCGCCACACGTACCAGGACACGCAGCGGAACAGGGCGCTCCAGATCGTTGACAACGTGTTCCTCCACCTCCACCCCGTGCGTATCACGCGCCACGCCACGAACATCGGGTTCACCTGGGGGATGGGGGGAATCACATTTCTCCTGTTCCTCGTCCTGACCGTCACGGGCGTCATCCTGATGTTCTACTACCGTCCCGCCGCGGAGTACGCGTACGACGACATGAAGTACCTGATGAACGACGTCGCGTTCGGTCCGCTGATGCGCAACATGCACCGCTGGGCGGCGCACGCCATGGTCATCACTGTCATGCTCCACATGTTCCGGGTCTTCCTGACGGGATCCTACAAGGCACCGCGCCAGTTCAACTGGGTGGTGGGGGTGATCCTCCTGACGCTCACGCTCTTCCTGAGCTTCACCGGGTATCTCCTGCCGTGGGACCAGCTGGCGATCTGGGCGGTGACCGTGGGGACGAACATGGCGCGGGCGACGCCGCTGCTCGGGCACGAGGGACCCTTCGGACCGGAGCTGGGCATGAAGATCAACAACGACGTCCGGTTCGTCCTGCTGGGGGGCACGCAGGTCGGACCCCCGACGCTTCTCCGGTTCTACGTGCTCCACTGCATCTTCCTGCCGCTGATCGGCGCCGTCCTCATGATAGTGCATTTCTGGCGGATCCGGAAAGACGGCGGGATTTCGGGGCCCGACCCCGCCGCGAAAAAACCCTGAACCGCACATCCACGCCGGTGGCCGATGCACAACCTGCTCACGATACTCTCCAAACCCGACAACGTGCCGATCGTCCTGATGCTGGTGCTGACGATCTTCTATACGTGGTACTCGTTCGCGCGCGCCGTGCGGAATGACCGCCGCGGGTCGCCGGAGGAAGCGGAGATGGGCGACAAGGTGCAGGTGTGGCCGTACCTGGTGAGGGTGGAGTTCCTGGCGGCGCTGCTTGTGATGGCCATCCTCACGGTCTGGGCGATAACGCTGAACGCCCCGCTCGAGGAGCCCGCCAACCCGTCTCTCACGCCGAACCCTTCCAAGGCCCCCTGGTATTTTCTCGGGCTCCAGGAGATCCTGGTCTATTTCGACCCCTGGATCGCCGGCGTCA
>Ga0335069_10014939_pt1 | contig 10858 bp, 8 predicted proteins | sample Lox_Sample_11_FD_206714 | JGI IMG/M metagenome (GOLD analysis project Ga0335069, IMG submission 206714) | Soil microbial communities from Loxahatchee National Wildlife Refuge, Florida, United States - Lox_Sample_1.1 | ecosystem: Environmental > Terrestrial > Soil > Wetlands | place: USA: Florida... | reverse complement strand
TTCTGTTACAATAGCGCTGAAGCGGCCAGGTAGCTCAGTCGGTAGAGCGCAGCCCTGAAAAGGCTGGCGTCGGCGGTTCGATTCCGTCCCTGGCCACCAGATTCTAAAAGACTTAGTAGTGGTCAGGAACATAGCGGTTTTAGTCAAGGGAACAATAAGGGAACATTCAAACCGCATTTCCCTGAATCTGTTCCCGCCTCTCTCCTTCCATTAGCTTCCACATCTCGCGGGCCGTACTCCCCGTCTTGGCAATGTGACTCCGGGCGAGCTTGGCGTACCGCTCCGTCATTTTGATGTTCGCGTGGCCCAGGATCTTGGCCAGTTCGTAAAGATCTCCACCGTTCATCATGTACCACGAGGCGAAGGTGTGCCTCAAATCGTGGAAGCGGAAACCCTCGATACCCGCCAACTTCAGGATGGTTTCGAAACTCTTGTCCACCCTCTGCCGTTCCCGCTTGGCACCCGGTTCCGGTGGGAAAATCCGATCCTCCCCCAGGATCACCGGATACCGCTTGAATTCCACGGCCAACTCCGGGCACATCGGCGCGTACCGAACCTTGCCGCGCTTCAGCTTGGCCCGGACGGCAATCAGTTCTTCCCGGAATAGCAGGTCGCTCCATCTGAGCGAGAAAATCTCTGCTATCCGCATGCCCGTGGTCAAGGCCGTGAGGACGATCAAGCGCAGATGGAAAAACGTCTGGTTGATGTCCTTGCCAGCCTTGCGGTACATCTTCTCATCGAGAACAGCCTTGAGCCTGACGATCTCCTCCACACTCAGGTACCGCTCACGTTGGTCGTCCGGCCGCTGCACTTCCACGTCGTCAGCCGAATTCCGGTCTATGGCGGTTTCCTTGCTCCAGATTGTGGCGGCCTTCTCCATCATGTGGTGCATGACGTTGAAGTGCCGGACGGCCGTGCCCGCTGACAACCCCTTCTTCTCAGAGAGGCCTTGGTACCAGCGTTGAATGCTGGCGCCGTCAACCTCCCGGACAAACAGGTCTCCAAGCTGGCTGCGGATTCCCTCCAGAACGGCTTTCTCGCGGTCCTGAGATTTTTTCTTACTGGCGTACTGCTCCCAGTACCGATCAATCAGCGCGGACATTCGGAAGTTGACATCCCGCTTGATATCCAGGTGGCGGTTCTCATCGCGCGTCGATAGCCGCTTGCGGAGGATTTTCCTGGCCAGCTCATGCGAGCCATGAACGCTCAGGCTTCGGTTCCTGCCTCCTTCCCTCCAGCGAATTTTGAAAACTCCGTCTTCAACTCTGTGAATAGACACTCTGCGTACTCCTTTCAGTCGATGGTTTTGATTGTGTGCTGTTCGATCAGGCGATCTAACGCCCGTTTGTCGAACCGCAACGCTCGCCCCACCTTGACGAAGGGAAGCTCCCGGAGGCGAGCCTTCTTGTAGACCGTGTCCACCTTCAGACCCAGGTATCCGGCAGCCTCCTCGACATTCAGGAGCCGCTTACCGACGCCACCATTAAACACCATTGCGGATGGGATTGCCAAGTTACTTACCCTCCTCGAATGATTTCCCCCTCGAGGTGACGTCCACGTCCTGTACGCCGCCAGGTGTCGCGGCTGTGACATCCGCAAACGGCGCCCAGCCGCTGCAGTGCGCGGTTTTCCCCAAGGGACGTGTGGCGCGGTAGCGGATTGCCCGCAGTCACGGCATTGCCAGAAAATTGCCAAAAAGTTTCGGGAAGTTTCACCGATTCAGTCGCTGAACAAAAGTTTTGCAGAATGTTTCAGAAGTTTGCCAGTATGTCAAGCCCTAGGCAACCAGCGAATGCAGAAAAGGCCGGTAGTGGAACATAAAGGAAACGCAACACATCTGTCCGCCCATTGGATCTTAAGAGATGCACCATCAGTAAGTTCCAGCGGGCACAGTTTAAGCCGTTTCGTGCACATTTGTGCACGGCGTCTTTCGTGTCACAGGCCGGCCATTTCCGCACCTACAGAGTAGGGAGGACTTATGGTACGAAAGCAAATGGCAGTCAGCCGTGGGCTGAGATATGACGCAGAGCTGGACAAGCGGATCGAGGCGGCGACGAAGAAAGGCGGATTCTCGAGCCCCAGCGCGTTCATGCGAGAGGCAATCGAGCGGGATCTGGCCGTCCGCGAAAGTGGCGTCGACGTGGCGGAACAACGGATCGCTGCGAGCCTGGATCGTATGGCTCGCCAGGTTCGCAATCTGCGGATCGGACAGCAGGCGTTGTTCGCGTTCGTAGACGTGCTGGCCAAGACCTTCTTGACTTGCGTTCCAGAACCGCCCAGGAACGTGCACGATCAAGCCGTCGCTCTCGGCAAACTCCGCTATGACAGGTTTCTCAAAAGCGTTGGCATGGCGATGGTGGGCGATTCCCAGGCCGCTATGGCGGAGTTGTTAGGCCGTGGTCACGAAAACTGAGGGCGAGCGGGCGTGTAGCCGCCCCGAACATCGCGGGAAAAACGAAGCGTTCGCTTGTTCGCCCGGTTACCAGAGCGCTGCTGGCCGGGGTCGGCGGCAGTTCACCGGAGGGCCGCCTTTTTTTGGCAAGACGCGGTGATTCGTCTTTCGCGATTCGGACGACGAAGTGAACCACAACCCTGCCCGGTTGCGCAGTTGCCTGGTGCCTTTAGAAACGGCGGTGGAATATCCGCCGCTATTGGCGTCTATCTCGGGTCTGGGCCCACCATAATCACTTCCTCCGCCACTCGGCAGCCTTCGCCGGCGGACCCCAAGCTTGGTAGAGTTGCACGATCCATTGGTGGGCAAGGTTCAGGTGATAGCTGTCCCAAGGGTCCAGTTGCGCTTTCCGCGATAACATCCCCTGATAACCCTCAATAAGCAGCGGTTCCGCTTCGGCATACTTCCTTTGACCCGCCAGGCTGGCACCCAGCAAGCTCTCGGCCCGGAATCGGTGCCAGTCATCCGGCTGCTTCCGCTGATGGAAATCCATGGCCTCCCGCGCGAGCGGCTCGCTTTCGGCAAACTTGCCCCGCGACTCATAGGCCAGCCCCAGGTCGGCCACCGACAGCATGGTGTTGAGGTTTTCCGGACCCAATATGTGCCGTCGCCCTGCCAAGGCCCGTGCGGCATAACTCGCCGCCTGTGAATAATTGCCTTCTTGTTGATATGCAGATGCAAGCGCCGAAAGAATGGAGAGTGTAAAACGAGCCTCGGGACCCTGCACCTTTGTCGCAGTATCGAGGATCTGGTTGAACAAGGCCTCTGCCTGGGTGTATTTGCCTTCGGCTAGGTACGCGGCGGCAAGAGCGTCCATGAAACTTAACGTGAAATCATTCTGGGCGCCTAACCTACGCCGACTGATCGCCACAACCTGGCCAAGAAGCGCTTCTGCCTCTGCGTATTTCCCTTCGCCCGTATATGCTTCGGCCAGTACTTCCATAGAGATCAGAGTGTCGCGTTCTTCTGGACCCAATACGCGACGCTTGATCCCCACGGCCTGAGTTTCGAGCGCCTCAGCCTGAGCGTACCTGTGTTCACAGTCATAGGTGATCGCCAGGCCATGCATGCTGCTCAGCGTAGATCGGTGTTCTGGTCCCATCGCGCGGCGGCCGATCTCAACTGCCTGGCTGTAAAGGGCCTCGGCTTGCTTATACTTGCCCTGTTCGTTGTGTAGCCAAGCCACCTGTCTCATCGAATCCAGCGTGTCTGGATGCTCCGGACCTAGCACACGTCGCCGGATCTGCAGAATCTGGACGGCGAGCGCCTCGGCCCGCGCGACGTTGCCCTCCACGGCATACAGCTTAGCCAACTCCACCGCGCATGCTAATGTCTCGGGATGTTCGGAACCCAGCACCCGCCCCAGGGCGTCCAGGGTCTGGTTCAGAAGAGACTCGGACCCAGTGAACTTTCCCGCGAGCATCATGGCTTTGAGAGTTTTCGGATTTTTGTCCCCCAAGGCCCGACGATACAGTTCTGCGACTCGCTCAAACTGCTTCCCAGCCTCGTGGTCGAGTCCGATGCTTACATACGTATACCCAATGGTTTCACGAATGGATCTCTCGACCGCCGGTAAGTTGTTGAACTTTCCCGAGATGCGGGCTGCGGCGCGGTCTAGCGCGGTCCGCACCTTGAGGTCGGGATCGCGCGTCGCACCGGGGCCGGATTGCCGGGCGGCGCTGGCTTGGGCCAGCAGATCGTTCTGCAGAAAGTCGACCACCGCTTGCGCCGTTTGCTCGGAGCGGCGCGCCTGCACTGCTTCCCTTGTGCTCACGATCACGCTGGAGAGAAGCACCGCGAATATCGCCGCCGTTGCGCTCAGCAACACTTTGTGCCGGCGCGCGAACTTCCGTGCCTGGTAACTCGCGCTGGCCGGCCGGGCGGTGATGGGCTGGTCCGCCAGGTATCGCCGGATATCTCCCGCCAGGAACGCGGCCGAGGAGTAGCGCCGCGCCTTATCCTTTTCCAAGGCTTTGAGTACAATCGTTTCCACGTCGCCGCGGTACGCCAGTCCGATCGAGCCGGGCTTCGTGGGATCTTCCTCCCTAATGGCGCGAACGGCTTCGTGCAATTGGGGGCTCAATTGATACGGCAACTGGTTCAGTAGAAGCTCGTACAGAATCACTCCCAAGGCGTAGACATCGCTGCGCGCGTCAACTTCCAGCGGATCCCCCGTTGCCTGCTCAGGACTCATGTAGGCCAGTGTCCCGATCAACTGGCCAACGTCGGTTTGTCTGGTAGCCTGTATGTCGCTGTCTGTAACGCGCGCCACGCCAAAATCCAAAATCTTCGGGTCCCCGCTTTGGTCCACGAGGATGTTGCCAGGCTTCAGATCGCGGTGGATGATGCCGCGCTGGTGTGCATGCTCCACGCCATTACACACCATGGCCATCAGCTCCAGGCGTTGCCGGATGCTGAGATGGTGCGATTCGGCGTATTTACCGAGCGGCAAACCGCGGATGAACTCCATCGCAAAATAGGGTTGCGATCCGAAACCAACATCAGCCGCACCCGCTTCATAGATCTGCGCGATGTTGGGATGCTGCAGGCGCGCCAATACTCGCGATTCCAAGCCGAACCGCCGCCATGAGTCCGCGCCTGCCGGAGCCGGCTTTAGCAGCTTCAGACCGACCAGACGGCCAAGGCGCGTGTCTTCGGCCGTATAGACGATACCCATGCCGCCCTCACCCACGCGTTCCAGAATGCGGTATTGCGAGAAGGTCTTACCAACCATCGTTCCCGCGGCGTTTCCAGAACTCCAGGCTCGATCCTTGGCTATAGCGCGGGCGGCAAACTCCACGGCGGGCGCTTCGATAAAGCGCTTCGCATCCCTCTCTTGAGCGAGCAGCGAGTCGATCTCGTCCCGCAGAGCCCGATCGCCGGCGCAGGCGTCTTCGAGGAATGCAGGGCGCCGATCCTCGTCGACCTCCCGCGCCGCGTGATAAAGTTCCTCGATTTTTCGCCACCGCCTAGTATCCACGGCTGTTGTCTGCCTTCAGCTCCCTGAGCAGCCAGACTTTCGCCAGTTGCCAGTCGCGGAGCACCGTTTTGGTGGAGACGCTCAACACCTGGGCGGTTTCCTCGGCGCTCAGCCCGCCGAAAAAGCGCAGCTCCACAACCCTGCTTTTTCGCGCGTCCACTTCGGCCAGACGATTCAGCGCATCGTCCAGCTCCAGCAGGTCCGCGGCTGGCTCGTCGCTTAGTTCCGTGGCTTCCTCTAGCGAAAGTCGTACCGTAGCTGCCCCCCGCTTCTCGGCGCGCCTCGCCCGGGCAAAGTCAGTCAGAATCTGGCGCATGAGACGCGCGCACACGCCGAAGAAGTGCGCCCGGTCCTGGAAATGCGGGTTGCGGGCGTTCACCAGACGAACGTAGGCCTCATTAATGAGCGCCGTCGTCTGAAGGCTCTGGCTGTAGGGCTCGGCGGAGACGTAGCGATGAGCAAGTCGTCGCAGCTCATTGTAAACCAGCGGTGTCAACTTCTCCAGCGCAGAAGCGTCCCCCTGGCTCCACGCATGAAGCAACGCGGTAACGCTCGACGGTTCAGAACCTTCCATGTTGAGTTCAGCCCTCTTCGGTGCGGCGTTGCAAATACCGGGATTATAGCAAACCCCCGGGGCTGAGAGATCCCGATCTGGTGCAGGCCATGATTCTTCGCTGTAGCATGTCCGTTTCACAGAAGCTTTTCCGCATTCCCATTTAGGGGGCGGTTCAAAAAATCACAGAGAGGCTAACAAAAATGCGAAAACAGCGCAAGTTCGATTCTATGTTTGGGACGCCAGCAGTGCTCTGCATGGCATACTTGGTTCTGGGACTGGGTCTTTCGGCGGCGGAGGACAGTGCACGAATCATTACCTTCGATGCACCCGGTGCGGGCACGGGCGCGGGCCAGGGCACCTACGCTAACGGCATTAACGCCGGAGGAGCGACTGTGGGATGGTACGTCGACGGAAACAACGTAAACCACGGTTTCCTGCGCACTCCTGAGGGCACAATCGTCACGTTTGACGCTCCCGGCGCGGGCACCGGCGCGGGCCAGGGCACGCTTGCCTACGCCATGAACTCTAGTGAGGAGGTTGCAGGTGAATATTTTGACGGAAATGGTGTTCAACACGCCTTCTTACGCGCCAGCCAGGGCAAAATCACGACCTTCGACGCTCCTGGCACGGGCCAAGGGACTTTCGCCTGCGACGTGAACGATGCAGGAGAGATCTCCGGGGATTACAACACTGGGCCTTTGGTTGGGGGAAAGTGGCAGGCATTCTTGCGCCATAAGGACGGCACCATCATCGAGTATAGCGTTGGCCAAGACATCACCTGCTGGGGATATAATGGGTTGAGCCCAACGGGGTGGGTGACGGGAGTTTCCGTAGATCAAGACACTCTGCACGCGCTTGGTTATCTGCGCGCTCCAGACGGTAGCGTCACGACGTTCGACGCCCCCGGGGATGGCACTGGTGCGTATCAGGGCACCTATCCGGACGCTATCAACCTGGAACTGACGGTTGCGGGAAACACAACAGACGCGAACAACGTGAACCACGGGTTCCTGCGTAGAGTGGACGGTACGTTCACCACCTTCGACCCTCCGGGCGCGGGTACGGGCGCGGGTCAGGGAACCTACGCTCTTTCCGTGAACCTGATAGGTGCGATCGTCGGAGCGTTCATTGACGCGAATGATGTATACCACGGCTACTCGCGCGAACCGGGAGCAGAAGGCGGCTTCATCACCTTCGACGTCCCGGGCGCGGGCACCGGCGCGTTCCAGGGCACCATCGCGGGAGGCGGTAACGACGCTGGGGCGATTGCCGGCTATTATGTTGACGATACTGGTGTGGCTCACGGATTCCTGCGGAAATGACGGACGGATGCCACCGGGGGATTCGAGCCTGCCTCCGCGCGGACCTGTACGAGCGGGGGCGGGCGCTGGCTGGCGGGGCAGACGCCGCTCCTGCGGCGGGGGGCAGATCTTCGGAAAGCTGCCGCCGTTGGTTGCGCAGCATTGCCATTAAGACCAGCAACGTCTGGAAGTGGCCTCGGCTGTCGTCGCCGGCACTTAAGTCCTGAGCCACGGCGTATCCGGAAGCAATCCACCTGGGGGCGTAGCAGCCGATTGGCCAGGCCGCAGGACTTAATCACGAGGCTGTGACTGCCGGGCATCCGCGTCCGCGTTGCGATATTCTGGAACGTTCCTGCAGTGTCCTTATGACCGTCCTCGCCCCCACGCCTAGCTGTTCGGCGATGGCCCAAATGCTTGCGCCACGCGGTGGCGCGGCTCCGTCGCCCGCTCCCGGTTGAAGATCCGCTTGGGGCGCCCGATTGCCACGTTCTTCCGGAGTTTGCTCAAGACCGTCTTACCCACTTTGCTGGCATCAAACTCTTGCTTGTATCGCAACCGACCGGCATGGGTCCGCGCGCGAATCAGCGATCAGTCGAACTCGGCGGCGGCGGCCCAGGCGTGGAGCAGCAACCGAGATGCGGGGTTCTGCTGGTTGGTGTCCCAGCCTTGGGTCACGGCGATAAACGGAGTGCGGCGATCCTCCGGGACCCGGATGTTGTTCAGGCAATCCACCAGGGATCGGCCGAAGCGGTCCAGCTTCCAAACAAGTAGGCGTCCTTGCCCTGGCATCCGCCGTGTGGCTGTCGGGCCCTGGACGGTTGGCCTTGCCGCTGATGGTGTCCTTGTAGTTTCCACCTGTTCCAACCCGTGGCGTTTGGAGTCTTGAATTTCGCGGAGCTGCAGATCGGGTTCGGCTCGGGAGTGCTCACGCGGATGTAGATGGCGGCCCTCCTGGCCACCTCGCCGGTTAAAATCACGGGAACAATAAGGGAACATCGCCCGGGCGAAAATGGCCCAGATGATCCTAAACCGTCCCAGATGAGATGCAGCGTAATCTATTTGCTGTCAAACACTTCCATTGATTCCGAACCACTTAGCATTGTCGGTAAGCAGCCCTGAAAAGGCTGGCGTCGGCGGTTCGATTCCGTCCCTGGCCACCATGTTTTCAAATACTTACAGACCTTCCCTTTCGAGTTCTGGTTCCAATTGGTTCCAATACTGGCCCGCCGAAGTTGTCTCACCCGTCCCGTCAGGTCCATACCACAGTTGTGTGCTTTCCTTGATTCGCTTCTTCAAATAGTGCGCCAAAAAATTAATAGTTCTTGATTAGGATTCTCCTGTGGTTTGGAACTGTGGTGTAGCTCCATGCGAATGCGAAAAGAGCGAATTAAGCGAAAGAAGTGAGTTTGGCAGCCCGCCCCCCCGAAAAAGAAGAGAACACCGTCCGGTCTCTACGACAGACAGTCGTCTTCCCAAAGAGGCGTCGAGCTACCGGCGCGACCACCGCAGCAGCGGTGGCGGTGAGGGCCATCGCCAGGCGGTTGCGCCGTCTGGAGGAGCAGCTTGGTACGGACGAGCGGCGGACGGATCGAATCGTGGTGCACTGGGAGGGCTGCAAACCGAGTCTGAAGAACGCGACCTGCACCAGGAGGCTGGGTCCGGACGGCAGTCTGCTGGAGGTAGTCTATCTCGACCATTCCGACGACGCGCTGGCAAACGGCTCCAATGAGGACGCCGAGCCCCTGACCCACGAAGAGCTTGATGAATTCGTGGCAACGTTTCCCATAGAAGCGCCCCAAGACACCTAGGCTAGTGATATCCGTGGATAATGCCGCGGTCGCCTGGTGGATTACTTCCGGATGCGCCGTCATCCAGGCGCTTTCTGATCGAGTAAAGGATGCTCCGCAGGCCCCACGTTCGTCGCTTTGAGAAACGCGGAGACCAAGTCACTGACGGCGCAGCGGATTAGTCGGCCGGCTTGACGGCGTAAAAGCGGACGACGCGGGCGGGATGCGGCGCCCAGTCGGGTTTTGCGATCGGCTCCTCGTAGCGGACGGTGCGCAGGCCCTGGAAGGCGTGGGGCAATTCGCCGGTGGAGCAGAGCGAGCCTTCGATTTTCATGGTTTTGAGCGCGTCGGTGTGGAAGGCCTCGACGATGAGGATGCCGCCGGGTTTGAGAGCGCGTTCAACCTTCGGGGCGAGCGCGGCGCAGCCGGCGTAGGAGAGCAGGATCAGATCCCAGCGGTTTTCGCCGAAGTCGAATTTCTCACTCGTGGTGACTTCGGTGTGGATTTTGAGGCCGAGTTTCTGCGCGGTCTGATTGGCCTGGTTGACGCCTTCGCGCGCTGGGTCGAAACCGGTGGTGTCCCATCCCTGCTGCGCGAGCCAGATGGTGTTGCGGCCCTGACCCATGGCGACATCAAGGGCCTTGCCGGGTTTGAGGCCATTCTTCATGGTGGTGGTGACGATATCGACGAGGAAGGCGTTGGCGTCGGTATTGAAAGTTGGGGTGGCGGCAGTGTACAGGCGATTCCAGCGTTCGTATTCGAGATCTTCGCCGCGGTGGATGACGACGTCGATCTGGGATTCGATGTCAGTGGCGCTGAAGCCGCCTTCCTTCAGATATTGGCGGTAACGGTTCAGAAGGGGCGTGTCGCGCTGGGTGCTGATCCCTCCCGAGCCGCGAACCTCAACTGGCAGACCGGAGATCCAGATACGGAAGCGCTCGAAAGCGCGTGCGTCGGGCGGCAGCGAAGCGATGCGGACTTCGATTTCCTGACGCGTTTCTGCGTAAGCGCCCGATAACGAGACCAAGAGAAGCACCGCGGTTGCGAGTCGTTCTTATATAGCCTCAGAGTACACGCAGTTGTTCAGAACGGCAATCTGGCAAATTGCCGCATTGCGTCCCAGGTTGGTTTGTGCGGATAGTCTACATAGAAAGGCGGAAATGCTCCGAGCAGACAACTTGAAGCGTGAGTTGGGAGTCGCGAGCGCGGCGGCACTGGTGATTTCGAGCATGATCGGGACCGGGATCTTCACGACCACCGGTTTTCTGGGAATGAGCTTCGTCGTCCGGCGAAATGGCGAAGCAGAATGTTCTGGCGGCGAAGCAGGGATACGCAGAAATAGCCGACAAACAACTCAGTTTGACTGAGTTGTCCGGATAGGTCCCAGATGGTCGGGTATCCGTCATCTACTTTTTGGCGGCACCTCGGCGGCGGGTACGCCGAACGCAAACCATTGCCGTGGCCAGGAGAGTGTCCGATATGGCTACAGATCGGTTTCGGCCACTCGTGACGGTTTTGGAAACCGCTCCCCACTTTGCGGGCATCGTGGCTTGGACAACGTCCTCATAAAGAAGGGCGTTCCCGTTGGCTTCGGGGCGTCGAAGGCGCTGTGGCCGCTGTCGGGGGTGATGATCATGTGGGCCTCTGGCCACGCACGGTGCAGCGCCCAAGCGCTTTCCATGGGACAAACGACGTCGTAACGGCCCTGCACAATGACTCCGGGGATGTGGCGGATGCGCGAGACATTGCGCAGCAGGTGATCGTCGTTTTCGAAAAAAGCCT
>Ga0335069_10014938_pt1 | contig 10858 bp, 11 predicted proteins | sample Lox_Sample_11_FD_206714 | JGI IMG/M metagenome (GOLD analysis project Ga0335069, IMG submission 206714) | Soil microbial communities from Loxahatchee National Wildlife Refuge, Florida, United States - Lox_Sample_1.1 | ecosystem: Environmental > Terrestrial > Soil > Wetlands | place: USA... | reverse complement strand
GTTGACATGCGCTTCGACACGTATTACGGTTCTTATTACGGTCCTTATCATCAGTCCTATTACGATGAGATCTCTGTCTCCAGCCCCTCGCATTTGCCGGGAGGAGGGCGGTCTAGAAAGGCGTCTCCCGACCGGGCTTGAGCAGACGGACAGGATCACTCACTACATGTGTCCACTTCCCCACCCTGACCCCTCGGGGGAAAGGGTTCTGCACCGCCGCACTTCTAACCCCGTTTACGAGTGGCCCTTGCATCCCGCCTGGCGCGCCGCCCTTTTCTTGCTGCTCGTTCTCAGCCTCAGTTCCTGGTTATCCTACGAAGTGATTCGAGTGGCCTGGCTGGCCTATGAAGCCGACATCCATTACATCCCCGACTTGGAAAAGGCCCTGAGGATAGATCCCGATAACTACGACATTTTTCACCGTCTGGGCCTGGTCTATTCTTACGAACCGACCGATTTAAATCTGTCCGAGGGGAAGAAGTACCTCCGCCGGGCGGCCGAACTCAACCCGCGGCGCTGGGACTTCTGGGCGGATTTGGGAGCGACTTGCGATTTCGCCGGTGACACGGTGTGTTCGGACGAGGCTTATGGGCGAGCACAACCTCTCAACCCTATGACTCCTTCGGTGCAATGGGCCATTGGAAATCACTATATCCTGACCGATCGTCCGGAGAAGGCTTTCCCTTCCTTCCGCAAGCTCCTCGACATGGACCCCAGTTATCTCGGCCCAATTTTCCGGTTGTGCTTGCGTGCCACCGGTGACCCGCAGGGAATCTACAAGGGGATTCTCCTCCCCGACAAGGACCCTGCGGCAAGGTTCACCTTCCTGATGCACCTGAGCACCCAGGCCGATTATGAAAGCGCCATGAGGATCTGGGGACAAATGATCACCGGACCGGATCGTTCTCCGAACCTGTCGATGGTGAAGCCCTTCCTGGATTTTCTCCTCGACCACAACCAAATACAGGATGCCGCCACGGTTTGGAACGACCTTGAACACGCGGGGGTTATTCCTCAAGATCCCATTTCCCAGGCCGGGGGAGTCTATGATGGGGGCTTTGAAGGGCCGGTACTCAATACCGGCTTTGCCTGGCGATCGAGCGATTCCCCGGATTTGGTTCTCGATTTCTCTGCACCGTCGGCTCACAAGGGAGCAAAATGTCTGCGCATTGATTTTGCGGTGGGGCGAAATGGGGACTACGAAATTGTGAATCAAGTCGTCCAAGTCAAACCCGAGGCCCAGTATGAGTTGACGGCTTACGTGCGGTCCGAGACTCTAACCTCAGACACTGGACCCCGGTTACGAGTGGTGGAAATGGGGTGCGGCGATTGTCCGGTGGGAACCAGCGACTCGACGGAGGGAACCACCCCATGGCATCCGGTCGAGGTGGGGTTCACAACCCGACCGCAGACCCAAGCGGTGAAAATCTCCTTTTGGCGGCCGCAGGACCAAACCAGCCACCGCGACATTACAGGCACGGTCTGGCTGGATGATGTAACTCTCCGCCCCGTGGAAGCCCCCCGGCCGATTGCGAGTCAAGCGAGGACACGGTGACCATCCCGCCCCTGTCAAGACCTTCCCATCATCACCACAGATCCTCGCGGGGCAGAGATTTCAGCCGCTCCCCTCTCTCCTTTGCCTCCTTTGGCCGCGCACTTTTCCTGGCCGTGCTTTGCGGGGCGCCCTGGGCTTTCGGCGCCGTGCAACCGTGGGCATGGGCCACCATCCTGGCGGCCTCCTTGGGCGCGTTAGTGCTCTGGTCGGCAGGGTGCGCACGGCGGGGTGTTTTAAGGATCTGTTGGTCCCCGCTTTATTGGCCATTCCTGGTTTTTCTTGTCTTGGCGGCAGCGCAGTACTTCACTGGGCTGACCGCCGACCACGTGGCGACGCGCGAGGCTCTGCTGAAAATTGTCACCAATCTTATCGTTTTTTTCCTGGCAGGCCAGCTCCTCAACGCCCAACCCGAGAATGGCCGCGCCCTGGTTTGGTTGGGCCGGCTGGTTTCCTTGTTGGCATTTGCTCTGTGCTCGCTGGGCTTTGCGCAACTGCTCTGGGGTCCACCGCGGGTCATTTACTGGACTTTTCCTGTAGTCGGCTGGCCCTTTGGGCCCTACGTAAACCACAACAATTATGCCGGACTCATGGAAATGCTCCTCCCTATTTCGGTGGCTTATATTTTCTCACGCCCATCGCGTTCGGCATTGCCCTGGTTGCTCTGGGTTGGCGCCATCCTCGTCGTAATATCGCTCTGGACCAGCGGGTCAAGGGCCGCCGCATTGGTGGTCTTGGTTGAGGGAGCAGTTTGGGTGGGCATTCTGTCGCGGCGCCCGCGTGGCGTGCATCCTCAATTGTTTGTAGCCTTGCTGGTAGCAGTCTTGATCTCCATCGCCGGGTTCTCCTGGCTGGTTGGTACAGGAAAGGTGGAAGGCCGCTCCTGGTCGGTTTTCGACACCAACCAGAGCGTTGAAGCCAAGCTCGGCGACCGCGTCCGGGTGGGAATAGACACTCTACGCATGGCGATACACCATCCCTGGTTCGGGGTTGGGGTGGGATCCTTTCAGTCCACCTTCCCGAAGTACCTGACATTCTCGACCGACTTGATCTGGGGCCATGCTCACAATGACTTCCTGGAAGGCGTGGCGGAGATGGGTTTGCCGGGGGCAGTTTTGATAGGAGTGGCGCTCGTGATTTTTTTCCGCAAGGCCTTTCGTCACGTTGAGGATCGGCTTCGGTATGAGTGGGGATGGATACAAATGGGCGCCACGGTCGGGGTGGTGGGACTGCTCTGCCATAGCTTGGTCGATTTCAATCTGCGTGTTCCCGCCAATGCCGCATGGTTTGTCGTCTGCCTGGCCATCGCCACCCACTCGCGGCCCTCGGCCGGGGTCCTGCGGATTGACCGGGGTGAAGCAAACACCCTCTAAACCCGGCGGCATCAATGTGCGCCATCTCTGATCGACGATGGCAGTCGGAGACGGCGTCTACACATTGTTGCTCAAGGAATCAAGTCGCTCTAAGTAGCAGTTCCCGAACGGGTGTGGAGCGGAATCGCCGGCAGTTGGGGCGACCATGAGTCTTGAAGCTGGGAGGATAATTTCAATGCGCGTCCTGGTCACTGGCGCCCGAGGCATGTTGGGCTCGGTGCTCCTGCCCCGTCTTCGGGAAAAGTACCAAGCGTGGGGAGTCGACCAAGAGGATTTCGACATCGTAGATGGGTCGGCGGTCGTTCGGGCTGTCTGTGACCTGCGGCCGGAATTTGTGTTTCACCTCGCGGCGTACACGGATGTCGATGGCTGTGAAGCAAATCCACTGAAGGCGGAACAAGTTAATGCCCTGGGGACGCGCAACGTGGCGCGCGCTTGTGCGGAAGTCGGGGCCGGCATGCTCTATATCAGCAGCGATTATGTCTTTGATGGGTGGGGAAGGCGGCCTTATCGGGAAGCCGATTGCCCCCATCCACTCAGCGCCTATGGGCTTGCCAAGTTGCGCGGCGAGAGGGACGTCCAGGCACTCGTTGCCCGGCATATCATCGTCCGCTCCTCCTGGCTGTACGGGCCGGGCGGTAAGAATTTTGTTGCCACCATTTTGAAGCTGGCGAAAGAACGAACCGAACTTCGCGTCGTTTCCGATCAGCGCGGATCGCCCACCTACACGCGCCACTTGAGCCAGAAACTCGTAGAGCTTTTCGCCCATGGTTCCACGGGCGTCTTTCACGTGACGGGGTCTGGAGAGTGTAGTTGGTTTGAGTTAGCCGCAGCGATCTTGCAGTCGGGAGGATATCCGCAGGTCCGCGTTGTTCCCATCACGACCCAGGAATCCGGACGTTTGGCCCGTCGGCCAGCTTTTTCCGTGCTGGAGAATGGACGACTGGCGGAAAGCGAACTCGCTCCCCTTCCACCCTGGACGCAGGGGTTGACGGAGTATCTCCGGGAAATACAGGCCTAGGGCAAGTAACAGAATCAGTTAATTCGCAGGTACCCTGCCGCTGGGAAAGCTGCCAACCCGCCCCTGCCGGGGCGAGCTTGCAAGGTTACGCGCCCGGAAGCTTGCAGGTTGGTATATGCTATGGGCAGGCATTAGAAGCATCAGGACGAAAAACGGATCTCTCCGGCGGATCCGGATAAAGGATGATGGGGCGGTGCGCATTCAGGGGGGCGCGTGCCCGGTGGGCAACAAGTTGAATTTGCCATCATGGAGTTGAAGAGGGAGGCGGATTGAAGGACGTCGTCGTCATTGGAGCAGGCCCGGCGGGGATTCACGCCTCGTTCCTGCTGGCTCAGGCAGGACTCGAGGTAGCGCTTTTTGAGGCCCAATCGCGAATCGGCGAAAAGGCCATCTGTTCGGGTGTGGTCGGCGATGAGGCTTTTGCCCGTTTCGATCTTCCCACTCAACCTATCTTGTCGGACATTCGTTGTATTCAAGCCATCTCGCCCAGCGGCAAGATGCTTGAACACCGGACCGAAACGCCTCTGGCGCAAGTCATCGACAAGGGAGAGTTCAATCGCGCCCTCGCGCAACGCGCCGCGGGCGCGGGAGCCGAATTGCGCCTCGGTTGCTGGGTAAGCTCTCTGGACGTTCAAAAACACTGCGTAGAATTGCAATACCGCTCTTCCGGGAGTGGACCGGAGAACATTCGCGCCCAGATGGCCATTATCACGACGGGCGTTAATGGTTCCTTGAATCACTCCCTGGGGCTGGCGCATCCCCGGCAGTTCCTGCGCGCGCTCCAGACGGAACTGACCCTGCCCCCCAATGGCCATGGCAATGCGACGCGAGTGTTCGTCGGCCAGGGGGTAGCCCCCGGCGCCTTTGGCTGGGAAATCCCCCTGGGGGCCAACCGCTGGCGGGTGGGGCTGATGACGGACCAGAACCCCGACCCTTATTTCCTTAAGCTTGTGCGGAGAATCGCGCCCAACACGGACTTTTCGACTTTGCGAATCGACCGCAAAGGGATTGCCCAAGCCGCCGTGGGCCGCTGCGTGACGGATCGCGTCATCGCCGCCGGCGAGGCTGCCGGCCACATCAAGACAACCACAGGCGGAGGAATCTACTATGGGTTGCTCTCCGCGGAACTTGTTGCCCATGTGGTGATTCGCACTTTTCAAAGCATGGATTTCAGCGCCCAAAGTCTGGCCGAGTTTGAACGCTACTGGCGGTCGACATTCGGCAATGAACTCATGGTGGGCTACTTCGCCCGCCAGCTCGCCAGCCATATTACTGACCGGCAGATCGATAGATTCTTCGACGCTGCCAATGCCACGAATCTGCTGGTTCGGTTGAACGGGCGATTGAAGTTTGATTGGCACCACCGTGCCCTTCTGGCCACGCTGCGGTCCCTTTTGACATTGCCGGGAGGACTGGGGAACAAGTGCTAGGAATGGGGATGCGGAAGCCTCAAGCGAGATGAGCAAAACCCTTTTCACTTGGTCCTTCTGACCCCTGGCTCCTGACTTCCTCATGCTTACGTTCGTGTTCAAGCGTTTGTTTGACATCTCGCTCTCCGGGTTCGGCTTGATGCTTTCTTCGCCGCTTTGGGTGGCGATTGCTGTGGCCATCAAGATCGAGGACGGAGGCCCGATCTTCTACGGCCAGCCTCGTGTGGGGAAGGACTGCAAGGAATTTCAAAGTGTCAAATTCCGCTCCATGGTGGCGGACTCAGACGTCAAGTGGGGCGCGATTCCCGCTCGAGAAGGCGATCCGCGGATTACCCGCGTGGGTCGCATTCTACGTGCCACGGCCATGGATGAACTGCCTCAGCTCTGGAATATTTTCCGTGGTGACATGAGCTTCGTGGGACCAAGGCCGGAATGGTCGGAACTGGCGAGAAAATTCCGGCTGGAGATTGCGGGGTTCGATCGTCGTCACGCCGTAACCCCCGGACTCACGGGGATTGCCCAAATCTACGGCCATAGCGAATCGCCGCGCCGCCAGAAGCTCCGCTATGACATGCTTTATATTAAGAAACAAAGCTTCTGGCTGGACCTCCGTTTGGTCTTCATCTCTTTCCTCGTGACGTTTACTGGGAAATGGGAAGCGCGATCCGCCAAGCTGCCGCGGTTGCTGGGCGGCAGGCGCACCTCCCGCGGGCGGCTTGCGGCGGCAAAGCCCGCTTGCGCGGCCCCGCTGGAGCGGAGCTAACGTGGAACCCCGCGAAGCCCTCCCCCAGACTTCGTCGCCATCCCTTCTCGACACCAAAGAGCAACCCTTGCCGGCAAAGACCGGGAATCCGCCCTGCACCGAAGTTCTCGGCGCACCGGTCCACCTCATTGATGTCAAGAACGTCTTGCGCTTGATGGAGCAATGGATTCGAGTGCGCGACCGCTCCCATTGGATTGCGGTCACCGGCTCGCACGGCGCACTGGAGGCTTACAAGCATGCCGATTTCCGCGCCGTTCTCCACACTGCGGACCTCTCAGTCCCCGACGGCCGGTGGGCGGCCCGAGTGGCGGCCAAGAAAATGTCCTGCGCTACGCACCAGGTTCGCGGTGCCGATTTGATGTCTGCGTTCTGCGAACTCTCTCGTCAAAAGGGATTCACGAATTACTTTTACGGCGATACGGAGGAAACGCTGGCGTTGGCCGGCGCTCGGCTGATGCAGCAGCATCCAGGGCTGAGGATCGTGGGCGCCTACTCGCCGCCCTTTCGCGAGCTCACGGCAGAAGAAGACGCGCGGGATGTCGAGAGGATCAACCAAGCCAACCCCGATGTTCTTTGGGTCGCGCTCGGCCTTCCCAAACAGGAGCGCTGGATCGTCGCCCATCGCGAACGGCTGAAAGCGCCGGTAATCGTGGCGGTGGGAGCGGCGATCAAATTTCACAGCGGCAAGGTTGTTCCAGCGCCCCTCTGGGCCAGCCGGGCGGGATTGGAATGGTTCTGGCGCTTGCTGCACGAGCCTCGCAGGGTCTGGCGGCGAGCCCTGGTTTACGGACCCCAGTTCATGGCGCTGTCACTCCTCGAATTGATGCTGCACAAGAGCCGGCGGGAGGGCGGCAAGAACCCGTAGTGGATACCCCGGATTCAGCATTCAGCATATTATTTATAATTTACTATTTACTATTCACCATTCATAATTCTTCATTCATAATTCAAAATCCAAGAACCACTGTCCAGCTTCCCGAACCCCAAATCCCTAACCTCCGTTGGAGGGCACGCCACCGGCTTTGACCACTGCGTCTGCCAGGTGATTGACCACTTTGGATCGGTTGCGGAGCATCTCGATGTAGGAAGCTCTAAGGAGCTGTTCCTTCTCATTGCTCAAAGTCTGCCGGATGGCGCTCTGCACGCGTAGGTCGGCAAGGGTATGTTGCCCGGCCTCCTCCACACCCAGCAGCTTGAAGATATGGAAGCCGATATTGGACCGGATGACGGGGGAGATCTGGCCGACCTTGAGCGAGCTCACCACTTGCTTGAGGGCCGCGTTGAGGCCGGAGGCGGGGATGAATCCCATGTCGCCGCCGCCCGCTGCGGTGCTGGGATCCTCCGAGTACTCCTGCGCCACGGTGGCAAAGTCGTGGCCACCCATCAGGCTCTCGTAGAGAGCCTGGATCTTGTGCTCGGCGGCAGCGGGGGTCTTGGCATCGTCGTTCCTCAGGTTGCGGACCTCGGCATCGGGGCGGGGGGTGACCTGGATCTGGGCGATGTGGTAGGTGGTCTCGGTGACGTTAAAGTTCGCCTTGTTCCTGTCATAGTAGGCGGCGATCTCCGCATCGGACACAGTGACTTTGGAAATAATGTCCTTATTGATGAGCTTGGTGAGGATGATGTTTTCCCTGATCTGCCGTCGCAGGGCATCGTCATCCAGGCCCTGCTCCTTGAGCTTTTTTTGGAACTCGTCAGGGTTGTAGGGGCTCTTCAGCTCCCTTACCTTGGCGTCGATCTCCGTTTCCGAAGCCGTGATCCGCGAATGAGAAGCGTGCGTCACCAGGATCTGATTGGTAATAAGTTCATTCAGGATATTGAGCTTGAAGCTGGTGGCTTCCTCCGCGGAAATGGCGTCCGTTCCCTGTGTGGTGCGACCGCGGTAAAGCCGTTCAACCTGCTCGCGGTAGATGGGCTGGTCGTCGACTTCCGCCCAGACTTCCTGTCCGGGCGCGTACTTATGATTGCGGCAACCCGACAAAACAATCAGGGCGGCCAGAGCGGCAGCGTAAATGAGAGAGTTAAACCGTTTGTATTTTTCCATGCAAGCATTGTAACCCTACGAGGCAGACTGCGCGACGTAGAACTCGCCCCGGCTCCCGGTTCCAGGGACGAGGCGCTGGATTACGGCGTGGCGCGGGCGTGCCACGGACTTGGCGCCGACCTTGAGGTTGACACCTGCCCCGGCACGCCGGGGCGCTGAATTGACCGACCAGGGGTCGGCTTGTGCTGGCCTCAGGGTCAGCGTCACCTGCTCATTGCGCGGCTCTGAATAGGTCTTATAGCATCGACAGCAGCGATACCCTTGCTGGCCATTGCGAGTCTTTCCGAATTTCCGGCATTCGAACCGGCAGTTGTGGCAAGTCATTTTGACCCTTGATTTCTTCGGGTTCTTGGGCCAAAATCGCAGCGGTGTCACAACCCTGTTCTTTGGCCTTCGCCCGATGACAGGCCCCGTTGCCAGCTACCAACTGACGGCAGGGCGATAATGCGGGGTGACGGACGGGGGATGATCCCGTATGTACCCGACTACCAATCGGGCGCTCTACCGGTTGAGCTACCGTCACCAAAAGGTGGACCTGGGGGGAGTTGAATCCCCTGCTCTGAGCACCCAGAATGCCGAAGCAGGAGCGTTCCGTCAGGCCCACAAAACACAAGGCCAGCAGGTCCGATGTTATTGGATTTGCTGGCCTTTTCGTTTTCATTGAGATATAATAATTAAGTGATATGGCCTTGTCAAGAGAAAAGCGTTGACACATAATAAAAAAGTGATACCATATTCGATGTATCCACCTTGGACGTTTTGGGACTTTGGTGAGGTAATTGAGGACTGGTATCGACTGTTATCAGAAGAGGCTCAGGATGCCTTTAACTCCATTCTAAAGAATAGTGCGAAAGTTGAGAGGCATGGGGACTGGGTGGCCTTTAAGCGATTCTTGAAGGGAATGAGTCAGCCTATCTGGGAATTGGAGTTTACCGCCGACCGGCGACAATATCGAGTGTTCGGAATGTTCGCCTCAGGGGTTCATCCAGACTGCTGGCCATATCCACTTACTTCAACCCGTAAACACGTGATTCTCTTGGTCGGTTGCTATCATAAGCAGAAAGTCTATACGCCATCGGATTCCATTAGTACCGCCGAGAGACGGGCCAAGATGCTCAAGGAAGGGAGGGCGTTGCTTCATGAGCGAAAGGTTAACGCGAATATCTAAACTGAGACAAAGCAGGGTTTCAAGGGCTTCGTATATAAGAGCCAAGTTGAGTGTTTTGATCCCTTCCCAAATTCGCGCTCTTCGCCAAAAACTGTTTGAAACCCAAACAGCACTTGGCAAGGAAGCGGAGATGAAACAGTCGCGTATCTCCGCCATGGAACGTCCTGGCGCTGTCCAGTTCAATATTGAAACCCTCGTCCGATTGGCGTCGGCTTTTAAGATCGGACTAATAATAAAGTTCGTCCCATTTAGCGAGATGCTGAGGTGGGAGAATGACTTCAATCAAGACACGTTTAATCCTGTAGCTATCGATGACGATGCTGAATTCATCGCCGAACCTGACCTTGGGCCTATCCCCTCTTTGGCGTCTGGAGAGGTATTGGCAGAGCGACAACAAAACCTCGGGTCTTGCGAGCCAATAGTGAGGGGCGCGGCCTCAGAATTGATGCAGACCCAACTCACTCATTAGTGGGGTAGAAATATGGAATTATTAAACGTGGGAACAGCTAGGGCAGTGTGGCTCTTCGATGTAAACGAGTTGAATCCTCGCGGCAAGACCTTTTTGCCTGACCTGCTAGAATGGCTGAAGGATGCTTATAAATTTGAATCGTCCCCGTCTTCAGTTACGGATTTAGACAAAGAGAGTAAGACCTGGAGCTTTGTGCGTGGATCGTTTCAAGTGAGAGACGAAATATTTGTTGATGTGAGCCTAAAGATTTATACCGACGGACTTGTCGCTGATACGTGGTCCTCTACACATGACTCCGAGGCATTTCTCGCGGACGTGCTTAAATCAGCATCCGAAGAATTCAATTTGGCGTACAAACCTGAGACGGTCAGGAGAAAAAATTACCTGAGTGATGTCAACGTTTACTCTACTATGGATCTCCTAACTGTAAATCCTAAACTTGCGCAGTTCGCAGAAAAGATTTCTCGCCTTGTTAACCATGAATTTGAATTTGCGGGATTAGACTTTTGGCCAAGGCAGTTTTATCCGCTCAATGAGATATCGTCATTTAGCCTCGTAAGAAAGCTAAAGACTGATCGGGATGAACATAAATATTTTTCAAGAGCCCCATTCCATACTGACGACCACTTACATCTATTGGAAGAGATTGAGCAGGCATTCACACCTTAGCAAAAATAAACACAAATTTCAGGAGTACCGGCCTGCGCGGCGGCTTGCAAATCTCCATAGTTTCGATAAAATGGCTTGCTATGTGTTCAGAGCCGGTCTAGCCTGAGTCGGCCTGTGGAGGGAACGCTCCCATTTGCGGCAGTCATTTGCCCTCTATATCTCGAAGTCATCACTCAACCGGGAGTCTCACCCTCTGCCTTGGCCGGGGGCTTTCCCCCAACCCCCGCAGCCCCATAACGAGGTTCCAATCTGATGGCTCCTAACGTGGTGCAGAAGGTTGGCAAGTACGACATCCTGGGGGTACTTGGCCAGGGGGGAATGGGAGTCGTTTACAAGGCTAAGGATCCCCTCATTGGACGCCTGGTCGCA
>Ga0335069_10014937_pt1 | contig 10859 bp, 8 predicted proteins | sample Lox_Sample_11_FD_206714 | JGI IMG/M metagenome (GOLD analysis project Ga0335069, IMG submission 206714) | Soil microbial communities from Loxahatchee National Wildlife Refuge, Florida, United States - Lox_Sample_1.1 | ecosystem: Environmental > Terrestrial > Soil > Wetlands | place: USA: Florida... | reverse complement strand
CAGGCCGCCCCGTCGCCACGCGGCCAGGAGGTGCCGCGCGGTCTCGATGCGCCAGGTCATCGGGTGCGAGCTGCGAACGACGTCCACCCGCTCGAGGAGCGGGTTGCCGCGCATTAGCACCTCGCCGGCCGGCGCGGTGACGAGCACCGGCCGCACGCCCACCCGCCGCGCGATCGCCTCGAACGTGAGCGTCGCCTGGATCAGGTCGCCGATGTTCGTCACGCTGAAGACGACGGCGCCGCGGGCGTGTCCGGTCGTGGTCGTCATCCCGCCAGCTTGGTCGCCGCGCCGGCGACGTCCGGAGCGACCACCGTCTCCCAGCACAGCATCGGTCGCACGACGCCCGGCATCGGGCCGTGGAAGTCGCCGCGCGCCGAGTCGCCGGCGAGCGGATCCACGATCTGGAACGCCGCCGCGTCGCGCTCGTGGATGCGCACCTGCACCGGGTCCATCCCGTGCACGCCCGCGCTCACGACGAACGTGCCCTCCGCCAGGAGGTTCGGCGGGATGATCGCGCGCGTGACGTAGCGGCCCGCCGGCCGCGGCTGGCGATACCAGGGCGAGTCGACCTCGTGCGACACGAACACGGTCGCCCCGTCCTCGTTCGTGAGCTGCACGTTCGGCACCAGCCGGTGGCCGCCCTCGGCGACCACGAACGTCAGCTCGACGGTGCACGGCTGCCGGACGTCGAGCGCGTCCGACACCGTGCCGTCGGCGGCGCGGATCCGGACCGCGTGCAGCCGCACGACGTCGTCGCCCGGCGCACGGCCGGCGTCGAGCCACTCGCGCTCGGCACTCGCGCCGTAGCCGGCCTGGAGGTAGACGCTCATGACGTCGGGCGCCGGGCCGTCCGCGACCAGCGTGCCGTGGTCGAGGAGGATCGCGCGCGGGCAGAGCCGCGTGATCGCCGACACGTTGTGGGAGACGAAGATCACCGTGCGTCCCCCGCGCGCGACGCTCTCCATCTTCTGCACGCACTTGCGCTGGAAGCCCACGTCGCCGACGGCGAGCACCTCGTCGACGAGCAGGATCTCCGTCTCGAGGTGCGCCGCGATCGAGAACCCGAGGCGCGTGAACATGCCGCTCGAGTAGCGCTTGACCGGCGTGTCGAGGAACCCGCTGATCTCCGCGAACGCGACGATCTCGTCGAACTTGCGGTCGATCTCGGCGCGCCGCATGCCGAGGATCGCGCCGTGCAGGTAGACGTTCTCGCGGCCCGTCAGCTCGGGGTGGAAGCCCGTCCCGACCTCGAGCAGCGAGCCCACGCGCCCGCGGAGATGCACCTCGCCGCGCGTCGGCTCGGTCACGCGCGAGAGGATCTTGAGCAGCGTGCTCTTCCCGCACCCGTTGCGCCCGACCAGGCCGACGATCTCCCCTTCCGCGACCGCGAACGACACGCCGTCGAGCGCCCAGAGCGTCTCGGCGCCGGGCAACGGTCTGCCCGACAGCCGCCGGAGCGGCGCCAGCGCCGCCTCGCGCAGCGCCTCGCGCAGCGTGCGATAGGGCTCGCGGGCGCCGATACGGTAGCGCTTCGCGACGTTCTCGACCCGGATGGCGGTGGACATCGGTCAGATCCTGTCGGCCAGCCCGCGCTCGACGCGGACGAAGTAGGCGAGGCTGGCCCACGCCACGACGGCGACGGTGGCGGTGGACACGACCAGCATCGGTCCCGGGGGCGTCCCGCCGACGAGCGCCCATCGGAAGCCTTCGACGACGCCGGACAGCGGGTTCAGCCCGTAGAGGAGCCGCCACCGGGACGGCACCAGGCTCGCCGGGTACGCGATCGGCGTCGCGAACATCCAGAGCTGCACCAGGAACGGCAGCGCGTGGCGGACGTCGCGGAACTCGACGTTGAGCGCGGCGAGCCCGACCCCGGCCGCGAGCGCGGCGGCGAGCGTCAGCGCCACCAGGAACGGAACCGCGAGGATGCCCCACGTCGGCGCGATGCGGTAGTGCGCCATCGCGAGCAGCAGCAGGACGAACGCGAGCACGAAGTCGACGAGCGCGGTCAGGATCGGCGCGACCGGGATCGCGAGCCTCGGGAAGTAGAGCTTGGTGACGAGGCGCTCGTTGGCGACCAGACTGCTCGCCGAGGCGGTGATCGACTGCGAGAAGAGCTGCCAGGGCAGCAGCCCCGCGAACGCGAACAGCGGATACGGGACGCCGTCCGACGGCACCTGCGCCAGGCGGCCGAAGAACACCGTGAAGACCACCATCATGAGGGTCGGCTGGAGGACCGCCCACGCGACCCCGAAGACCGTCTGCCGGTACCGGACGGTGAGGTCGCGCCAGGCGAGGAAGTAGAGCACCTCGCGCCGCCCCCACAGCTCCGCGAGGCAGGCCCCGACGCGGGGACGGTCGGAGCCGCGGATGTGGATCGCGGCGGGCATGTGCAGGGCTTTCGTCGTCATTCGGTCGGGCTCCGGTCGGCGTGCGCGGCGGAGAGGATCCGGGCCAGACGGCCCGCGAGCGCGCGGTGCGTGAAGGGTTCGAGGTCGCCGCCCCTCGGACACGGCTCGGTGAGCAACGCGCGCAGCGCCGCCACGGCGCCGTCGACGTCGCCGGGCCGGACGATGCGGACGCGCGGGAACGGTCGCACGAGCTTCGCGGCGTCGCTGTCGGGCGCGCCGACGAACAGGATCGGCCGCCGCGTCGCCAGGCACTCGAAGATCTTCCCGGCGATGTTGCCGCGCAGCTCGGGCCGGTCGTCGGCGGGCGGGCCCGCGACCAGGAGCGCGGCCGACGTCATGGCGTGGCGCACGCAGGTCGCATGCGGCACGAACCCGGTGCACTCGACGCGGTCCCGGAGCCCGTGCGCCGCGAGCGCGGGCGCGAGCGCCGGCGGCATCTCGCCGACCAGCTTGAGCCCGAGCGCCGTGAACTGCGGCTCGCGGGCGAGCGCGCCCAGCGCCGCGATCGGGGTCGCGAGGTCCTGCTTGTGCGGGTAGTAGTTCCCGACGTACGTCACCCGCGGCTCGGGCGGCGGCGGCTCGGCCGCGAAGTCGGCCGGGTCGAAGCCGTTGGTCAGCGTCCAGACCCGACGCGCGCCGCGCGCGCGGAACAGCTCGGCCCAGGTGTCGGAGACCGTCACCACCGCCGTCGCCTCGCGGACGAGCGCGCGCTCGAGCGCCGTGTCGGCGGCCAGGCGCCGGCCGCCCTGCGTGCTGCCGTCGCTCCACGTGTCGCGGAACTCGGCGACCCACGGGAGCCCGGTCTCGCGGTGCAGCGTGCGGGCGACCAGGTGCGCCGTGATCGGGAAGGACGACGAGCACAGGACGTCGACGGGCCGCTCGCGCAGCAGCCGGCGCGCGGCGCGGAGCGCGAACGGATACCAGCCGATCTGCGCGTCGGGACGGTAGACCCAACGGTGGAGGAGCGCCCGGACGCCGCCGCGCGACGCCGTGGGCGCGCTCGCGACCGGACGCGCCGCGCCCGGGCGGCGGAGCCGGAGCTGCCCGGTCCGCACGACCTCGCCGCTCGCCGGCGCCAGCGACGGATCGGCGCCGTCGGGGCCCGTGCGCGCCGACACCACCGCCGGCGTCCAGCCGAAGTCGGGAAGCTCCGCGGCGAGCTTCACGGCGCGCACGCTCCCCATGCCGACCAGCGGCGGGAAGTAGTAGTGGAGCATCAGGACGCGACGGGCGGAAGCGGTCATCGATCGTCACGCTCCGAGCCCGGCGCTGCGCCAGTGCCGCCAGTAGTGGACGAGGACCGTGCGGGCGAGCCAGCGCGCCTCGTCGCCTTCCACGCTCGCCCCGCGCACGAGGCGCCGCGCGCCGAACACCGACAGCTTGAGCAGCGCCCCCACGACGCGCACCACCCCGGCCGTCGCTGCCGCGAGGTTCCCCTGGCGCCGACGGAGCAGCTCCCCCGACGCGCGCAGGCAGCGCCCGACGCGGACGTCCTGTCCGAGGTAGCGGTCGGCGGTGCCGTGGCGGAGGTGGACCACCGTCGCGACCGGCGAGAACAGCACCGACCAGCCCGTGCGGCGGATGCGCTCGCACCACTCCTCGTCCTCGCCGTACAGGAAGATCGTCGGGTCGAAGCCGCCGGTGCTCTCGAACACGCAGCGGCGCACCAGCATGCAGGCGCCGCTCACCCAGTCGACGCCCCGCTCGCCCGCGTGCGGCCAGTAGCCGCCGAGGAACATCTCGGCGACGCGCCGGTGCGGGAGCAGCTTGTAGAGCCCCAGCTCCTCGAGCGCGAGCCGGCCGAGCGTCACGAAGCGGTGCGCGCTCGCCTGCAGCGTCCCGTTCGGGCCGACGAGGCGCGGGCCGATCAGTCCGACCTCGGGCCGGAGCCGGAGCCGCTCGACGAGCGCGTGGACGCCGCCGTCGACCAGGCACGCGTCGGTGTTGAGCAGCAGCAGGAGCTCGCCGCGCGCGCGCGCCATGCCGACGTTGTTGGCGCGGCCGAAGCCCAGGTTCTCGCCGTTCTGGACCAGCGTGACCTCGGGGAACTCGCGCGCGACCATCTCCGCGGAGCCGTCGCTCGAGCCGTTGTCGACCACGATGACCTCGTGGGCGAGCGGCGGGAGATGCGCGCGCAGCGACGCGAGACAGGTCCGCAGCAGGTCCCGCGTGTTCCAGTTGACGAGGACGACGGAGATCTCGGGCCGCGGCGTCATCGCTCCCCGCTCCCGGCGCGGACGAACGCCTCCTCGTAGAGCGCGGCGAGACCGGCGCGGAATCCGTCCAGCGTGAACCGCTCGACGAAGCGCGCGCGCGCCGCCCGGCCCATGCGGAGCCGCAGCTCGGAGTCCGCGCCCAGCCGGTGCATCGCGGCGGCCAGCGCGTCGACGTCGCCCGGCAGCGCGAGCAGCCCGGTTCCGCCGTCCTCGACGACCTCCGGGATCGCGCCGAGGCGCGAGCTGATCACCGGAAGCCCGTGGCCGTGTGCCTCGCAGTTGACCATGCCGAAGCCCTCCGCGCGGCTAGGGCTCAAGAAGACGTCGGCGCGCGCGAAGACCGACGGCACCTCGGCCGCCGGCACGAGCGGCCCGGCCTCGACGCCGTCGATGGGCAGGGCGGGCGGCTCGTCGGTGAGATAGAGCAGCCGCGCGTCCGGCAGCGCGGTGCGTACGCGGGCGAAGGCCGCGAGCGCGTCGGGGCCGCCCTTCCGCGCAGGCTGCCGTCCCATGAACAGGAACGTCACGCCCGGGCGGCGCGGCCGCGGCGCGGGCTCGGGCACGTCGAAGCCCGGGTACAGCACGCGGATCTTCCACGGCGGCACGCCGTGCTCGAGGTATGTCCGCCGCGCGTGCTGGGAGAACGTGTACGCGAGCGTCACCCGCTCGTGGTTGAGCAGCGGGTCGACGACGCCGAGCCGCGTGTAGATGCGCCGCGCGCGCGCGTAGCGCACGGCGATCTTCTCCTCGCTCCAGCGCTCGTAGTCGCGGACGTAGTGCAGGTGGCTCGAGCCCGCGCTGCACACGACCGGCCGGCGGCCGAGCCCGCGCAGGATCGTCGGGTGGCTATGCACGTGCACCAGGTCGACGCTCGGGTCGACGCGCAGCACGCGGAACCCCAGGTCGAAGCGGAGCCACGGGCGCACGAGGCGGTTCAGCAGCACCTCGGTGCCGCCCCGGCTGCGGGCGCCGCCGCACGAGCGGTGGAAGTCGAAGGTGACGCTGCTCGTGAACCCGGGCGGCGCCGTCCGCGCGAGCAGCGTCGAGTAGACCTCCTCGCCGCCGTGGCCGCGCACGCCGACCAGCAGGCGGTGCCGGAGGTCCGGCGACGCGTCGGCCGCCGGGGGCCGGGTCGCCATGGCGAGGGCGCGCGCCGTCACTTGCAGCCCCTCGCGAGCAGCGAGTCGCCGAGGCCCGTCGCGCCGAGGACCGCGTCGAGCGCGCGCTTGGCGAGCCGGAGTCCCGGCGACGCGTGCACCGCCTCGCGGCGGCGCGCCGTGGTCGCGGGCTCGAACTTCGCGCCGGGCGCGGACCACGCGCCGAGGTCGAGCGAGCGCGCGCGGACCGTCACGTCCCGGTAGCCCGCGCGCCGGAGCGCGCGCGAGAGCGCGGCGGGCGTGAAGTAGGCGAGGTGCTCGGGGTCGACGACGCGCCAGCGCGCGCCGAAAACGCGGCGCGAGAGGCCGTTGAAGCTGGGCGTCGTCAGCAGGAGCAGGCCGCCCGGGCGCGTCACGCGGCACAGCTCGGTCAGCGTCGCGAGCGGCGCCGGCAGGTGCTCGACGACCTCGACGCACGCGACGAGGCCGAACGTCCCCTCGGCGTAGCCCGCGTCGGCGACGTCGCCCGCGAAGACGCGCGCGCCCAGCTCGCGGAGCCGCGCGAGCCCCGAGGCCGACACCTCGGTCGCGTCGACGCGCCAGCCGCGCTGGAGTGCTATGCGCACGAGCCCGCCGGCGCCGGCGCCGACCTCGAGCAGCCGCCCGACGCCGACCTTCGCCTCGGCCCACGCGAGCCACTCGTGGTAGCGGTCGTCGGGCGCCGGCGCCTGTCCGCCCGCGTGGTACTCCGCGTAGCGCTCGGCCGCCGACACCTGCGTCGCGGGCTCGCCCGACACGAGGCCGCACGCGTCGCAGCGGTAGAGCGCGAGGTCTCCGCGGTCGACGAGCGGATGGAGCGATGCTCCGCAGCACCGGCACCCCGAAAGCCGGCTCACGCGGCGATACCTCCCCACACGGGGAATGCCCCCGTGCGCGCGGCGCCTGCGGCGCCGTGCTCCGATGGGCGTCGGCCGCTCACGCGGCCTCCCGGGGGATCCTGGGCGTGCCGACGCGCAGCCGCTCGCGGGCGCGGCGCCCGTAGTGGCCGAGGACGAGCCGGGCCTCCGCGCGGAGGCTCCGCCCGTACGCGTCGTCGCGGCCGAGGTGCGCGCGGAGCCCGAAGGTCGCGAGGCGCAGCGCTGCGCCCAGCACGCGCGCACCGACCGCCGCCGTCGCCGCGGCGCGGCCGTTCCAGAGGACGAGCAGCCGGTCCTCCGCGTCGAGGCACCGGTCGAGGATCCCCGCCCCGCCGAGCAGCTGGTCGGCGCTCAGGTGCGCGTGGTGGCGGACGGCGCCGAGCGGCGAGAAGCGTAGCTGCCAGCCCGCGGCGCGGATGCGCCGGCACCACTCGACCTCCTCGCCGTACAGGAAGATGCGCTCGTCGAAGCCGCCGGTGTCCTCGAACACCTCGCGCCGGAGCAGCATGTACGCGCCGACGAGCCAGTCGACCTCGCACTCCGCGGCGTGGTCGAAGTGCGCCCCGAGCAGCCAGCGCGCGCTCCACGCACGCGGCAGGAGCCGGTGGAGCCAGAGCGCGCCCACCAGGAGCCTCGCGGCCGACGGGAAGCGGCGCGCGCTCACCTGGAGGCGACCATCGGGGAAGACCAGCCGGGTGCCGACGACGCCGGTCCGCGGCGATCGCTCGAGGAGCGCGATCAGCGCCCGGGTACCGTCGTCGAGCAGCTCGGCGTCGCTGTTGAGGAGCAGCAGGAAGCGGCCGCGCGACTCCCGCATGCCGACATTGCAGCCCCGGCCGAAGCCGAGGTTCGAGCCGGTGCGGACGAGCCGCACGGCCGGGAACTCGGCCGCCACCATCTCGGGCGAGCCGTCGCTCGACGCGTTGTCGACGACGACGCACTCGAAGCGGATCGCCGCCAGGTGGCGCTCGACCGACGCGAGGCACGCGCGCAGCGCGTCCCGCGTGTTCCAGCTGACGACCACGACGGAGAGGAGCGGACACCCGGCGCCCGGCGGCGTCTCGCGGCCCGCGGTCACGGCGCCGTCGCCTCCCCCTCGAACGCCTCTTCGGGGACGTAGTAGCCGTAGTAGTGCGCCCCGTCGACCGGGTCGACGTCGTCGAGCACGCAGCCGACGACGCGCCCGCCGACGCGCTGGAGCCGGCCGACGGTCTGCCGCACGAGCGCGGCACGGGTCACGCCCGCGCGCATGACGAGCACGAGGCCGTCGACGAGTCGCGAGAGCAGCACGCCGTCGGCGACGGAGAGCAGCGGCGGCGAGTCGATCACGACGTAGTCGTAGGCGGCGCGGACGGCCTCGATGGTCTGGCGCATCCGGTCGCTGCCGAGCAGCTCGGCCGCGTTGGGGAGCGCCGTGCCGGCCGGCAGCAGGTCGACGGCGCCGCGCGCGATCCCGGGCGCGCCACCCGCGTTCGCCCCGGGGCTCGCGAGGCTCGACGCCTCCACCACGCGGCCGAGCGGCACCGCCGTGACGCAGCTTTCGAGCGACGCGCCGTTGAGATGATCGACGAGCCCCGGCCAGCTCGCGACGCTCAACAGGCGATGACAGCCCGGCCGCCGCAGGTTGGCGTCGATCAGCAGGACCCTGGCGCCGTTCCGCGCGAGTGCCAGCGCCGTGTTCACCGCGATCAGCGTCTTCCCTTCGCGGTACTGCCCGGAGACCACCTGGATCACGCGCGGCGGCCGGTCGGGGCTGCCGAGCAGCAGCGCCGTGCTGAGCGTCCGGAACGCCTCGGTGACGCCACCGGTGTCCGTGGGCAGCGTGGCCGGGGGCGGCTCGGTCCGGGCCCACGGCCCGAACGGCAGCGCGCTGCGCGGCTCCGTGCCCGGGAAGGTCGGCACGACCGCGAGCAGCGGCGCGCCGCACAGGTCCTCGAGGTCGTCACCGGTCTTCACGGTGCCGTCGAAGTGGTCGACGGCGAAGGCCGCCATGACGCCGAGCAGGAGCCCCAGGAACAGCCCGCGCAGGAGGTTGCGCTTGAGCGGCGCGATCACCGGCCGGTCGGGGACCTCGGCGAGGCTCACGATGCTGACGTTCGTCTGCCGCAGGTTCTCGGCGACCCCGATCTCCTGCATCCGGGACCAGAGCGCCTTGTAGAGGTCGCGCTGGGTGTCGGCTTCGCGGACGAGCAGGCGGTACTGCGTGACGGCGTCGTCGGCGTCGATCGCGGCCTGGCGCTGCTTGTCGAACTCGTTCGCGAGCGCCACCTCCTTGTCCTTCGCGCTCAGGAGCTGCGCCTCGACCGTGGAGGCCGCCTGGCGGCGCAGCTCGCTCATCCGCGCCTTCACGTCCTTGATGCGCGCGCCCAGGCGGACCATCTCCGGGTACTTCTCCTTGTAGAACTGGGCGAGCCGGGCGTACTCGGAGCGCAGGTTCTCGAACTCCTCGCGCAGCTTCTGGTAGACCGGGTCCTGCTGGACGGCGGCGAGCGAGCCGTACTCGCGGCTCTTGGCGATCGTCAGATCGGACTGGAGCATCAGCCGGTCGCTACGTGCGCTCACGTAGTTGGTCGTGAGCTGCTTCAGACCGGCGAGCAGCACGCTGTCGTCCTCGCCGGTGGCGGCGAGGACCGGATGGGCGCGGCGGAAGTCGTTGAGCGCCTTCTCGGAGTGCCCGATGCGGTCGCGCAGCTCGGTCAGGTTGTTCTCGAGCATGCGCCGTGCGGTGGCGTTGGCTTCGCGCCGCTCGTGCAGGCTCATGCGGACGAACTCGCGCGCGTGCGCGCGCGAGATCTCGGCCGCCAGCTCCGGCGACGTGCTGGCGTACGAGATGCCGACCAGCCGGGAGTTCTCGACCGGTGTGACGGAGAGGCGACTCAGGTACGGCCGGACGAGGGCGCGCGTCGGGTCGTCGCCCGCGAGCGCGCGCCGCGGTCCGAGGCCGCCGGCGTCGGAAAGGAAGCGGGGGACGTTGTAGAGCCGCATCGACTTGATCACGCGGGTGGCGAGCGGCGCGCCCTGGAGGATCACGTACTCGGTCTCGAAGTACGACGGGTCCCCGGCCGGCGTCGCGACGTCCTTCACGTCGATGATGCCGAGCGGGCGCGTGTCGATGCGGATCTGTGTGGTCGCCACGTAGAGGTTCGGCGACGAGATGCTGATGGCGAGCGCGAGGAAGACCGTGACGCTCGTGACGGCCAGCACCAGGAACCGGTGCCGGTGGAGCTGCCGCCACCAGCGACGCAGGTCGACCACGGGCATGCCGCCCGCCTCGGAAGACGGCGCATGCGCCCGCGCGAACTGCTGGTTCGCGTCGGTCGGTCCGGACGGTCGATCGATGTCGCTCACGTTGGTCTGGCTCTAGAAGAGGGCGATCGTGCTCCCGATGCCGACGCTGATGATCCCCGACACGAACCGGTAGACGCCCCACGCGGCGACCTTCGGGGCCGCGCCCGCGACGCGGATGCGGTCGCCGGGCTGCACGTGCAGGTCCTGCTCCTCGCCCGCGCTCACGCGGGCGTAGTCGATGGTGTACTCGTGCAGCGTCCCGGACGGCTCGGGACGGAGCAGCGTGATGCCGTGCTGTGACGCGCCGAAGTGCAGGCCGCCGGCCTTGGTGATCACCTGGCAGACGGTCGTGCCGCGCTGGAACGGATACGGCGCCGGCTTCTCGACCCACCCCTCGACGAACACCGGCTCGCCTTCCTGCACCTGGACCGTGTCGCCGCCGTGCAGCACGGCGTTGAGCGCGGGCACCGGCCGGTCCTCGTAGAGCCCCGTCAGGTCGATCGTGACGTGGCGCAGGTCGTGGTCGGTCGTGAGGAAGAGGCTCGAGCCGGCCGTCGAGCTGGGGCCGCCGGCGCGCATCAGCAGGTCGAGCACCGTCTCGCGCGTGCCCTGGAGCGGGTAGAAACCGGGATTGGCGACGGCGCCGAGCACCGAGACCCGCTGTCCCTGGAAGCCCGTGACCGTCACCAGCACGTCGGCGTGATGGACGTAGTCGCGCTCGAGCCGCTTCTGGATCTCGGCGGCCATCTCGGCCTCGGTGCGGCCGCGCGCCTCGAGGCTCCCGATCAGCGGCAGCATCACGGTGCCGTCGCCGCCCACGCGGTAGTCGCCGGTCAACTCGTCGACGCCGGCCACCGTCACGTGGATCTGGTCCGACGCACCCATCTCGTAGTCGCCGGCGGCCGCGGCCGGCGTCTCGATCGACGCGAG
>Ga0335069_10014936_pt1 | contig 10859 bp, 10 predicted proteins | sample Lox_Sample_11_FD_206714 | JGI IMG/M metagenome (GOLD analysis project Ga0335069, IMG submission 206714) | Soil microbial communities from Loxahatchee National Wildlife Refuge, Florida, United States - Lox_Sample_1.1 | ecosystem: Environmental > Terrestrial > Soil > Wetlands | place: USA... | reverse complement strand
CGGCATGACGCTCTGACCGAGCTCCTCACGGCACCTGCGTTTCGTACTTCGCCCAGTTCTTGAGTAGCTCAGCGACCACTACGCTGCCGACGCGGTAGTTCGCTTCGAGCGACGGAAGATATCCCGGCGAACTGGCGAGGTCGTCAAACAAATACTTTTCGGGCGCGATGCCCGGAGGCGGTTCGACGAAGTTGCTCGCTGTGCGCAGAATCAGCAGGCGCTTCGGATCGAGGCGTCCAAGACGATCGAGTCGCTCGACGGCGAGCATGATGCCCTGATCTTCGCAGTCGGCGATTGCGAGTGCACCAGCGCCGCGCGTGTAGAGTCGCACCCAATCTTCGGCCCATCGCGTCATGATGGCTCCGGCCCAGAAGCGATCGGCGCCCATGCTGTCTCCTTCGAGAACGGTGGGCTTCGCGAGCGCGTTGGGAAACTGCTTGAACGGCGCGCGATTCGCGGCCAAGGCATCGCTGTCGGGAAGCGTGATTTGCCTGGTAAGTCCGTAGGCCCAATCGACCAGCGAAGGGTTGAGCGGGAACATGATTCGGCCGACACCTCCGGAGCCGTTCTCGGAAACGCCCGCTGCCGGCGCCGACTCGCTCGCAGGGATCTTGCCGGGCTCGGTGGCTCCGAGAGCCACGATGCCGTAAGGCCACGACGCCGGAGTCTCCTTGTGGTCGATTTCGAATGCGGGATCGCCGTCGACGACGCGGCGCACCCAAACCGCGCTGCCGACGGTGATTTGCGCGGGATCGGCTCCTCCGATGCCGCTGAGCAGGATGTAGGTGTGGCGCAGGTCGAAGCGAGGATCCATGGCGAGCGCCATCAGCGAGAGAGCACAGCGCGAGGTGGTCCCGCTGATCATTGCGTAAAGACCCTTACCGTTGGTGAGGATAGGATGGTCAATGCCGGGGACGCGGATTTCCTGATCGAGATTCTCGCGCTCAACCCAGTATTGCAGTTCGCCGGGAACGTCACCGCGATCTTTGCCGGTTTCATAAGTGGCAATGACCAGCACCTTCGGGCGGATGACGTCGGCGGCGTGCGAGGGAAGGGGAGATAACGTTGTCGCGATAAGGATGATTGCGAAAAGAAATCTGCGGGACATGGTGTTTTCCGGGTAACGCGATCGTGACACAAACGCGCGAAGAAAGGATAGCGGCTCTCGCGGGAAATGCAATGATGTGAGGCGGGTGTCGGTACGGGTCGTGTTTGGTACTTTCCATCCGCACTAGCAGATTTGGCAGTAGCCACCGCAGAGGGCTGGTCTTGTAACCTGCCACGAATGCTTCTGGTGGGCGCTGAGGTTCGCATGCTATTTGCCCAAGGTGTTTTGAGCTACGATCTTCCCGCTGCGGACTGGGGAGCGGATTGGGCCTGGGGTCTGCCTCTGGTGGTCTTGACGGTCGTGATCCATGTGCTGGGGTTGGCGATGATTCGGCGCAGAGTGATCAAAGCCACCCGCAGAGAACATCATCCGGCCGCGTTCTTTGCGGTGATGATGACCATGATGACGCTGCTGGCCACAACCCTGCATGGGCTTGAAGCTTTCCTTTGGGCCATGGCCTTTCGCGTTCTCCAGGCGTTGCCGAATAGCAGCTCAGCGATGCTGTATTCGCTGAATGCCATTACGAGTTATGGGCACGAGAACCTCAACCTGTCACGACACTGGGAATTGCTGGGAGCGATCGAAGCCTTGAACGGATGGCTGTTGTTCGGGCTGACCACCGCATTCCTGTTTGCGATGATTCAGGATATCTGGCTAAGCGAAGAGAAGCCGCAGCGCGCCGCCAGCATGAAAGCCGGAGCGAGCTGAGGATCGCAGACAGGAATGTCTGCGGCTACATTTACCGCACAACTCCTTCCAGGGGCGAACTCGCCGTTGCGTAGAGCTTCTTGGGCATGCGTCCGGCGAGGTAGGCCTGGCGCCCGGCAAGCACGGCGTGCTTCATGGCCTCCGCCATGAGGACTGGGTCCTGCGCGTGGGCGATGCCGGTGTTCATGAGAACGGCGTCGGCGCCGAGTTCCATGGCGATGGCGGCGTCGGAGGCGATGCCGACTCCAGCGTCGACCACCAGCGGAGTTCCTTCGAGCATCTCGCGAAGGATGCGAATGTTGGCCTGATTCTGGATTCCCATGCCGCTGCCGATGGGCGCGCCGAGCGGCATGATGGCGGAAGCTCCGGCGTCGGTGAGTCGCTTGGCAACCACAATGTCATCAGAGGTATACGGAAGAACAGTAAAGCCTTCCTTGACCAGCACGCGAGTCGCCTCGATGGTGGCCTGCACGTCGGGATAAAGTGTGGCCTGGTCTCCGATAACTTCGATCTTCACCCAGTCGGAGAGTCCGACTTCGCGGCCGAGGCGCGCGGTGCGAATGGCTTCGTCGGCGGTGTAGCATCCGGCGGTGTTGGGCAGAAGGAAGTAGCGCTTGGGATCGATGAAGTCGAGAAGCGACTCTTTGGTCCGATCCAGGTTCACGCGGCGGACTGCGACGGTGACCATCTCGGCGCCAGAGGCTTCGATGGCGCGGGCGGTTTCCGGTCCGGACTTGTACTTACCGGTACCGACGATCAGACGGGAACGAAAAGAACGGCCTGCGATAACGAGGGAATCAGACATGGAGACATTGTAAAACCAGGCGCGGAGTTTGGGTGTGATGGGTGAACGAGGCGGATTGGATATTGGCGATCGTTTATTGGTTATTCAAGGCCAGACTCCGCGGCAGAGGACTGGCTAAATGTTGCTCGAAGAATTTGTGCTCGAGATCGACGAGGACGCGTCCCCCGTAGATTAGCCCGTTAACCGCAATGTTCAGCCAGTCTGCTGGGGCGAGCGGGGATCCGACAGGGACATGGCGGCGGAGCCAGCGTTCGACAAATTTGCGGGCGACACGTGGGCCCAGGCTGGTGTCTCCGTGAATGTCGCGCAGGATGCCGTCGAGCGTGAACATCACTTTCGAAAACATGATGAGCGACCCGGGGAAGTGCACACCTTTGAGCGCCAGCCGTTCGAGCAGCACCATGGCGTCGGTGATCTGCGGGCGCGTCGCGAGCGGAAGGGCTTCGAGGTAGCCGGCGACGAAGCGGTTGGCCATGGTTCGTTGTGCAGATCGCAATGGCTGCTCGGTGAGCGCGTCAATCTCAAGGCAGACGGCGGTAGCGTTGCGCAGAGTGACCATCGCAACGAAGAGCGCGAGATGGCGGCGCTGATCGAGCGAGAGCGATTCGGTGAGCGCCCAGTCGACGAGGCCGAGGTCTCCGGTGTGGGGATCGTAAAGCAGGTTGCCGGCATGCGGATCACCATGAAACATCGCTGCCGTGTCCGGCGAGCAGAGCGGGACGGCGACCAACGCTTCGGTTAGGCGCTCGGCGAGTTTACGGCGATGCGAAGGCGAAAGCTTGCGGGCAGCGTTCGTGACCTTCGTCCCCGGCAGCTCGGTCATTGCGGTGATCTGCGATGTGCAGAGGTGTGCAATGACTCTCGGTATGCGGATGCCGCGCACGTTCCGATAGGCCTCGGCGGCGCGGGCGAGCGTGCGCTGTTCGCCGGTGAAATCGATTTCGTGCTCCAGAAGCTGGCGAACCTTGCGGAAGGTGTCCTGGATGACGCGCGGGGCGAATCCGTACTGCGCGTGCTTGGAGCCAAGATGTTGCGCCATGCGGTGAAGCAGATCCATGTCCTCGGCGAAGCAGGCGGGGATGTGCGGCTTGAGTACCTTGAACACGGCCCGGAGACGTTCACCGGATTCGGGATCTCGCCATGAGAAACGCAGCACGGCGCTGACGCTGGCCTCGGAGAGGATCGACGCAGAGATTTCGATGCCGTACTGCTGAATCTTAGGCCCAAGTTCCTGCTCAATGACCGCTCGAATGTCGGTGGCTGAGACATCGCGAATACCGTTTTCGAGTTTTGATAGCGCATTGCGGAGCGATGGACGCAGATGACGGTTGCGGGCGAGCACTTGTCCAAGCTTTTGCAGGCCGGGGACCTTGGAGATCAGGCGCAGTAGACGGGCTTCGGCGCGCGTGGCGGCCGGGAGTTCCATTTGCTCGATCAGCTTGACTGCCAGCCGTTCGGCAGAAAGGTGGGCAACCTCGAACTCCATCGCGTCGCGCACGATGGGCGCGAGGTGTTGGTAATGGTGCGGGACGAGCGCGCGGACCGGGACGATGTGGTCGACGATCCAGCGAGCCATTTCGGTTCGGAGCGTGGGACCGAAGGTACCTTCGAGCGCGGAGCGGACCATCGCAATGCGATCGTCACGGGTCGAGTCAGGCGGGCAAAGCTGCGCGAAAGCGGCCCGAAGCTGGTCGGGCGAAGCGTCGCGCAGTTGAGCGAGGGCGAACAGGTCAAGCATCGTGCTGAGATAAGGATACTCCGAAGGCGCCGGACGTGGTTCGTGGCTTTCTTTACACAGAGAGGATCGGAACTAACTACCCACTCAAGCCAGAGGAGGGCTTGAATGGGGCACCCGCGCCCTCTCATTTATTCCAACAGTCGTGTGAACGAAATCGTTACACTCGTGCGGCTGAAGCCGCTGGAGCTGGCGACGTTCGACGACGAATGAGCGAAGGTGGCGACCATTCCCCACTTATGATTCAGGTCGCGCTCGATGCGGGCCTGGAAGGTGCCGAGCGGTTTCCACGGCTGATAAGTTTCTTTCTGCCCGCCAATGCGTCCGTAGAAGTCGAAGCTCCAGACGTGGGCCCTGCGAAAAGCGATGTCAGCGGCGGGGGCGAGTTCCACGTAGGTTGGCGGCGAGAAGAGTCCAAAGGTGAACGGCTGGCTGTACGTCTGATACAGGAACGGCAGCGAAACCGTGATGCGCGGAATTCCCTGGAAGGTATGCGCCGGATTGGCGCGATAGCGCATGCGCAGGTTGCCTTCGTTCCACTGGGTGGAATCTACCGCAAGAGTTAGGCGGTCAACGTTGGTCAGGCGCTGGTCGATGCCGCCACTCTCGAAGGTGCCGATGAGGTGGTTGAAGAGCGCGGGCTGGTTGTCCCAGATCGTGATGCGGGCGACGGCCAGGTCAACACGCGTTTTGTCGGTGGGCGTGATGACGGCGTCGACTTCACCGGTTAAGGGGTTGAAGTTGGCATCTTTGAAATCGTTGTAGCGGCCTTCGGCGCGCACTGAAACGCTTTCGCTGAAGCGATGTTCGAGGGCAGCGCCAGTCCAGAGGCCGTTGATCGGGCCATAGCGGCCGTCGAGGTCTGAGGAACCGAAGAAGGTTTCCATGTGCGTGCGCGGATACCAGCCGAACGATCCACGGGCTTCGCCGCCGTAATAGGTGGTGCCGTCGGCGTCGCGGAAGAAGACGAAGGTCGGGGTGATGGAAGGCGCGGTGAGCGACTGAATGTGATCCGACAGATCGTTGAGCTGCGTTGTGTGGATGCCGTGATCGGTGCCGAGATGGAGATCGTCGATGGCGTTGTCGGGCATGCCGAGATGCAGATCGGCGACGGCGAGGCCTTCGATCGCGGAAGGATCGAGCTTGGGTTGCGCAGTGAGTTGGCGAAAGTCGTTGCGCGCGCTGCGGTTGTAATCCTGGCCTAGCTGGGTGAGAGCGAATCCGAGCTTGGCGTCATTCTGCTGAGCCGGCGTGCCTTTCTGCTCGACGTGCTGGTAAATCTTCGCTGCGGCAGCGTTGCGGTCTCGCCAGCGTAGGATGCGGGCTTCGCCGAGTGCGGCGTCCATCTCCAGTTCGGGACAGACGTTGCGAATTTCCTGATACTGCTTCTGCGCTTGCTTGAGCTGGTCGGACCACGAAAGTGCGAGTGCGTAGGTGGATTTGCCGGAGCAATCGGCAGGATTCTTGTGGATGTATTCCCCGAGCAGGTCGGCGGCGGGCCTGGATTGTCCAGACCAGAGATATTGTTGTCCGAGCTTGAAGAGCAGCGAGTCGCGGACGGAAGGATCGAGCTTGATGGCCTTCTGGTAATCGCTGATGGCCTCGGCGTGATCGTCGCGATGAGCGGCGGCGTTGCCATCGTTGATCAAAGATTGGACGTCGGGCGACTGGGCGAAAGCGACTCCTGCAAGTAGCAGGCAACACAGAAGGAACGAAAAAGCAGTAAAGAACTTTGAGACACGCCATCGACCCCGCGCGGGGCGGTTCGAGCCGGCGCCAGGGATTCCTCGGACCTGAAGGCCCTCGGAATGACAAAACAACCGTTTCATGCGGCGCTCCGCTGAATCTTCCAGCGCTGCACGACGGGCGGTTTGCGGAAGAGCGACTCGACGGTGTAGATGCCGGTGATCAGCGACATCAGCGTCCAGTAAATCAGCGGATAGTAGATCGCTTCGAGCAGGGAGATGCCGATCCTGGGATCGTACTTACGGTCCTGGAAGGCACCCACAGCAAGCTGGACGAGACAAGCGGAGGCAATCAACATTCCCCAGAAGTTCGGGATGGGCGAGGCGCCGTACGGTGAATAGCCGACGGCGAGACAGATAAGCCAATAGGTGGTGACGAACAGGAAGGTGTAGGCCCAACAGATCGAAATGATGGATTCGTAGAACACGGGCCACAGGCGGCGCCATACCCACTTGGTCGGCACCCGGCGATAACGCTTGAGGACTTGCGCCAATCCACGAGCCCAGCGCCGGCGCTGCTTCCAGAGCTCGCGAAGGTTGGGTGGGACCTGCATCCAGACAACGGCGCCGGGTTCGTAGCGTACATCCCAGAAGCGCATCTGCAGGCGCCAGGTGAGATCGATATCTTCAGTGGCCATCGAGGGCAGGAACGGGCCGACGTCGAGGATGGCCGAGCGGCGTAGTGCGAAGACGGCGCCAGAGACGGTCATGACGCGGCCCCAGATACGTTGCGCGCGGCGCTGCATGGAGATGATGGAGGAGAACTCAATGGCCTGGAGAACTTTCAGCAGGCTGCCGCGATTGGCGACGCGGGGATTGCCAGTGACGGCGGCGACGCGTCCGGAACGGAAGTGCGGCACCATGTAACGCAAGATGTCGCGCGTGACAGCGACATCGGCGTCGATGAGCAGGAAGATTTCGCCGCGGCAGATGGGCAGGGCATCGTTGAGCGCCATTGCCTTGCCTTCGTTGACTTCTTTCCTTAACAGGCGAATCGGACCGAGCTTGGTGTAGTCGCGGACAATGTCGGAGGTGCGGTCGGTGGAACCGTCATCGATAACGATCACTTCATAAGCGGGATAGTTGAGGTCGAGGAGCGCTCCGAGGGTGGTGCCGATCGCCAGTTCTTCGTTGTAGGCGGCAATGATAACGGAAACGAACGGAGCCGGTTCCTCGAGCTTAGGAATGCTACTGCCTTCGCGTCGCCAGAAGAAGAACAGGCTGAGTACGACCCACACGCACGCCATGAAAACCGGATAAATGCCATAGAAGTAAAGCAGGATGCGATAAGCGGTGGTGTGGTCGATGTAATGAAGGATGGAATGGATGACAGACATCACGCCTTCGCCCCCTTACCCGACGTTTCGAGGACGTATTCCTTTTGGGTGTTGATGGTGCGAACAACCATGATCGGTCCGTACTTGTCGGGCTCCATCGGTGGGAGCTTCAGTTGGCGTCCGAGGGCATCGGCTTCGAAGCGGGGAGGCTTATAGAAGGAGACGAATCCACGCTTGCCTTTGCGCGCAAGACGCTTGTTATGGAAGATCCAGACGGCGGAATAAAGGACGGCAGCCGAGACAACTATGACGATCGAGAGCAGGGAATAGAAGACAGCGGTTGGCGATACCCAGCCCGGGGTTGCCGCTTTTCTCCACCAGAAGAAAAATAGGACCCAACCCAGCAAGGCACACAACCACCGCACGAGCAACAGAAGAGTTTTCATCTGACGTGGACGGACTGCATCCGACAGCTACTTAGGTTTGAGAAATGAAAGTATAACTTAGGAGTGGGGGGATTCCGCCGAAAACCCAAGAACTAAGCGGCTTTTGTCCCAAATTTGAACTTAGATACTTAGAACTATCCGAAGATAGTTCGCATCAGGCGTTAGCCCGTATGGGTACGCCGGCTTCGGTATACAGCGCTTCGATCTCCTGTTTGTAACGCTCCTCGATGGCGCGGCGGCGTAGTTTCATCGTGGGAGTGAGAAAGCCGTTCGCGATGGTGAAGTCGTCGGGAATGAGGATGAACTTCTTCATCTTTTCGAATTGGGCGAGCCGCGAGTTCACGTCATTGAGCAGGTTCTCGTAGAGGGCGATCACTTTGGGGTTCTGGATGAGCTCGTCGCGATCCTTAAACTGGACGTCATTGGCCTGCGCCCAGGCTTGCAACAGGTCGAAGTCGGGCCGGATCAGCGCGGCAGCAAACTTGCGGCGATCGCCGAGCACGGCAGCTTCGGAGATCAGTTCGTGATTCTTGAGCGCGCTCTCAATCGGCTGCGGAGCGATGAACTTCCCGCCCGAGGTCTTGATCAAGTCCTTCTTGCGATCGGTGATGGAGAGATATCCATCCGAGTCGAGGTTACCGATGTCGCCGGTCTTGAACCATTCCCCTTCGAAGCAGCGGGCGGTTTCTTCGGGACGGTTCCAATAGCCCTTGAACACAGAAGGTGCGCGGACGAGGATTTCGCCGTCGTCGGCGATGCGGACTTCCACATTGGGGAGCAGCGGGCCAACGGTGCCGATGCGATGGTGCGTCGGGTTGTTGAGCGCAATGATGGGGGAGGTTTCTGTGAGCCCGTAACCTTCGTGGATGCGGATGCCGATATCGGCGTACCACTCGGCGAGTTCGCGTCCGAGCGGCGCTCCACCTGAGATGAAGTACTTAACCCGTCCTCCGAGCGCCTGCCGAACTTTGCTGTAGAGCAACTTGTTGGCGAGCTTCCACTGGAGGGAAACAGGCGTTTCGCCTCGCAATACCGTATCGCGATGGGTGCGCCCGACCTTCATCGCCCGGGTGAAGACGGAGTGCTTGATGCCAGTAGCAGTCTGGTGCTCCACGTTGTGGCGAACTTTTTCGTACACGCGGGGGATGCCGACGAAGATGGTAGGGCGGACTTCCTGAAGCGCTTCGAGCAGCTTCGTTATTTCCCCCAGATAAGCGATCTTGATGCCGCGGTAATACATCGCGTAGTCGGCGTGTCGCGCGGTGACATGCGAAAGCGGCAGGAAGGAGATGTAGGACTCTTCTCCGCAAGCGACGGGGTAGCTGTCCATGGAGACGGCAAGGTTCGACGCCAGGTTGCCGTGGGTGAGAATGGCACCCTTCTGCTGGCCCGTGGTGCCTGAGGTGTAGATTATGGTGGCGATGTCCTCGGGCTTGAGCGACTGTGCGAGGGAGTCGAACGCAGCATCGCGTTGGTTTGGTCCGGAGGCCATCAACGGGTGCATGGGGAGGGCGTTGCTGTCGGGGACGTCGTCCATAATGACGACCTTCTCGACCGACGTTTGAGTCTGAACTTCGCAAAATTTCTTGAGCTGGTCGGCACTGGAAAGAAAGAGCACGCGCACACCGGCGTCGCGCAGGAGCCATCCGACTTGTTCGCTGGTGAGGGTGGGATAGATGGGCACGACGATGGCGCCGAGGAGCATGGTGGCGAAGTCGGCAACGGCCCATTCCAGGCGATTCTCACTGAGGACGGATACGCGATCACCCTTGCGAACCCCCCAGTCCTGTAATTTGCGAGCGGTTCCAACAACGTTGCGATAGAGATCCTTACTGCTGATGGGGACCCATTTGCCGGACTGTTTCTGCAGGGAAATACAGTCGGAGTTCCGGTCGACGACCTGAAAGAAAATATCGCTTAACGTTTGAACGCTCATTGGCTCGGCCCTACCTTGCTTGGACGGCACCTGGGGCGTCCCGCGCTGCTGCGGATCGAGAGAAAATCCCGCTGGCTCACCCCTGTTGTCACCAACTGTAATGAACCTTCGCGGTACGACGCAAACGTAATGTGCAAAAGTGGCACTACTGTTAGGTCCACAATGGGAATACTATATTGCGACTGGCGTTACTTGACGTGACGCTCAGCGGACGAACGCGGAGGATGGCAGATGAAGAAGGTGGCAATAGCGTTGGTGGCTCTTTGCCTCTCAACGGCGCTGTGGGCGCAAGATGCGAAAGCCCCACTCAAACTTAAGGTGGGCGATACCGCGCCCGATTTCACACTTCTCGCTTTTGACGGCAAGGACATCAAGCCGATTTCGCTGCACGACTTCAAGGGAAAGAAAAGTGTCGCGCTGGCGTTCTACGTGTTTGCCTTTACGGGTGGTTGAACCGCCGAGATGCGGAACTTCCAGGCGAATCTCGAGAAGCTGGAAGCCGCAGACACCCAGGTCCTGGGCGTCAGCATCGACAGTCCCTTTGCCAACTACGCGTTTGGACAACAGAACGGAATCCAGTTCCCGCTACTCGGCGATCCTTCGGGTACGGCCACTCGGGCCTACGGCCTGTTGAAACCGATTGAGATTCACGGAGTGAAAATGGACACGGCACGCCGCGCGACTTTTCTGATCAACAAGGAAGGGAAGATCGAAGAGATGCAGGTGGACAATGAGGCGATCGATCCGACGAAGATCGTGACCATCTGCGAGAGGAAGAAGAAGGCGAGCTAAATCGAAACGCAATCTGTCGGGCGTCCACGAGCGTGGGCGCCCGTTCCTTTCCACTCCCGAACTACCAAAACCACGCTGCATCGTGTAAAGTCCCAAGCATCCGATGTGGGCCCGATACTTTTGCGTCCGACGGCGCAGCCCTAAAATCCAACCTAATCTATAGGCGTTCTCGCCAGCCTAAAGAGGAGCGTCCGAAGGTGGCCACAAGCACGGCAATAAAAACCGCACAATTCGGTGTCGTTGGCCTGGGAGTCATGGGCCAGAATCTCGCACTCAATATTCATGATCATGGCAGCAGTGTCGCGGT
>Ga0335069_10014935_pt1 | contig 10860 bp, 21 predicted proteins | sample Lox_Sample_11_FD_206714 | JGI IMG/M metagenome (GOLD analysis project Ga0335069, IMG submission 206714) | Soil microbial communities from Loxahatchee National Wildlife Refuge, Florida, United States - Lox_Sample_1.1 | ecosystem: Environmental > Terrestrial > Soil > Wetlands | place: USA... | reverse complement strand
CGGCTCTCTGAAGGCACCGCATCTTGCGCATTGAGCGTGGACCACTGTAGCAGACGGCTTGGCCGCGATCGTCGCAGCCCCAATCTCGAAGGGAAGATGCGCTCGCCAATCATGACCAAACCCGGCGCAGCACGACTCTGCAAACCTCTGCACGGAAGAAACGATGATGTTGTCTTCCAAAGGATTGTGGCTTTTTATGCCGTCGATGAAGAGCATGATTGCGAGCTGATCGCGAAACGGCAGATTCTTGTTCTCACCGAACATCATAAGACCCTTCCGAGCCCGAGCACCACGTAACCTTCTTTGATGACGCCAGGATCTTTCGCATCGAGCGCCAGATCGTCGAGAATACAGGTCACGCGCCGGAAGCAAAAACGACCTGTGTGCGACTTCTTGTCGGGATCCCACTCGCAGAGCTTGAGGACGTCTCCCGTCTTGAACTCGCGGTCGTTTCTCCTGACTTCGAATGGCTTCACGCCGGAAATGACCTGGGCGAAGAAGTCCGGCCAAATCTTCAGCTCGTGAACCCGGGACCAAATACTCGGAAATTGAAAATCGTTCGATTCCATCAGGCCTCCAGGCGCGAAATTTTAACTTCTACGAGGCAAAGCGCAGGACCCACCACAGCAAGGCAGTGCCACGCTCCGTCTGACTGCCTCTTCGCATTTCCGATATAGCGAATGCCGACGCCTCGTTTCACGTCGATCACGCCGTCGAGGTCCAAGACCCCACGGGTCCACTCTTCCTCGTTCGCGTTCAGCTTCATCGCCATGGCGCATCCCAGTCATCGTCTGTGTCGGCCTTCACGACGATCTCGGTCTCGTGCTCTTCGATGTCGAAGATGTGATGGCGAGATTCTCCCGAGCATCTTCATCACGCGCTCCTTGACGTCGTCTTTCGTCTTCATTTCGAAGTCTGGAAAACACAGGAAAGTCACCTTCACCGCGAAGCACGTCGGGGAATCTTCCCGGGGCTCACAACCCTGGCAGATTTCTTCGCCGACTTCGTCGACTTCGACGGCTTCGATTTCTTCGATACCTTCGACATCATTTTTACAACTTCGCGTAACTGGGTTTCGGAGTCAAGAGTCAAGAGCCGCCGTAAATCTTCTTCAGCACGGCTTCCACTATTTTCCCGCGACGCGACAAATTGCTTCTTGTGAATTTTTCGGCGTGATCCATGCAGAAACAAATCGGCGGATGTCCCTCCAACCAGAGCACCGTGTACGTCAACTCGTCGCAGATGGAGCACGGTCGCTCAAAGCCCTCGTCTTCGTCTTCCATGGTGTCCAAATCCTATCTACCCTTCGAAAGCAGACGACTGCGATGGCCGACGCAACCTCTTCGCAACCTCTCCGGTGTCCAATCTCTACTACTCGAATTCAAAAGCCGTCGACTGCGTCGACTACGCTTTCTCGACGCCGGCGCTTCCATTCCCTTTTCTGCATCTTTCGATGCTCGCGGCGATTCTGCTCACCTTCGAGCAACCACCACACCGCGGGATCGCGGAGCCACGCGAGATTCTTCGTCGTAAAGTTCGGCGTGACGCCGCCGTAACGAAAATTCGGATGCATCGTCGGCTCGCCACCGCCGATGGCAACCTCGAAGACCTTCATCTTCGCGAGCGCATGGGCCGCGCTCAAGATCGTTTGGACGTCGCCATGCTTGCCAGCGTGTGTCGAGCCCTGGTAGCAAAATGCGCAGCCGTACGGACAAAAGTCGGTGATCTTGAGGTCAACGAGTTCGGGGGCCGAGGCTTTCGTCACCTCGCAAGATTTGACGGGTTCGTCGAACGAAAAGCGAATCTTCGTGCCGTCCGCACGACTGAAGATCGTCCAGTACTTGCCGGCCTCGTCCTTGCGCGCGACGTACTCACCGCCGCCGTCCTGCTGGAGCGGGAGCGAGAAGCCACCCGAATCGAGCGGGTGCGACTCGTCGGTATTGTCGTTGCCGCCAAGGATGGCGATGTCGTCGCGCATGAAGAACGCGAGGAAGTCGTCGAAGAACTCCTTGTCGACGCCCTTGCCGTCCCAAGAGCGCGGCAAGACGTAAAGGCTCTGATGGTCCACGTAGCCCTCTGGACCTTTGCCGTTGTAGGCATATTGGCCTTCGGGCGTGCGCGTCGCGCCCGCAGCCCACGAGTCGACGACCGCCATGGCGACGTCCTCTCCGACTTGAGACTGAAGCGCAGAGAAGAGATGAATCGCGACGTACTGACGCTTGGCTTCAGGCGATGCGGCCGTGAAGAAGTTCCATCCGAACTCGCCACCTTCCGTGCCCGAGTCTCGGACGTGCTGGCCGGGCTTGAGGAAGATGATCGAGTGCGTGGAGCTGGAGTTCGTGGCGAAGCCGAGGCGAACGTTGTGAATGTGCATGAATGCTCTCTTTCGAAGAAGACTAACTCGCTAGACGTGCGAATCCTGACGAAACAAATCGGTTGTCGATCATGAGGCGATGACTTTCTCGTCATAATCCTCAGGAGGAATCTCCGCCCAGTCCACACCGCACTCGTAGCACTGGTAATGCACGTGAGGTTTGCCGTCGTGGCCGGAGCACTCCAATCCCTTCTGGAGCACGCCCCTACACCTCAAGTCGTACGTGTGTTTTCCCTTGTAACGGCCGCGATTCATGATCGAATAGTCGCCACAGCGAGGACAAGTGGTTCGTGGTTCGAAAAGCCGCAGATTTTCTTTCACAACGCCGACGTCCACGCCCAAAGCACTCAGCGTTCGATAAGGGCCGCCGCTCAACGGCGTCACGTCTTCAGCGCCATCGTCATCTTCGTCTTCACTCTCGTCGTCTGCGTCCTCGTCCTCGTCCTCGTGCTCGTCTTTTTCGGTCGAAACATCACGACTGAAAAACACGCCATAAACACCGCGAGCCACGTTGAAGACGATGTTCCCCGCCGCAGCACCAAAGAAGATGAGCACGAGCTGTTCAAAACCCATCACGATCATGCGATACCCGTGCCTCCGGATTCCTTGAGTTTCTACTTCTTGCTGCGCTTCGACTTCGGCTTCGGCGGAGGGCCTTTCAAGACTTCCGGCGAGATGCTGCGCTTGAGCGCCTCGAAGACGTCGAGAATGGTCACCCTCTCTGGAGCAACCTGGACCGACACTTCTTTCCCAGCCACCTTCAGCTCGACGGCCGCTCTCACACGATCTTCGTACTCGTCGCGGTATTTCCCGGGTCGAAAAGAGGGGCTCGTCATGCTCCCGATGAAGCGCCTCGCGAGATCGATCTCGGGCTCCTTGATGTCGATCGCGTCCTTCGCGGGAACAATCTCCTCGAACGACCGACGTTCGTTCTCGTAGAATGCGTAATGGAGGATAAGGCCGCCCCGGTAAGGCTGGATGAGAACGAGCTGCACCTTTCCACGTGTCCAATGTCTGCCGACTCCAACGACTTCCATCTCTCGCATCGCCCGGGCGAAGAGCTGGTAGGACTTCTCTCCACCCTTGTCTGGACCCAGGAAATAGGATTTCTCAACGCTTAGGACGTCAAAGTCATCCTCAGGAACGAACTCAACGATCTCGAGCGCATCAAGCTTTCCCGCCTGGAGACTCTTCAGCTCTCCCTCCGTAAACGTCACGTACTGATCTTTGGCGTACTCGTAGCCTTTGATCATGTCGATGCGCTCGACGACTTCCTGGCACGTCGGACAGATGAACTGCTGTTTACAGCGGCACTTGCATCGTTCGTGAAGCATGTTGAACGACGTCGATTGGACTGAAGCCGTCGAGTAGATCCTGAACGGGATGGAGACGAGACCACAGGAGATCACTCCGGAACCAATTGCGCGGGGAGAAGCCATTCAATTCATCCATTTCTCTTTGGAGTCGTACGAAAGATCCGCGTCAATGCATGCAAGCATGTCGAGAAAACGTCCTTCTTCGGGCATCCAAAGCGATAGGGCACACCTTCCGATGGACACGAGTATGACGATGAGCATCACGAGGTTCTCGCACGCAATCTCGTTCGCTCTGGGGTCACCGGAGACAATCTCCTTGCGACCAATGAAGGACATTTCCGCAACGTCATTAAGAATGCGCTCATAGACTTCGCGATCGATGTCCGCTGGCTCGAACCTCGGAAAGCGCGGTGTGAACGGCACCAACTCCTTTCCGTGAAACGGAAGTGAGAAGCGAAGATCTTTGCGATAGGAAGCCCAGGTCGCATGACTCTTCTTCATGCCCATTTCACTTGCGATTCCTTCGATCGCCTCGTGCGTAATCATGAGAGACGTCTCTCCGATGGAAGCAAAGACTTCAGGACTTCCAGTCCATGAGGTCTTGCCTTGATTGAGATCGCGCATGATGAAACGAACTGCGCGCAGCACGCCGATCGTAAACGCCACCTTCCGGAGGTGCACGGACTTCGTTGCCGTGGCATGTGCGAAACACGTCGCAAGGATACAAGAGACGCGATCGTGGAGAGAAATCTCCACTTCGTTCTCTGCATCATCGCGCATGGCCGATTTGACCATCTCGACGGCAATCTCGCACTCGCCTCTCTCCCGGACCGCAGTCTTCTTCTTGCTCCTCGCGCTCATCGCTGCCTCCGCAACGGCATTTGAATGCCTTTGCATAAATTCCATAACAATGCGTTCGTCCGCGCGCAAGATCAATCAGATCGCTCCCGCATCTTTGAGCCAGCGATTCGCGACGCGACGAGCATGATCGGGATCTTTGAACTTGCCCGTGAGTATTTCCTTGCCCCGGTAAATCAGCGCCACGTAGCACCACTCACCCTCCTCGAAGAAAGTCGTGTAGCAAATCTTGTCTCCAGGAACCTGAGCTACAGCGTTCCCAGGTTTCCCAAACTCACTCTTTCTGCGAACGCCGGTCCCGCCGCAGTCGGAGCACGTATGCGGCTTGTGCTTCACGCGACGAAGGACGCCTGCTCCGCGGCACGTGACGCAAGCGCGCGGGCCCAAGCACCTCTGGCAAAGAGCAGATGCGTTCTTGGTCTTCGCGCCGCACTTGCAATATGACCGCTTCAGATTCTTCATCGAGCCCGCTCACGGGTCATGTTTTCTGTTTATTTCGCGGCCATTCTTGAAGAAGACGTAATCACCGTCGCCTTTCCAATTCTCAGGATCTCCTGCGTCGTCAATGCGCGTGATGGTGGAGTTGCAGTGAGGGCAGTTTCTGAAGACTTGAAGCTCGCCCCAAGGGTATCGCATCGCATCGGCCTTGGGAGGAGCGGCAGCCGTTTGAAAATCAGCCGAACGACGAAACGCGTCGTGCGAAGCCTCCGTGCATCGAATCTTTGATCTCGAGGTGCGAAACTCGGAAACTGCCTTCTTCTCCGACATCAAGGCGAGTGAGATGAGAATTTCCTTCGCGTGGTCGTAGCCGCAATCACAATCATATTGCGAGCCGAGCGCGTGCGAACACGTGTCCTGATGGCCTTTCAATTGCCTACGCTCCAGGGCCTCTCGCACCGACTTGAGCTGCGCCTCGAGCGAACTCACGCGCGCGCGGAGGGCGTCACTTTCGGCGGCGACGGAGTTCGCTACGGCGAGGAGCGGTGCGAACTCCTTGAAGACGGACGCATCTGCCAGATCTTCACAGGCAGCCGCACACACCTCTTGCGCCGTCTCCGCGTCGACAATCACAGAAACGTCCCCGTCGTACTCGACAGTGAACCTGTCACTCATGGCTCGGCGCTTTCGTTCATGTCTCGAAATCCAACATCGGGTCCACTTTCGAATCCGCCGACGGCTCGTCAGCGATCACGCGCCCTTTGCGGACGACGCTCGCGACCGGCACGTAGTAGTGCGTTGTCTTGAACTTCGTCGTTTTCGTGCCGCGCGATTCGAGCTTGATCAAATAACGATCCACGACATTCGAGCACAAAATTCCGTGAACACGCGGCGCCTCGCCTTCGAGCAGGCTCACCTGGATGGGCTCCCTCTTCGGGACGTGCGCAACGATGATGCCGCGCTTCTTCAACCAGCGACCGCCGGCCTGGGACTTCCACTCCACACGAACACCTTTGACGAGATCCGATTCGTTGATCATTTGTTTTCTCCTACTGCCTCGACGTTCTTCGCGTCCACGAAGATGCGCTCGCCATTCGCAAGCTGCAATCCGACGCGCTTCCCATAGCGCGATTCACCAAACCAAAACGAAACCCCCTCCGTTCCGACGGCCACCTTGCGCCCGCGCACGACCCGGCACTTACGACCCTTGCGCGGCTCCTTCGCTTCCGCCTCCGCGATCTCCGCGCAGCGCGCCCTGTACGCTTCACGCGACCGCTCTTCGCGCAAACGAGCGACTTCGACTTTGTGCGCCTCGTAGCGTGCGATCTCTTCCGGGCTCGCATCAATGAGCTGGTGGTTTGGAAACAAGTTCCGAGCCAAGCCCTGCGACTCGTGATAACCGGGACCTTCGTACAGAGACACGCGCTCGAACGTGCCATCGTTGCGCACGACGACCGCGTACGGAACGTTGTCATAGACGTCACTCATCACGCGCACGTCATAATCGACTTCGTACGCAACGACGCGGCCCTTGTGCGACTCCCACACGCTGTAGATGACATCGACATGTTTGTCGAGATCCTGGCGTCGATGAACGCCCTCGTCGTAGACGCTTGAGTAGTCGGTGCATCGCACCTTCGCGGACGCGAGGCACGTGTTCATCGAACGGAAGCACGTGACACCAATCGTGTCGGGGTACTTCAAACAGTCGTCCTCGGGGTCGTCATGAATACGGCAACGCTCGCCCCACGAACCGTCTTGGATAATCTTGAGGATGCTCATGTCATCCACTCATGCAGCTCGCATGCCATCGCCAAATTACTCTAAACCCATAATGGGCCTGTAGCTCTGCAAACGCCGTGTCCGTCCGTTCACGGTGCTCCCCGTGAAACCCCTTCACGACTGCCTCCGGATTCGCCCGCAGCGATTACAAACTTTCGGTGCGTGCTCGGGCAACCAGAAGATTCGCACCCGGCGGCCACGCATGGTTAGCGTTTTACCCGCAATCAGACCGTCGTGGTTTCGCGACAGATTTTCGAGCACGCGATCGGACGTCTTCCATGCTCGTCCACGCGTGCGCATCTGCGCTCGTTCGGCGATCATGTGGCAGAGACCCTCGTCGCCCCACATGACGGCTGGATTGTTCGTCTCGCGAAGAACAGCTACCGCGGCGTCGCATGTGCGCATGGTCTTCATCGCAGACGCTACGCCTTCTTGGTCCACACAGTCCACTTCGACGTCACCGCACTTGTCGCAGCGCGGGCATTCGCACGTGTGGATCGTTTCGCCACAGAAGACGCAGTTCGTCATCGCCAACATGGATAAATACTGCAGTAACAGCCGTCAGCGAAGTACGCGAGCAACCGAAGAGCACGCTCGATCATGGTGACTCCTTCAGCGCTGCGCGCCCAGAGTCAGTGACTCGCAGACCGACCCCCACCCAACAGAGAAACCCCTTTGCGATGAGCCGCCTGGCCACCGGATCACGACCCATGATGATCGACATGTTGAATCGCGTGGAATCATCCCACGCTGCAACCTTGGCCAAAATCTCACGCTGCGCCTTGCTCAGCTTTGATGCACTCACGACTTGATTCTCTTTCTCAGCGATGACCGTGTCGCCTCGCAACGCGGCGCGGCCAGCGTCAGTGACCTCGATTCGGCCTGGACCGATGCGCTTCGCATACTTCATTCGCTCTAAGTCCATGATAAGCAGCGTCGACCAGCTTCCACCCGTTTCGAGCGCTGTGCGCTGTGCCTCCGTCAGCTTCGGCGCGCTCACGACTCACCTCGCAGCGCGGCGCGCCCCGCGATCAGCCACTCGAGAAATGCGCGCTCACCTTCGATGCGCGGCTCGAGCGCCTCGATCGCGCGCGCATGAAACGGTCCCTTGCGCTGCCTTCGGTGCATCGACAGCTCCTTTTCAAGCCTGGCGATGGTTACCACGGAAAGGTCGATCGTGTTCTCCAAGCTCGCTTCGAACCATTTACGCTGCGCTTCGTTCAGCTTTGCCGTGCTCATGTCCACTCTTTATGCAGCGCCCGTGCCGCAATTGCCGAAACTGCCAATTCCTGTAAACCCGCAATGGGCTTTTAGCTCTGTAACTTCCGTGTCCATTCGTTCACGATGGTATCGTGAACATGCTGCAATTTGAAGTAAAGACGACTCTTCACCTTTCATCCGGACATGACGTAACCGAAACCGCGAGAACGCTGAAAGTTGACAGAAGCGCCCTCGCGGCCTCACCCTTCATCCATGGTCGACCGATCAAAGAACCAGGCCGAGGTCATCTCGGATCTCTTTCAGGAACTCGGCTATCGCACCGAGATTTACAAGCAGAGCATCCCACCCCACGGCTGGGGAGTCGTCATCAAGACGTCAAACCACAGCCCGCCGCCGCACCAAGCCGAACATGCCGGGCACAACGTCGCCCTCGTCGTCGTCGACGACCACGGAAACATGGCAGTGGATTGGGACAATCCCGAGAACTTCGCGAAGAAAATCCTCAATACCCGCGGTCTAGAAAAGTTCGTCACCGATGATCGCCCAAAATTCAAATCTCTTGAAATCTACGGACGACGGTGGTTTCAGCGGACCTACGGGAACACGTACCACACTGCCGAGATCATCATCGACGACAAGCTCGTTCACAAGACGCCGAAGCAATACGGATACGGTGAAGGCTATGTTCAGAGCGCTCGAGAGTGGCTCGTGAAGAACGGCTACTTGAGTCCGATCTGGGCCGGAAGACCGCTTCACTACCTTCGTGACTACGGTGTTCAATACAGCGTGCACGCCGAAGACGTTCCCCGGCAGCGCGATCTCTGAATGTCAGCGCTTGGCCCCTAGGTAAAGGCTCAACACGACACCGGCCGCGCCGAGCGCGCCGAACTCCACCGCTCGCCTCGGCTCGCGGGAAATGAAGAGCACCGTGAGTCCCGCGATCGCGACTGACGCGACGACCGAACCACGCTTGATCCCGCTTTGCTCTTCAAAGGCGTCGAAGAAGCCACCCACGCGCGATTCGCCCATGCTCGATTCACCCATGGCCATGTAGTCCGACCACGTCGGCGCGTCGAGTCGAGGACCGTAACGGTCCTCGAACGGTAGCGACATCGCGCGCACGGCGCGGTCATACGGCATCGAAACGATCGGCGAGATCGCATTTCCGAATTTCGCGAGATCGGGGTCGTAGAAAAACGCTCCGACGCGCGAATCTCCAGCTCGTTGCCCCATCAGCGATGCTGCGCCCCGGTCGAGGCCTCGCCCAGCGCCGTCGAGCAGCTCCTCGCGCCCGACGACATCAAGAACGCGAGAAGACCCATCGCAAACGCGATCCGCGCGACCTCGGAGATCGTCTCCTTCTTCACCCCCAAACAAAAGAAATAGACGACGAGACCAAGGACGAAAACGATCACGGAGATCAGCCCAGCGACAACCATGGTCAAAAGCCTATCACTGGGAGGCACTTCTTGCGAGCGCGCGCCCGCGACATACGTGAACCACCTGGGAAATCGCGTCCGAGAAACCTGGCTCGTCGGCCAAGGAGGCATGTTCGATGGCCTCGTGCCCAAATTCTTCGGCGTCACACAAGTCCTGAAGATCACTCGTCTCTGCAAAGCGCGTGAAAGTCGCAACGCAGCGACCCAGCCACGTGAAAGCTGTCTCCCGTTGCAAGTCCTGCATGGTCTTCTCAGAAATTTCTACCATGGCTTTTCGGACAGCGTCCGCGAGGAGCGAATCAAAAGTCTCCATGCCGTCCATGATAGCTCACTTCGATTTGTTCGCGCCGTCCATCATCTCGAAAGATCGCGCTTCGAGCACTCGCAGCTCGTCACTGTCACGACGCCCGATTTGCCGTCCAAGCCCACCCCGAAACCGTTCGTCGTCTTGCATTCGTACGCGCCGCCTCGCGCGCGACAATCTCGCTCCTCATGGTCTTCGTTCACGTAGAGGAGTAGCCCCGCGACGATCGCTGACGCGAGCAGGATCCCAACGAACAGAGCAATCGCTCTTGCCTGCTTGCGCCGAGATTCTTCCAGGATCTCTCGAACGAGATCGTCGCTCACTGCGAACCTTCCGATTCGATCAGATCTTGATAATCGTGACGACGCACCAGAACACGCGTGCCCTCGACAAGCGGCTCGCCAGCAACGAATACAACGTGCGGCATGTCGCTTGAGATTTTGGAAGCTGAAACGCTCACGCCGCCGGCGCTTTCAGGATGGCCGAGATCGAGATCTCATCCGGACCTGAAACCGTCGAGGATTCCGGCGACACCACGATCACGTTGGACCGAAGCACATGCCTTCCCTCCGGCCCGCTCCGCATCACGTAGACATGAAAGAGCCACGTTCTCGGATCGAGATGCGACTGCTGAACCTTGCCCACCTCGGTGTCCGGATCAGCCTCGAATTCAACTGAGCAAATCTTCTGAAGCGTTCGCGCCACGTCGCGCGTCGTACGGCCGTTCATGGTCACTCCACATCCTTGCCGACGGCGAGCCAGAGCACGGCACCCTCGATCGGTTGCACTGGCGATCGCATCGCGAAGCCCTCAGAGGCGAGTTCCTGAGCGTGCTGGAATGCACCCGCGTAGAAAACATCGTCGCCGTCTTCAGTCCCCGTCAGGACTCCGCCGCGCTCGACGAGCACGCGAAGCATGTTCTGCTTGCTATGCGAACTGCCGTCGCCACGCCAGAAATCGTCGTCATCATCCTCGAATCCCATCCGCAAAGCCTACCACTTCACGTAACCGGCGAGCAGCATCCCACCACGAACGCCCTTGTACGGCTTTGGCGCGGCCGGTTTCTGCACATCCGGATCGCTCCCGTCGAGACGGCTTTTGTGCTTCCGCTCACACGACTCACACCTC
>Ga0335069_10014934_pt1 | contig 10860 bp, 9 predicted proteins | sample Lox_Sample_11_FD_206714 | JGI IMG/M metagenome (GOLD analysis project Ga0335069, IMG submission 206714) | Soil microbial communities from Loxahatchee National Wildlife Refuge, Florida, United States - Lox_Sample_1.1 | ecosystem: Environmental > Terrestrial > Soil > Wetlands | place: USA: Florida... | reverse complement strand
CCCGCGCGCCCCCGCCCCGGCCCCCCGGCCGCGCCCGGGCGCGGGGGCGGCGGCCGGCCGGCGCGTCTGAGTGGGTTTGGTGGAGTGCGTGGCGGCGAGCAGGGGTGAGGTGGCGAGAAGGAGGGCGAGGAAGGGGAGACGGCGGAGAGGGGGATGCACTGCGGGTCCTTTCGGGAGGGGTGAGGGATGTTGGTCTAACACTGTATCGGGTTGAAGGGGCTGGGGACAAGAAAAGGGGGGATGGGGTGGGAGAGGGAATGGGGGGTACACTAATCTTGACCATAAGTTAATTCTGCAAGATTCTCCTTGCATCAGTTCAGCGCTGTGGTAGATTCGCCGCATCCCATCTATGCAATGTGTTCGCTAGGCGTGGGGCGCAGTTAACTGCGTGCCTTTTTACGCTGTTTCGTGCACGACGCGCAATCCTGTCGTGTGCAATGGTTGTTAGTCGTTTTGGGACCGGAAAACGGGACATGATTCAAAGTTGCTCGTAGCGTTGACCGGGACGGCCGGAATTCCTAAGTTGCTGCGATGCCACGTCGGGCGCGCCATACTCCGCCGGCTCTGATCTACCACGTCTTGAATCGTGGCGTTGGTCGGCAGACATTGTTCCATAAGGACGAGGACTATGCCGCCTTCGACCGCGTTTTGGCCGAAGCGCATCAGCGGATTCCGATTCGCATTCTGGCGCATTGCCTGATGCCCAACCACTGGCACTTCGTGCTTTGGCCCAAGGAAGAGGGGAGCTGTCGGACATCATGCAGTGGCTGACGCACACGCAAACCCAACGCTGGCATGCCCATTATCACACTTCCGGCACCGGCCATCTGTATCAAGGGCGGTTCAAGAGTTTCCCGGTACAGCGAGGCTTGCATCTGCTTCTGGTCCTGCGCTACGTGGAGCGCAACGCGCTGCGGGCGAACTTGGTTGCCAGGGCTCAGGACTGGGTATGGGGAAGTCTGTGGCGGAGGGAGAATAAACGCGGCCTGGCGATTCTGACCGATTGGCCCATTGAGCGGCCGGAGGACTGGAAGGAGTTTGTCAATGAGCCGCATTCGGCGGAGGAACTTGAGGCCTTGCGGCGGAGTGCCCATCGCGGATGCCCGTTCGGCGACGACGACTGGCAGAAGGCGATCGTGCGGGAAGCTGGGCTTGGAGTGGACGGTTCGGCCACGCGGAAGACCCAAGAAAATACTGGAAGGAGAAGCGATATGAATCATGTCCCGTTTTCTGTAGCAATGCGTTTTGTTGTTCATAGCGCGCTAATCGTATTATTCTGCTGCGTTCTTGTCGGCCATGCCGCAAGTTCGAGTGGCCCAGTGGCGGCGCCCTCAGTTGACGCAATCGTAACCAAGGCGAAAGCAACGCTGGCTGCCCTCGACACTTCGGAGTACTCTTTTGAGAATGCAGGCCGCTACTCTATTCCAAACAAAAATGCACCGGAGGCATTTAGCAAGACCGGCCATATACGGCGCGATAAACGCGGGTGGTGGTTAACGAGATACTCGGATTGGAGTGGATCGCTTTCGATGCCAATAGCGCAGCGAAAAAGCCATGATTTCATTTCGTCATTTGTGTCAGAATACTTGGTTTATCAAACCAATCCTCCTATCCCCGGGGTTCCGCCAGGGACAATTGGTCTTTATCCGCAGGCCCGCGCAAAGCAAATGTCCGGTGGGAAGACGACGCTGGGGCGAGAAGGGATGCTTCTCGAAGGCTATGCCCTTGCGGATCAGAATCCCGATTCATTACCAATTTCGATTTTTGACGTCCTTCAAGATGCTTCGGGCGAGCCGCACGTTCTTCCGGATGCGAACGGTCGACTGGTGAATATAAATGTCAAGAATAAATATGGCAATTACGAGGTCACCTTCGACCCTGAAAAGGGATTTACAATAAGCAAGATTGAGATCACGAAATCCGAGAATGATGTCTTTCAGGGGTCAGCACTTCGTCTCGTTTTAGGATCGAAGGAGAATAGGCTGTACCCTAAGTCGCCAACCAGTCGTTATCATTTGGTTCTCGAAGTCCTCGGTGTTAGCAAAATTGGCGACACCTTTGTCGTGGACAGTGCCAATGTGACGGAAGAAAAGGAATATCAAGATCGTGAAAAGGTCACACTTCACAGTACCGTTCAATGGAAGGACATCAAACTGAACGGTAAATATAGCGAGGCTGATTTCGCGCTCGATGCACCCGACGGTACGCCCGTCATAGATCTACGGCCGAAGCCGTCAGGTCCGGTGCAGGAGTGGCGAGGTGGGAAGCTTGTCCCAAAAGTCGACCCAGGCACAGTCAAGAATTTAGATAAGTCGGCGCAGAATTTAAAGTAATACATCGAATGCCAACCATTTCGGATTCTTACCGCAGGAGAACGAAGAAAAAGGGACGAATAAAGGGGGTCAAACATCTTTTTTCTACCCAATAACGCCGCCCTCACCGCCCCCCCTTGGCGTCTTGGAGCCTTAGCGTCTTGGCGTTAGACCCAACTCTCACGCACCCGTTCAGCACTCTCAGCACCGGCAAGACACTCAAAGGACGGAAAACAAGGACGCAGCTCGCTTCGAACAGATCCACCTCAAGAAGGAACGCGGAAAAGCGGAAGGTCAGGAGTCCTGTCTCCCCCCGAACGATTCACCACCCTTCCCGCCCATCGAGTTTCCCAAGTAACCATTTACCGACCCAATGGACCTCATGCTTCTTCCGTTCAAGCCGACGCTCCCCGACCATCACGACCGTCGCCCTCCAACTTACCTCTTTCGTCTCCTTCGTGTTTTTCGTGGCCAATTTACGTCGTTTTTTTTGGGGGGGGAGGCAGTGCGCTAAACAGTTGCCTCCACCGCCGCCAGCCACTTCCCCGCCCCGCGCCGCCCATGAAACCATTCCTGGTCCGCCGCAATCAGCATCTCCCGGCAGCGATCCAACTCCGCCTCCACCCCCTCCCCTCCCGCGCGCCCACGAATCACGCTCAGCAGCACCAGCCCCGCCCCGGCGCAAACGCCATACGTCACCCGTTCCACACGCATCTGCCCCAGCGCCGCGTACCGCATCCGCTGCTCCGGATCACGCAGGAACATCAGCAGGTAAGTCACCATCGACGAGACCCGCTGCTCCTCCTCCCGCTCGTGATCCTCCAGGTCGTCCATCGGCCGCACGAACTGCTCAAGGATCTCCCCCGACTCCGTGGCGACCAGATACAACTGCTCAATCCGCGCCGACGCACTTCTCTTTTTGCGAAAGGAATCGACCAGCGCGCGGAACGGAGCGGCCAGCCAACGCCAGGGAGTGAGCATCATTTTGCGAAGCGCCGACCGCGTCGCGCGGGCGAGCAAATCCGGGTTTTCGTGGAGCGCGAGGGCCATCGACTGGCGGACGATTGGTTCCAGTTGGCGGGCGATGGCGTCGTCCTGGATGGTACGGAGGGCAATGATTTCCGGGAGGATTTGCGCGATTTCGGCGGCGCGGATCGCTGGATCATCCAGTCTTTGCAACAACTTACGTATCTGCGCCCGCTCCGGCCCCACGAGCATCGCGCGCACGGCCGCCAGGTCGTCCGCTTCGAGTCCCCCCCCCCTCTCTCTGACACCGGCAGCTCGAGCGAGGATTTCGTCGGTGGCAATCATTGCAAATACTTGTCGCCTCTTGTGTTAGCCCTGGAGGCGGCCGGCCATTTCGTTGAACAGGCCGGCGAGGGCGGCGCGGTCGGTCTTGGCGCTGCGGAGATCCGTAACTAGTTTCTCCACAAGGGTATGCAGCTCGGCGTGCACCGCCTTGAGCTCTTCGCGGGCGGCGTTCGATTGATCGTTAAGTTGTTTGCGGACATCGGCTTCCGCGCTGGCGTGCTGCTGGTCGAACTCGTGGATCCGCCCTTCGAGCCGCTGCGTCGTGTTGCGTAACTCATTGGAAAAATGGTTGTTAGATTCGTTCCGCTGATTCGTTTCCGTCGTGAGCCGGCCGGCGAGCGCCGAGAGTTCGGAGGTCACGAAGTTTTCGAGCGAGGAGAGCTGCTTGCGGATCTCGTCGCGAAACGCCGTAAACTCTTGTGCGAACCGATCTTCCAATCCAGAGAACCGGCGGTCGGTGTCGCGGACCTGGGCCCCGAACAGAATGTCGCGGACCTTGTCGAGCGATTCCTGGGTCGCCTGCACAGCCTCTTCGGCGGTGCTGGTTTCAGTCTGTATCTCTTCGTCGCCACGTGACTTGTGAGCTGCTTTGCCGGACATTTTTGCACTCCGTTTGCGATGTCGCCTCATGTTGTTGTATCGAACGAACAGCGGCGTGAATTCAGTTGGACCCGCGGGAAAAATCATCCGCGCTGGCGATTATTGTCCCCCGCATCCCCCCCCCCATTCCCCCGCATCCGCCCGCATTCCCCCGCGTCCGCCCCCCACCCACCCCCAACCACCGCCCGATTTCCCCCCGATTCCCCCCCACCTCGCGCCAATGTCTACTCGATTCCCGGCACGAGAGGACCGATCCCTTCCTACGGTCGGCCCAGTTGATCCCAGGTCTTTCGGCCGAGCTTTTTTGGGGGGGAGGGGGGGGCGATGGCCAGGGCGTGCGCGTGGCTGATCATCTACTGGCGAAATGGTAGGGATTGGGAAAGTGACTGCATACCGCCCCCCCCATCCACCCCCACTCCCCACGACGTAAATTGGCCACGAAAAACACGAAGGACACGAAAGAGGTAAGTTGGAGGGCGACGGTCGTGGTGGTCGGGGAGCGTCGGCTTGAACGGAAGAAGCATGAGGTCCATTGGGTCGGTAAATGGTTACTTGGGAAACTCGATGGGCGGGAAGGGTGGTGAATCGTTCGGGGGGAGATAGGACTCCTGACCTTCCGCTTTTCCGCGTTCCTTCTTGAGGTGGATCTGTTCGAAGCGAGCTGCGTCCTTGTTTTCCGTCCTTTGAGTGTCTTGCCGGTGCTGAGAGTGCTGAACGGGTGCGTGAGAGTTGGATCTAACGCCAAGACGCAAAGGCTCCAAGACGCCAAGGGGGGGCGGTGAGGGCGGCGTTATTGGGTAGAAAAAAGATGTTTGACCCCCTTTATTCGTTTTTGCCGCAGCGGCAATCTTTTTGCGACTGCCAGGATGTTTTTGCCACTCGCACAATCATTTTGCCGCCGCCATGATCTTTTCGCGGCTGCCAGATTCTTTTTGCTTTAAACAAGATGTTTTTGCCGCTGCGGGAATGGTTTTGTCGCCGGGAGAATCTTTTTGTGACTGGAAGAATCGTTTTGTGACTGGAAGAATCGTTTTGCCGCAGGGAAGATATGTTTAGGCGCCGGGAAGAATGTTTCCTCACGTCGAGAAGCTGGTGAGGGAGCACTCAAATGACTCGATGGACCAGATGAACAACCCACAATTCCGAACGAATGGGCTTCTAATTTGGTCGGCAGATTGTCCCAGCAGAATCCGCTCAGACCGTTTTCATGCCCTCTTCGAACTTCCGCCAGTTTTTGCACGACCATTGGAGCGAGGGCGGCATGTTGTTCACGGGCTTATTTTCCCCGCACATCGAAGCAAGCTTCTTTGCCGCCTCAGTCGCGTTGGGGTTGCTCACGCGTGGGCCCTCTTTAGATTCATCCGTCTTGCCCGTTGTCAGGAACTCGATCCAGTTCTCGATGCGGTCTTTGGCAAAGATGAACACAACGCGTTCGAACTGCTCCCTGGTGATCGCCTGACGTTGCGCCTCCTTCCAGAAATGTGCCTTGAGCGCCTCCGGGTCGTCACAGTCGTCGTCGCAGTCGGCCCATACCATCAGCGTTGTATGCCCGCCCGCGTTGAGGCAAAGCCTGAGCTGGCTCGGCATTCCAGCGATGACTTCCTTCCGACCGCCGCGAGGCTCAAGACGCACAACGTTGCTTCCCTTCCAGGGGCGCAGCCAGCCGGGATTAAGTGATCGCATCAGCCGGTTGATAAAGACCTCGTCGATGCTTTCGCCTTTCCCGCCTTCGCAAAGGCAGACGATCTGCGTCCTACTCGCCACGGGCCCACCCCCTTGCAATTGCTTCGCCCGCGCTCATGCCTTCCGGAACTTTGAGCGGTCCGATCCGTGTCGGTGACGTGTGATTGTCTCGCCAAAGGTACCGCCCATTCGCTTCACCGCTATTGCTAAGGATTTCCGGGTGATGAGAAATCAGCACAAGTTGGCGCTTTTCGTCCAGCAGTTCCCTCATTGATAGCACCCACGGCTGAAGCTCCGGCATGCCAACGAAGTTGTCCGGCTCATCGAGCATCACCGTCCTCGCGGCGCCCGTGTCCAGCGCCGCCCGCACCATGTAAAGTCCGATTAGCGCCCGCTCCCCGTCGGAAAGCTGGTCAAGGAACAGAAGCGTCAGCTTGCCCTCTTCACTTTCGAACCGAAGTTGTAAAGCCTTCGTGTTCATCCCCGCATCCAGCAGTTTGAACGATCGAAAGTCCGGCCAGACCTCCTGCAGCGCATCACGCAGCGCGTCTGTCCACTCCTGTTCCTGTGCCAGCGAGCGATACCACGATATGAGGTTGGTCATGGACAAATCCGGGTGTCGCGCTTCGGCCTTGCTCTCCCGCTCCATGCTGCGGGGGTTTGGGCGGAGGATTAGCAGCTTCGCGATCTCCTCTTGCAGGAGCGCCAGCTTGCTAATGCTGACACCGCGAGGCTGGATGGTTGCTAGCGCCGCCTGTCGCCAGTCAAGAGGGAAGCCGGTCGTATTCCCGTTAGACCTCTGAAACCGCACGCCATCCAAGTCGCGCTCGAACAAGGGCTTTTTATCGCACAGGGCTTTCTCTCGGATCACTCGCGGCTTCTCGAAGTCAGCCCTCTGTTCGAGGTGGAGGACGTAATCAAATAGGTGCCCGTCCACGCTCAAGCTAAGCTCGAACTCTTGTATTTTGCTGTCGAGCCACGTGGTGAACTCCAGTTGGGACACGTCCTGCTCACCTGTCCCGCCGAGCAAGCCGTCGCCAGTGCCGAGGTTCCGCAGCAGGCGCACCGCATCGAAAACCGAGCTTTTGCCCGCCCCGTTGGGCCCGCACAGCACACCGAATGAGTCGAAGGCCGCCTCGAACGCCACCAGACAGCGGAAGTTGTTCGCGTAAAGTCGTGTGATCATGCCAATATCCTATTGTGCTTCAGAGCATGCGTCGATCTTTCCCCTGACAACTTGGTGCGACGATCTCCGTCTTCTTATTTCTTGGCCATGAGCGGAGAATACTCAGCCGAAGAAATCGCGGCAACGTTTTTCAAGTCAATTTGTCGCCTTGCCGATGCCGTTTTTCATGCGGGCACTCTCCACCCGCCCCCCCCCACCTTACGCCGAGTTGATCCTTCGCGGGGTCAAGACGATCGAGTACCGCAGCCGGCCGACGCGCATCATTGGGGAGCGGTTCTCGTGGTTCTTCTTGTTTCCTGATTCTTGCTTCTCAAACGGGCTCTCAGGGGATGGCCTCCCGTGAGGGACGCTCAGGCGACGGCGACGCGGCCATTGCGGCCGAAATCGGTGAGGGAGTAGGTGGCGTGGCCCTCGAAGCCGCTTTGCGCGAAGAGCTGATGGTCGACCAGTTCGGCGACGGCGTTGGCGAGTTCCTGCGCGTTGAAGGCGGGGAAGGTGATGGACATGTGCCGCGCGGAGAGGGCGTTGCCGGCGACGCGTGAATGGCCGAGGAGCTTGGCGGCCAGCGAACTGATAAGGACGGGACGGGTGGATTTGGTGGAAGATTTTTTAGAGAGTTTAATCGGCGACTCCTGATAGGGATGCGGCAGGACGGGAAACGGGCGCGTCGCCGCCGCCGCAGAAAATCCGTGTGCATGGTAGCAAAACGCGGGTGTCGAAGAAAACGGGTCAGGGATTAATCCGGATTCCAATTGAAATCCGCGCCGGGCGGCCGACCACGCGTCGATCTTCGATCGACGGCTAAACGTTTTTTGGCGCGGAAATCAATTGGGTTCCGGATAATCCGCCTCGTGTGCTGATCCGACGGATTTCTGAGCTGTTTTCGTCGGTTGATGGTGGGTTGGGGTTGGGGGGAGGGGGCGCGAGGGGGCCGCAGGGATTGCGATCCCTGGGCTTTTTTGTTTGTTTTGCGGGTTGGGGTTGCGAGCGGCAACGCGTCGTTCTTCGATCGACGGCTATTGATCATGGCGCATTCAATGTCTCGTTGGAAGGGTTTCGGTCGCCCCGTTGGGGCTCAAACAAATTATTGATGCTCGTTACCAGGGGTTCCCGTTGGTCACCCCTGGCTATTTTCGCGAGCCCCTTTGGGGCAGTTTCAGGACATTGACCGCGCCAAGATCGATAAACTATATCTTGAATTTCTTCTGGAAGAGCTGGAGGAGAGCGGTCCAGGCCTGTCGGGCGAGGGATTTGTTTTCGAGGTCGAAGCGGACGAGGACGCGCTGGCCGGGGAGGAGGGGGAGTTGGTGGGTTTTATCGAAGTCGGCTTTGATTTCGGGAGGTGCTTCTTCGAGGTGGAGGTTGTCGATGCGGACTTCGAAGAAGGATTCGGTGGTTTTGGTGCCGTTCTTGTCGGCGGGGTCGATGCCGAACTCGCCGCCGATCTGGTAGCCGAGTGCGGGGGATGGGAGGATGTTGGTGCCGGCGGGGCCGCGGGAGGTGATGATGCCGGAGAGGAGGATGTCGGGGCGGCCGTTGACGCGGATCTGGACGTGGCGGGAGGCTTCGGTGTTGAGTGGGCCGGAGAGGGTGTTGGCGGCGGCGGCGCGGATGATGAGGTGGGAGAGGTCGGCGAGGACGCCGACACGGTCGCCTTCCTTGAGGTAGGCGTATTGTTTTTCTTCCATGTCGGGGATGACGAGGAGTCCGTGGAAGGGGGCTTTGAGCTGGAGTTTTGCGGCGCGTTCGGAGGTTTTCTGGAGCTGGAAGTCGGTGGACTTGATGTTGTAGAGGACGCCCTGGGCCTGGCCGACGGATTTTTTCTGCTGGTCTTCCTGCATGGCGGTGCGGAACTGGGCTTCGAGAGCGTCGCGGGTGGCTTTGAGTTCGGCGAGCTGGGCGGAGAGGTCGGGGCTGTATTGTGCGAGGATGAGGGAGTCTTTGGCGACGGAGGGGAGGGCGAGGGAGTCGTTAGTGTTGGGGGCGGAGGCGCTCGTCGATCTTCGATCGACGGCTAAACGGTCGGTGGGGTCGGAGGGATTGAGGGCGGGGACGTTTTGGACGAAGCCGTCGTTGGCGGCGAAGAGTTCGGCCATGTTGAGGGGTTCGACGACGCCCTGGGCGTGGGCATGGTCGGGGACGCGGAGGAAGCCGATGGCCCAGACGAGGAGGAGGGTGAAGGCGAGAGTGGTGGAGATGGCGCGGGTGCGGACTCGGGAGAGTTCGGGGCTGGTGATGAGGTAATGGACGAATCGGCCGATGGGGACGAGTATCCAGGTGGTGACGGCGGCGATGGCCATGCCTGCGGCGAGGACGATGAGAGCGCCGTTGAGGACGGTGGCGAGGTAGAACATGATGGAGAAGGAGACGACCGCGCGCATGAGGAAGGAGGCGACGGCGTAGACGAAGAGCCAGAATTCCTCGACGACGGAGTAGGCGGGGTTGCGGGCGAAGCGGACGTTCCAGGCGTATCTTTTGACGAGGTAGTAGATGTAGTCCTTGGAGCGCTGGCCGAGGTTGGGGATTTCGAGGAGGTCGGAGAGGATGTAGTAGCCGTCGTAGCGGAGGAGGGGGTTGGCGTTGAAGACGACGGTGGAGAAGGAGGCGACGAACATGACGTTGTAGCAGAAGGCGTGGAGTGGGGCGTAGGGTCCGGTGTCGCCGGTGCCGGCCCAGATCATGGCGGCGATGGAGGCGATGGCGAGTTCAACCCACATGCCGGCGGCGCCGACGATGGCGCGGTGCCATTTGTTCTGGAGGGCCCAGGAGGAGGAGGCGTCGACGTAGGGGACGGGGGTAAAGACGAGGAGCATGATGCCGATGACGTGGACTTCGCCGCCGGTGCCGCTTTGTTTGCCGAATTTTTTGCAGGAGATGGCGTGGCCCATTTCGTGGCAGGCCTTGATGCAGGCGAAGGCGAGGTAGAGCCAGAGGAGGTTGTCTGGGGAGAGGAGGTCTTTGGCGGAATGCGTGAGTTCGGTGGACCAGTGGGGGTAGTTGACGATTCTGTGGATGGCGATGGCGAGGAGGATGAGCCAGACGACGAGGCCGACGGGGGAGAAGATCCAGCCGAAGAGGGGGAGCCAGCGTTCGAGGAAGGCGTCGGGGTCGATGAGGGGGAGGCGGGCGAAGAGGATGTTCATGAGGTAGCCGGTGAGCTCGCGGTGGCGGCGTTTTTTGTAGCGTTGGAAGAGGGAGTGGCAGTCGGCGGTGACTTCGGCCTGGAGGAGGTTGGAGGTGTAGAGCTGGCCGAGGAGCTGGATGGCTTCGCCCTGAGTGGGGGCGTCGTCGCCGAGCTGTTCGTTGACGAGTTTCCAGGCTTCGGAGACGGTGCGGCGGCCGTCGAGGAGGGCGATGAAGCGGTAGGCGGGTTCGGCGAGGCGGAAGAAGGCGTTGTTGGTGTGGTCCTGGACGACGTGCCAGGGCTGACCGCGGAAGTGCTGGCGGGAGATCTGCACGGTGGTGCGGAGGCGCGGGTGGAGCTCGGCGACGCGGTACCAGGATTCGTGGAATGTGGGGCGTTCGATGGCCATTTGAGGTCTCGTGGGTGTGCGGAGATAGACTGGGGAGTTTAGCAGATGGGAGGGGGTGGGGGGAATGCGTTGGGGAGGTAATTGGTAAGTGGTAATTCGTAATTGGTAATTGGCCGAGGGGTGCTCGGATTAACACTACAACGCGGCTTGTCATGTTTCATCATGTCGAGATGCACCAGCGGCAATCTTCGAGGCGTATCCCGAGTGTGGCCAGGCGATGGAGGGTTCTGCGGCG
>Ga0335069_10014933_pt1 | contig 10863 bp, 11 predicted proteins | sample Lox_Sample_11_FD_206714 | JGI IMG/M metagenome (GOLD analysis project Ga0335069, IMG submission 206714) | Soil microbial communities from Loxahatchee National Wildlife Refuge, Florida, United States - Lox_Sample_1.1 | ecosystem: Environmental > Terrestrial > Soil > Wetlands | place: USA... | reverse complement strand
GGGTTCGGCTTTCCGGTCACGACGTCTATCTCAACGTCGCCGGCGGGCTGCGCATCAGCGAGCCGGCGGCGGACGTCGCGGCGGCTGCGGCGCTGGTCTCATCGCTCGCCCGCGCGCCGCTGCCCGCCGACGCTGTTTATTTCGGCGAGGTTTCGCTGTCCGGGGCCGTGCGGCCGGTGGCGCAGACCGCCTCGAGGCTCAAGGAAGCGCAGAAACTCGGCTTCGCCCGCGCCGTCGTCCCCGAGGCGGCGCGGAGCGAAGCGCCGGAAGGCTTCGCGCTGTCGACCATCGGGCTATTGGCCAACCTGGTCGCCGACATCGCCAGGGACGGCAAGCGCGCCGCCCGCGACGACGCCTAAGCCGCCCGCAACTTGCGGCCCGCCATTTGTGCTTAAACATGAGGCTGTTGAGCGCCGGACAAGGCGGGTGACGCCGTCGCCGGGTCCGGCTATACACGCGGCAGACTCGGCCTTGAAGCGCGCAGCGTTTGACCACGGTTAGCCAACGGGTACGCAGACCATGCCGATAACGCTGCTCGACGTTGCGCTGATCGTCATCATGTTGATTTCGGCGCTGCTGGCGATGGTGCGCGGCTTCATGCGCGAAATCCTGTCGATCGCCGCATGGGCATTGGCGGCAGGCGCCACGCTGTACTCGTATGCCAAGCTCCTGCCCTACGCCAAGCAGTACTTCAACAACGACGTGGTAGCGACCGTCGCCGTGGTCGGCGGCGTGTTTCTGATCACGTTGATTGTTGTTTCGGTCCTGACCGTGCGCATTTCCGACCGGGTACTCGACAGCCGGGTCGGCGCCCTCGACCGGACCCTGGGCTTTCTTTTCGGCCTCGGGCGCGGCCTCATCATCGTGGTCGTGGCCTATATGTTCTTCGACTGGCTCGTCCCCGACCGCAGCAAGCCCGAATGGGTGCTGCACGCCAAGTCCAAAGTGGTTCTGAGCAGCACCGGCGAGTGGCTCAAGGAGCAGTTGCCGGAGAACGCCGAAGCCACCATCTTGAAGAGGCTGAAGCGGCAGCGCCCGGAGGATACCGAAAGTCCGGAAGCGCCGTCCGATCAGCACAGCGAGGTGGACGGGCCCGCCGGGACGCGCGCGGGTTACGATCGTTCGAGCCGGACCGGCATGCAGCAATTGATCGACGTCAAAGGAACGGTGCATTGAGCTTTTCGCAGGGCGATCAGACAGCGGACCCGGACCGCGCCGATCTCGACGACGACCGCTTGCGCGAAGAGTGCGGCGTGTTCGGCATCTTCGGTCACCCGGACGCCGCCGCCATCACCGCCCTCGGCCTGCACGCCCTGCAGCACCGCGGCCAGGAGGCCGCCGGCATCGTCTCCTTCGACGGCAAGCGCTTCCACTCCGAGCGACGCCTCGGGCTCGTCGGCGACGCTTTTTCCGGCCGCGAGGTGATCGACCGCCTTCCCGGCAACGCCGCCGTCGGCCACGTGCGCTATTCGACGACGGGCGAAACCATTCTGCGCAACGTGCAGCCGCTCTTCGCCGAGCTTAACGCCGGCGGCTTCGCGATCGGCCACAACGGCAATCTCACCAACGGATTGACGCTGCGCCGCCAGCTCGTGCGCGAAGGCGCGATGATGCAATCGACGACCGACACCGAAGTGATCCTTCATCTGGTGGCGCGTTCGCACCGCAACCGCTTCGTCGACCGTTTCATCGAAGGTCTGCGGATGCTGGAAGGCTCGTATGCCTTCGTCGGCCTCACCAACAAGAAGCTGGTCGGCGCGCGCGATCCGCTCGGGATTCGGCCGCTGGTGCTCGGCCGGCTCGACGGCTGTCCGATCCTCGCCTCGGAAACCTGCGCACTCGACATCATCGGCGCGCAATACGTGCGCGACGTCGAGAACGGCGAGGTGCTGGTTTTCGACGAGGACGGCGCGCATTCGCTCAAGCCGTTTCCGCCGCTGCCGCCGCGGCCGTGCATCTTCGAATACATCTATTTCGCGCGGCCCGACTCCATCATCGGCGGCCGCAGCGTTTACGATGTGCGCAAATCGTGCGGCGCCGAGCTGGCCCGCGAGGCGCCAGCCTCCGCCGACGTGGTGATCCCGGTGCCGGATTCGGGCGTTCCCGCGGCGATCGGCTACGCGCAGGCCTCGGGCATTCCCTACGAGCTGGGCATCATCCGCAACCACTACGTCGGACGGACGTTCATCGAGCCGACCCAGCAGATCCGCCAGCTCGGCGTTCGCCTCAAGCACAGCGCCAACCGCGCCGTTGTCAACGGCAAACGCATCGTGCTGATCGACGACTCGATCGTGCGCGGCACGACGTCGGTGAAGATCGTGCGCATGATGCGCGATGCCGGGGCACGCGAAGTTCATTTCCGCATTGCCTCGCCGCCGATCACCCATCCCGACTACTACGGCATCGACACGCCCGAGCGCGACAAGCTCCTCGCCGCCACACACGATCTCGAGGGCATGCGCCAGTTCATCGGCGCCGATTCGCTCGCCTTCCTGTCGGTCGGGGGCATCTACCGCGCCATGGGTGAGCAGGCGCGCGATCCGGTCCGTCCGCAGTTCACCGATCATTGCTTCACCGGCGAATACCCCACGCCGCTGACCGACCGGACGGCGCAGGACGCGCCGTCGCATCAGCTTTCATTGCTCGCCGAGGCGAGCTGACGCATGGCGCTTCCCCTTGCCGGGCGGATTGCGCTCGTCACCGGCGCCTCCCGCGGAATCGGTTACGCCGCGGCGCTCGCGCTGGCGCGCGAGGGCGCCCACGTCGTCGCGCTGGCGCGCACCGTCGGCGGGCTCGAAGAGCTGGACGACGCCATCAAAGCTGTTGGCAGCACCGCTACGCTGACGCCGCTCGACATTCGCGATTTCCCCGCGCTCTACAAGCTCGCGGCGGCGCTTCATGAGCGCTACGGCCGGCTCGACGTGCTGGTCGGCAACGCCGCGATCGGCGCCGTGCCGTCGCCGCTCGATCACATCGAGCCGAAGGCGTGGGACGAGATGATGGCGATCAATGTCACCGCCAACTGGCATTTGATCCGCGCCATGAATCCGTTGCTCAAGCGCTCGGAAGCGGGCCGCGCGGTGTTCATCACGTCGGGGGCGGCCTGGCGCGCCCGTGCTTACTGGGCGCCCTATTCGGTGTCGAAGGCGGCGCTTGACGTCCTGGTGCGCACGTACGCCGAGGAAACAAGCTCGACGGCGGTGCGGGTCAACCTGTTCAATCCCGGTCCGACCCGGACCAAAATGCGCATGCTCGCGATGCCGGGCGAGGATCCGATGAAACTGCCCGCCCCGGACGCGGTGGCCGAGAAGATCGTCGAATTGTGCCGGCCAGGCTTTGGCGAAACCGGCAAGTTGTACGACTTTCCCGCCGGCAAGCTGCTCGATTTCAGGCCTCCCTCCTAAATTTCGATCCTCTCTGAAACCTCCGAAAGGCTGTCGCGTAACTGGGCTAGACTGCCCGCGTACAGCCCAACAGGGGGTGACTATGAACACCGTCAAGACTGCGTGTCTCTTCGCCACACTGGCGCTGTTGTTTCTGACCAATACCGGACGGACCGAGGAAAAGTCCCTGTATCACCGGCTCGGCGGCTACGACGCCATCGCCGCCGTTTCCGACGAGTTCATCGCGCGGCTTGCCACCGACGAGCGGGAGAAGCGTTTCTTCACCGGGTTCTCGACCGACAGCAAGTTGCGCATCCGCCAGCTCCTGGTCGATCTTGTCTGCAAATCGACCGGCGGTCCGTGCGTCTATATCGGGCGCGACATGAAGACCGCCCACGCCGGCTCCGGCATCACCAAGGACGACTGGGATCGTTCGCTGAAGATCTTCGGCGAGGTGCTCAACAAATTCCAGGTGCCGGCAAAGGAGCAGCAGGAACTGGCCGCGCTGCTGACGCCGCTGGAAAAGGACATCGTCGAGAAATAGGCGGCTCAGGCCCGCTTGCGGGTCACCAGCCACGCCGTGAGTGCGGCCGCGCCAATAAGGGTTGCGGCCACCAGGAATGGTGCACCGACCAGATTCCATTCGCGGCCGCCGCCGATGGCGACCGCGAATGTTTGCGTGAACAGACCGGGGCCGAAAAGATTGGCGACGCCGGTGATGCTGGCATTGGCGCCTTGCAGCCGGCCCTGCTCGTCCGCGCCGACGTGCGCGCTCATCAGGGCAAGGCAGGCCGGGCTCTCCAACCCCCAGAGCGCCATCAGCGGAATGCCGTACCAGAATTCCGCGCCGCTGCGCGCCAGGGCGAACACCAGAAAGCCGGCCACGCCGAAACCGAGCCCGAGCATCAACGCGTTGCGCTCGCCGACGCGCTTGGTCACCCAACCCACGACGCCGCCCTGGACGACGATCGACGCTACGCCGACCGCGGCGAGCGTCAGGCCGACTGTGCTCTCGCCCCAACCGTAGCGGTAGAGCATGTAAAGAACGCCGATGCTCGGCAGCACCGCGTGCGCGAGGTTGCCGAGGAAATTGACCGCCGCAAGCCCGGCCAGCTCCGCATGGGCGCGCAGCAGCGCGAACGCTCCGAAGGGATTGGCGCGCCGCCAGCTAAACGGCGCACGGCGTTCGGGCGGGAGCGATTCCGGCAGGATCCAAAGCCCGTAGCACGCGTTGGCGAGGCTCAAACCGGCCGCGATCCAGAACGGCAGCCGCGGCGAAACACTGCCCGCCAGCCCGCCGAGCGCCGGCCCGAGTACGAAGCCGGCGCCGAAAGCGGCGCCGAGGAGCCCGAAGCGCGCCGCGCGTTTGTCGGGCGGTGTCACGTCGGCGACGTAGGCGTACGCGGTCGAAATGCTTGCCGCGGTGATGCCGGAAATCACGCGCCCGACGAACAGCCATTGCAGTGTCGGCGCCAGCGCCATCAGCACGTAGTCGAGGCCGACGCCGAAATTGGAGATCAGGATCACCGGGCGGCGGCCGAAGCTGTCGGACAGCGCGCCCTGAAACGGCGAGAACAGAAACTGCATCAGCGCCCAGGCGGTGCCGAACAGGCCGAAGATCTTGGTCGCCTCCGCGGTGTTGCCGGCGACAAAATCGACGACCAGTTTCGGCAGCACCGGAATGACGATCCCGATCGCGAGCATGTCGAGCAGGATGGTGGCGAAGATGAAGGCAAACGCCGCGTCGCGCGATGCCCCGCCGCCCTTGGCGTTCGATTGCTGGGGGGCCTCCTCCATCAGCGGCGCTTTCGGCCGGCGTATGGATTGGCCTTGGCGCGCAGCGTCAGGCGGATCGGTGTACCCGGCAGGTCGAAAGCCTCGCGCAAACCGTTGACGAGGTAACGCCGATACGTCTCGGGAAGCACCGAAGCGCGGGACGAGAACAGAACGAAAGTCGGCGGCCGCGATTTCGGCTGCGTCATGTAGTCGAGCCGCACCGGACGGCCGGAGATGGCCGGCGGCGGGTGCATCTCGGTCGCCTGGCTCAGAAAGCGATTGAGCGCGGCGGTCGGCACCCGCCGGTTCCACACCGCGTGGCTCTCCAGCACGGCGCTCATCAGCCGGTCGATCCCTTCGCCGGTTTGGGCCGACAACGGGACGACGGGGACGCCTTTGATCTGCGGCAACAAGCGATCGGCTTGGGCGCGCAGGCCGGTGCGCAGGCCCGGCTGCCGCTCGATCAGATCCATCTTGTTGATGCCGATGACGAGGGCGCGCCCCTCGCGCTCGATGAGATCGGCGATGCGGGTGTCCTGCTCCTCGAACGGCGCCTCGGCGTCGACAAGCAGGATCACCACTTCGGCAAAACGGATGGCACTGAGCGCGTCGGCGACCGAAAGCTTCTCGAGTTTTTCCGCGACCCGCGAGCGCCGGCGCAGTCCGGCAGTGTCGTAGATACGCAGAGGGCGGCCGTTCCAGGTCAGATCGACGGCAATCGCGTCGCGCGTGATTCCCGCCTCGGGGCCGGTCAAAAGCCGCTCTTCGCCGAGCAGACGATTGACCAATGTCGACTTGCCGCTATTGGGACGGCCGACGACCGCAATGCGGATCGGCTTCTCTTCGGCGTCGGCGGCAACTGCCTCGTCGGCTTCGCGCTTGTTCGTCGCTTCGGGCAACGCGGCGCGGACCGCCTCGTAAAGATCGCTCAGCCCTTCCCCGTGTTCGGCGCTGATCGGCACCGGATCGCCCAATCCGAGCGCATAGAATTCGAGCGCGGTGGCCGCGGCAGCGCGGCCTTCGCTTTTGTTGGCGACGAGGATCGTAGGCTTTCCCGATTTGCGAACGAGTCCCGCGAACGACCGATCGGCGGCAGTGATGCCGGCGCGCGCATCGACCAGGAAGAGGACCGCATCGGCTTGGCCGATGGCCACGGCCGTTTGCGTCTGCATCCTGGCGGAAAGGCTGTCGCGCTCCGCAGCTTCGAGGCCGGCGGTATCGATGATCCGAAACGTGAGGTCGCCAAGCTTGCCCTCGCCTTCGCGGCGGTCGCGCGTCACGCCGGGCCGGTCGTCGACCAGCGCGCGACGGGCACCGATAAGGCGGTTGAACAGTGTCGATTTGCCCACGTTAGGGCGGCCGACAATGGCAAGCGTAAAGGACATGACCCGACCGCCCGGCAGGAAGCCGTTGCAAAGGACAGCGCGCGCCGCCTGCCGCTCTCTATCCTGAATTGATCAGTGTGAATATGCGCCCGGCGCCGTGCCGGACGGAGGCGGGCTGGGCCAGTTCGGTTGTGGGGGCCGAGCCTGCTGGCCCTGCCCGGTGGGCGGCGGTGCCGGCCAGTTGGTTTGCCCAGCCGGCTGTTGCGGATTGGGCCAGTTCGTTTGTGCGGCCGCACCGGCCGGCGGCGGCGCCGGCCACGCGGCTTGTGCGGGCTTCGTGGTCGGCTTCGGCGGCGGTACGGACGCGACAGCCGGTTTAGGTTTGGGCGGCGGCTTGGGTTTCGCCGGTTGTTGTGCGGCTGGCGCCGGCGGCGCGGGTGGTGTCAGTTCGGCGTTCTCGGCCGGCTCGGGCGGCGGCTGGTAGCCCTTCACCAGATCCGCCGGCACGCCGGTTTCCGTGCCCGGCACGCCGTTCGGGAACAGCGGCTCGCGGTCCCCCTGCAATCTTTTTTTGGTGCCGAATACGTCCGACGACAACAGTTCGGTCGGGTCGAATTGACCGCCAGGGGTGCAGCCGCCCAGCACGGCCGCCACGGCGACCGCCGCGGCAACGCCAACGAGCGATGCGATGGACCGCACGCGCATGCGATCAGCCCTTGCCGCCCGCGGCGATGAGCTCGCTCAACACTTCGACGCGACTGCGCGTGGCCGGTGGCGTTTGTGGATCGGCAGCGATCATGTCGGCCCATTGCCGCGCCGCCGCAACATTGCCCTCCTTCCAGGCGGAGAGCGCCAGCAATTCACGGGCGCTGTGCCGGAAGGGCCGGTCCGCAGCAGTCAACGGCTCGAGGCGGGCGCGCAAGTCATTGTAGGACGCCGTATCGACGAGCAGATACGCGGCGCGGAGACTGGCCAGATCGCGGATCGCGCCGCCGGCGCTGCCGTCGGCCGCGATGTCGTCATAGGCTTTAACCGCGGCCTTGCGATCGGTGAGCGCAAGTTCGGCAGCCTCGCGCAGCCGCGCAAGCACGCGGTAGCCGGCGGTGCCGTCGGCCGCGAGCTTGGCGAACGCCGCCTCGGCTTCCTGATGCTTGCCGGCTTCGGCCAGTGTCACCGCCTGCTCGAAGGCCGCACCGGCTTCGACGGAGCGTTTGGTCTGCCACCAATCGTAGCCACGCCACGCGCCAACGCCCGCGAGGACGAGAACGCAGACGGCAATGATGTAGATGCCATAGCGCTGCCACAGCTTCTTGAACTGCTCGCGGCGGACTTCCTCGTCAACTTCCTGAAAGATATCGGCCAAAGACTTTGCCCCAGCACCGGTCCCGCGATCGGTGAACCCGCTCGTTCTGCACGCCGCAGCCGCGGTGCCGATCCGAGCTTATCGATAAAAGCCAAGCGATTTCGGGCGCTTATACCCGAAAAGCTGCGCGGCAACTAGAATAAGCATGTGGCACGAGCAAGGCAAAGACCGCGTTAACGCTTGGCTTACGGTCGCCGTTGGGCGGCTCAAGCCTTCTTCTTGCGCATCGGATAGACGTTGTCGGCAGCCGGGAAATTGCGCGCGCGCACTTCCTCGGCGTAGGTCCGGACCGCCCGCTCGATCGAAGGCCCGAGATCGCCGAAGCGCTTGACGAACTTCGGCACGCGCGGCGACAGGCCGAGCATGTCCTCCAGCACCAGGATCTGGCCGTCGCAGGCGACGCTCGCGCCGATGCCGATGGTGGGAATGGCGACCTCGGCCGTGATCCGGCGTGCGAGCGGCTCGGCCATTGCCTCGAGCACGACCGAGAACGCGCCGGCGTCCGCCACCGCGCGGGCATCGGCTTCGATCGGCCCCCAGTCTGCTTCATCGCGACCTTGGGCGCGGAACGAGCCGATGGTGTTGATCGCTTGCGGCGTCAGGCCGACGTGCCCCATCACCGGCACGCCGCGTTCGACCAGAAACGCGATGGTCTCCGCCATGCGCCGGCCGCCCTCGAGCTTGATTGCGCCGCAACCGGTCTCCTTCAGCACGCGAACGGCCGACGCGAACGCCTGCTCCTTCGAGGCCTCGTAGGAGCCAAACGGCAAATCGACGATCACCAGAGCGCGCTTCGAGCCGCGCATCACGGCGTGCCCCTGCAAAATCATCATATCGAGCGTGACGGGCACGGTCGTCTCAAGCCCGTGCATCACCATGCCCAGCGAGTCGCCCACGAGGATCACGTCGCAGTAGCCGTCGAGGATGCGGGCGGTGTGCGCGTGATAGGAAGTCAGACACACGATCGGTTCGCCGCCCTTGCGCGAGCGAATATCAGGAGCGGTGAGACGCCGGATTTCCTCGTGCACCGACATCGCTCAATATCCCAACGCCGGCGTTCCGAATGCCGGCAAGCCCACGACGAGCGGATGAAACAGGAAGCCCAAGGCCAGATAGAGGATCGTGCCGACGGCAATCGCAATGAGGTCGTTGCGCCGGCCGCCGACCGGGATCGGCGGCGCCCCGGCATCGCTGCGCCGCTTGAGCGTGATCCGGTCGTAAACCGCCCACGCCAGCACCGATCCAAACAGAATGATGCCGCCGAGGTCGCCGTTGGCGCACAGATGCGCCGCCGCCCAGATTTTCACACCGACGAGCATCGGATGCTTGAGCGTGCGCTTGATGTCGCCGGGAATGTAGGCGGCGACCACGGCGATGCTCGCCGGCCACATCAGAGCGACGACGATGTGGCGGGTCCATGCCGGGGGATACCACAACGGGATAAGACCTTCGGCGCGATAGCGCGCGAAGCCGTAACCGATGAGCACCAGGCCGATCGCCGCCACGACCGAGAACAGCCCGAGATACGGACCCCGGCCAATCCGCGCGATCACGGCCTCGCGCTCGCCGCGCAACGACACGAACACGTGCGCGCCGAGAAAGATGACGAGTCCGATTATTTCAATCGTGAGGCCCATGGATGCGCCGCCAATTTTGCTCGCATGGGTTTAGCGCAATTCGCCGCGACGCGCACGTCCGGCATAACCGATAGGTTGCGGTCTTAACCGCCGCGCCGCGGCCTGCCGCGGCGGCGCCGCCCTGTGCACCCCTGCCAGGGCAATGCAAGTGCTTTACAGGCTGAGCCGCGGCCTCGATATTCCACGGCGGCACGGCTCACCGGGGCAATCGGGGGCGCGGTGCCAGTCATTGCCGTCGCAATCCGAAACATCGGCGGCGCGCATAACATTTGAGGGAGGCACGAGTCGTGGCTGGACGCCTGAAGGACAAGGTTTGCATCATCACCGGCACCGGTAGCGGCATGGGGCGCGCGGCGGCGCTCCTGTTCTGCGCCGAAGGCGCCAAGGTCGTCGGCTGCGACATCAACCCAGCCAACGCCGAGGCGACGCTGCGCGACGCGCACCAGGCCGGCGGCCAGATGGTTTCGCTCCAGCCCGCCGATCTGACCAAGCAGAGCGTCTGCGACGCACTGGTGGACCTGGCGTTGAAGACCTACGGTGGCATCGACGTCATCTACAACAATGCCGCGACCGGATATTTCGGCTGGATGGATTCCTTCACCTACGAGGAATTCGTGCGCTGCATCGACGAAGAACTGCTGATGGTGTTCCGGTTCTGCAAGACGGCATGGCCGCACATGATCGCGCGCGGCGGCGGCTCGATCATCAATGTCGCCTCGACGTCGGCGAAGGTCGCCTACAAGGCGCTGCCCGGCATCGCCCACACCGCGGCTAAGGGCGGCGTTCTCGCCATGACCCGCCAACTGGCGATGGAAGGCGGCAAGCACAAGATCCGCGCCAACACGATCTCTCCCGGCTTGATCGCCACCGGCGCCACGCGCGAACTGCTCAAGGATCCGAACTTCCTCGGGCCGATGATGCAAAAGCTGATGGTCGGCCGCGTCGGTCAGCCGGAGGACGTCGCTCCCGCGGCGGTTTACCTCGCGTCGGACGAAAGCCTGTTCGTCACCGGCGCTGATATCGCGGTCGACGGCGGCACCACCGCCTGGTGAGCGGCCTGAGCCAAAGCGACAAAGTCGAACCATAGAGGAGAATGGAATGCCCAGCACTCTGGCCCTCGGGGCCTACCAGATCGGCATCGTGGTGCCTGATATCGACAAGGGCATGGAGTTTTTCAAAGACAAGCTCGGGGTGCCGGAATTTCTGTTCATCGAGAAGCCTGAACTGCAGGACGAAACCTATCTCGGCAAGCCGGCGCCGCTACGGCTGCATCTGGCGTTCGGCTGGTGCGGTGAAATGCAGGTGGAACTGATCCAGCCCATCGCCGGCGTCAGCACCTACTCCAAGTTTCTCGACCACAATCCGCAAGGCGGCCTGCA
>Ga0335069_10014932_pt1 | contig 10863 bp, 5 predicted proteins | sample Lox_Sample_11_FD_206714 | JGI IMG/M metagenome (GOLD analysis project Ga0335069, IMG submission 206714) | Soil microbial communities from Loxahatchee National Wildlife Refuge, Florida, United States - Lox_Sample_1.1 | ecosystem: Environmental > Terrestrial > Soil > Wetlands | place: USA: Florida... | reverse complement strand
GGCGGGCACGCCCCCGGACCGCTCGCGCGGACGCTACGCTCCGGAGTCCGGACGCGGCGCGGCGCCTGCGCGGGCGGCGTGTTCGGCGGAAGGTCGGTCGTCATGGAGCTCGCGGACATGCTTGCGGGGGCTTCGCGCTGGGTTGGGCGACGAAGCGGCCTTTGTGGTCGTTGGCCTTCCTGGACGGTCTGGTCTTTGCGGGGGCTTCGGTGCACCAGATGATGGCGGTGCCGGCGGTGAGGCGGACCGCTACCCTGCCTTGCGACGGGGCTTGCAGGGTGTAGGGCCAGAGCGCGCCGCCGCCGGTGATGGCGATGGCGTCGGGGGCGATCGTCACGTCGGTGACCGGCCGGCCGGAGTTCGGGTCGTGGTAGCGGTAGCCCTTGGGCTGGGTGGCCGAGCCGACGGGGCTCCACAAGGGGGCGGGCAGCGCCACCGGCGCGAATTCCGGCGTGAGGCCGGCGGCGTTGTAGACGGCGAGCGTCGCCCCGTGCAGCGTCGGGTCGCCGGCGCCGTCGCGCGGCGGCGGGAGGATGCGATTCGTCGACTTCGCCTTGGTGCGCGCGCGGAAGCGCACGTGGCGCTGCGGCGCGCGATCCGCCGGAAGGCGCTCCGTCAGGACGAGCGCGCGGGTCGGCACGAGCACGGAGAGCAGCGTGGTCGTGGTCACGCTCGACGTGGTCGTGCTGGTGCTGCTGACCGTCGTGGTCGTCGACGGGGCGCCGGGATAGCTCAGCGGATCGGTCGGGTCGGTGCCGGCGTCCAGCTCGTCGCGATCGTAGGCGCCGTCCTCGTCACGGTCGACGCCGACCCGGAGGCCCGAGCCCGGCGGCGTGCAGGTGAAGGTGAGCGGCTGGCCGGGCGTCGCGGCGAGCGCGCGGAAGGCCGTCTCGTCGAGGGGCGCCTCGGCCTGGCGGTCCATCTGGAACGTACCGTTCGCCAGCCGGACGGCGCCGCGCGCGAGACCGCCCACGATCCCCTGCACCGCGAGGTCGCACTCGCCCAGGTCGGCGCGCTCCTCGAGCAGCGTGAGGCGCGGCCCGACGACACCCGCGTCGGCGTCGTCGAGCGTCACCTGCTGGCCGACGACCGGCGCCAGGTTGCCGTCGAAGGCCAGCACGAACTGCTCCAGGTCGAGCCGTTGCTGGTCGGTCAGGGTGAACACCGCTGCGCCGTGGAAGCGGAAGAGCGTGTCGACGCTGCCGTCGTGCAGGAAGCCGAAGCCCCGCACCTCGTCCTGGTCGGGACCCGCATCCGACCGGCTCTTGAACATGCCGACCTTCTGGTACGCGTTCCGGAGGTGCGGGATCTTGAAGAGCTGCGGCTCGGCCTCGAACGACGTGAGACCGTCGCTGCCGAAGAAGCCGGCGCCCGGGTTCAACACGTGGCAGCCGTTGCAGGTGAAGAGCGTGTCGGAGATCACGTTGAAGTAGACGTCATGGCCGCGCTGCTGCGACGCCGTGAAGGAGCCGTCGAGGTTCCGGATCGGATTCGGCGGATACGTCACCTGGAGAATGAAGTCCGCGAAGGCGCCCATCGCGCTGTCGTCGATCGGGCCCGTGCGGCCCAGCAGCCCGCCGAACGCGACGTTGAACTTCTCGAAGTCGGCGCGCTCGTCGAGCGCGCTGCCGCCCGGGTCTCCGCCGGCGGTGCGGTCGCCGCGCCAGTGCATCGGACCGTGGTTCGCCAGGCCGCGGAGGCTCTGGGTCGTCATCGGCCCCTTCAGCGGATGGAAGCCGTCGAACGAGCCGCCCTGGTTCGCGAGGCGAAGCGGGTTCGGGTTCGCCGCGACCACGTCGTCGGGATTGCCGAGGTCCCAGGCCAGGCTGTCGAAGTCGCCGAAGACGTGGCAGCTCGCGCACGACGCCTCGCCGTTGCTCGACGTCGCCGTCGCGTCGTAGAGGAACGGCCGCCCGCGCACGACGGCGGCCGGCTCCGGGTCGTGCATCCGGAGGTGCGCGATCTCGGTCTGCGCCGCCGTGTCGACGACGGCGATCCCGTCGTCGAAGCGGGTGAACGCGTAGAGCCGCCCGTGGGCCTCGTCGAGGACGAGTCCCGCCGGTCCGCCGCCGGCGACCGGAATGTGGCTCGCCGCCGAGGGGACGAACGTGTCGGCTTCGAGCGCGGCCGTGTCGAGCACGCCGATCGCGCTCGAGCCGAACGCCGCGACGTACAGCGTCGCGCCGTCGGCGCTGACCGCCATACCGGTCGGGATCGCGAGGCTCGCCGCCGCGGTGCCGGGCGGGCTCGGCACGACGGCGTAGTCGATGTGCTTGTTCAGATGGCGCGGCAGCACCTGCGCGCCGTCGAGGACCGTGATGCGCGCCTCGTGCAGGTGACCGCGGACCGTGCTGCCGCCGAAGAAGCCCGGACCCTCGAAACGGACCTCGTTGTGGGCGTCGGTGTTGCTGACGTAGACCTTGCCGTTCGCCGGGTTCACGGCCATCCCGAACAGGATCGTGCCGACGCCGGCGAAGCTCGCCGCTTGCACCGGCGCCGGCTGCGCCGCGGCGTCGATGCGGAAGACGTCGAGGTCGGGGAGGTTGAACCGGACCGCGGGGCTCCAGTTGCGCTTCCGCCGGTCGCGCCACTGTCCGCTCGCCGCGTCGAACTGCACGATCAGCCCGGTCTCCGGCTGGGGGACGCCCTGGAACTCGGTGTTGGGGGGCGGCAGTCCGCCGGGGACGTTCAGGATTGGCAGGCACCTCGCCGCCACGCCGCCGTCGCACACGTCGGGCTCGCTCACCGTCGTGGTGCGGTTGCCGGAGTGGAAGACGGCGGCGTAGACCGCCGTGCCGTCCGGCGTGGCCGCGAGCGCGCGCGGCGTGTCGCCGAACAGCGTGAGGACCGTGAGCGGCGTGCCGCCGAGCGACGTCCCCAGGTCGGTCGCGTCGAAGACCCAGACGTCGGCGCGGCCGATGCCGGAGGTCGTGAGATCCGCGAGCGGCACGCCGCTGTTCTGGCCGCGATGCGCGGTCGTGACGAACGCCCGCGTCCCGCCCGGGCCCGCGAACACGACGTCGCTCGGCTCGTCGCCGACCAGCAGCGTGCGCACCACGCGCGGCGGCGTGCTGCCGACGTCGACGACGCTCACGCTGTCGGAGAGGTGGTTGACGACCCAGACCTCGGTGTTGGTACGCGCCGCGACCGCGACCGGCTCGAGCCCCACCGGCACCGACCCGGCGGGCGTGAGCCCGCCCCCACCGACGGTGAAGATCTCCAGCCGGTCGTCGGGGACGTTGGCGGCGAAGAGGCGCGCGCCGTCCGGCGAGAGCGCGAGCGGACGCACCGGACCGCTCTCGAAGGTCGTGAAGGCGGCCGCCGCGGGACGGGCCACGAGCACCGCGAGCAGCAGCGTGCGGGAGAGGCGACGGACGCTCGACACGGCAGGCCTCCTCGGAGGAGCGGATTGACACGCCCATAGCACGGGCCGGCCCGCGCGCGGAGCACGTCCGGCGCCGTGGGACACGTCGCCCGGGCCGCGGAGGGTCCGCGGCCCGGGCGGTTGGTCACGGCGTCGGCGGACAGCTCGGCGGCGGCGGCGTCTTCGGGAGACCGGTGAACTTGTCGACCTGGTCGTTCTGCGGCGTCGACTTGGCGGAAGCCGCGGCGCACCACGGCGGGTCGAGGCCGAGGCCGAGACGCACGGCGACGCGGCCCTGCGCCGGCTCGTCGAGCGTGTAGGCCCAGGCCGAGCGGCGCGCCTTGATCGTGATCGTGTCGCGCTTCACCGCGACCGCGTAGACGCCGCCGGCGCTGCCACCGGCGTCCTTGTAGACGAAGCCCCGCGGCTTCGCCGGCGTGCCGGAGAGCGTCCAGTGGCTCGCCGGCAGCAGCACGTTGACCGAGTCGGGCGCGATGCCGGCGGCGTTGTAGACCTGGAGGGTCGCGCCGGCGAGCGTCGGATCGCCGCTGCTCCCGGGCAGCGGGACGACGACGCGGTTGGCCGTCGGATCGGTCTTGGTGGCGGAGCGGAAGGAGAACTTCCGCTTCTCCGGATCCGACGTCGGTGTGGTCTTGTCGCGGAGCGTGAGCGCGCTGGTCCGGATCAGGACGAACTGCGGCAGCGTGCTGGTGGTGGTCGTCCCGCCGCCGATGGAGGTGGTCGTGACGGTGGTGACCGTGGTCGTGGTGGTGGTCGTCCCCGCGCCGGGGAAGCTCAGCGGATCGGCCGGGTCGGTGCCGGCGTCGAGCTCGTCGCGGTCGAAGAAGCCGTCCTCGTCGCGGTCGACGCCGACCCGGAGCCCCGAGCCCGGCGGCACGCAGAGGAACGTCTGCTCCTGCCCGGCGGTGGTCGCGAGCGCGCGCACCTGGGCGTCGGTGAGCTGGGCGTCGGTCGCGCGGTCGAACTGGAACTTGCCGTTCGACATGCGCACGGCGCCGCGCGCAATGCCGGCGACCGTACCCTTCACGGTGAGGTCGCACTCGCCGGCCGCCGCGCGCTGCTCGAGCAGCGTGACGCGCGGGCCGACCACGCCCGCGTTGGTGGCGGTGAGCGTGATCTGCTGCCCGACGATCGGCGCCAGGTTGCTGTCGAACGCGAGCACGAACGCTTCCAGGTCGAGCTTGTCCTGGTTCGACGTGCTGAAGACCGTCGCGCCGTGGAAGCGGAAGAGCGTGTCGACGCTGCCGTCGTGCAGGAAGCCGAAGCCGCGGACCTGCTGACCCTTGTTGCCGTTGTCGCCGCCGGTGAGGAACGGGACCTGCGGCATCCCGAACATCCCGACCTTCTGGTAGGCGTTCCGGAGGTGCGGGATCTTGAACATCTGGGTCTCGTTCTCGAAGGTCGTCTGGCCGTCGGTGCCGAAGAATCCGGCGGCGGGGTTCAGCACGTGGCAGCCGTTGCAGGCGAAGACCGTGTCCGAGATGGGGCCGAAGTAGAAGTCGTGGCCGCGCTGCTCCGACGGCGCCGGCGCCGCGGAGTTCTTGAGCGTGTTGTCGAGGTTCCGGTTGGGATTCGGCGGATACGTCACCTGGAGGATGAAGTCGGCGAACGCGCCCATCGCGCTGTCGGTGATCGGGCCCGTGCGGCCGAGCAGGCCCCCGAAGGCGACGTTGAACTTCTTGAAGGCGCCGCGCTCGTCGAGCGGGTCGCCGCCCGGGTCGTTGCCCGCGGTGCGGTCGCCCCGCCAGTGCATCGGGCCGTGGTTCGCCATCCCGCGGAGGCTCTGCGTCGTCATCGGGCCCTTCAGCGGGTGGAAGTTCGGGTTGCCGCCCGCCAGCCGGATCGGGTTCGGGTTGTTGAGGACGACGTCGTCCGGGTTGCCCAGGTCCCAGGCGAGGCTGTCGAAGTCGCCGAAGATGTGGCAGCTCGCGCACGCCGCCTCGCCGTTGCTCGACGTGTTCACCGCGTCGTAGAGGAACGGCCGGCCGTTCACGACGCTCGGCGGCTCCGGGTTGTGCAGCACGTGGTGCGCGACCTCGGTGTTGCTGACCGTGCTCACCTCGGACACCCCGTCGTCGAAACGCGTGAGGACGTAGAGCTTCTGGTGGGCCTCGTCGAGGACGAGGCCGCTCGGCCCGCCGGCCGACAGCGGGACGTGCACCGACGGGATCGTCGCGCCGTCGGCCTCGATCGCCGCGGTCGTGAAGACGCCGACCGCCGCCGAGCCGAAGGCCGCGAGATACAGCGTCGCACCGTTCGACGACACCGCGATGCCGGTGGGCGTGGCGTAGCTCTGCGCCGCGGTGCCGGCCGGGCTCGGCACGACGGCGTAGTTGATGTGCTTGTTCAGCCGCACGCGCGTCACCGTGCTGCCGCTCAGCACCGAGATGCGCGACTCGGCCAGGTGGCCGCGCACGGTGCTGCCGCCGCCGCCCGGCCCTTCGAAGCGGACCGCGTTGTTGGCGTCGGTGTTGCTGACGTAGACCTTCCCGCTCACCGGGTTCACCGCCATGTTGAACAGCACGGTGCCGACCGACGCGAACGACGCGGTCTGCGCGAGCGTCGACGCGTTGAGCTTGAAGACGTCGAGGTCGGGGAGGCTGAAGCGGACCCCGTTGTCCCAGGTGCGGTTCAGCTGGTCCACCCAGTGCGTGCCGTTGAACTTGACGATCAGCCCAGTCTCGGGGCCGGTGATCCCCTGCGGCAGGTTCGCGTTCGGCGCCGGCAGGCCGCCCGGCATGCTGGAGCCGAAGACGTTGCAGGACGGCGCCGCCGCGCCGCCGTTGCAGACCAGCCCCTCGCTGAGCGCGGTCGTCTGGTTGCCGGACTGGAAGATCGCCGCGTAGACCGACGTGCCGTCGGTGGCGAGCGCGCGCGGCGTGTCGCCGAACAGCGTGACGTTCGCGGCCGGCGTGCCGCCGAGCGTCGCACCCAGGTTGGCCGGATCCCACACCTGCACGACGGCGCGGTCGGTGCCGGCGGTCGTCAGGTTGGCGGGGACGGGGCAGTTCTGCCCGCGGCGCGCGGTCGTGACGAACGCGCGGCCGCCCGCGAACACTATGTCGCGCGGCTCGTCGCAGGTGAGGAGCGTGCGGGTCACCCGCGGCGGCGACGACGACAGGTCGACGATCGTCACGCTGTCGGAGAGGTGGTTCACCACCCACACCTCGGTGTTGGTCCGCGCCGCGACCGCCACCGGCTCGAGGCCGACCGGGACCGAGCCGGTGTGCGTGAGGCCGCCGGCGCCGACGGCGAAGATCTCGAGCTGGTCGTCGGGGGTGTTCACGGCGAAGAGCCTGGTGCCGTCCGGCGAGAGGGCCAGCGGCCGCACCTGCCCGCTCTCGAACTCGGTGAACGCGGCCGCGGCGGGTCGCACGCCCAGCATGGCCACGACGGCCAGCAGCAGCCGAACGGCGCGGGTCACGAGGCGCGAAGACGAGGTCGGCATGGCACGGTCCCCCTGGAAGGTCGACGCGTTGCCCTACCATGCGAGCCGCCGTCGGCGAAAGCAGGAAATGCCCGATGCCCTTTGGTATCAAGTCAGCCGCGCGTCCGTGCGGCGATGTTCACGCAGCGGAGCGTGTCGAGACCGACGGAGCTGCGGCGGCGGCGACGTCCGCCGGCGCCGGCAGGAAGACCGCGAACGTCGAGCCCTGCCCCTGCCGGCTCTGCACGGCGACGCTCCCGCCCAAGAGCTCGGCGAGCCGTTTCGAGATGCTGAGCCCGAGCCCGGTCCCGCCGTAGCGCGCGGCAGCCTCGGCGTCGAGCTGCTGGAAGTCCGCGGCGAGCCGGCTCAGGTCCTCCTCGCGCATGCCGATCCCCGAATCGCGCACCAGCAGCAGCACGCCCTGCTCGGGCGCCTGCCGGCCGGCGGCGGGCGTCGGCTCCGCGAGGAACGTGAAGCCCGCCAGCGCGCCGCGGGCGCCGCCCGCCCGCACGCCGCGGGCCTCGAGCACGATCGTGCCGTGCTCGGTGAACTTGAGCGCGTTGCCGACCAGGTTGTAGAGCACCTGCTGGAGTTTGCCCGGGTCGCCGACGAGCGGCGGCACGTCGTCGCAGGACATCTCGAGGCGGAGGCCCTTGCGCTCGGCGATCGGCTGGAACTCCTGCGCGATCTGGCTGACCACGTGGACGACCTCGAACCGGTCGGCACGCACCTCCATCTTCCCGGCCGCGATCTTGGCGTAGTCGAGCAGGTCCGAGACCAGCCCGTGGAGCTGCACGCCCTGGCGCCGGATGCCGGAGAGCAGCGTGTGGGCCTCGCCACTCGCGTCCGCGCTCTCCTCGAGCAGGATGTCCGAGTACCCGATCATCACGTGCAGCGGCGTGCGCAGCTCGTGGCTCATCTTCGCCATGAACTCGTCCTTGTGCCGCATCGCCTCCTGGAGCGCGCGCCGGGTCGCGAACTCGCGCCACCGCAGCTGCTCGGAGACCTGCGCCCCGACGATCGTGATCACCGCCGTCGTGATCTGGAAGAGCAGCGTCGTGACGAGCGCGGCAGGGTCGGTGACCGGCAGCAGCACTGCCGTGCACACCACGTACCCGCCGATCAGGGTGGCGCACACCAGCGCCGAGCAGAGCGGCCGCCACTGCATCACGACCGCGATCGCGACGATGATCAGGTTGACGCCGGCCCAGTACGGGCTGGTGGCGCCACCGGACGGCAGCGTCATCGCGTCGATCATGAACCCGAGGATCACGGCCACGCCGACGCTGAACGCCAACCCCCGACGCTCGGCGAACGGCTGCTGGAGCATCCAGAGGATCCCCGCCAGCAGCAGGACCACCGACAGCCGGACGTAGAGGAACACGAAGAACCACTCCGGGATCGCGAGCGCGTCGAGGATCGAGAACGCCGCCACCAGCGGGATCGCGAGCTGGCAGGAGACCTGCGCGGCATGCCGCCAGCGCCGACCGCATTCGAACTCGTATGCGGCGCGCAGCTCGGGCGTCTCGCGCGGTGGCTCAAGGCGGGGCATCGGCGCGGAGCATTGCAAGGCACATGCCCGCTGCGACGCCCCGAGCCCGGTGATCGGGCGCAATCTCCCTCGCGGGAAGCGCGCCCGCGGCGCGGGGAGCGGCAAAGATTTGCCGCCCCCCGTACCGATCAGAGCCGTTCGATGATGGTGCCGGTGCCGAGCCCGCCGCCGCAGCACATCGCGATCAACCCGTAGCGACCGCCCGTGCGCTCGAGTTCGTGGAGCGCGGTGGTGATGAGTCGCGCGCCGGTCGAGCCCGTCGGATGGCCGAGCGCGATCGCGCCGCCGTTCGGGTTGACGCGCTCGGGGTTCGGACGCAGCTCCTTCATCCACGCCAGCACCACCGATGCGAAGGCTTCGTTCACCTCCATGGTGTCCATGTCGCCGATCGAGAGCCCGGTCTGCTGGAGGACCTTCCGGGTCGCGGGGATCGGTCCCTTGAGCATCGTCACCGGGTCGACGCCGACCAGCGTCGTGGTCACGATCCGGGCGCGCGGCTTCAGGCCGAGCGCCTTCGCCCGCTCCGGCGACGCCAGCAGCACCGCCGACGCGCCGTCTGACACCTGCGACGACGTGCCCGCCGTGTGCACGCCGCCCGGCTCGACGGGGTTGAGCGTCGCCAGCTTCTCGAGCGACGTCTGCCGGAGGCCCTCGTCGCGCGCGATCGCGCGCGTGCCGCCGGTCGGGTTGCCCTGCTCGTCGAGCACCGGCGCCGCGACCGGGACGATCTCGCGCGCGAAGCGGTCCTCGGCCCACGCCTGTCCCGCGAGCGTCTGGCTGCGGAGCCCGAAGCGATCGGTGTCGTCCCGGGTGATGCCGTATTCCGTGGCGATCATCTCGGCCCCGCGGAACTGCGAGGTGGGCTCGTAATGCGTCGCGTAGCTCGCCGCCAGCGGCGAGCCGCCCTTCATGTTCGAGCCGAGCGGGACGCGCGTCATCATCTCGACGCCGCACGCGAGCACCAGGTCCTCGACGCCGCAGCCGATCAGCCCCGCGGCGAGGCTCGTCGCCTGCTGGCTCGAGCCGCACTGGCTGTCGATGGTGGTCGCCGCAACCTCCATCGGGAAGCCCTGCGCGAGCCAGGCCGTGCGCGCGACGTTGAACGACTGCTCGCCCACCTGCGACACGCAGCCGCCGATCACCTGGCCGACGGCGCCCGGGTCGACGCCGCTCCGCTCGACGGCCGCGCGCTGCACGGCCCCCAGCAGGTCCGCCGGGTGCAGCCCGGCGAGACCGCCCTTCCGCTTGCCGATGGCGCTCCGCACCGCGCCGACGATGTACACCTCGCGCATCCGTTCCTCCGATTCCGGTTCAGCCGAGCCTCAGCTCGGCGTCGATCATCACGACGGCCTGTCCGCCGACGGCGAGCCGCCAGCGCCCATCCGCCTCGCGGCGGCCCCGCACCATCACCCGTCCCGGCCGCTCGACCTCGGCGCCCTGCTCCGCGACGTACGCGAACTCGGCGTCGCCGAGCAAGCCCTCGTGCGCCACGTAGCCGCCGACGGCGCCGTTGCCCGAGCCACAGACCGGGTCCTCGGCGATGCCCTCGCCGGGCGCGAAGCTCCGCACGCGCACGCCGCACGCCGGGTCCTCCGCGTCGAGGGCGAAGACCGTCACGCCGGTGGCCTTCGCGCGCGCCGCGATCACCTCGACGCGGGCCAGGTCCGGCCGCAGCTCGCGCACCGCCGGCCACGACGCGAGCCGCACGACCAGCCACGGCACGCCCGGCGCGACGATCGCTGGCGGACCGTCGGCGAGATCCGACGGGGCGCACCCGAGCATCGCCGCGCACTCGTCGCGGCTCACGTGCGCGGCGGTCCACGCCGCCGGCGGCATCGCGATCCAGTACGTGGGACCGGCCGCGCCGGCCTCCACCGTGACCTCGACGACTCCCGCGCCGCATTCCTGGCGCACGATCGTCCTGGTCGCCGGCGCGGCGAGGCGGCCGGCCGCCATCAACACCGCGACGGTGCCGATCGTCGGGTGGCCGGCGAACGGCAGCTCGCGCCGCGGCGTGAAGATGCGGAGGCGGTAGTCGGCGCCGGGCGCCGTGGCCGGCAGGACGTAGGTGGTCTCGGACAGGTTCATCTCGCGCGCGATCGCCTGCATCTCGGCGTCGGTGAGCCCGGCGCCGTCGAGGAAGACCGCCGCGGGGTTGCCGCCGAGCGGGGTCGTGGTGAAGACGTCGACCTGGTGGAAGCGGTAGCGGCGCACGTCGGTCGGGGTATCGGCGCGTCGGGGCTGAAGCAAGGCGTCGCCCAAACGACGACGGGGGCCGCGACCGGAGTGCGTCAGACCTCCGGGCGCGCGAGCACGAAGTAGTTCGGCGTCGCCTTGCCCTTGCGGTACGCGCGACCGATCACGACCCGGCCGTAGACGCGGCGGAGGTAGTCCTTCATGTGCCCGTAGACGAACTGCGAGATCCCGACGTCGTTCGGACGGATCGGCGGCCACGTCGGCGGCTTCTCGGTCGGGACCTCGGTGTAGTCGACGTAGGTG
>Ga0335069_10014931_pt1 | contig 10863 bp, 9 predicted proteins | sample Lox_Sample_11_FD_206714 | JGI IMG/M metagenome (GOLD analysis project Ga0335069, IMG submission 206714) | Soil microbial communities from Loxahatchee National Wildlife Refuge, Florida, United States - Lox_Sample_1.1 | ecosystem: Environmental > Terrestrial > Soil > Wetlands | place: USA: Florida... | reverse complement strand
AAAGCGTGGGGCCCCCTTCTCGCTCCTCTTGCCTCTCCCGCGACGGGAGAGGGCGCACACATGGCTGCGCCCCTGAGTCCGGACGCCGGCGCCGTACGGGCAGACCCATGTGTCTGCCCACCCCCCCTCGCGGGGGAGGGTGCCCGACGAAAGAGGGCAGGTGGGGGGCCGTTGATATTCGGTATGGACTTTGACGGGACCCCGCGCTAAGCCACGGCAACCTTGGTTTGCTTCCTACCGACCTGCTAGAATGTCAAGTTTGGCAGCCACACCATCGCGGCAGCCACGTTGTGGTGTCCGTGCGCTTGCATCTGACACACGGTGATCTGTGGAAAGGCCGGGAAAATGTCCGAGCTTCGATTGGATCCCTTTACGCGCCGCTGGGTAGTAACCGGGAAGCGGTCCGTGATGTCCGACGTGCATGATGAAAGCGGTGTGTGTCCCTTCTGCCCCGGCAATGAGCACCTGACTCCTCGCTCCATCCGTGAGTGCAACGACGCCAGCGGCGCCTGGACGGCGCGCGTCTTCCACGATCGGGCCCCCCTGTTCCGCGTGGAAGGTGAAATGGATCGTCGCGGCGAAGGCATGCTCGACCTTATGAATGCCGTGGGCGCTCACGAAATCGTCGTCGAGACGCGGCAGCATGGCCAGACCTTCGCTCAGCTCCCGGCCGAGCAGATCGTCCAGGTGCTCGAAATCTTCCGCGACCGCGTGCTCGATCTCAAGCGCGACCATCGGCTCCGGTATGTCTCGCTCTTCAAGGACCAGCATCCGCCCTCGGCGACACTCCAGGGGCACAGCTATTCCCAGGTGTTGGGCACGCCCGTCCTGCCGCAATTGCTGGAAATCGAATTTCGCTGGAGCCGTGCGCACTTCCTGAAGCGCGAGCGGTGTATTTACTGCGATTCCCTGCAACAGGAACTACAAGAGGAAAAGCGAGTGGTCGATCAGAGCGCGGATTTCGTGGCGTTCTGTCCTTTCGGTTCCCGGTTCCCTTACGAGCTTTGGGTGATTCCCATGCGCCATTGCTCTTCTTTCGAAAAGGACCTGACCGAGCCGGGGCGCATCCCGTCGCTCGCACCTTTCCTGAAATCCTGCTTGCAGCGCGTGGAAAAGCTCTCCGCCAGTCTCCACTTTGTGGTCCATACAGAACCCAATCTCGAAGCGTCCAAACCCACCAAGGACTGGTGGCAGACGCTTCAGGACGATTATCACTGGCACATCGAGATTCAACCAGACGTCGAGGGCGTGCGCCGTTACCTGGGAACGGAGGGCTTCCACTTCAACCCCATCCCGGCCGAACAAGCCGCGCTGGTCCTGCGCGCGCTCGAGCCCGGAATCGAACCTCTACCTACGGAAGGAACATGAGTAACCGCGTGACTCCCAATTGGAAAAATATCCGCCTCGTGGTGTTTGACCTGGACGGCACACTGGTGGACAGCAAGAAGGACTTGGCCTTGAGTGTCAATGCCATGCGGCAACACATGGGCTACACCCCGCTGCCGCTCGAATTGATTGCCTCCTACGTCGGCCACGGCGTCACGGTGCTAGTGCGCCGGGCGCTGGGCGATCTTGCCAACGACGAGAATGTAAAGAACGGGCTTGCCTTCTTCATGACCTATTACCGCGCCCACATGCTCGATAACACCCTTCCCTATTCCGGCGTGATGGAGGCGCTCGGGAGACTCGGAGATCGCAAACTCGCCGTCCTAAGCAACAAGCCCACCGAGTTCAGCCGCGAGATGCTGACCCGCCTCGGCATGGCACGTTTTCTCAGTTTCATCTACGGCGGCGACAGCTTCGCCGAAAAGAAACCCGACCCTGCGGGTCTAAACAAGTTGATGGCGGATCTCGTGGTCCCGCCCGATCAAACGCTCATGGTGGGCGATTCCGACACCGACGTCCGCACCGGAAGAAACGCCGGCATCTGGACGTGCGGTGTTACTTACGGCTTCGGAGCGCCTTCGCTCGACCAGGTGCCGCCGGACCTCGCGATCAGCGACCTGCGCGAGTTGCCGGCAATATTGGATGGACAGCGGATAGGATAATAAGGGCCATGCCCGCCGCTGCAATTCCAAGAGGCTTTAGCCGCGGAGCCCTCCAACTCCGCCGTTTGTCCGAGCATCCTAATTCAGTTAGGAGATCCCGGGGTCTGCCGGGGCGGCCGTAAGAGTTTGACAGTTGCAGGAGTGAGTGTTTCCCGAGCCCCATAGTTTAGACAAGACCCCTCACCCCAACTCCCCTCCCCCTCTTCCCTCTCCCCAGGGGAGAGGGAAGAGGGGCGGGTGAGGGGTGTTTCGCAGGTTCCGGACGAGGCCTGATCTGCACGACGGGCTCTCGGCCCCTTGAGGGGCCGAGAGCCGCATAGCCTCCGGTCTTGCTGGGGGATACGGACTCGGGGACTAAACCATTCATGAGGTATTCAGTGGACCTACATCAGGGCGGGGCGCTTAAAGAGAAGAGGGGGGCAAGTTGCACGCGCCCGCGGTTACCGATCACGCTTGGCATGATTGTGAGCCTGGCGCTATGGCTCCCTCTCTCCGGGTTTTGCCAGCAAACGCCCGCTTCCGGCTCAAATCCAGCCGCGAAGCCCGCGGCCGCAGCTCCCGAGGCTGGAGACGAAGCACCCCTTCCCGGAGATTGGGGACCGGAACTCCTGTACGGAATTCTGAGCTCTCCCAACGAGGAGGCCCAGTTCGCGCTGCTCCGTGCGACCTTCGCCGCCGGGCCCGCCATCGTTCCCCAACTTGTCGAGGCGCTTAAGGACGATCGGACCGCTGAATTCGCGGCGCAATCGCTGGCGTATATCGGCGGCGAGAAGGCATTGGACGCGCTCTGGACGCTGCTGAAAGATCCGCGCGACCTCAACCTGCGGCGCTTCACCTACGGGGCGCTGGCCGAGTACGAGTCACCCGAAGCCACCAACGTGCTGATGGATGTCATCAAGGAATCCGACTCGGAGCCCGACCGGACCGTAACGGAGACGGCGGTCATTGCCCTCACCGCTCACACGGACCTCGCGCTTCTGCCCCGCTTGAAGGAGACCGAGAGCAAGCTCCAGGATGTGGTGATTCGCGATGATCTGGACAACGCTCGCGCCGTCATCGAGGCCCGCGCCAAGTATCTGGCGTCGCCGGGGGGAAAGAAAGCCGGAGGCTCTGTGGAAGCCGCCGTGCGCACCTACTTCATGCCGGCCTTGGAAGTGGAGTCTCCCCCGAAGCCCGTGGTGAAGCCTCCCTCCAAGGCAGCGCCACAAAAGGGAAGGCCGGCCGCAGCGCCCGTCCGCACGGAACCCAAGCCCGCGGCTTCCGTCGATATTCAGAACGTCACGCTCACGCCCGACAAGAACCGCGCCTTGGCGCGCGTGGTCTTCGAAGATCCCGCCGCGAAGGCGTACTACGACATCATCCTCCAGAAGATCGCCGGAAATTGGACGATCGCCAGCATCTGGCTGGGGCCTGAAGTCCAAAAGAGCGCTCCTCCGTCGGTCACTTCGCCGACAACGGCGGATTCCCAATGAAAAACGTCATCGTCGGCACCGCCGGGCACATCGACCACGGGAAGTCCGCGCTGGTTCTGGCGCTGACGGGCACCAACCCCGACCGCTGGGAAGAAGAGAAGCGCCGGGGGATCACGATCGATCTGGGATTCGCGCATCTGGACCTGGGCGGCGACGTGCGCATCGGATTCATCGATGTTCCCGGGCACGAGCGGTTTGTCAAAAACATGCTGGCGGGCGTGGGAGGCATTGACTTCGTTCTGCTAGTCGTCGCCGCGGACGAATCGATTAAGCCGCAAACTCGCGAGCACTTTGACATTTGCAGGTTGCTGGGGATTCGCCAGGGCCTGATCGTGCTCACCAAAGCGGATTTGGTCGACCACGACGTATTGGACCTGGTGCGGCTGGAAGTCCAGGAGTTCGTCGCAGGGTCGTTCCTGGAGGACGCACCCATCCTGGCGGTGAGCGCGCGCACGGGCGAGGGCCTGGACCAACTCAAGGAGGAACTCCGCCGGCTGAGCCTGGCGGTTCCTCCCAAACCTGCTGACCTGCCCTTCCGGCTCCCCGTCGACCGCTCGTTCATCATCAAGGGTTTTGGCACAGTCGTCACCGGGACGCTGATTGCGGGAACGGTCGCCAAGGAAGAAGAGGTGGAAATCCTCCCCCCGGGTTGGCGCACGCGCGTCCGGGGTGTGGAGGTCTACAACGCACCTGCCGATCGCGCGACGGCAGGCGAGCGCACCGCCTTGAACCTGGCAGGCGTCGAAGCGAGCCAAATTGCGCGCGGCATGGTGTTGGCCGCGCCGGGCTTGTTCCAGCCGGCCGAACGCGTGGATTGCACCTTGCGTCTTCTACCCAGTGCGCGGCCGCTGCGCAGCCACACGCAAGTCCATTTTCATTGTGGGACCGCGGAGATGCTCGCGAGCGCCGTTCTGCTGGGAGAAAAGGAACTGGGCCCCGGTGCGGCCGGGTATGTTCAGTTACGCCTGGAAGAACCCGGATTGTTCGTTCCCGGCGATCGTTTCATCATCCGGCAATTCTCCCCGGTCATAACCATCGGCGGCGGCAGCATTCTCGACACGCAACCCTCGAAACACCGGGCGGATGACCGCGAAACCATCAAGTCCTTACGCGTGCTCGAGCAGGGCGAACCGGAAGCGCGGCTGGATCTGCTGATCTCCCAGGCTGGTGAGGCCGCCAGTACCGCGCTGGCGGCTCGGCTGGGGTGGAGGGTCTCCGACGTTCTGAGTGTCGCGAAATCGCTGGCGGCTAAAGGCCGGATTGAAATCGTCGGCCAGCCGCCCAGCTTGCTGGTCAAGAAAGAGCACTTCGCGCAATTGGCGAAACTCGCGCTGCAGAAGCTCGAAGAGTTTCACGCCGCCAATCCTCTCGCCGGAGGGCTATCAAAGGAGGAACTCCACGCCAAGCTCGGCATCGGTGCATACGCACCGCCCTCCCCCACTCTGCTCAACGCTCTTCTGCAATCACTCGCTGCGCAGGCGAAGATCGATGTGCAACGCGAGACGATCCGCCTGGGAGGGCACCAGATTCAACTGTCTGCGGAAGAAGTGGCGGCGCGCGACCAGATCAGCGCGGCGTTCGAAAAGGCCGGCCTCACGGTGCCCAGCGCCCGCGAAGTTCTCGGAACCCTGCGAATCGACCGCGAGCGCGCGGAGAAGCTGCTGCGGATTCTCCTGAAGGAAAAGAAACTCTACAAGGTGACCGAGGACCTGATCTTCCACGAATCCGCGCTGCGCCAACTTCGCCAGACGCTCGCCCGGCGCAAAGCAACCAACAACCGCTTGAGCGTCACCGGTTTCAAGGAATTGACCGGCCTCACCCGGAAATACGCGATTCCGCTCTTGGAATACCTCGACCGCGAGCGCGTGACCCGCCGCGACGGCGATGACCGGGTAATCCTCTAACACCACCCACGGCCATTCAAGGCGCGCCAGGAGGCTCGATGTAGGGGGACGGCTTGCCGCCCCCTTTTCGCGTGCGCGGCGAGGCTGACCACACAGAACCGGTGTTGCATATCAACGCGGGCAGGGCGAGCCCTGCCCCTACGTGGGCCGGCGCGCGAGGCGCGAGAGACCCGGGCTGGCGCGGGGCAAAGCCCTGCGGTTCGATGATCGAGAGACGATGAGTGCCACACTCACAACGCACGGCCGCGCCGTGCGCCAGCGCAAGTGTCGCTAGAGGGAGCGTTTGAATAGAGCGGTTTCCGCCGCCACGGCCGCCAGGGTGAACAACGCCAGAACGGTAAGATCCCCGGAAATCGCCATGATTCCCGTGTTCTTGAGCAGCAGCGCCTTGAAGGCATGCACGGCGTACGTCATGGGGTCGACTCTGGCGATGGCTCGCATCCAGTGCGGGAATCCGTAAATGGGATAGACGGCGCCGCTGGGGAAGTACAACAACATATTGAGCACGCCGAAGGTGGCGCGCGGCACCAGGGGATCGTTGACGCGGACCATCAGCAAAAACATCATACTGATCAGCGCCAGCGAGGTCAGGATGATGACGAGCATCAGCTTGAGCATGCGGACGGGGTCGAGAGGATTGGGTATTCCCGCGATGACGGATCCCACGGTGGTCAGGACAACCCCGGCCATGATTGCTTTGATCGCCCCGGAAACATTGAAGCCGAGGATCAGTTCAAGCTTGGAAATCGGCGTCACGAGGTAACCTTCATGGAGCCCGCGCGCCTTGTCATCGATATAGATGATGCCTCCGCCGATCATCGCGGAAACAAAGATCGCCATCACAATCGAGCCGGACAGGAGATACCGGATGTAAGGGACGTAGGGGTAGAGTTCCACTACCGAGAGCGTCACCTGGCTGGGAACCCGCGGCGCGGCGCCACCCTGATTGTAAGCGTTCACAATGCCGTTGAACCCTTCCTCCAGCGCGCCCACCGCAAAGTTGTCGGTGTTGTCTTCAATCAGCGCTACCTGTGGCGCGTCCTTGGCCAGGGCTCGGCGGGAGAAATCGGGCGGGAAGCTCAACACGCCGTTGATCCGGCCGTCGCGCAGGTCCGTCAAGGCCTTCTGGAGGTCGTTGTAGTCAACGGTCTCAAAAGTCCGGGCATTGGCGGCAATGGCTCCGCACATTTCGCGCAGCTTCACGGTGGGCATTCCGTGATCCTGATTCACGACCCCGACGCGCAGGTCGTGGATCTTGCCGCCAAAAGCGTATCCCAGGATCACCAGTTGCCCGATGGGCATGAACATGGACATCACGATGAGCGCAGGGCTGCGCATTAATTTGCGCATGTCGCGTTCGACCAGCGCCAGGATTCGGTTCATGCCCTTTGCCCTCGCTGATAGAAGATGCTGGTGTCATATCCGGTTGCATCCTGCAGGGAGTCACGCAATTGCCGGCCGGTGTAGTGCATGAACACGTCGTCAAGCGAAGTGCTCTGAACGGAAAGCGACGTCACCTCGACCTGGGCCTGGCGGACGGCCTCCATCAACGCCACGGTTGTCCGGGGGCCATTGTTGGAGCCGATCCGGAAGACGTGGTCGACAGCCTTCACGTGCTGCACGTCCGGGAGATTCTGCAGGATTCCGAGCCATCCTTCGGGAACAGACGAAAACCCGACTTCCAGGATGTTGTTCCCGGGGATCGAGGCTTTCAGCTTGAGCGGCGAATCCAGCGCCATGAGCTTTCCGTGGTCCACAATGGCGATGCGATCGCAGAGTTTGTCGGCTTCATCCATGTAGTGGGTGGTCAGGAGAATGGTCAGTTTCCGTTCTTTCTTTAACCGCATGAGCATTTCCCACACGCCTACGCGAGAGGCCGGGTCGAGGCCGGTGGTCGGCTCGTCAAGAAAGAAAATGCGCGGCTCATGCACCAGGCCTCGCGCGATTTCCAGCCGCCGCCGCATGCCCCCGGAGAAGTTCTTTACCGGCTTGTCCATCCAGGCCAGCAGGTCGACGGCTTCCAGCAGTTCCTTGGCGACACGGAGGCGGCGTTCACGTGGAACACTGTAGAGCTTGGCGAAGATCTGCATGTTCTCCATCGCGCTCAATTCGAGATCGGATGTCATCGCCTGGGGAATAACCCCAATGCAGTGGCGGACCTGGTTGGCGTTGCGGACGACGTCGAAACCGCCAACGCGCGCCATGCCGGAGGTGGGCGGCAGCAGCGTTACGAGCACGCGAATCAGCGTGGATTTCCCCGCGCCGTTCGGACCCAGCAGGCCGAATACCTCACCGTTGGCCACCGAAAAGTTCAAATCATCGACCGCGCAGAAGCTGTTGAAACACTTGCGCAAGTGTTGGACATCCACGGCGGCAGCGGTCTGATCTGGGAAAGACATATCGATATTGGAGTCAGGAGCCAGGAGTCAGAAGACAGAAGAAAAGAGGATCAACTCCTGCTCCCGACATTGCGTTCTTGCTGGCCCCGGTCGGGCGAGGCAGAAGCCCCAATCTACAATCCACCTTGAGGGGACAGCGTGACGTAGGCGGTCAGGCCGGGCCACATCCGGCGATCGCGGTTGTCGACACGAAAGCGAAGCTCGAAGGTTTTGATGTCCCGCTTGCTCTGGCTCACATCGCGCTGCGTGGCATAGTCCGCGTCGACCCCGCGGTAGAAAACCGTTCCGTCACGCTCCCATCCGTCGGGAAAGCGCACTTCCCTGCGGTCACCCAGGCGGATTTGGTCAAGGTACGTTTCCGGCACGTCCGCGCGCACCCAGAGGTCATCCGGATTGATGATGGAAACAATGGGCTGGCCAATATTCACCACTTCGCCCTGCCGCGCGGCAAGCACCGAGATGACACCGGCAAGGGGCGCGTGGATCTCCGTATAGTCCAAACGCACCCGCGCTTTCGACATCTGCGCGCCCGCCGCCGCCCATTGCCGTTGCATGGCTACGAGCTGGCTGCGCCGGACGGATATCTGTTCACGGTTCGACTGGGCCAGGGCCAACGCAGCCTGCTGCGCCTCAACTTGCCGGCGGAGTGATTCCACATGCGCCTGTTGGGCATCGAGGGCGACACGCGCCTGGTCCATTGCCTGCTCGGAGACGATCTTCTGCTCGAAGAGACGGCTGGTGCGCTGATAGTTCAAACCATCCAGTTCCAGATCGGCCTTGGCCTCCCCTTCCTGGGCCTGCGCTGCTGCCAGGGCGGCTTCCGCCTGCCTGATCTGGTCGCGCGTCTGGGCTTCCTGGTATTTCAACGCGGCTTCGGCTTCGGTCACCTGGGCCGCGGTTCCGCGCCGGGAATGGGCGTAGAAGGATTCATCGGCGCGCAGCTCCTGCGGTTCGATGACGGCCAGCAACTGGCCGGGTTTGACCGTGTCTCCTTCTTTGACCAGTACCTGCGCCAGTTGCCCCTGGACCTGGGAACTTACAGAGACGTCGTGGGTGGTGACGATGCCGGTGAGGACGATCGGTTGCGGCCGCGTGACGGCCCGGTAATACACCACTCCGCCGCCCAACACCAGTACGACAACAATCGGTAAGATAAGCTTGCGCCTCATTGTCCTGCCGCCTCCGGGTCGCAAAAGAGAGCGTAACGAATGAAGTTCAGAACCTCCGCCTTTCTCTTCGCCAGATTCGCTTTGCTGAAGGGATTCTGGCCGGTGATGATGCGGATGGCCGGGGCTATGTTGAAGTAGTGGTTCGTCATGCCGGTGATGGACACCAGCGTGTGCTCGGGATCAAGAGGACGAAACTCCCCGGCCCGTATTCCGCGCGAGAGCAGTGCCACCAGCAGATGCTTGAGTGGAATCGAATACCGGCGGATCATGCGTTCGGCGGCGCGGTCTTCTTCCATCAGCATCCGCTGGAAAATCGACGGATAGTGAGGATGCGTTCCAATGAAGTCGAAGTGATGGCTGACATACCGCAGGAGGATCGGGGCGGCAGGACCTTCCGCGGAGAGTATTTCCTGGGCCTGCTGTTGGAACTCCAGCAACTGTGAGCCGATGACCGCCTGATAGAGCCGCTCCTTGCTTTGGAAATAGTAGTAGAGCAGCGCCTTGTTGACCCCGGCGGCCGCCGCGATTGCCTCGGTCCGGGCCCCGGCCAGACCGTATTCCGCGTAAATCTGCTCGGCCGCCTTCAGGATGGTCGCGCGCGTCTCCGCGCCGTTGCGGTGCTGTGCGTGCGTTGAGCGTTCCTTCTTGCGGGCTCGCGTTAGCATTTAACTAACCAGATAGTTAAATACCACGAGCAAAGGAATTCTGTCAAGAGCCGGCGACCGAGCAGCGAGCGCGGGGCAGCATAGTCCAGCTTCCTTGTGAGTCTGCTCCTTCGCGCCTCGCTTGTGCGTCCGTCACCCACCGCGCAGGCGGGCGCTCGTTTCAGACAATGAGGTTCGCGCCTACCCGGGAACGACGGTAAAGGGGCGCTTTTCGCGAGCGTGCGGCGGACGGCAACTGGCATTGTTTTCAGCAACATCGTAGGGTGCGACGTGTAACTTCCTTATTTTTCATCAACATCGTAGCTATTGCCAACATGTCGCTTTTTAAGTCTTTTCTTTTCATCAACATCGTAGGAGTTACCGAATGTTTTTTTCGCGGCCACGAGGGTCGCCGAAAAATATCCCTTGTACTTTCAACAGCTTAACGCTCAGTAATCTTGCCCGAAATGTTTGTAAGTGCCCGCGTTTCATAAACATCGTAGGGTAGCGGCCAGCGGGGCCTGAGCATCTCGCCCGCCGCGCTCCGGCGAAACGCTCTCAGCGTATATCATTATGGTAAATATGTCAAGGCTAATAATGTGTACCTGTAAGGCACGAGCACCTAGCACGCGGTCCCTCGCTTCGGGACTCCGAGTCGCGTCCGGGATTTGAATCCAGACCCGCGTGCTGCATCGTCGCTCGCATAGGCGGGTGGAAAGAGGTTCACACAGAGGGCACGGAGTTAGGGCACAGAGAGCACAGAGACGTTTTCGAGATTCTTTCGGTGCGCTCCGTGCCCCGAGGCTGCGATGCCCCCAATGCTCATCGGCTCTGTGTACTCGGTGGGAAAGCTTTTCTTGCCTCTGCCCCTACGGTTGTTGATCTTCATGACCTTCGGGTATGGCGACGCGGACGGCTGGCTGGCGCAGGGCGAAGCCCTGAGATTCACGGACCCGACGCAAGGAGTGCCACGGCAAAACGCACGGCTGGCCCGTGCGCCGGCCCAGCCTCAAAACCGCGGACGTTGAGAAACATGACCGCGCTACTTCGGCGAATGCCGCCATGGCCGACGCGCCGGCGCGGGCGGCCGAAACCTCAGAGCCGCGGACATCATTGAGCAGCATGACTGATTAGATAACGGCATCGGCTCCAGTCCGGTAGACTTGGAAGTGCTCAAACGACCAAGGCGAGCCGGGGAAGGAGCCGAAGCCATGCAGCATTTTATCG
>Ga0335069_10014930_pt1 | contig 10864 bp, 9 predicted proteins | sample Lox_Sample_11_FD_206714 | JGI IMG/M metagenome (GOLD analysis project Ga0335069, IMG submission 206714) | Soil microbial communities from Loxahatchee National Wildlife Refuge, Florida, United States - Lox_Sample_1.1 | ecosystem: Environmental > Terrestrial > Soil > Wetlands | place: USA: Florida... | reverse complement strand
TGCCTGGCTGTAATCGGGGGCCTCGTGAAGCAGTGCACTCCACTGCACAGATGCCTCAGCCTTCTTTCCCTGGCGAGCGTAGATGATGCCCAGCATGTTTTTTGCGTCCAACTCCTCGGGCTCGATGCGCAGAGTTGAGCGCATCTCCTGCTCAGCCTCCGGCAACATATCGCGTCGCTCGTAGACCAAGCCGAGATTGTAATGCGATTCGGCTTGGTTTGGGTCGAGTCGAACGGCATGCTGCAATGCATCAGTGGCCGCTACCAGGTTCCCGTTTGCGAGGAAGGCAACGCCGGCGTTGAGAAACAGGTCCCAGCTTGACAACCTTAGCGCAATGGCACGCCGATACTCATTGAGCTCCCGCATTTCGTCGCCCCTCATTCCATAAGCGAACCCTAAGTGATAGTGAGCCAGCGCGTTCGCTGGCTGTTTCTGCAGGAAGGCACGATGAAGGCGAATCGCAGCAGGGTAATCCTCTATTGCCAGATAATGGTCGGCTGTCACATCGCAGATCGGCCCTTTGCTTGGATTGGCAGCGAGACCTGCCGAACCGTGGAAACAAATGAGCAGCATCGTAATCGCGATACTCGATAACACTAAGCTATTTGTGATCATGGCCTGCTGCACCAACTAACTAATAGGCCTTATAAGCAGCTATTACTGACAACGATCAGATTGTTCACGCCACTAAAAGCTAACCACGAACGAGCGGAACAGATTCGCCGGGTCCTCGCCTGCATAACGCTGGTGTTTGCACGGATAGCAAAGCCGGCTTTGGGTCTGGGCCAAGCGGATGCAGGCAGAGTGAAAGAAAGTGCAGGCGAATTTCGGGCCTTTCGATTGCAGATGACTCCAACAAGATTGGCTCCGATCGATACGGTGTTGAAAGAGCCTTGCATCGTGCGAACGGCCTCGAATGACCGTCCTAACGATTTTGCCCGAGATCCTCGTATATCTGAAATTGAAAGAGATGATGAGTTAAGCGCGAGGCGCGGCAGATCAAGGGCCGACAGAGGCCGGGTCGAAGCAGGGATCGCCGCACCCGATCACGCGGAGCAAAACCCGGACGGTCGAGGCAGCGGCGCAGACGCGAGCTCGCAAGGCTAGCGCCTCTGTCTAGGTGAGTAGCCTGAAGGCATGAATCCAATCGTTGCGTAGGAACCCGGGGATGCACCAGAGCATGCAAAGCGGCTCGATGGCGCGTGCCGCCTCGGCCTTGCCCATGTCCGCCGTTTCCCAGCCGAACTCATCGAGGATTGCGCTCACGGCTCTCTTCGCTGCTTCGTCGTTCCCACAAATGAACATGGTCGGCTTGCCGCTCTTGAACTTTGGATTCACCATGCAGGCATTACCGACCGAATTGAAGGCCTTGACGAAGTGTACGCCGTCAAACTCGCGCTGCAGGCGTTCCATCAGCGATTCGTCGAGATTGGTGAAGAACTTCAACACACCATTGCTGGGCGGTGCATCGGCAATGGGATTGGTCGCATCGATGACAGGCTTGCCAGTTAGATTCACTGCGTTCGCGGCACGCAGCGCCTCCTGCGCCGCCGTGCCTTTAACCGCCAGCACGACCAGCTGACCGAATTTTGCTGCGTCGGCGAAAGTTCCAATTCGGCTCTTCGAATGGTCCTTCGCCCAATCCGCCAGCTTGGCCGGTGTTCTTGTGCCTATCATTACGTCATGGCCATGTGTAAGGAAGCCCGCAGCCAGCACCTTTGCCACATCACCCGAGCCAAGAACTCCGACTTTCATGCAGTTCTCCTTTCCAAGATAAATTCAATGTAAACGAAGCAGGGAAGCATGATTCACTGTGCCTGGTTCAAAACCTAGTGCCGGACATATTGATGATGCAACCCGCCAAGGATGGGAATTGCCGCGATGTCGCCTAGGGCGACGGAAGTGCGGCGGGGACCACGGAAATCATCGCCGGATAAGTTGGTGGAATTTCGGACGAAAGCTGCAGATTCGCGCTGTTCTCTGGTCCCTCACTAGCGCCACAACCCTGCATATATGCGTGTTTTTCCGAACGATTCTCCGAATATCTGGAATCGGAGAGACTGGAGTGTGTGGAGCAGAAGAGATTTGAACCGCTGGCCAAAAAAACGCTCGCAAGCGTACGGTCTTGCTGATGCAAGAAAGGTGATTGCTGAAACAAGGAGGCTAACCCAAACCAGTCTGGCCCCCTGATTTACAGCCGTGATTTTATTCCTTGCGTTATTTCTTACTGGTCCGTGCCGCGCCGTATCGTTTACTGAAACATTTCCGGCATCGGCGGTCCCGCCGTTTGATGAAGCTCGGAGCAAGGTCGTCGCTGCCGCAATAGCGACAGGTCAGCCTGGTCGATTTCGAGCCCCTGCTTTTTTGAAAAGGCCGGGAATGCCTGGTTTTTCCCGAGCCACGTTTCCTCTGGTCTGCCTTCTCGCTGACTGAATGCGCTGTACCCTTATACTCCAAAAAATCGCCCTGCAGGCCGACAAGATGACCATCCTTGAGTCGAGGACACTATTGGTCTCTCCAAGCGGCTTGCAGGGTCTCGATCGCGGTGTCGAGACGCAACAACGCGACGGTTAGGAGTTCTGCCCGCTCATTTTCATTCAACCTTTCCTTTTCAAGCCTGCGACCTGCTCGCGCGCAGCGTGCAGAAGAGCGAGCGTCTTCGCATGTAGGTGATCGGTCATAGCCGTTAATTCCTCGAAGAGTCTGACATGTGGGTCTTATCGCAGTGTCTGTATCCTCATCGCGCATCGATCAGACGCACTCCGGCTCGACACGAATTCTTGCCACGACCACGCAGCATCAGCTGAAGACGCCGCGCATGTACTCCTTGGTACGCTCTGCTTTGGGGTCTTCAAAAATCGCCTGGGTTGGGCCGTACTCGACCAAATAACCCGTGCGACCACCAGCCGATATATCGACATAAAGAAAGGCGGTCATGTCAGCGACACGCTTCGCCTGCTCCAGATTATGCGTGACGATCGCAATCGTGTACCTCTTCTTGAGTTCGGCCATCAACTCTTCGATCCGCCTGGTCGCTACTGGATCCAAGGCTGAACATGGCTCGTCCATCAACAAGACCGCCGGCCGAGTGGCTACCGCGCGCGCGATACATAATCTCTGCTGCTGACCGCCGGAAAGCGCTAGCGCGCTGCTCCTGAGCTTATCCTTCACCTCGTCCCAAAGCACCGCTTGACGCAGCGCCACTTCAACCCTTTCCTCGACGGAACCTTGATACCGGTTCAGATGCAGACCGAAGGCAACATTGCGGTAGATGCTCATCGCGAACGGGTTTGGCTGCTGGAAAACCATTCCGATGTGCCGGCGAACCGCGACCGGATTTATCCTTGAGGCATAAATATCCTCGTTCCGGAAGATCAACCGGCCTCTCAGCCGGAAACCGCTCACGATGTCATTCATCCGGTTAAAGCATCGCAGCACTGTGCTCTTGCCGCATCCCGAAGGACCGATGAATGCGGTAATAGTCCTTTCCCTTATTTTGAGCTCGACATCACGCACCGCCTTAAACTTGCCATAGTACAGCTCGTCGATATCACAATCGATCAACGTGCTGTCATGCGACGGAGCCCCTTGAGCGCTGGTGGCATACCCACGCAACTGCTCATTGTCCGATAATTCTAAATCCTGCATACCCATCTCCATTTATGAGAGGAGCCCGTCGAATTAAGCGAGTTTCTAGAAGTCCAGATCGTGCTGACTCAGCGCGTAGCGAGGTTTCTGGTCAGTTCTGTTTCCACCTCGCCCCGAGGGTAGGGAAACTTTTGCCACCAATATTGCCCATACTGACTTACCCTTACCTCCGCTCGAGGCGAACATTCCGGGAACGCAAGATGAATTTTTTGTGAAGAACCGGGAAACCGGAGATCAGTGGGCGGCATCCGTGCCGTTCGCGCCGCCGCGAAGCGATGACCCGTCTTGCGAAGGGACCTAATTTGCGGCTCAGCCTGGCGCTCGATACTCTGGCTTCATAGTTAATCGATGCCGAGCGCTCGAGCAGCAAGCGCGCTCTTCGGAGTCGCACCGGCCGGGTTCAGCGGTCTCGACGGTGCGTGGCGGCTTTCTGCCCTCGGCAAGGATAAGGCGCGTGTGCTCGAGCAGATCACGCTGCCACGGCCATTTCAGCTATCAGCGACTTGCACAGTTCGCGGTTGTTCTGTTAGGTGGCGGCATTGAGGACGGTTTCAGATGACAATTTTAGACGAGGAACTAGCGTCGTTCGATAAGTTGATTCGTGTACTGGAGGATGCCCTCGAAAGAGCGGCTGAAATCCTGGGTCCAAACATTAGGCCTCCCTCCATGAGAAGCCGTCACGCGGCTCTAGAAGATGCCTTCCAGATTTATGAGGATCTGAGCGACTTGCTTGATGCAAGTCGTGCTGCGCGCTTGAAGCTTCTCGAACGCGAACCGCAGTAGCTCTTCCTGCGCAGCGGTGGATCGATCTGGCGCTGGAATGGGCGGCACAGGTGAAAGCACACCCTTAAGTAGACGCCGTCGACGCGCGCGGTCGCGCTTGCGCTGCTCTGCGCGGATGCAGTTCTTGCACTTATTGGTGCGTCCGTCCGCCGTCTCGGGGTGCGGATAGAAGCGACTGGCCGATAGGCGCCGGCCGCAGGGGCCGCGACAGACTTTCGTCTTCATTGGTTGGCGATCGCCTTCATCGCCATCTCGAGCGCAGCGCGATCGAACGGTGACGTGAGTTGCGTCAGCGCCTGGAAAGGTACAAGTGTCACGCGCGCGGGGCGGTTGCCGTCCGCGTCCGTCGTCACCGGTTCACCACCGATACGCTTCGCCAGGTAGTAGCTGCGGAAGCTGTAGGCGTCGGTGAAGTCCGCGAGCCAGCCGACGAGCTCGATGTCGAAGCCGGTTTCTTCCTTCGCCTCGCTAATCGCACCCATCTCGGGCGTCTCGCCCTCTTCGCCGCCGCCGCCTGGGAACACATGCGCTCGTCGTCGGCCTTGTAGAGCCAGACGCCTTGGCCGTCCACAATCACAATGCGCGCGACGCGGCGCTGCTCTTGTGCCTGTGCGGTCTTCTTGTGCGCGTCCACGCCGGCGACGAGATCGTCCACTTTCACGTCGAAGTGCTTGCCGAGGCCCCGGTAGAGCGACTTCTCGTATTCGTCGAGCCACTTCTCGAATTCGCGATCGACGTCAGGCAGCATCATCGTCCTCGTGCGCTTCGGGCTCCGCGAGATCGTTTTCGAGCAGAACCATGTAGACGATCTCCTCTTTCGCGTGGACGGTCTTCGCAGGCTCTGACTTGAGCGCCTTGAGCGCCATATCGATCACGTCCGCCCTCGGCCTGTAAGGAGTCTCGTAAATTTCGACCTGCTTGATGTGCTCCGACGACACCTTGTGTGGCGCGACCCAAGTGCGCTTTTCGTGAGGGTCGAAATTCTCTCGCTTGAATCCGGCCTCGGCGGGATTCTTGATCGTGACGACCGCGGCCCTTAACGTCTTCGGAGTTTTGCCGTAGGCCTGCGCTGCGGTGCGCGCGCGATCGAACCCGTACGCAAGTGCGCGAGCCTTGTCTTCGGCTCCCCAGACTCCGCTGATCCGGCGGCCCATGTACTCGGGGCGGTGAGGCTCGAAACCCTCCTTGAGAATCTTTAGCGCGGATGCTTCGAGGGTGCCGTGATGAATTTCGCGCACCGCCGTTGGACGTGCGGCTGCGTGGCCGAGCTCGCCGTACCGGTAGGTTGCTGCGTATCCGGCGTGCGCCTGCGGACCATTCCAAGGGATGCGATGGTGGAAGCCTTTGAAGACGTACACGTCGGCGAGCTTCTTGTCGGGATTTAGGATGAGCGCCACGGTGCGTCCGCGGACCTGCTTGCCGAGCTTCTTCGAGAACTCGCGCAAGACCTTCTGCTTGCGTTCCATGATTGCGTCGGCCTTGCGCTGATTCCACGCGCGCTTCGCCTCGGGCGACGCGGTGCGTAGCCATTTCGTTTCTTCCTTGCCTGGCTGGCCGATGGTCGCGCGCCAGTGCTGCGCGGACTTACCGTTCGACGCGAGGCCGGTCTTCACCTCGATCAGCTCGTGGTCGCCGATCAGGTCCACCGGAAAATTATTTGCGGTCTTGAGATGCAGTGTGTCGGCGTTGGGCAGCTTCAGCTTGTCGCGGATGTAGTCGAGCGCGATCTTCTCGCCGAGTTCTCCGGCGCCGAGCTTCGGCAGCTTCGACTTGATCGTGACCGGCTCGCCGTTGAATGCGTGCTCTTTGACGGGCCGCAGTCCGAAGCCTTTCGACTTGCCGCCGCGGCCTCCGCCCTTGTCGCTACCGGTCCCGCCGGCAACCCAACGTCCGTGATCTCCTCGCGGCTCGCCCGGGTTGTACTTGTGCGTCGCGGCCGCATGAGCAGACGGGAACAGATCGCGGCGGCGCGTCTCTATCGCTTTCCGATTTTCCGGCGACGCCTTCTTCAAGTACGCCTGCAGCTCTTCGTGAAGCTGGCCGTCCCAGTCATGGCGGCCGAAGCCGGGCTGTACGCCTTCGAGCGCGTGTACCGTGTGACCAGTACGCCCGTTTCGATACTGGCGCGTGCGTATTTCGCGCGGCGCCGAAACCTTGTAGTTGAAGTCCTTGATGTCGCGCTCGGTCAGCGATTCGATCACGCAGCGGCAGTTGAAGTGCAGAGTCGGCGTGCACCAGCCCCAGATGGGATCGTTGAACGGCCGAATCATGCCGTCGAGCTCGCGGCAGATTCCACACGTGCGAGCGCTCTGACCGACGGCGTTGAACTTCAGATAGGTCATGCCGCCGCCACGCGTCAGACGAGCAGCGGCGGTTTCCGCGATATGTTCGCTGCGGCCGGCGTTCAGCGCGCCGCCGATGTTCGTGCGATAGATCGTGCGCAGGCGGTTCGCGTTGCCGAGATTGATCTTGCGCTTGCGGCCTGTGATCGGGTCTTCGGCGATCGCCGGACCCCACCAGCCATGGTAGCGGAGGATCTTCTCCGCGTCCGCCTGGAACTGCTCCAAGCTCAAGCCCTCATCGATCGCGCGGCCGATCTCGTCGTGCATGTCGTCGAGCAGGTCGAGCTCAGCGACGCCGGAGATTGCGAAGGCGTTCTCTTGGCAGGCGCGCCAGAGGTCTTTCCAGTCGAACGTCGGCTGAAGACCCTTGGCCTTGAACCATGCGAGCGCTTCTTTTGGAGAGAGGGGCTGGAGCTGAACGTCCATTACCCGGCCGCGAGCTTGATGCCTTTAGGCGCCTGCGCGGCGGGTATGGTTCGCATCTGCACCACAAACATGAAGGGCGCTCCGACCTTCGCGAGCAAGCACAGAGCGCGCGGTCCCGTCATGATTTGGAACGAGGCGTTCTTAATGAATTCCTTACGCGTCAGCGGCGGAGTGCTTCCGAGCTGCCCTCGCGCGGCGGCTTCCATCGCGGCGTGTCGAAGCGACTGCAGCGCTTCCTGATAGAGCCGCTCCATCGAAGTGGCCCAGAACAGGCCCGCGTAGCCGGTCAGGTTCTCGCCCTCGGTGTGAACGTCGTCAGCCGGAATCCCGGGCTCCAAAATCGTCTCCATCCCCTCCTCCTATCCCAACCTCATCCCAGCCCGCCCCGCGGCGAGCGCGGCGAACAGTGCCTTTGAAAGCAGCTCCTGCATCTCGCTCGAGTCCATGTCGGGCGCGAGCTTCTTCAGACGTTGCCTGAGATCGTCGAAGCTGTGAGCCTCTTTGATCGCCTTCATCACGGGCTCGACCAGCGGCCTCATCACGGGCTGCCAGCGCGACATGATCTGCTCCGCCAGGTCGTCGACCACGGCGTGCGGGTCTTCGAGTTTCCGCCGGCGGCGCGCACCGACTTGAATCCTGACCTTGCTCGCCTCTTTCGTTTTCGGCGGCTGGTGGTCAGGCTCGACCGGCTTTTCTTCGCCCTCGCCCGCAGGAATGTTGCCGTCGCTGCCGCCCTTCGGCCCTTCGTCCTCTCCGGGCCTGCCGGTCGGCGGCTTGTCGGTGTTGTCGCGGACGGTGACGCGTTCGGGCGGCGTCAGCACGTACTCGTCGTCTTCTGGCGCCGTCAGGTGCAGCTTTTCGTAGATGTTCTTGACGCCGATCTTCATCCCGCTTTCGGCGAGCTTCGTGACGTTGCCGACCCAGGCGGTCACGTCGTCGTTGTCGGGCAGGCCGATGCGTAGCCGCGGATAACCGCCGACCTTCTTCGGCGGTCCGAAATTCAGATCGACGAGCGGTCGGATAAGGTCGCGGTTGAGTGTCGCTTCGAGGCGCTTCGCGTCGGCTTCCATGATGTCGCGCTCGACATCACGATGCGTCTGCGACGCCGCACGCGACCCCTCGCCTCGAGTCTCGGTGCCAAGCGTCGAGCCGAGCACAACTTTCGATTCGAGGTCGTCGAGGTATTCGATATACGTGCGATAGAGGTCTATCGAGCCTGTCATGCCGGTAGGCTGCTCGAATTTGATCTCCATCGACTTCGGGATGATCCCGGCCATGTCGGAGCCGAGACCACCGACCGCGGCGAGCAGTGCCTGCTTGTCGGCATCATTTGCGCCGCCGTCGTAAACGCCGAGACGGATCGGCAGGCCGTATCGCTCGACGAACGCTGCCCAGTCCTTGCGCGCGTAATTCTTGAAGAGATAGACCCACGCGATCAGCCGCGTGAGGCCGCAGCGAATCGGAAGCCCGGACTTTGCGCGGCCGAAATGGACGATGAACTTGTACGGATTGAGCGGCGCCGTGAGCGGCTGAATGCCGATCTTCGCGCCCTCAGTATTCCAGTTCCAGTTTTTGATCCTGCCGGCGAGGTGTTGGCCGCCGTCCTTCGACATATCCAGGCGGCTCTTTGCCGACTCGGCCCTGTCGATGATCTGACCGTCGGTGCGAAGCGTGCGCACGAGAACGCTGCGCCCGGAAATCCAGTCGAACATGAACCAGCGCGGGTCGCGCCAATGCAGCCGCTTCGGCACCCACCAAACGTCACCCTCGATGCGGGTGTTCGTTTCCCATTCGATCTCGGTCGCAGAGAAGCCCTTACCGATGCCGTCGAGCATGTCGTAAATATGCTCGCTGAGATTCAGCTCCGACTCGTTCACGATCACGTCGCGCACGAAGTTGGCAATTCCCTCCTCGCGCGGGTCTTTCGACGCGGCCTGCACCAGAAGTTCGAGGCTGCTGACCGAGCCCTTACGCTTGTTGAGGACCGCCGCGTAGTGGGTGTCCTTTTCCTCGATCTCCTCGGCGAGCTCCAGAAACAGGAACGGGTCGCCGAAGTCCGCTTGGCGCAAAATGCCGGTGAGCACCTCGGGCGTGAGGCCGGTGGATGGGTAGAGATTGGAGAAGATGTTTCGGACGCCGGCGAGCGTCGGAAACGCCTGCTCGTCCTTCAGCAGGCCGGTGTCGACCACGCGGCCGTATGCGTCGAAGAGTTTCATCGTTTGGCGGCCGCTGCGCGACGTTCGTGACGGTTGCGCGGGGCAGAAAGCATGGGCTCAAGTGAGCGCGCCTTCTCGAGCTCTTCGAGCCGTTCGGTGTTGATGCCCGTGGTGATGAAGTCGCCCTCATGCTCCGCGAGTTGGCGCGCAGCCTGGGCGAGGAGCTCCTGAGACCGGCCAGTGATGATTCGTTCGGACATTTAGGCAACCTCGAGCGTGCAGTCGGGAAGTTCGTCGCCGATCTCTTTGGCTTTCTGGCGTGGCAACGTCGGCGGTCGCTGGATGTAGAAGTGCGGGGCAAACTTCGACCACAGAATCGACCGCTCGCGGCCCGTGAGCTTGCGGCCGAGACGCGCCTGCTCGGCGCTCACCGCAGCCTCGAACTTCTTACGTCGCTCGTTCGTCGCTTCCGTAATCGGGTTGATCGCGCCCACGTTCCCCTCCCCCATCGTCGACTCGTTCATTGCCCGAGTATTCCACGGTTAGGGTGTGCCATTTCCGGTAAACCGTTTTCCGCGACAGGCAGACCTCGGCCGTGGTAGCCTTCAGGTCCGTGGAACTCCCTGCCGGCGTGCGAGCGGAATTCGTCACCAGCGTCTCCGACCTCGGTCTCGGCGGCTTCGACTTTCTGATTCAAACCCGTTGTCTGGTGCGTCGTGATAACGTCGCGGCGACGGGCGTGGCGCAGGACAGCACGACAAATCCGGTCTTCACAAAAATGCTCGACCGCTGGGCGCAGACACGCGGGGCTGAATGGCTCTCGCGTCACATCATCTCCGTGCAGCGTCAACTCGCCCTCGAGCTCGCGCTCTCGAATCTAGTGTCTCGCTGATTCCTGCTGATCGCGCGCCCAGATTGCGCGTGACGCGATGCCGTTCGTGCGCGCGCAGTTTGAGCAGGGGCGGACTTGAGGAGATCGAAGTTTGCGGTCGGTCTTGTAGACGTTCGTGCAGAAAGGGCAGCGGAAGTTCTCTCGGCTTCGATATGGACTTGGCGCCGCATTAACGGAAAGTGGAGCGTAACACTTGTTTAGGATGGAGCGCTGGTCGAGAGACTGGCTGCCATCGCTTACGGGACTTCCCCTCCCTGAACGATCGAACCGTTGAGCCCAACGAAGGGCGCTCCAAAAACTTCAAGCTGTTCTATGGTCTGGTGATTCCTGGCGACGCCCGACGACGGCTGCTCACGATCCAGCAATCCGACGGCGGGGCGGATCGCAGGGCAAGTTACCGAGAGGTTCCCCTGGAATGAAGCACCCAAGCATCTGCTCCGCCAGTAAATCGAAGGTCTTTGGGCAGGCGCTGGCGACAAACGCGGCGGCTCCGGTCACCGCCACCGGGCAGATGGTGATGCACCCGGTGGATACGGTAAAAGGGCTGCACGGCAGGAGTCGGGCGCTTCTTTGGCCGCGTCGGTCTGGGCGTCCAAAAGATCAAGGAAGCCGCAACG
>Ga0335069_10014929_pt1 | contig 10864 bp, 11 predicted proteins | sample Lox_Sample_11_FD_206714 | JGI IMG/M metagenome (GOLD analysis project Ga0335069, IMG submission 206714) | Soil microbial communities from Loxahatchee National Wildlife Refuge, Florida, United States - Lox_Sample_1.1 | ecosystem: Environmental > Terrestrial > Soil > Wetlands | place: USA... | reverse complement strand
TGGAACTTGTACTCCTCGGGCGCCCAGCCGCCGTGGCTGACCCCCCGGTAGAGTTCCAGCAGCTTCACCGGGTCGATGCCGCGGCACCAGGCCACGCCGTGCTCGCGGTAGGTGGGGAACACCATGTCGTCCGGGCTCAGCGCGCGCCCGGACCCGATCTGGGCGGCCTCCTGCCCGAGCAGCGAGGCCCAGATGCCGAGCTCGCCCTGGCGCTGCAGGGAGATCGCCACGGTGTCGATCGTGCGGACCAGGACCAGGTCCCGGTACATGCTCCTGATGTCGGCGGCGGAGAGGTCGAGCGGGTAGTCGGGATGATCGATCCGCTCGCCCTCCGGGGTGAGCAGCTGGACGAGGCCCTGGTCGGGCGCGGGTTCGTCCGGTAGCAGTGCCTGGCTGGGCGCGGCGGTGGTCGCGGCGCCGGATTCGACGGTCACGTGCCACTCCTTTCCGGGCCGGAACTGGGATCTCCAGCGCCGGCCAGACGGCCTTGGGTTCGGCGGGCGCATCTGTCGCGGAGCTGTGGCGTACGCTGCGTGCCCGGTGGGGCGCACGCGTCCGCGTTCCCCGTGGACGCTCTTAACCCGACGATATATGCCCTGATTACCCTGGAGGATACGTGGCGCGGATGATCGTGGAAGTGATGCTCAAGCCGGAGATACACGACCCGCAGGGGGAGGCCATCGCCAGCGCCTGCCACCGGCTCGGGTTCGGGAAGGTGCTCGGAGTCAGGCAGGGCAAGCGGTTCGAGGTCGAGCTCGACGGGCCCGCCGACGAGGCCGCTGTGACAGCAATCACAAACCTGGCGCGAGATCTGCTATCCAACCCGGTCATCGAGGAATTCACCCTGCGTCCGGGGTGAGTATCCGGGTCCGCCGTGGCGCTCTGCGCCTGCATGCGGCTTTTGCACGTTCATATGACTTTTGCACGGAGCGGGTTTCGGCGGCGTTAACGGGGAATCACTCGACCTATGAGGGTGATTCGGAAGCGGCTAGCGAGTACGGGTCGGTAGACCCGTGCGAGCGGTCGCTGCAGCCGGCTACGCCGGGAACCACCCGCGGGGTCTGAATCACCCGGATTCTGAGAGGGGCACGTGGCTACGGGTGGCAAGATGCGTGTGAAGTCGGTGCCTGACGTGAAGTTCTGTTTGATGTTCCGGTGCGAGTCGCTCAGCGTGCCGGTCATGCGCCGCGTCCTCGGCGACACCCTGCGGGGGCTCGGGGTGGACGACGAATCCGTGTACGACATCCTGCTCGCCGCCACCGAAGCCTGCACCAACGTCCTCACCCACGGCGGCCGGCAAGTCAGGGGCTACGCGGTCGTCACCAGCCTCGGCGCGGTCGGCTGCCAGGTCGAGGTGGCGGACGACGGGGACGGCGTGACCCCGCACGACGCGACGGAACCCGTGGCTGACCCACAGCAGGTGCCGCTGGCCCAGCTGCCCGAGTCGGGCCGGGGCCTGGCCGTGATGCGCGCCTGCGTGGACAACGTCACGCTGGACAGCCGTCCGGGGCACGGCACCGTCGTAACTATGCGCAAGCACATCAGGTGGTCCTCGGACGCCCCGCTGCGCCAGTTGAGGGCGGCCAGCTAGCGGGCTGGCCCCTTATATGCTGCGTGCGTGCGTATTGGGGTTATCACCTTTCCCGGATCGCTTGATGACCGGGACGCGGCGCGGGCCGTGCGGCTCGCCGGGGCTGAGCCCGTGGCGCTCTGGCACGGCGACCGCGACCTGCGCGGCGTGGACGCGGTGATCCTGCCCGGCGGCTTCTCCTACGGCGACTACCTGCGCTGCGGCGCCATCGCCCGGTTCGCCCCGGTGATGGGCGAGCTGGTGCCCGCCGCCCGGTCCGGGCTGCCGGTCCTCGGCATCTGCAACGGCTTCCAGATCCTGTGCGAGGCGCACCTGCTGCCGGGCGCGCTGACCCGCAACGCCGGGCTGAAGTTCATCACGAGGGACCTGCGGCTGCGGGTGGAGAACGCGCAGACGGCGTGGACGCGGGCCTACTCCTCCGGCGAGCAGATCGTGGTGCCGCTGAAGAGCGGGGAGGGCGCCTACGCGGCGGACCCGGGCACGCTGGCGGACCTCGAGGCGTCCGGGCAGGTCGTCATCAGGTACGACGGGGACAACCCCAATGGTTCGGCGGCCGCCATCGCGGGAGTGTGCAACGCGGCGGGCAACGTGGTGGGGCTGATGCCGCACCCGGAGCACGCGGTCGACCCGCTCACCGGCCCGTCGGCCGACGGCCTCGGCTTCTTCCTCTCCGTGGCCGCCAGGGTGCCGGAGGGGGACAGAGCGTGACCGCGACGGACACGGTGGCGAGGGCGGCGGCCACGGCCGGGCTGCCCCAGCCCTACGCCGAGCTCGGCCTGACGGCGGAGGAGTACGCCAGGATCGCGGACACCCTGGGGCGCCGCCCGACCGGCGCGGAGCTGGCCCTGTACTCGGTCATGTGGAGCGAGCACTGCTCGTACAAGTCCTCCAAGGTGCACCTGCGGCAGTTCGCGGCCAAGGCGCCGCCGTCCGGCGCGCTGCTGGCGGGCATCGGCCACAACGCCGGGGTGGTCGACATCGGCCAGGGCTACGCGGTCACCTTCAAGATCGAGTCGCACAACCACCCGTCGTACGTGGAGCCCCATCAGGGCGCGGCCACCGGCGTCGGCGGCATCGTCCGCGACATCCTCGCCATGGGCGCGCGTCCGGTCGCGGTGATGGATGCGCTCAGGTTCGGGCCCGCCTCGGCCCCCGACACCGCGCGGGTGCTGCCCGGCGTGGTCAGCGGCATCTCCTTCTACGGGAACTGCCTGGGCCTGCCCAACATCGGCGGCGAGCTCGACTTCGACCCGAGCTACGCGGGTAATCCGCTGGTCAACGCGCTCTGCGTAGGGGTGATGCGGCACGGTGACCTGCAGGTCGCCTCAGCCAGCGGGCCGGGTAACAAGGTGATCCTGTTCGGCTCCGCGACCGGGCCCGACGGCGTGGGCGGGGCTTCGGTGCTGGCCAGCGCGACGTTCGGCGATGGCGCGGCCGGCGCCGCGTCCGCTTCCGGGGCCGGCGACGCCGCGAAGCGGCCCAGCGTGCAGGTGGGGGACCCGTTCCTGGAGAAGCTGCTGGTCGAGTGCTGCCTCGAGCTGTTCGCGGGCGGCCTGGTGACCGGCATCCAGGATCTCGGCGCGGCCGGGGTCGCCTGCGCGACCACCGAGCTCGCCGCCGCGGGCACCGGCGGCATGCTGGTCCGGCTGGACGCGGTGCCGCTGCGGGACGCGACGCTGGGGCCGCCCGAGATCCTGATGAGCGAGTCGCAGGAACGCATGATGGCGGTGGTCGAGCCGGGGCACGTGGACGAGTTCCTCGCCGTCTGCGCCAAGTGGGACGTCCGGGCCGCCGTCATCGGGGAGGTAACGGACACCGGCCGGCTGGTCATGACCTGGCACGGCGAGACGGTGGTCGACATCCCGCCCGCCTCGGCGGCCGACGGCCCGGTCTACGACCGGCCCCTGGCCCGGCCCGCGAGCCAGGACGCGCTGGCCGCCGGCGACCCGGCCGCGCTGCCCCGCCCGGCGGGCGGCGCGGGCCTGCGCGCAGACCTGCTCGCCCTGCTCGGCTCGCCCGGCCTGGCCGACAAGAGCTGGGTCACCGGCCAGTACGACCGGTACGTCCGCGGCGATACCGTCCTGGCCATGCCCGAAGACGGCGGGCTGCTCCGGGTGGACGAGGCGACCGGGCTCGGCATCGCGCTGGCCACCGACGGCAACGGCCGCTACTGCCGGCTCGACCCGTACCTGGGCACCCAGCTGGCGCTGTCCGAGGCCTACCGGAACGTGGCGGCGACCGGGGCGCGCCCGCTCGCGGTCACGAACTGCCTGAACTTCGGCTCACCCGAGGATCCCGCGGTGATGTGGCAGTTCGCCGAGGCCGTGCGCGGGCTGGCCGACGGCTGCGCCGTCCTCGGCGTCCCGGTCACCGGCGGCAACGTCAGCTTCTACAACCAGACGGGCACGGCGGCCATTCACCCCACCCCGGTCATCGGGGTGCTCGGCGTCCACGACGACGTGCGCCGCCGGGTCGGCATCGGGTTCCCTGCCGCCGTGGACGGGACGCACGAGAGCCCGGCCGGGATCCTGCTGCTCGGCCGGACCGAACCCGAGTTCGGCGGCTCGGCCTGGGCGCACGTGCGCCACGGTCACCTGGGCGGCCGCCCGCCGGCGCCCGGCCTCGAGGCCGAACGGCGGCTGGCCGCCCTGCTGGCGGAGGCGGCCGCGGACGGGCTGCTGGCCGCCGCGCACGACCTTTCCGACGGGGGGCTGGCCGTCGCGCTCGCCGAATCCTGCCTGCGCGGCGGGGTCGGCTGCACGGTAGCACTGCCGGGTGACCCGTTCACCTGGCTATTCAGCGAGTCGGCCGGCCGCGCGGTCGTGGCGGTGCGGCCGGGAGCGGAGGCAGCCTTCGGCCGGCTGGCCGCTGCGCACGGCGTGCCCCGCGCGGCCATCGGCGCCGTCGGCGGCGACAGCCTGACCGTGACCGGCTGTTTCACCATCCCGCTGGCCGAGCTCGCCGCGGTACACGCCCGGACGCTGCCCGCGTTGTTCGGCTGAGCTTGGCTGGCAGGCCAGATGCCTCCCCGGCGCCCCGACCCGCGCGGACCAGATAACGTCGCAGCCGTGCTGCGCGCGCTGGACTCGGGTGCCTCTCCCGAGCCGGACGCTCAGCGCGCCGCGGCCAGGTACCTGCTGTACACGCTGGCCGCCCGTCATCCGGGGCGGGCCCTGGAGGTACGGATCCCGCCGGCGGCGGCCGTGCAGTGCCTGCCCGGCCCGGCGCACACCAGGGGCACCCCGCCGAACGTGGTCGAGACCGATCCCCTCACCTGGATCCGGCTGGCCACCGGGCGGCTCGGCTGGACCGAGGCGGTCCGCTCCGGCGCCGTGCAGGCGAGCGGCCCGCGTGCCGATCTGGCCGCCTGCCTGCCGCTCCTGTGAAGGAGTCCGGGATAACGTGAGCTTTTGTAACGGCACTGCGAGCGTCAGGCAAGACCGGCTGCGAGTGCAGGCCTTCTGGCCTGCGCGAGGCCCGGGAGCGTCATCCAGGACCGGCCTGGCGAGCACGGGCCTCGTGAGCCCGTGCGAGCGGCCGGTGCCGCGGCTACGGCGCGAACCACAGCGGGCACCTGGATGACGCGAGCATCAAGGCAACGCGGTGCAGGTCGCACGGGCAGCAGAGAAGGCGGAAGGGGAGGCGGGGTATGGGTTGGGGGGTGGGGGGTTCTTGCCTAACGTGAAGCTTGGCATAAGACACTGTGAATAAACTGAATCAGTGACATCCCCCGACGGCCGTCTGACGGATGCGCTCCTCTCCGAGGACCGGCCGCCACGAGACGCCTGCGGCGTATTCGGTGTATGGGCCCCGAACGAGGACGTGGCCAAGCTCGCCTACTACGGCTTGTACGCGCTGCAGCACCGGGGCCAGGAGTCCGCGGGCATCGCGGTCAGCGACGGCAGCCGCATCGTGGTGCACAAGGAGATGGGGCTCGTCGCCCAGGTGTTCGACGAGCCCGCCCTGACCGCGCTCCGCGGCCACATCGCGGTGGGGCACTGCCGGTACTCGACCACCGGCGCCTCGGTCTGGGCCAACGCCCAGCCGACCTTCCGCTCTACCAGCCAGGTCAGCCTGGCGCTCGGGCACAACGGGAACCTGATCAATACCCGCGAACTGGCCGCCCTGCTCGGCGGCCCGGGCCAGGGCAGCGCCGGCATCGCGGCGACGTCGGACACCGATGTGCTCACGGCGCTGTTCGTCAGCGATCGCGCCGCGCTCGACGTGGCCGCCGGGCCCGGCGAGGACAGCGCGAACCGGACGGCCGGCCTGGTCGAGACCGCGGCGGCGGCGGTGCTGCCGCTGGCCAAGGGCGCGTACTCGCTGGTCTTCATGGACGAGCAGACCCTGTATGCGGCGCGGGACCCGCACGGCTTCCGGCCGCTCGTGCTCGGCCGCCTGGCCAGCGGCTGGGTGGTCGCTAGCGAGACGGCCGCGCTGGACATCGTGGGCGCCAGGTTCGTGCGGGAGATCGCGCCCGGAGAACTCGTCTGCATCGACGGGCGCGGGGTCCGGTCACGGACGTTCGCGGCGCCGCAGCCGAGCGGCTGCCTGTTCGAGTATGTCTACCTGGCCAGACCCGACACGACCATCTCCGGCCGGGGGGTGCACGCCACCCGGGTCGCGGTCGGCAGGCGGCTGGCCGCCGAGCATCCCGCGGACGCCGACCTGGTCATCCCGGTGCCCGAATCGGGAACGCCCGCGGCGATCGGCTACGCCGAGGCCAGCGGCATCCCCTTCGGCCAGGGCCTGGTCAAGAACTCCTACGTGGGGCGGACCTTCATCCAGCCCAGCCAGACCATCAGGGAGCGGGGCATCAAGCTGAAGCTGAACCCGCTCAAGGACGCCATCGCCGGCCGCAGGATCGTGGTGGTCGACGATTCCATCGTCCGCGGGAACACCCAGCGCGCGCTCGTCGCCATGCTCCGCGAGGCCGGCGCCAGCCAGGTCCACGTGCGGGTCGCCTCCCCGCCGGTGAGCTGGCCGTGCTTCTACGGCATCGATTTCGCCACCCGCGCCGAACTGATCGCCGGGCACCTCTCGCCCGAGGAGATCTGCACCTCGATCGGTGCGGACTCACTGGGCTACGTGTCGCTGGCAGGGCTCATCGAAGCGACGACACTGCCGGAAAGCCGGCTGTGCCGCGCCTGCTTCGACGGGCAGTACCCCGTCCCGGTCGCCGACCACGACCTGGGTAAGCACGTGCTGGACGGCCTGGGCGTCGGATCCTGACCGCGGTCAGCGCGGCCAGGCGTCCTCGGCGTCTTTCCAGGCGCCCCCGGCGCTCCCCGGAGGCTCGTCGTCGTCCTCGTCTTCGTCGTCGTAATCCCCGGCGGCGGAATCGTAACTGCCGTTGCCGGAGTCTGCACCGACACCCAGCTCCGCACGCAGCCGGTCAAGGTCTGTGTCGTCGCTCTTGTACTTGAGCTGACGGGCGACCTTCACCTGCTTGGCCTTGGCTCGGCCGCGCCCCATTGGCTCGACCCCCTCGAACGTCCGGAGCCAGTCAGGCCCCATGATCTCCGCCTCGCTGGTTTCGTGCGTCATAAGACACCGCCGCCACCCCGCTGCGGGGAGCGCGACGTTCACCAGCATCCGTACAGGTACAACCGTACCTGCTTTGCGCCCCTGATGCCTACGCAGATCCCATCGTGCCCAGCCAGATTCCGCGTAGCCGGCCGACATCGGCCATCCGCCGCTCGGCCAGCCGGTCCGCGGCCACCGACGGCGGCACCCCGTCGGCGTCCGCGATGGCGAGGACTCTGGCGGTGGTGGTGAAGATCTGCTCGGTGGCGGCGCGGGCCCGGTCGAAATCAAAGCCGGCCAGCTCGTCCGCCACCTGGATGACGCCGCCCGAGTTGACCACGTAGTCGGGGGCGTAGAGGATGCCCCGGTCGGCGAGCAGCTTCTCGATGCCGTGATGGGCCAGCTGGTTGTTGGCGGCGCCGCACACGATGCGCGCGGTGAGCGTGTCCGCGACGTGCTCGGTCAGCGTCCCGCCCAGCGCGCACGGAGCCAGGATGTCCAGTTTCTCCGCGACCAGCGCCTCGACGCCCGCGACCGCGCGGACCTCCGGGTGGCGAGCACGGACGGCTTCGATCGCGGCCGTGCTGACGTCGCAGATGACCACCTCGGCCCCGGCCTCGATGAGGTGATCGACCAGGCGGTCCCCGACCTTCCCCACTCCCTCGACGCCGACCGTCCGGCCGCTCAGGCTGGTGCTGCCCCAGGCGTGCTCGGCCGCGGCCCGCATCCCGTGCATCACGCCGACCGCCGTCAGCACCGATGAATCCCCCGCGCCGCCGTTAGCGGTCGTCCGCCCCGTCACGTAACGGCACTCCCTGGCGATGATGTCCATGTCCTCGCTGCGGGTGCCCACGTCGCACGCGGTGACGTAGCGGCCGCCGAGCGAGGCGACGAAGCGGCCGTACGCGCGGAGCAGCGGTTCGGTCTTGATCCGGGCGGGGTCGCCGATGATGACCGCCTTGCCGCCGCCGTGATCCAGGCCCGCCAGCGCGTTCTTGTAGGCCATGGCCGTGGACAGTCTCAGCACGTCAGCGAGGGCTTCGTCTTCGCTGCCGTAAGGGTAGAAGCGGGTACCGCCGAGTGCGGGGCCCAGCACGGTGGAGTAGATGCCGATGATCGCCTTGAGCCCGGTCTGGTGGTCCTGGCAGAAGACGACCTGTTCATGGTCCGTACGCCCGGCTGATGGTGTCCCCGGGGTGACGGGACCGTTGTCCCTGTGGGGCATCGCGAACACGTTGGTCACGGTAGCGACTCTTCTCATCCTGTCCCGGCTCCCCGTCGAGCCGGGATCGGTACCAAGCGTATTGCCTGCACACGCGCTGTCCTGCCCGCAACCCCAGGCCCGGGCTAGCCCGACGGCCGGTCACTCCATGGTGATTCCGCCAGCTCGGGTGATTCTGCCAGCTCCGGGCCCTCCGCACCGCCGCCGCTGGCCGGGGCTTGAGCGTGCCCCGGCACGTCGGCCAGCTTCCTCGTGGTGCCCGACGACTCGATTTCCATGCTGAACGAGAACACCCGCAACAGCGTCGTCCGCAACCGGAACGCCACCGGCTTCATCTTCTGCACCGCATAGAAACCCAGCCCGAGTACCCCAAGGACTACAACGCAGACGGCGAGGAAGGCCAGCATGGCGCCACGCTCCAATCGCTCACCCCGGATCAGGCTCTGCCCGGTCTCGGAGGATCGGGAATAAGCGTATTGCCTGCCTCCCGAGCGCCTGATACGTCAGCGAATCCCCCGGTGATGCGCTCCGTACTGGCCGGTAACTGATAGTAGAGACGATGTCGTTACCGTGACCCCCGCCTTGTTGTTACCGTGACCCCCGCCTTCGGGGGGTGCGGTATGTCACGATACGACAGTGACGACTTACGTCGCGCGTCTACGAGCCGGCGTCGGCGTCCCATGAACCCGATCGGCCCAGGTGGGCGGCCTGCGCGGCATCGTCGGCCCGGCCGCGGCGCTCAGGGTGGAACACGCCGAGGCGCTGCGTCGGGCCATCACGGCGCCACAGGTCGTGGTGCCTGAGGGGGGAAAGCGGGCAGGCCTGCGTCCGCCGCGCGGACGGCACTATCCATGTGTGCCCGGACAGGATTCCCGAATCAGGCACGATGCGACGATAAGTATCGCTAGACTCACCGTAAGTGACAGTCATCGGCGGAACAACTGGACATACCGGTACAGAAACTTTGCGCGTGGTGGTCGACGCGTCACCGCTGGTGATGGCAATATGGTCTCTGTCGGCCATATAGGACATCCCCGACAAGCTCCCCACGGAGCACCAGGAAATACAAGAAACGCAGGATCGTAACACTGGTCCAGGAGGAGAGGCCACACACATGTCCGCACGTACACCAGAGGCTGAGCCACTGTTGACGCCCGCGGAGGTCGCCACGATGTTTCGTGTCGACCCCAAGACCGTCACACGGTGGGCGAAAGCCGGCAAACTGACCTCGATCCGCACGCTGGGGGGACACCGGCGCTACCGGGAGACTGAGGTTCGTGCACTGCTCGCAGGTATTCCGCAGCAGCGTTCCGAGTGACGTTCTGCCGTCTTCGCCAGGCGGGCGGCCGTCAGGCGCCGCTCAGCGTGAACGCGGCAGCACTCGATCAACGGAATGGGGGGTCGGCCCCGGTGGTGGAGTGTCACATCGAGGGTGCTGTCCGGCAGAGATACCGCCCGCCGGGCACATCCAGAGCGACACGTTGCCGGGGCCGGTCCGCTTTCAGGGGGTGGGTCGCACGATCCGTGATCCAGAATCGGTCGCACGTCCTCAGCGCGCCGCGACGCGCCTGGAATCAGCACGGGAACCATGGGGCGCGTTGCGTGGAGTCGCGGTCGTGCCCGGACAGCCGGCCGTGAGCCACGTCGGCTACTCGCTCAAAGAGCCCTGGGGTGAACCCCAGATCGTCAGCCTGGGTCGCTTCGGGCAGGCCCGCTTCAGCTGGTCAAACTGACCCAACCGCCGCCGGAAGGCATGGCTGCATACCCGAGCACCGAACCGCCGCCGGAGGGCATGGCTGCATACCCGAGCTCGGCACTGCCCGGCGCACCGGTCGCCCTCAGCCGCACCCAGCCAGATCACCCGCCGGCCGCGGACCTCCTGCCGGCCGCGGACCAGCCGTCAGTGTCGGCGGCGCGGACCAGCCGCTGGCCAGCGCGTAACGTCGCGGCGCAGCTGCTCCGCCCGGCAAGTCCACTTGATAAGCGGGTTCACAGCTGCGTCCTAGCGTGCCTTAAGAATCAAGCGGCATGATCTTCCTTGAAGGGGCCGAGAGCGATCTCGCCCTTTCCCGTCTGGGCTCGGGGTGGCCAGGCCCCGCTCCGAGCCCAGGCTTCTTCGCGTGACAGGCCGCGTGTACCGGCCGACCGGTCGCGTCGTCCGCGCATCCCGCCCGCAGCGACGTTGTGCCGATCCCCTTCTGGCTGGCTTCCGTGCCTCGCCGTCGCCTGGGGGCGCCGGCCTGCGGCCGCCGGGTGCGGGCCACGCCCGTGCGGGCCCCAGACCCCGTTGCCCGCCCGGCCAGCCCGCCGCCGGAGCCGCGATACGGTGCTGGCGGTCCACGTGCCGAGGGCCGGGCCCGGATTCCTGAGAATCGGGCGCGCGCTCGTCGAGTTCGTTTAAATGTCGCCACAATCGGGCGCTGCTTTACCTGGGTCTCTCAGCTAACTTTTGTCACGCGTTACACCTGCCCGTGCTGGGTGTCCGCGTCAGCAGCGGAGCGGCCCTGAGGGAATCGAGCCCCCTC
>Ga0335069_10014928_pt1 | contig 10864 bp, 6 predicted proteins | sample Lox_Sample_11_FD_206714 | JGI IMG/M metagenome (GOLD analysis project Ga0335069, IMG submission 206714) | Soil microbial communities from Loxahatchee National Wildlife Refuge, Florida, United States - Lox_Sample_1.1 | ecosystem: Environmental > Terrestrial > Soil > Wetlands | place: USA: Florida... | reverse complement strand
AGCCATACCGGCGGCCGGTCACCCCCGGCTCCGAGCACCACAAAGGCGGTCAGGCCGAGCGCTGTCATCGCTACGGCCGCTGCCCAGCCAGCCCGCATACTGAGATCATCCCCGTTCCCGGCGCTCGCTGTCATCAGTGCTAGCACGGGCACTGGGCCGGGAACCGAGCCGCCACCGCTGCGGTAGGTGCCCGGATCGACAGCAATACCCACGGCGAAGCCGGCCAGCACGATCGGCCAGCCGTAGCCGAGCCACCGTGCACGCCCCTTCAGCACCGCCCCGGGAAACACGGCAGCCAGCAGCGCCGGCGGCACAAAGAACCACATCCACGCCGCGGCATTGACCACGGCCGCGGAGGCGGCCGCGGCGTCGAAGAAGCAGCCTGTGACCGCGTCGACGCCGATGCCGAAGAAGCCGCCGTCAGGCAGCGTCCGCGGGTCTTCGCCCGCCGGCGGCGCCATCTCCCAGCTGTCGGCGGGGCCCTCGCTCACCCACACTTTGACGGCGGCCTCGATCGGACCCGGGCCGCGCAGCCAGCGGAACCGAGACAGCACGACCGGGTAGTCACCCGGCGGGACGGTCACCGTGAACGGCTGGCGGCTCTGCTGGTAGGGGTAGGACTTCGTCGCCCACTCGCCTGCGTCGGGTTCGACCGGCCGAAGGTAGGTCGGATCGCAGGCGATCAGCGCTCCGGACAGCAGCCGGAGCGTGCCAAGCTGCGGAACCCCGACGGCGACCGTGCCGCCGACGCCTTCGATGGCCTCGCTGGTGCTGACCTCCAGCCGGGCACCCCGCCGGAACAGCAGGTCCAGGCGGGTGGGCTGAAGCGGCCGCGGCGGATGCCAGGGCCACTGCGCGGACGGCAGCCCCGTCCCGCCGGGGTCGGACACGTCCTCCAGCCGCACCCCGGGTGACAGCTCATGGCCCAGCACGGCGAGGTGCTCCGGGAACGCCTGGATGAGCCGCCCCCACTCGCCGGACACCGGAACATCGAGCCAGGCATCTGGCGGCTGGGCCATGACGAGCCAGATGCCGGGGTTCTTGCCGCCCTGGTGAGCCGCCCCGCCGCTGCGAGGACCGCCAGCCTGGAACTGGTACTCGCGGGTGACGTCGTCGAACTCGGGGTCGTCCGGCCCGGAGTAGGCCCACTGTCGGCCACCCCTCACGAACAGCCAGTCCTCGGCAAGCAGCCGGCAGTCGGCCGTGAGCGCGCGTCGGCGCAGCTCGTCGAGGAACCACGACGCAGCGCCAGCACGCCAGGCGACCTCGACGATCACCAGCGGCTGCCCGGCGGCCGACAGCAGCACCGCGTACTGCTCACCCGCGCGGTCCCGGTCCGCTGCCAGCGCGGCCGACAGCGGACCGTCGCCGTCCGGGTTCCGGAATCCCAGCCCTCGCAGTAAGAACCTCCAGCCGGTCAATCACCATGCCGCGCCACCTTCGGCTCGCGCTGCCAGTGTTACCGCCCATGCGCCTCAAATCGGGGCAAGCCTAGGGCCGGACAAGGCCGTAACGGATGATCTGCGCCCGCGCAGCCGCCGTACATTCGACCAGGTTAACCGCGCCGATTCGGCGGTATGGAGCTTGCTCTGCCCGCGATCGAGAGCGCGCTGCTGTCACGGAACGTGGCGCGGCTCATCATCTGAGGCCGGCGTACCTTCCGTGCGGGCATCGTTTGCCCTGCTCCGCCGACGATGCTAGCCGCAGGCGCGGGTATACCGCGGGATCCGGGGAAGGCAGTTATCATGCCGGACAACGATGACCGCTCTTCCCGCCGTCGCTGGAAGCTTCGGCAGGCCGGGGCCTGGGCCGGTGCCGCCGCTGTCTACGCCGCCGCCCAGGGGCTGTCCGCCTGGGCGGCCCGGCGCCAGTCGGGTCGGGGTACCAGGCCCCAGTACAGCCAGTTCGAACGTCCGGCGTTCGCCCCGCCTGGCGCGGCCTTCCCGGTCGTGTGGTCGGCGCTGAACCTGACCACGGCCACATCCGCCTGGCGTATCTGGCGTGCCCCCGAGTCCGCGGCGAGAAAACCGTCCCGCGGTGAAGTCCTGGCCTGGTGGGCAGCTGCCATCGTCCTCCGCAGCGGCTACGTGCCGCTGGCCTTCGGCCGCCGTCGCTTGTGGGTAGCCACGGCCGACGCCGCGCTGCTGTTCGCGGTCATGGCGCGCTATGCCCTGCTGGCCCGGCGGATCGACCAGCCCGCGGCGCTGCTCGCGGTTCCCGAGGTTGCCTGGACCGGGTTTGCCACGGTGCTCAGCACCACGGTTGCCGCGATCAACAGCCAGTAAGACTGCCACCCGGAGCCGCGCCGGCCGCACAATCGGAAGCTGACAGCCGACCGCGGCATTTCCCGGCGACTCCGGTCGTCCGCATTCACCTGCTCTGGGGTCGCCAGCGTTCTGGACGGTCAAGAGGCCACGTTTCGCCAGCGGCGCAGGCCGGCCAGCACGTCCGAGAGAACCGCCTGTACTGGCAGGTGTCACGATCGGTCGGTAGCTGACGTCGCACATAACCGTCATATTGGTGCGGAATCAAGCTGGGCGGGTCCCGCGGGCACACGTTGCTATCGCCGGGCTGGTGCTCAGCGGAGCCTGTCCGCTGCCGGGGTCCGTGTGGTAGGTGAGGAATTCGACCGGGTCGTTGAACCAGTGCCCGGAGGGGCAGGGGATCCGCACGCTTTCGATGGGGCCGCCGGTTTGAGCGAACGGTGACCCGGTCGCACACCTCGGCGGGAAGGCCGCACTGTTCAGCGCCGTCCTCGTCCAGGTAAGCCGGGCAGTCGAGGAACATCATCTGGCCCCCCAGGGTCAGGACCGGAGGGTGCTGAGGAAGTCGCTGGCGTCGGCGGCGACGGCGGGGTGGTGTTCGGGGCTGAAGGGCCCGAAGTGGTCCGTCGGGTAGCGCCTGACCTCGGCCCGGGGGGTGCGCGGGATGGCCTTGTCGACTGCGCCCGCGGGGAGCATGCCGTCGTGCTGGGCGACCTGGTACAGCACTGGCGCGGTGATCCTGGGGACAGCGGTCACGGGACGGAAGGCCGCCAGCGAGAATAGCCAGGAGGTGGTGATCTCGTTGCGCCAGGGCCTGCCCGCGGTGACGTGCTCGAAGCCGGGCAGCGCCTCAGGCGCGGTGAGCCCGGCGAAGTCCCCGGGCCTGCCCGCGGCCGGGATGGTCACTGGCCGCCGGGTGATCGTCTCCCGCACGGCGCGGGCGACCATGCGCAGCACCGTCCCGGCCGGGGCTGGCTCGAGCCACATCGCCAGCCCGTCGGTCAGCGGGCAGACCGCGATCACCGCCGCGATCCGCGGGTCGGCGGCGGCGGTCGTCAGCGCCATCGCCCCGCCCATGGAGAACCCCCACAACGCCACCCGGCCGGGGTCGGTGCCGTCGAGCTGGCGGGCGAACGCCACCGCGGCCCGCCAGTCGGACTGCTCCCGGCTGAGGGAAACCCAGCCGCGGGGATGCCCGTCGCTGTCACCCCAGTGCCGGTAGTCGAACGCCACGACGGTGTATCCGGCGGCGGCGAAGTGCCGGGCGAACGCCGGGATTCCGTCCCGGCGGGTCAGGGTCACCCCGTGCGCCATGACGACCACCGGCATGGGCCTGGTGGCCCCGCCGGGACGGTATACGGTGGCCGCGCACCGTACTCCGTCCGAGGTGAATGATTCCTCGGTTTGCGTGACCGCAAGGCCGCTCCTGCTGACCTCAGACATGACAGCTCCTCCGCCGGATGACTAGTTACCTGGAACGGTGCCGGGTCCGCACGCGGGAAACATCGGCCAAGTGGATGAGAAAGCGGCCGTGTCCCATCCCGGCGCGCATCGGCCAGGCGGCTGGTTCCGGGCCGTCGCCGATCACGTCGCGCTCGCCAGGACCGGCCTTGATCGGTCACACTGCCAGGGTGGGGCAGCGCGCTGCCGGCCCGGGCGGCCCGGATGGCCGGCTGGGGGTTCGCGGTAACCTCCCGGCCGAGATCAGCTCGTTCGTGGGCCGGGCCGGGGACCTGGCCCGGTGCGCGGACCTGCTGCGGCAGGGGCGGCTGCTCACCCTGACCGGGGCCGGGGGCGCCGGCAAGACCCGGCTGGCGCTGCGGCTGGCGGGCACGCTCGCGGCGGGTTTCCCCGGCGGGGTCTGGTGGGTCGACCTGGCGCCGCTGACCGGGCCAGGGGCGGTCACCGGCGCGGTGGCGCGCGCCGTCCCCGCCGTCCCGGCCGGCGCCGGGCTGGACATCATGGCCGAGGTGCTGGCCGAGGCCGGGGCGTTGCTGGTGCTGGATAACTGCGAGCATCTCGGCGCCGGCGTGTCGGAGCTGGTGGATCGTCTGCTGCGCGGGACCCGGGCGGTGCGGGTGCTGGCGACCAGCCGGGGGGTGCTTGAGGTGGAGGGGGAGATCGTGTGGCGGGTGCATCCGCTGGCGGTGCCGCCCGCCCGGGCGCGAGCGGCCGAGCTGCGCCGTTACGACGCCGCCCGGTTGTTCCTGGAGCGGGCCGGGCAGGCCCGCCCTGACGTGAGGCCGCAGGCGGCCGACGTGGTGGCGGTGTGCCGGCAGCTGGACGGCCTGCCGCTGGCGCTGGAGCTGGCGGCGGCCCGGTTCCGGGCCGCGACGATGACCCAGATTCTCGCCGGGCTGGACGACCGGTTCGCGCTTTTGACCCGAACGGGCGGGGCGGCTCCGTCCCGGCAGCGCACGCTGCTGGCGTCGGTGCAGTGGTCGCATGACCTGCTCGCCGCGCCCGCGCAGGTGCTGCTGCGGCGGCTGGCCGCCTTCGCCGGCGGGTGGGCGCTGGAAGCCGCCCGGGAGGTCACCGGGTTCGTCCCGCTGGAGCCGGGTCAGGTCCCCGGCTTGCTGGCCGGGCTGGTTGACGCGTCGGTGGTGCAGCTGGAGGAGGCCGCCGGCGCGGGCCGGTACCGGCTGCTGGAGACGATCCGGGCGTATGCGGCGGGCCGGCTGGCTGAGGCGGGTGAGGCCGCCGAGGTGGCCGGGCGGCACCTGGAGTGGGCGGCCGGGCTGGCCGAGAGCCTGGAGGCGGGCACCACCGCGGCGGACCCGGCCGCGCTCGCCCGGCTGGACGCCGAGGTCGCCAACCTGCGCGCCGCCCTGGATCACGCGGCGGGCGCGGCCCCGGCGAGCCACGCCGGGTTGCGGCTGGTGGCCGCGCTCGGGTTCTTCTGGGTGCACCGCGGGTATGCGCTGGCCGGGGACGACCGCACCAGGCGGGCCATCGACGCCGACCCGGGTGCCCCGGCCTGGCTGCGCGCCCGGGCGGTGCAGGCCCACGCCTACACCTGCTTCTACGGCGCCGACTACGAAGCGGCTATCGCGAATGCCCGGGCCGCGCTGGAGCTGGCCGCGGCGGCACCGCAGGACGGCAGCGGCCCGGTAGATCCCAGGACGGTCGGCCGGGCGCACCAGCTGCTCGCCGCGATAAACCTCGTCGTCGACCCGGCCGTCAGCCGGGAACACCTGACCGCTGCGCTGCCCGCGGCCCGCCAGCCAGGAGACACCTGGGCCGAGATCGAGATCTTGCAGACCTTCGCCCTCAGCCACCTCGCCCAGCACCGCCCGGTGGCCGCCCGCCCCTACCTGAACCAGTCCCGGCCCCTGGCGCAGGCAGCTGATCACCGGGTGCAACTGGTGTGGGAACTGGTCCTGGCCGGACTGTGCGACGTCGGCGAGGGAGACTTTCAGTCAGCGGCGCAGCTGCTAGAACAGGCGACCGCGGCCGCCAGGCAAGTCGGCGACACCATCGTCGAGCTGTTCGCCTGGGCTAGCCTGGCCACCGCCGAACTCGCCACCGGCGACCTGCGGCGGACCGCGGCGATCGAAGCATCATTCGCCGGCACAGACGCGTTCACCGGCCCGGTCGAGCACGCCATCACCGCCCTGGCCCACGCCGCCAGCGCCATGACCGACCCGGGCAACGCCGCCCGCGCCCTGCTGTACCTAGCCGGCCGTCCCATGTTCCGCGCTACCGGCGACCACATCCGCTACCAGCTCGCGGCCGCCACCCTGCTATACCGGGCGGGCGACCTGCGCGCGGCGGACAGCACGCTGCACGACGCGCTGAGCCGCTGCGAGGCCATCGACTCACCGCTGGCCGGAGCCTGCCGGGTCTTCCAGGCCCGGCTCCGCCGCGCCGACGGCAACCAGGCCGGGGCCGAGATGCTGGCCCACCAGGGGCTGGCCGAGATCGACAGCGCCGGCCTGCGGCCCGAGCTGCCCGACGCCCTTGAGATCCTGGGCGGCCTAGCGATAGACGCCGGGCGCCCGGCCGAAGGGCTGCGCCTGCTGATCGCCGCCCAAGCGCTGCACCAGGACATGGGACAGCACTGCCACCACCAGGCTGCGGTAACGGCTGACCGCGACCGGGCCGTCGGGGCTCTCGGCAGCCAGGCCGCAGATGTCATCACGCAGGCCAGGCAGCTGACCGCCCCAGCCGCCATCAGCTACGCCCGGCGCAGCCGGGGCCAGCGGCAGCGCCCCGACCACGGCTGGGACAGCCTCACCCCCACCGAACGGGAGGTGGCACAACTCGTCGCCGAGGGCCTGTCCAACCCCGGCATCGCCGACCGCCTGTTCATCTCCCGCGCCACCGTGAAAACCCACCTCACCCACGTATTCACCAAGCTCGACATCACCAACCGCGCCCAGCTAACCGCCCTCGTCACCCGGGCAACCGCCGAAAGTACCCACGGCCGCGGCTGATCAGCGGCTGATCAAGAGCCTCGCCCACGCGGGCCGGGCCCTCGCCAGCGCTGCTACGGCAGCTGTAGTTCGTTGCGATCACGGTGTCTTCCCTGCATAGGCGTTCCAGCGTCTGTGAGCTTCGCGGGCGCGGTGCTGGTGGCGGCGCCGCCAGTCCGACCAGTGCAGCCGGTGCGCCCGGTCCCGGCGGGGCGGCGGGATGACGACGTCGCGCAGCAGCCGCAGCAACTCCGGGACGGTGACCGGGATCAGCTCGGCGTCCAGGCCTGAGCTGGCCTCTTGCTGGCGCTGCAGGGCGACGGCGACCGCGAGGTAGAGGTAGGCCAGCAGGCAGATCGCGGTCCAGCGGTGCCAGGACGTCCAGCGGATCACCTGCCCGGCGTCCAGGCCGGCGGCCTGCTTGCTGAGCTGGTGATCCTCTTCAGTCAGCCACCGCTGATACCCATAAAGGAGAAATGGTCTCTAGCGTTCCGGGCAGATCCGGAGCCATACTGACCGCGGGAGCACTGTTGCGGGCGGCAGCGACGGTTCGCCGTCTGCTGGCTGCGGCAGGTGATGGTGATGCGGCCGAGCGCCGGAACGGCAGCGGTTCCCGGCCAGCGGATCTGGGCGGCGGTGCCGCCGGGTCGGCGGGCGGCGGCGGTGGCGCTGCTGGCGGTGCTCGCGGTGCGGGCGGCCGCGGCCGTGACGGGAGGCGGTCACGGTGAACGCGGTCATGCGCCCGGAGGGGCTGCCGCAGCTGAAGATCGGGCCGGGGCACCTGGCGCTGCCGGCGATCGTGTACGTGCGGCAGTCGACCCGGGGCCAGGTCCTTGAGCACACCGAGTCGACGCGTCTGCAGTACGCGCTGGCCGAGCGGGCGGTGGCGCTGGGCTGGGCGCGGTCCCAGGTCATCGTGATCGATGATGACCTGGGCGTGTCGGCGGCGGTCCCGGATTCGCGGGAGGGCTTCGCCCGGCTGGTCACCGAGGTCGCCATGGGCAGGGCGGGGATCGTCCTGGGAATCGAGATGTCGCGGCTGGCGCGGACCGGGAAAGACTGGCACCACCTGCTGGAGCTGTGCTCGCTGTCGGGGACCCTTCTCGCCGACCCGGACGCGGTCTACGATCCGGGGTATTACAACGACCGCCTGCTGCTGGGGCTGAAAGGGACCGTGTCCGAGGCAGAGATTTTCCTGATCCGGCAGCGGATGCTGTCCGCGAAGCGGGCCAAGGCCGGGCGCGGCGAGCTGATCGTGCAGCTCCCCATCGGCTACGTGCGCCGCCCGTCGGGGGAGCCCGCCTTGGACCCCGACGAGCAGGCGCAGCATGTCGTCCGGCTCATCTTCGCCACGTTCGCCAGGCTGGGGACCCTCAACGCGGTGCTGCGCTACCTGGTGCAGCGCGAGATCCAGCTCCCGGTCCGGGCGCGCTCGGGGCCGGCGAAGGGCGACCTGGAATGGCGGCGCCCGACCCGGGAGACGCTGCAGAACATGCTGCGCAACCCCGCCTACGCCGGCTACTACGCCTACGGGCGGCGGCAGACTGACCCGCGCCGGAAGCTTCCCGGCCGCCCGGATACCGGGCGGGTGGTGCGGGCCGAGGACGAGTGGCTGGTGCTGCTGCCGGGGCGGCTGCCGGCCTACATCACCGAGGAGGAGTACCGGGCGAACCTGGCGCGGCTGTCCGCCAACCGGCAGACGGCGGAGTCGCCGGGCGCGCCGAGGGACGGGGATGCGCTGCTGTCCGGGCTGCTGCGCTGCGGCCTGTGCGGCGGGCACCGCATGTCCGTCCGGTACCATACCGGCCGCCGGGCCGACGGTCGCGCCTCCCACGGGTACGCGTGCGCGTTCTACCCGGTGAACTACGGGACCGGCGCCCCCTGCCAGCACATCGCCGGGCCGGCCCTCGACGCTTACGTTGCCGCCCAGGTCCTGGACGCCGTCGCCCCGGCGGCGCTGGAGGTCTCGATGGCCGCCGCCGCGCAGGCCGAGGACGAGCGCGCCTCGCTGGACAAGCTGTGGCGGCAGCGCGTCGAGCGCGCCCGCTACGCCGCGGACCGGGCCCGCCGCCAGTACCAGCTCGCCGACCCGGAGAACCGGCTCGTCACCCGGCAGCTGGAGGCCGGCTGGGAGGCCGCCCTCGCCGAGGCAGGCCGGCTGGAGGCCGACTACCAGCGGTTCGCCGAGCAGGCGCCCGCCGTCCTGGCCCCGGCCGAGCGCGACGCGATCCGGTCCCTGGCCGCCGACCTGCCGGCGGTGTGGTCCGCGCCGACCACCACCCGCGCCGACCGCAAGGAGCTGCTGCGCATCCTCATCGACGACGTGACCGTGGCCGTCGAGGGCGACAGCGAGCTCGTCAACGTGGACATCACCTGGGCCGGCGGGCACCAGACCAGCGGGAAAGCAGTACGCCCCGTCGGCCGGCTGGACCAGCTGTCGTACTACCCCGCCCTCCGCGCCCGCGTCGCCGCGCTCGCCGGGCAAGGACGCAACAGCAGGCAGATCGCCGAGACGCTGAACGCCGAGGGCTACCGGCCGCCCAAGCGCACCACGCTGTTCACCGATCAGGCGGTCCGCAACATCATCGACAAGCACGGCATCCGCGAGAACGCCAAGGGCCGCCCCGCCGTGCTGACCGACCTGAATCCCGGCGAGTGGTCCGTCCCGGGACTGTCCGCCGAGCTCGCTATGCCCACGGCCAGCATCTACAACTGGATCTACCGCGGCTGGATCACCGCCCGCCGCGCTCCCGGCGGGCGGAACTGGATCATCCTCGCCGACCAGCAGCAGCTAGCCGAGCTCCGCGAGCGCAGGAACCGCCCGCCCGGCTACTACACCCGCGCCCGCTGGGCGCCGCCCCAGACCGAAACCGGGAAAACGCAAGAAGAAGGACAAAGAGGACAACCGTGAAAACCCGATCCAGCTTGACGGGCAGCAGCGGTGGCCGACGTCAATCCGCCACCTGGCCGAGGCGGTGGCGATCAGCTTGGACAGCGGCACCGGCCCGGGTGTCCAGCACCGGTAACAGGACAGCGTGCCGGTGTAGCGGTGCCGCCGCACCAGCAGCACGCTGTGCCCGGCATCGTGCCCATCGGGGGTGTCGTCGCTGGTCACCTGCAGCATCGCCCAGTCGTAGTGCCGGGTGCCCTTGGTCCCGGACCCGGTGCGCATCCGGTGCCAGGCGCGGGCGGGAATCATCCGGGCAGCCGCGGCGGCGGTCACGGCGCGGCCCGAGCCGGTGGTCAGGACATGATTGGCCCGGACCGCCAGCACATAGCCCATCGCGCGCTGGCGGATGCTCCGGCGCAACTGGCGGCCGCCATAGACCTCATCGCCGGCCACGAACGCGGCGCGGATCCCCAGGCGGTGCGCGTGGTCCAGCAGGCCGCCGGCCAGTTGCGGCTTGGTGGCGAACATGACCTCCTCCGGGATCCCGGCCAGCTCGCGGTGCTCCTCATCAGCAGCGCAGCCTTCGGGCAAGTACAAGGCCCGGCCGATCAAGGCGTGGCCACGGGAGGTGGCGAAGGTCAGCGTGACCGCCACCTGGCACAGCGCGATCCCGCCTGCGGTGCCGCTGTACTGGCGGGCTGCGCCAGCGCAATCGGCTGAGGACTTCTCATCGGCCGTTTCATCGACGATCAGTACCGCGTCCCCGTCGTCGAGGTGGCTGACTGCCCAGGCCGCCGCGATGTCCAGGGCCTGCCGGTCGTCCCAGACCGCACGGGACAGCAGGTGCTGCAGCCGGTGCGGCCCGCGATGCCCGGCCGCCTCGGCGATGGTCCAGCAGTTGTGGTCGTCCAGTTCCATCAGCAGACCGCGTACCATCTGGCCGCAGCACTGCCGGGTCTCACGCCGGGGAAAGCACCTGGCCACTTGTCCCAGCAGGTCCGCCAGCAGCGCGGACCGGGCGTCATCGGCTACCGTGGCAGCAGCGACTGCCGCGTCTTGGTTGTGTCTCACAAACCCATCATGATCGCGGCAGCCGCACCTCTACGCGGTCCCCTAACCTGCGGCAACACCCCCACGGTCACGAACTACAGCTGCCGTAGCTGCCATAAATCGAATCATGATTTTGCAGAGCTAATTAATGACCGAAATCCGGGCACGGCTTTAACGGCTGCGAGCATACATAACAGGCTGATATGCGCACATGAATGCACTCCGACCAAGCCAAAAGAATTCAC
>Ga0335069_10014927_pt1 | contig 10864 bp, 11 predicted proteins | sample Lox_Sample_11_FD_206714 | JGI IMG/M metagenome (GOLD analysis project Ga0335069, IMG submission 206714) | Soil microbial communities from Loxahatchee National Wildlife Refuge, Florida, United States - Lox_Sample_1.1 | ecosystem: Environmental > Terrestrial > Soil > Wetlands | place: USA... | reverse complement strand
CGGGGTTAAGTTGGAATACACGCTCCTGCCCGAACGAGCCCGTGGCCATCAGCAGAACTGTCGCGGTGATAATCAGAGTGCTTTTGGTTCTCATTCGCTTCCGTCCTCTTACGCGGTAAGCACTTGCCAGCCAAAATTGACGGCGGTTTCGAATCCGATTTTCGTTATGGGTAGTGCGCCGACGTGGATCGACAGCACGCGGTCGAAGATCTGCGGCCGAACGCTGAGAGCGCGCAGACTCCGGCTCCGGACCCAACTGTTCTTATCCATCAGCAACATCGCGCGTCCCATCATCTGCGGTAAGCGCACGATCTTGCGATGCTCGCGCTCATAAATGGAGAGGTCCTCCGCAGCAAGGGCTTTTCCTAGAGCCACCGCCTGCCGGAAGCACATCGCTAAACCCTCGCCGGTGATCGCGTCTGCTGAACCTGAAGCCTCGCCGATGAGAGCGACGGGTCCGCTGGTGACCGTTGGCAGAGTTCTGGACAGCGTGAGAGCTCCTCTTGTCGTGGTCAAAACCGGACTACCTTCCAATTGCCGCTGTAAGGACGGCAATTGGGCCATGGCATGGTCGAAGTCGGCTTTCTTTCTCGCAATCACGGCTACGCAGACCTGGTCTACGGCGATCGGTGTCACATACGCCTGGCAATCTTCGCCCCAGTAGATTTCGACGAGGTCAGTCCACGGCTGCACAAGGAAGTGCCGGCGAACTCCGATGCGGCGTTGATACGCGCTGCCGACGTTCAGCCGGGCAAAACGGCGAATACGCGATTCGTTGCCATCGGCCCCGATCAACCACTTGTAACGTACGGGTTCGCCGTTGAGCGTAACGAAACCGTTGCGCGTTTCGACCCGGGTATTCCAGCAGAGTGATGCCCCGGCTTCCATCGCACGCTGCACCAGCGCGCCATGCAGAAGTGTCCGCCGGATTCCCCGCCCGATCCCGTTTGGAAACAGAGCCTCTACAGAACTGTCATGACCGAGGAAGCGTACCCCACGAAAGATGCCCGTATCGGCATCCTTGAGCGAGACTCCCAGTTGCGCCAGTGCCGCGAGAGAATCCGGCATCAAGCCTTCCCCGCAGGCTTTATCGATTGGTGGCCGGGAGAAATCTGCCACCAGAACCCTTAATCCCTGCTGCTGGGCCGCTATGGCTGCTGACAATCCGGCAGGACCGCCGCCGGCGATAAGTACATCGGTTTCCAGTATGTGCATTCTTTCGAGTTACCACTGAAGCAATATCAGCTCCGAACAGAATCCCGGGCCCATGGCTGCCATCACGCTATAGGTACCCGGTTCACCACGACGATTGGCCAAGAAATCTTCCAGCACCACCAACACCGAAGCCGATGACAGATTCCCTACACGTCGTAAACAATCCCACGAGGCTTCGAGTTCGTTGCCCTTCAGTTCAAGCGCTGCGGCCACAGCATCGAGAACTTTCGGACCGCCGGTGTGAATGATCCAACTGCTGATATCCGATCGTTTCAGGCCGTGGTCGGCGAGAAATCCGTCGGTGTCCTGCCGAAGGTTCTTTTCGATCACCTCCGGCACCTCCGGCGACAACACGATCTGAAATCCGCGCTCGGAAATATCCCAGCCCATCACGCGCTCCGTCTGCGGATAAAACGTCGATCTGGTGTCGATCACCCGGGGTCCTTCGAGTCCACTCTCAGCCCCGCCAATCACCACCGCGGCCGCGCCGTCACCGAACAGACCGGTTGAAATCAGGTTTGCGACCGAAAGATCGTGTCGTTGCCAGGTGAGCGAACAAATCTCGACCGACAACAGCACCGCAACATGCTCGGGGAAAGCGCGCACATAATCCGCGGCGCGCGCGGTCCCGGCGACACCGGCCACACATCCCAGGCCGAAAATGGGGTTACGCTTGATTCGCGGCGAGAGTCCCATACGATTCACCAAACGCGCATCGATCGAGGGACTCGCAACCCCTGTCACTGTCACGAAGAACAGCGCGTCGATGTCCTTCGGCGTTAGTCCGGCAGAAGTCAGTGCCCGGCAGATTGCGGTAGATCCCAGCTCCAGCGCCTGCTCGATCCAAATGTCGTTGGCCTGTCCCCAGGTCTCGACTCCGAGATAGCTCTCGAGCGGCAGCACAATATGTCGTTGATCGACACCGGTGTTAGCGTGAAGACGTTCCAGCAACTCCGGACGTGGCAGTTTGTCTCCCCACACCGACTGCAGTGCGCGGACAATAGTCTTCTGGTCGTACGTGTGGCGAGGAAAGGCACTCGCCGCGGAAGCAATTCTCATCGCCGGCAGCCCCTTGTTGTATAAAGTAATTTGCGAAACTTAAACCCGCAACCCGGAAACGAGTTGCTCACTGCATGCCAACATTTCGCGCGGAACCAGGCATCAGTTTTGCCAATTCGGAAGCATAAAGCCGGTTGTGTGGAAATTCGCGCGACAGCCCCTCCAGCAGCATTCGAGCCTGGTCGGGCTGGTGGTCTCTCAGCGCTGCTACTGCCAGCAGCATGCGGGCATACGGCTGCAGGTAATGACCCATCGCAGCGGTAATTCGCAATTTCCGCAGCCCCGTTTCCTTATCGGTCTGCGCTCCGGTGGCGTGCAAGAACCACCGCACCGGCGCAGGCTTAAGGCTGAGAAGATAGTTCTCCACCCCCACGGCGATATACGCGTCGTAACAGGTCGGGTCAACTGCGAGTAGTTTCTCAGCCAGCGCCGTTCCTTGCTTGATGTACGACAAGCCTTTGAGATCCTTCTTCTCGACCAATGCCGAGTAATCGCCCATGAGCCCCAACTGCATAACATGAGCGAACTGCGCATTCACGTCATTGGGGTTTTTTGCTAGTGCCGCGTCGATGAGTGTCGAGGCCTTTGCGATTTGCAGATCGAATGCCTGCTTGGCTTTCGGGTCGGGTTCTTGTTTTGCCCGATTCAGGTACGCGTTGTCGTTGACGAACAATTCGCTTTCGAGGACATGCATGCGATCGAACTCCGCGAACAAATACGCGGCCGCATCGCAAACCGGCACCATCGGATCGTCCGGCCGCTCTCGTTGCGCCTCAGCGAAGGTCGTATGGGCGTCATCGAACTGGAGGTTGTACATCTGCCGGAAGCCGCTCTCGAGCAGTGTCGGTACTGCTTGCTTCACGGGAGCTTGCGCTACGAGCAGTGTGCTCGACAGCACGACCCCTAGCACAGCGATCGATTTGTGCACAAGCGTTCTCACAAATTCACCACTCTTCTTGCAAGACCGACAGCATCACTCCAGAAACTGGTGGAAGTATGAATCAGCTCCACCACTTCGCGTATCGACCGCACAAACGTATTCACCTGGTCCTCGATCACCGTCAACGGTGGCGCCACTTTGAGCACCATGAAATTGTTGCCGCACATCTGCGTGAGGATGTTCTTCTCTCGAAACATTCGCATCACCAGCATCTGGCCGAACATGCCGGCATGAATATGCTTGAACGCCTCAAACGCCAGTCGCAATTTCACTGATCGCGGCGCGCCGAATTCAATGCCGTTGAGTAGCCCCGCACCACGAATCTGCGAAATCATCTCGTATCCTGCGAGTTCCTCGCGCAACCGCTCACGAACATATTGACCCATCTGCTGCGCTCGGATTGTCAAATCCTCGTCCTTAATTACGTCGAGAGTAGCAATACCGGCGCGCATCGCCAGTCCGTTCTCGCTGTACGTCGAGGTGTGTACGATCGAGCGCTTCAGCGAATCGTACACCGAGCAATAAACCGCATCCGTCATCAGCACGGCACCAATCGGTATCAGTCCACCACTGAGTGCTTTCGCCAGGATGACGATGTCCGGATCGAGACCGTAATGCTGCCCGGCCAGGAACTTCCCCGTGCGTCCCAATCCGGTCTGCACTTCATCGAGCACAAGCAGCGTTCCATATTTCCGGCACAACGCCTGCACTTTGGGCAGGTAATCGGGATCGGGAACGCGAATGCCCGCTTCCGATTGAATCGGCTCCAGAATTACCGCCGCCATCTTCTTGGTTGCCAGTTTCGCTTCGAGTGCTGCCAAGTCGCCGAAGGAAACCTGGTGCGTGTCGGCGAGCATGGGGCCGAACCCTTCGCTCCAGAATGGATCGCCCATGAGCGATAGTGCGCCGCAAGTGAGGCCGTGAAACGCACCGTCGGCGCAAACCAATCCGGTGCGACCGGTATACGCGCGAGCATATTTGATGGCGGCCTCGACGCCTTCGCTGCCGGAACTGCAGAAAAACACCTTGCGCACCGATCCGCCCGCGTTTGCGCACAGACGTTCCGCAAGTTCTCCTGCCAGGTCGGGCACATGGCTCTGCACCATCGCCGGGCCCTCGGCGCTCAATTCTTCGCGTAATGCTTCAACAATGTAGGGATGGTTATGCCCGGTATTGTGAACGCAGTAGCCGGAGAGAAAGTCCATGATCCGCCGGCCATCATCGGTATACAGGTACGGACCGCTGGCGCGCACATAGCGCACGTTCATCTCGAGAGCATCGAGCAGCCGCACCCACTGCGGATTCACATACGACCGGTACTGTTCGAGCTCAATCGATCGATCTACTTCCTGGAGTGCTGTCCCCAAGGCTGGATGGTTCATTGCAACCTTCAAACCCAGATATTCGACTCTTGTTCCGGCTTAACCCTCTGTTTTCAATGGCCTTGTCTGGATGATGGAGACTAACACAAGCAGCCAAGATCGAGGAGCTTAGACCTTCTCCTTCTCCTCTCGGACGACGCTTTTGAGCGCCTCCACGTTCTTCAAATCATCAAGCGGTTCATCGATCGGAGTCTCAGCAACAAACGCCGCATGAGCCGTTCGTGGATCGTTCAACAACCAACGAAACGGCTCGAGCCCGATGGTTCCCTTCCCGATGTGCTGGTGACGGTCGAGCTTCGAACCACGCGCCGCCTTAGCATCGTTGCAGTGCCAGACCGGAACATTCTCAAGGCCCACAGAATCGTCGAGCTGCTGCATCGTTTCGCGGAAGCCCGCTTTGGATGTTATGTCGTATCCGGAAACGTGCGTGTGACAAGTGTCGACGCACGCCGCAACCGGCACGCTTTTGCGCAAAAAATCGAGCAACACAGCTACCTGTTCGAACGATCCGCCCAGTGAAAACTCCGCTCCGGCGGTGTTCTCTATCAAGACCGTTAACCCTCGTTTCTTCAGATCGAGTCCATCGGCCGCCGCCGACAGGCTCTCGACCACACGGGCGAGCCCCTCTTCTCGCGTCATGCCGCGAAAGGACCCTGGGTGCAGAACTAGGTAATCGGCGCAGAGTGCCAGCGCCCGCTCTAGTTCGGCGCGAAACGCGTACACCGATGTCTGCAAGAACGTCGGGTTGATGGCCGATGGGTTGATCAGGTAGTTGGCGTGAATCACCAGCGGCTTCAGGTCGTACTTTGCGCGCAGCGAGTTCATCGTCTCGCACTGCGATACGCCAAGCTCATACGGCTTCCATTGCCGTGGACTCGAGGAAAAGATCTGTAGTGCATTGCAGCCCAGCCGATACGCTCTCTCGGCGGCATTTTCGACCCCTCCGGCCGTGGAAGTATGAATGCCGACCCTCCGCGACGTGCGCTTGGGCGGCTTCTTCGATGGGGGAATCAGCTTCAAAATGTCTTTTTCGGCCTTCACTGTTGCAGTCCCAATTTGAATCTAGCATGCGGTTTCACAGCTTTACGTCACTGACAAACACTTAGCCAATTTCTACTGTTTGCGCATGTGGCGTGCGCAAACCTGTCTGTTCATACAGCTCGGTCTCGCGTTATTGCTCGCACTAACCGGATGCGGCGGAAATGGTCTGCCGCCCGCCAGCTCAGTGACTGTGACCGTCACGCCTTCATCCGCCACAATTGCCGCTAATGGCAGCGTCACACTGCAGGGCACTGCCAGCGGATTCGCTCCCCAACCCGATGTCGCTCCTCCGCTAATGCTGTGGGGAATTCAGGAGTCCAGCAACACGGTTCCGGTCAGCGCCTGCGGCCTGCTTCCCTCCCAAACACCGGACCTAACGCTCTGCCCTTACGGCTACGTCGTTCAGGCAGACGTAACCAGCCTACCCAGCAATGCGGTGTATCATGCGCCGGCAACTCCGGGCACTTACCATGTCGTCTTCACCGCTACGCAGAGCGTCATGTACAGCAGCCTACAGAAGGCGGCAGCCGCGACCATCACTGTCACACCCTGATCGCCAAGGGGGAGGTAAGTACTGCATCAGCCTTATTGCCAAGCGCGCAGCAAGGAAGGAGACTATTTCCATGACGTGGACGGAATCGTTCGCCTGCAATATTTGTGGCAAGTCAAAGGGCTCGGTCGATCATTGGTGGCTGGCGTGGGTCGACTCAGTCACTCCCAGCGAGGACGAAGACGCCAAGCCGAAATTTCAGTTGCTATCGTGGTCAGAGCTGATGGCACGGCATCCAGAAGTGATACATCTCTGTGGCGCCGGTTGCGCCCTGAAGGAAACCGAGCGCTGGATGACTGCCACTGCGGCCCATCATCGCCCCGCCGACAGGCACGTAACGGTGGGCTAGCGATTTGCCGAGCGCACACGCGGACGTTAGACTAGAGAGTTTATCGGGGTCGAATTATGCTCGTCGTAATGAAGGCGCACGCGACTGACAGTGATATAGAAGCGGTCTGCGAGCGTATCCAAAAGGCAGGTCTTCGCGCCCATGCGATTCCTGGGGCGCAACGCACGGCTATCGGGATTACCGGAAACCAGGGCGCAGTCGAACTCGGCTTGGAAGAAATGTCGGGAGTTGCGGAAGTCATTCGCGTCTCCAAGCCGTACAAGCTGGTCAGCCGCGACGCCAAGGATTCCAATACCGTCATTTCTTTCCCGCGCAGCTCTGCCACCATTGGCGGCACAGAGTTGGCCGTTGTGGCCGGTCCGTGCTCCATCGAGAGCCACGAACAGGCGTTCGCCGTTGCCGAACGCGTTGTTGCCGCCGGAGCCAGATTCTTCCGCGGCGGAGCCTACAAGCCGCGCACTTCGCCTTATGCCTTTCAAGGCCTCGGGGAAGAAGCGCTAAAGATCATGGCGGAGATCCGCGATCGATTCGGATTGGTGATCGTGACCGAAGCCGTCGATAACGAATCGCTCGATCTCGTCGAGAAGTACGGGGACATGATCCAGATCGGCGCGCGCAACATGCAGAACTTCTCGCTCCTCAAACGGGCCGGGCGTGCCAAGAAACCCGTTCTGCTCAAGCGCGGAATAGCAGCCACACTCGAAGAGCTGCTGATGGCCGCCGAGTACATCATGAGCGAGGGCAACTATCAGGTCGCGCTCTGCGAACGCGGTGTACGAACTTTCGCCGATCACACCCGCAACACGCTCGATCTTAGCGTTGTTCCTGCGGTACAGCGGCTAAGCCATTTGCCGATATTGGTCGATCCCAGCCACGGTACCGGCAAGCGCAATAAAGTGACGCCGCTCTCGCGGGCCGCGGTTGCTGTCGGCGCGGATGGCCTGATGATCGAAGTACATTGCGATCCGGACCGCGCTCTTTCCGATGGTCAGCAGTCGCTATTCCCCGACCAGTTCGACCGGCTCATGCAGGAAGTGCGCCAAATTGCGGAAGTGGTAGGCCGCTCGATGAGTACTACCGCCGTTCATTCCACTGCGAATTCGGCGCATTAATTTGACCTTCTCACGCAAGTTCATCGGCGGCGCGCTCCTGACGCTGAGCTGTCTGCCGCCGCTGGCGTGCCGCCGCCACGGACTGAAGTATCCCGCCGGTTACCACGAGTTCGCATACGTTACCAACGGCAAAAGCAATACGGTTTCGATCATTGACGCGACCACCTTTCACCTCGTGAAGACGCTGAACGTTGGCACGAGCCCGACCGGTGTCGCTGCCAATCAGAAGAAGAACGAGGTTTACGTCGTCAACACCGAGTCGAACAACATCACATTCATCGACGCGGAGCGTAACGAAATCGTTGCGACCATTGGCGTGCATCGCGCCCCCTACTTCATTTCGGTCGATGGAGACGGAAAGCGCGCTTACGTGGCGAACTCGGGTTCGGCCAATGTTTCCGTTATCGATCTGGATCAGCGGAAAGTGATCGCCAACATTCGCGTTGGCGGCGCACCCGGCCTGGCGCGCGTGTCGCAAGACGGCAAGGTTGCGGTGAGTTCCAATCGAGCTGACGGCACAATCTCCATCATCGACGCCGAGAAGCTTGCCGTTCGCGCGACGGTTCCCGTTTGTGACAAACCCGAAGATCTCGCCATACTGCCCGACGACAGCAAAGTCTTCGTCGCCTGCACCGGCTCTTCGCAGGTCGCAGCCGTCGATCTCAAGACAGACAAGCTGCTGACGTTACTCGATGTCGGCAAAACCCCTGTCCAGTTGGCGATGAAGCCCGACGGCGGCGAGATCTTCGTCTGTAACTTCGACTCGTCCAGTATCTCCGTCATCGAAACGGGTGCCAACGAAATCGGCCAGACGTTCCTGATCGGCACCAATCCCGCGCACGCTCTTGTGACCGACGATAACAATACGCTGCTGGTTTCGAATTTCGGATCGAACTCGCTGTCGGTCTATGCGATCGATATCGGACGCGTGCTCGGCGAATTGCCGACCGGTGCGCAACCGGATTCACTGGCGCTCACCGGCAACCAGAAGTTCGTGTTGGTCGCCGATTCGCTCTCCGGCGATGTAACGGTTTTGCGGCTGGAGAAACTGCCTAGTGGGTCGAAAATCAGTGCCCAGCGCGCGCTTACGACGATGATCCCGGTCGGAGCTTCACCAAACGCCATTGCGATCAAGGCGTTCACGACAAAGTAGCAGGCGGAAGTCGCGAGACTACATTGCGGCCATAAGGAGCTTTGCATCATCAAATTAATAACCGTTTCCCGGCTCGCTGTTCACCTCGAGAGCACGAGAACAGCGGCAATTCGGAACCAATTCGTTATACTGTTCTGTCGCCAAGATGCCACCGCAAACGCAAGTAGCAGAAGAACTTAATTCCAAGAAGCGACTGTGGATCCCAATCTCGATCGTCCTCCTTCTGGTGGCCCTGATTGGCTATTTCAGCCTGCGCGCGCGGGCCGTTGGCATTCGGTACGCTACGGTGACCCGGGGCACCATCACCTCGACCATCTCCACCAACGGAAAGATCGAGCCCATCCAGAGTTTCCAAGCGAACGCTCCCTCGCCGACTACGGTTCGCAAGCTCTACGTTGCACAGGGCAACCACGTAAAAGCCGACCAATTATTGCTGGAACTCGACGACTCAGGGGCTTTGTCTGACGCGGCGAAGGCCAAGGCGCAGGTTGCCGCTGCCGAGGCCGATCTGAATGCGGTGAAGAACGGTGGCACGCATGAAGAGGTCCTGACCACACAAGCCGACCTGACTCGTGCCCGCGCAGAACTGGCCTCCGCGCAAAGTAACTTGCAGACCATGCAGCGCCTCGCGCAATCGGGAGCGGCTTCACCGGCGGAAGTCCAAAACGCCGAGACTCGTGTGAAGACCGCGCAAGCCCAGGTGAACCTGTTGCAACAGCGCACCGGAAATCGCTTCTCGCCCCTGGAACAAGAGCGCGCCCAGGCCAACCTGGCTCAGGCGAAAGCGGCTTATTCCGCCACTCAGGATGTGTTGGCCAAGACGATTATTCGCACTACCATCCCCGGCGAAGTCTATTCGCTGCCGGTCAGACAAGGGGCCTTCGTCAATGCCGGAGACTTACTGGTGCAAGTCGCGGATTTATCGCACGTCATGCTTCGCGCCTACGTCGATCAGCCGGATATTGGACGCCTCGCGAAAGGCCAAACGGTGCTCGTCACCTGGGACGCGCTGCCGGGACGCACGTGGCAAGGAACGGTGACGCAGACTCCGACCACGGTCGTGATGCATGGCTCGCGCAGCGTTGGCGAGGTTACCTGCGACATCGACAACTCCGATCACAAACTGCTGCCCAACATCGACGTCAGTGTAACGATTGTGACGACCCGGCACGACAACGTCGTGATGGCGCCACGCGAAGCGATTCACCAGTCCGATGGAAAGCGCTACGTGCTGGAGATACAGGGCGATCACTTAGTGCGCCGCGACGTTGAGACGTCGATCTCGAACCTCACCGACGTGGAAATCACCAACGGAGTTTCGCCCGGGGCGAAGCTTGGTTTGGGAGCCTTCAACAACCAGCCTCTGCACGAAGGAATGAAGGTGAGCACGCAATAACTCGCAATGCTCCCCAAACTTGTCGTGGAAAAAGACAACGCGGGCTTTTCGGCCCGCGTTGCTGTTGTTTACGAATGCTAATTTACGGTGAACCTACCAGCGCGGCCCGCCACGATCGCGCCCGCCACCGCGGTTTCCGCCGCGACCGCCGCCACCGCCACCAGGACGACCACCGCCGCGGCCACCACCGCCGCCGAATCCACCGCGCCCCCCACCGCCGCCGCCGAAACCGCCGCGGTCGGCTTTGGGCCGTGCTTCGTTGACGGTGAGTTGCCGGCCGTCCAGGGTGCTGCCGTTAAGCTGCGCCATCGCGGCTTCCGCCTCAGAATCATTGGGCATTTCCACGAAAGCGAAACCGCGCGGCTGGCCGCTATCACGATCCCGCACAATGTTTACATTCTCAACTGCGCCGAAATTTGCGAAGGCCGAACGGAGGCTCTCTTCATCCGTTTGGAAACTCATATTGCCCACATAGATATTTTTCACGTAGACCTCTTCAAGTCTTGGCAGAAGGGTTGAAGGCACTCACGGCGCGGGCAGGCAGTCCAGAGACGAGCGAAAGCACTACACAGGTCGCGAACAAGTAGCAGGGTCAGGATATTAGCACGTCGCCCGGCCAGAGCGCTATCCGTCGCTATAACAAACGGCGACTGCCTCGATAAAGCAG
>Ga0335069_10014926_pt1 | contig 10865 bp, 8 predicted proteins | sample Lox_Sample_11_FD_206714 | JGI IMG/M metagenome (GOLD analysis project Ga0335069, IMG submission 206714) | Soil microbial communities from Loxahatchee National Wildlife Refuge, Florida, United States - Lox_Sample_1.1 | ecosystem: Environmental > Terrestrial > Soil > Wetlands | place: USA: Florida... | reverse complement strand
CCTCGCGGGCCGCCGACGCCCACGGCCAGACCAGCCCGGTGAACCGCTGGCCGGGTGCGTCGAGCTGCGGCGTCTGGCCGCCGAGGTTGAACCACGCCAGCGCCAGCGTCGGACCAAGTCCGGACACCGCGATGTTGATCGCCATGCAGGCCACCACCTGGTTCCCGCGATGCGTCACGGTGGCAAACGCGTTGACCAGCGCCAGCGCGACCGCAACCGCCACGCCCGCCCCGAGCCCGAGCCAGGCGGAACCCGTGACGGCGGACACCGTCGCCGCCGCAAATGCCGCGCCGAGCATCTTGCCCTCGAGCGCCAGGTCGATCACCCCCGAGCGCTCGCTGAACATCGCCGCCAACGCCGCCAGCAGCAGCGGCGTGGCCACGCGGATTGTCGCCGCCAGCACCAGGACCACAAGGGTGTAGGTCTCCATCGGCTATTTCTCCCCTTCGCTCATCGGCCGGCGCCCGAACACCGCGGCCAGCGGCACGCGGAAGAGGTTTTCCAGCGCCCCGCAGGCGAGGATCACGAGCCCCTGGAGGACCACGACCATGTCGCGGTTGATCTTCGGCAGGTCGAACGCCAGCTGTGACCCGCCCTGGTAGAGCGCGCCAAACAGGACCGCCGCGAGGAAGATGCCGAGCGGGTGGTTCCGCCCCATCAGCGCCACGGCGATGCCGACGAATCCCGCCCCGGCCGGAAAATCGATCAGGATCCGGTGCTGCGAGCCCATCAGCTCGTTCAGCCCCAGGCAGCCCGCCAAAGCGCCGGAGAGCAGCATCGCCACCAGCGTCACCCCCGCCGGCCGCACACCCGCGTACACCGCCGCGGCGGGATTCTGTCCGGTGACCCGCAGCTCGTAGCCCCACCGCGTGTGCCAGATGAACACCCAGACCAGCGCCGAGGCCGCGAGCGCCAGGATGAAGGCCAGATTCAGCGGCGACGGCGCAAACGTGACGCCGATCTTCGCCAGCAGCTCGTGCGCCGCCGGCATGAATGTCGCCTCGGCAAACTCGCGCGTCTCCGGCGACTGCTGACCGGGCTTGATCAGCACATTGACCAACAGGTACGTCATCACGGCCGACGCGATGAAGTTGAACATGATCGTGGTGATGACGATGTGGCTGCCGCGGCGGGCCTGCAGCCAGGCGGGCAGGAACGCCCACGCCGCCCCGAAGCCGGCGCCCGCGAGGATCGCGACCGGCAGCACCGCCCAGAACGGCCAGTGGCCCAGCGCGAGACAAACCAGCCCGCTGCCGAGTCCGCCGATATAGGCCTGCCCCTCGCCGCCGATGTTGAACAGGCCGGCGTGGAAAGCCACCGCGACGGCCAGTCCGGTGAACATGAAGTTGGTGGCGTAGTAGAGCGTGTAACCGATCGCGTCCTGCGTGCCGAGCGCCCCGCTCGTCAGCAGCTTCATCGCCTGCCACGGGTTTTCGCCGACCAGGGCGATGACGCCCGCCGACACCAGCAACGCCGCGGCCAGTCCAACCAGCGGAAGCAGCGCGACGTCGGCCCAGCGGGGAAGCGGCCTCGGGGCACTCATGGGCCTGCGGTCCATGTCGGCGGGGTGCCCCCACCCCGCACCTTTCCCGAGATGCCCCCCGGCCCAGCCTGCGGGGTGAGGTCAAGCCGCCTGGCAAAAGCCCGTCGCTTCGCGCTCACGCCTTCGCCTCCTTCACCCCGGCCATCATCAGGCCCAGCCGCTCCTCGGTCGCCTCGGCCGGCGCCACCTCGCCGACGATCTCGCCGCCGTTCATCACGAGGATGCGGTCGGCCAGCCCGAGGATTTCGTCGAGTTCGACCGAAACCAGCAGCAGGGCCTTTCCCGCGTCGCGCAGCGCGACCAGCCGTCGGTGGATGAATTCGATCGCCCCGATGTCCACTCCGCGCGTCGGCTGGCCGACCAGCAAGACCGCCGGGTCGGCGCCCACCTCGCGCGCGATCACCAGCTTCTGCTGGTTGCCGCCGGAAAAGGCCGCCAATCGTTGCCGCGGGTCGGAGGGACGGATGTCAAACATCGCCATCATTTGCTCGCAGCCGGCGAGGATGCCCCGCCGGCTCACGAGCCAGCCGCGGTTGTAGTCGGCGCGGTCCTGATAGCCGAGAATGGCGTTGTCCTGCGCGCTGAAGGCTGGGACCACGCCCTGTCGGAGGCGGTCCTCCGGAACGTGGGCAAGCCCCAGTCGGCGGCGTTCGCGGGGGCCGACGCGGCCCGCCACCAGCGGCGTGCCGCGCAGGATGATCTCCCCCCGGCTCGGCGGGCGCGTGCCCGCGAGCGCCTCGAGCAGTTCGGACTGGCCGTTGCCGGAAACCCCCGCCAGCCCGACGATCTCGCCGGCGCGGACCTCGAAGCTCACGCCGCGCACCCGCGGCACGCCGCGGTCGTCGCGCACCTCCAGCTCGCGCACCGAAAGCAGCGGCGCGCCTGGCGCCGCCGGCCCCTTCCGCACCTGCAGACTGACCGCCCGGCCGACCATCTTTTCGGCGAGCTCCGCCAATGACGTTTCGTTGGTCTTGGCTTCCGCCACCACCGCACCCTGCCGCATGACGGTGACACGATCCGTGACCGCCATGATTTCCCGCAGCTTGTGCGTCACGAGGATGACGGTTTTCCCCTGCGCGCGCAGCCGCGCGAGCATCCGGAAAAGCTGGTCGGCCTCCTGCGGCGTGAGCACGGCCGTCGGCTCGTCGAGGATCAGGATCTCGGCGCCGCGATGGAGCGCCTTGAGAATCTCCACGCGCTGCTGCAGGCCCACCGGCAGCTCGCCCACGAGGGCATCGGGCGGAACCTCGAGACCGTAGTCCCGCCCGAACGCCGCCAGATCCGCGCGCGCGCGGGCCAGCCCACCCGCCAGCCCGCGCCCGCGCTCGGCGCCGAGGATCAGGTTTTCGAGCACCGTGAAATTTTCCACGAGCATGAAGTGCTGGTGCACCATGCCGATGCCGACCGCAATCGCGTCATGCGGCCGGTGCAGATCGACCTTGCGCCCGCCCACAAAAATCTCGCCCCGGTCGGCGCGGTGGAAGCCATAGACGATGTTCATCAGCGTCGACTTGCCCGCCCCGTTCTCACCGATGAGCCCGTGCACGCTGCCGCGGGCGACGCGCAGGTGGATGTCGCGGTTGGCGTGCACTGCGCCGAAGCGCTTGTCGATGCCGCGCAATTCCAGCGCGGGGACGTTCATGTCGGGAGAGGCCACCACGAGTGGGTGCGACTAGAGACCATCGAAGCCGGGACCACAATCCTGCGTTGCACCGGCCGAAAACGGGCCAACCACCAAGCCTCCCGGTCCCTTCCCTGGGATCCAATCCCCCCAACCATTTTGCGGAAGGCAACGAAGTGAACCCAGGGGACCGATTGTCGCGTACCCGACACGTCCCGTCGAAGCCCTGGCGAAGGCGGAGGGTTGCCCTACCCCGTGCAGGCACGGACGAAATCCCGGTTCTCGGATAAACCCCAATGACCCCGGCTAAAAAATAGACCGTCACCATTCACCGACCATCCTCTCCCCCGCTCCCCCTTCGTTTGCTCCATTTCCTTCCGTAAGCAAATCCGGCTGGGCTGCCGGCGGTCCTCACGACCCCGGCACCTTGTACTCCGACACCTTGATCTTCCCGCTGATGATGTCCGCCTTGGCCTGGTCGAGCTTCACCTTCATCTCGGGCGTGAGAATCTTGTCGTTGTAGCTGTCGAACGAATAATCCACCCCCTCCTCCGCGAGGCCCAGCACGAGCTGGCCGGGCTTCCAGGTGCCGGCCTGCGCCGCCTTGTAGGCCTGGTAGACGGCCACATCCACCCGCTTGACCGCGGAGGTGAGCACGCTGCCGGGATGGAGGTAATCCTGGTTGCTGTCGCAGCCGATGCTGAGCAGCCCGGCGTCCTTCGCCGCCTGCATCACGCCGATGCCCGTTGCGCCGGCCGCGTGGAAAACGACATCCGCCCCGCGCCCGAACTGGCTCTTGGCCAGCTCCGCGCCCTTGGTCGGGTCGCCCCAGGCCGCCGGCGTCGTGCCCGCCATGTTCTCGAACACCTCGGCCTTCGGGCTGACATAATGGACGCCTTCGACGTAGCCGAGGGCGAACTTCCGGATGAGCGGGATGTCCATGCCGCCGACAAACCCGACCTTGCCGGTCTTTGAGGCCAGCGCGGCGGCCATGCCGCAGAGGAAGGACGATTCCTGCTCGCGGAAGTTCACTGACTGCACGTTCGGCAGGTCGACCACCGCGTCCACCACCGTGAACTTGACGTGGGGAAACTGCTTCGCCACCCGCTCGACCGCCGACGCCTGGGTGAAACCGATGGCGACGATGATCGTGGCCCCGCGGCGGGCCATCTGCTGCATCGCCTGCTCGCGCTGCGCGGCGTTCTGCACCTCGAACTCGCGGACCGCGATTCCGGTTTCCTTGGTGAACCGCTGCGCGCCCTCGCTGGCGGACTGGTTGAACGACCGGTCGAACTTGCCGCCGAAGTCGTAGACGATGGCCGGGGAAAACGCCGGCTCCTCGGCCGCCAGGACGGCGACCGCCACGAGGGCGGAGACGGGCGCGAGAAGACGGAGCGGATGGGTCATGGAAGGCGCCGGGAAAAACGACGCCGCACGCTGCAGGAATCGGGCCGGGAGTTCAACCCCGGACCGGCCGCCGCCATTTTGCCTTTGCGCGGGTCGCCGCTTTGAAATGGGATGCCCGCATGCCCGACTACGCCGCTCCCACCTTTCTCACCGACCTGCTCCGCGCCAAGTCGCCTTCCGGCGCCGAGGCCCAGGCCCAGGCCGTCTTTGACACGCACGTCAAGCCGCACGCCGACGCCTACGCCAACGACGCGCTGGGCAACCGCCTGGCCACGCTCAACCCCGGCGGTGGACCGACGCTGATGTTCTCCGGACACATCGACGAGCTGGGTCTGATCGTCACCTACGTCAACAAGGACGGCTACCTCTACTTCGACACCATCGGCGGCCACGACCGCATCATGATCCCCGGGCGCCGCGTCATCCTCCAGACCGAGCGCGGGCCGGTGCGCGGCGTGACCGGCAAGCGGGCGATCCACCTGATGGACGAGGCTGACCGGAAAAAGGTGCCCGAAATCCACGAGATCTGGATCGACATCGGGGCCAAGACCAAGGCCGACGCGCTGCGGCGGGTGTCGATCGGCGACGTCGCGACCTACGACCACGAATTCGAGTTGATCCACGGCAGCATCGGCACCGCGCGCGCGTTCGACAACAAGGTCGGCGCCTACGTGGTCGGCGAGGCGCTCATCCGGCTCGCCAAATCCAAGGCGAAGCTGAACGCCCGCGTCGTCTCGGTCGCCACCACCCAGGAGGAGATCGGCGTCCGCGGCGCCACCACCTCCGCCTTCGCCGTCGATCCGCACGTGGCGCTCGCCGTCGATGTGGGGCATGCCACGGACCATCCCGACTGCGACAACCGGAAGTACGGTGAGACCAAGCTCGGCGCCGGCCCGATCATCTGCCGCGGGCCCAACATCAATCCCAAGGTTTTCCAGCGGCTCGTGGCCTGCGCCCGGAAGGCCAAGATTCCGCACCAGTTCGAGGCCGACCCGCGCCCGACCGGCACCGACGCCCGCGCCATCCAGACCGCGCGCGGCGGCGTCGCCTGCGGACTGGTTTCCATCCCCCTGCGCTACATGCACACGCCGAGCGAGGTGGTCGACCTGCAGGACGTCGAGAATTGCGTCCGGCTCTTCGTCGAGTTCGCGAGGTCAGTCGGCCGCGACGAGAGCTTCGCCTGGTGAGCCTGCGGGGTGTGGGATGGCGTCCCACCCGTCGCCGGTTGGCCTTCGCGGGCTGAGGGCACCCCGCCCACACTGCGGCCAGCGGCAAGCCCGAACCCCGCCGCAGGATGGGTTTCGATGGCGGGCGCGGCTACTCCCGCGCCGGATTCCGATCCGGCAGCAGCCGGACGCTCGCCCAAAGCCCATGCCTGCACCGACGCGCCTTCGCCGCGCGAGAACCTGAATCAATCTTTCGCCTCGGGGCGAAAACTCAGGCCGCGTTCTTGTCCGTGGCCGGACGGCGGGCCGCCTTCTTCAACACCGGCTTCTTCCGGCCGTTCACCACGCCTTGGTCGATGATGACCTCGGTGATGTCGTCCCGCAGCGGCAGATCGTACATCACCTCGAGCATGAGCTTTTCGAGAATCGCGCGCAGCGCGCGGGCTCCCGTCTTGAGCTCCAGCGCCTCCCGGGCGATCGCCACCACCGCGTCGCGGGTGAAGCGGAGCTGGACGCCATCCATCGCGAAAAGCTTCGAGTACTGCTTCACCATCGCGTTCTTGGTGCGCAGGAGGACCTTCTCGAGATCCTGCACCTTGAGCTCGTCGAGCACGGACACGACCGGCAGGCGGCCGATGAACTCCGGGATCATGCCGAAGCGAATCAGGTCCTCCGGCGCCACGCCCCGCATCATCTCGTCCGGCGTCAAATGATGGTCCTGCTCGCTCACATGGAAACCGAGCGAGTTCTGCCCGAGGCGCTTCTTGATCACCGCGTCGAGGCCGACGAAGGCACCGCCGCAGATGAAAAGGATATTGGACGTGTTGACCTGGATGTACTCCTGGTTCGGGTGCTTGCGGCCGCCCTGCGGCGGCACGTTGCAGGTGGTGCCCTCGAGGATCTTCAGCAGGGCCTGCTGCACGCCCTCGCCCGACACGTCGCGGGTGATCGACACGTTCTCCGTGGTGCGGCGAATCTTGTCGATCTCGTCGATGTAAATGATGCCGCACTCGGCCTTCTTCACGTCGTAATTGGCCGCCTGCAGGAGACGGAGCACGACGTTCTCCACATCCTCGCCCACGTAGCCCGCCTCGGTCAGCGTCGTCGCGTCGGAAATGGCGAACGGCACGTCGAGGATCTTGGCCAGCGTGCGGGCGAGCAGCGTCTTGCCGGAGCCGGTCGGGCCGACGAGCAGGATGTTGCTCTTCTCGACCTCCACCTCGCTGAACTCCGCCGGCAGCGACGCGGCCTCGCGCGGATTACCCTGGCCGGCCTCGAAGTTGAGCCGCTTGTAGTGGTTGTAGACCGCGACCGAGAGCACCTTCTTTGCGTGGTCCTGGCCAATGACAAAATCGTCGAGCGTCTTCTTGATCTCGGACGGCTTGATCAGCCGGAAGGCCGGCTTGCTGGTCTCCGCCGCGACCGGCGCCTTCACCTCGCGGTCAATGATCGTCTTGCAGACATTGACGCACGAATCGCAGATGTACACGCCCGGTCCCGCAATTATCTTGCGAACTTCCGCCTGCGATTTTCCGCAGAACGAGCAGAGCGTCATGCGAGAGGATTTGGCCATGATGAACTATATCGGCCGCCTCGACCGATTAGTCGAGGGATTTTTCTCACCCCCAAAAACTTGCGCAACCGCCTGTCAGGCGGCTGATTGCTTTGCGAGCACCGGCGCGCCTTCGCGGGTCGTCACCACCACGTGATCGACGATGCCGTAGGCCTTGGCCTCCTCCGCGCTCATATAGTAATCGCGGTCGGAGTCCTTTTCCACTTGCTCGGGGGACTTGCCGGTGTGCTTGGCGATCGTCTCGTTCAGGGTCTTGCGCCAGCGGATGATTTCCTTGGCCTGGATGGCGATGTCGGCCGCCTGGCCGCCGGCACCGCCGGAGGGCTGGTGGATCATCACGCGGCTGTTGGGGAGCGCATGGCGCTTGCCCTTCGTCCCGCCGGCCAACAGCACCGTGCTCATGCTCGCGGCCATGCCGATGCAGTAGGTGACCACGTCGCACTTCAGGAAATTCATCGTGTCGTAAATCGCCATCCCGCCCGTCACCACGCCGCCGGGTGAATTGATGTACAGGTGGATGTCCTTCTTTGGATCCTCCATCTGGAGGAACAGCATCTGGGCAATGACCAGGTTCGCCACAACGTCGTCGATCGGCGTGCCGATGAAGATGATGCGGTCCTTCAACAGGCGGCTGTAGATGTCCATCGACCGCTCGCCGCGGCCGGTGTTTTCCAGGACGATGGGGACGTAGTAGCTCATGCGCTGGGCGGGACCGTTTTCACGGTAGCCTTGGACACAAGGAAATCAAGGGCCTTGTCAAAAAGCACCTGCTGCTGGACGGCGCGGAGGTGATCGCGGTCCTTGCCGAGGTCGCGGGCGACCTTGTCGGGCCGCTCGCCGGACCGCATGGCCTCGCGCATGAGCCATTGGTTCAGGTCCTTCTCCTCGACCTTGATCTTCTCCGCCTCGGCGATCTTCGCCAGCATCAACTGCACCTTCACGCGGGCCGTCGCGGCCTTGGTCGCGCTGTCGAACAGCTCCTGCTTGCTCCTCTCAAACTCCTCCTGGGGCACGCCGCGGCGCATGTTTTCCTCGATGAACTGCCGGAGCACGCCGTCGCGCTCGCCCGCCACCAGGCTTTCGGGTGCCGGGAAGCTCGCACGGGCCAGCAGCGCGTCCGTCACCTGGCGGCGCTGGGCGGCGCGGTTCTCGTGCTCCTTGCGCATTGCCAGCGTCTGCCGCACCTGCGCCTGCAGCGCCTCGAGATTCTCGACCTGGTTGTCCTTGAAGAATTTCTCGTCCAGCGGCGGCAGCACGCGCTCGCGGACTTCCTGGATGTCGAGGACGTACTTCGCGGTCTTGCCCGCGAGCGCCGGCACGGCGGCGAAGTTCTCGGGAAAAGTCACCGTCACCTCCGGCTTGTCACCGGCCTTTACCCCGGCGAGCTGCCGGGCCACGCCGGGCAGCAGTCCCTCGTTCGCCCCCTCGACCTCCTCCCAGGTCTGCGGCGCCTTGGCGTAAATCGCCTTGTCGCCGACAATTCCGGCCAGCGGCTGGCCGTCCAGCGTGCCCTCGTAGCCGAAGCGGACGTAGTCGCCCTTCGTCGCCGGACGCGCCGCCGGCTTGAAATCGGCCCGGTCGGCCCGCAGGCCCTGAATGACCGCGTCGATCTCCTCCGCCTTCGGCTCGGTCGGCGCCACCTCGGTGGGAAGTCCGACGTACTCCGGCAGCGTGATTTCCGGGCGGACATCGACCGTCAGCTTGATCGCGGCCGACAGGCCCGGCTCGACCGCGCCCTCCTCCACGTCGACCAGCGAGACCACGTCGAGCTTCGCCTGCTCGAGGCCTTCGCGGTAGGCCTTGCTGACCACCCGGCCCTTGAACTCTTCGCGCAGCTCCTTGCCGAAGCGGCGCTCGATCAGGTTCGCCGGCGCGCGGCCGGGCCGGAAGCCCGGCAGGCTCACCTGCTTCGCGAACTGCCCGAGCACGTTCTGGTACTCGCCGTCCACCTCGCCCTTGTCGAGGGTGACGGTCAGGGTCTTGCGGGTTTCGTTGATGTCAGTCGTTTGGACGTTCACGGCAAAAAAATCAGAGGGTCGGCGGGTGGAAAAGAGGTCGAGGTAAGTCACCCCGCGCAGGCCGGTCAAGGTCTCTTTCGGCTCCGCCGGCGCCGAATCCCACTTGGCGTTTGGCCCGCCGTGGCCCAAGCTGGCGGTGCCGATGGCCACCCTTGCCCAACTCCTTGCCAGTCACGAATGTATTCTCGCGATCGATGCGGCTTCGGGCTCGGTCCAGGTCGGCCTGCTCCGGCGGGGCGGGCCGCCGCACTGGGCGCGGTCCGAGGAAGAGTCCGGCAAGGCGATATTCACCTGCACCGCAGCCTGCCTCGCCGCCGCGGGCGCGGAAATCTCCGCAGTGCGCGCCTTCGCGTTCTGCGAGGGTCCGGGTTCGATGCTCGGGGTCCGCACGGCGGCCATGGCGATTCGCACCTGGCAGGTCGAGGAGTCGCGCCCGGCCTACCGTTACCCGAGCCTGCCACTGCTCGCCCTCGGCCTGCACCGGGCCGGGAACGCGGCTCCCTTTGCCGTGCTCGCCGATGCGCGGCGGGAGGCTTGGCATTGCGCCGCCGTGCGGGAGGCCGGTGGGGTTCCGACGCTGCAGCGTCTGACCGCGGCCGAGATCGCCGCGTCGGACCTGCCGCTGTTTCTCCCGTCGGCCTTCAGGGCGTGGACCCGGCCGCCGCGGGAGGCGCGCGATTGCGCCTACGATGTTGCGACGCTCCTCGCCGGTGCGCGGGATGCGGAGATCTTTCGTTCGGCGCCGACGCCGGAGCCGTTGCAGTTCGCACCGCCCGAGTACAGGAAATGGTCGGCGCAAGTGCACAGCGCCGCGACCGCCCCTCGCCCATGATTCCCGCCCGCCAACTTCCCTACCGCTGCTGGGCCGAGATCGATCTGGCCGCGCTCGAGCGCAACCTGAAGCTCATCCGCGCCTCGCTGCCGCCGCGGATCCGGTATGTCGCGGTGGTCAAGGCCGACGCGTACGGCCACGGGCTGCCCCAGACGGCCGCGCGGCTGATGCACGCCGGCGCGGATCTGTTCGGCGTGGCCAACGTCGCCGAGGCCCTGACCATCCGCGAACTCAGCGCCGACTGGCCGGTCCTGCTGCTCAGTCCGGTGCTGCCGGAGGAGGATCGCTATCTCGCCGAGTGCCAGCTGGCGGCCACGGTTTCGTCAGCGGAGGAATTGACGCGCTTCGACGCAGTCGGCCGCGCCGCCGGCCGGCCGGTCGATGTCCACCTGAAAGTCGACACCGGCATGGGCCGGCTCGGCGTCTGGCACGAGGCCGCCGCCGCGCTCTACGGCCGCATCGCCGCGGCCCCGGGCGTGCGGCTCGCGGGCATCTTCACCCATTTCGCCAGCGCCGACGAGGATCCCGTGTTCACCGACCGCCAGCGCCAGCTGTTTCTCGACATCCTCCGCCGGCTGCCGGGGTTCGATCCGGCGGGCACGAGCCTTTTCATCCACGCCGACAACAGTGCGGGCCTCGAGACCACGCCGGGCGGCAGCGTGTTCAATGCCGTGCGGGTCGGGTTGCTCCAGTTCGGCATTCTCC
>Ga0335069_10014925_pt1 | contig 10865 bp, 12 predicted proteins | sample Lox_Sample_11_FD_206714 | JGI IMG/M metagenome (GOLD analysis project Ga0335069, IMG submission 206714) | Soil microbial communities from Loxahatchee National Wildlife Refuge, Florida, United States - Lox_Sample_1.1 | ecosystem: Environmental > Terrestrial > Soil > Wetlands | place: USA... | reverse complement strand
CCCAAGCAAACGGAAAAGATGGCATTTGAGCAAGGAATTGGATTCGTGCCATATGGGGGCATCGGTTTGGCGGCCTTTCAGGCCGTCCAAGCCAGTAAGGCTAAGGACCCAATCTTGAAAGCAACTTCGATCAAAGCTCTCGCGAAGGATCCAGATCCACTCTCCGAAAAGGCGATAGTTGCAGCGCTCTCAGATCAGCACCCGCTGGTGAGAGCTGCTGCCTACGATGCTCTGGCTCGACGCGGTGATACCACTGTGCTGTCCGACTTGAGCCTTGGCCTGAACGACAAGGACATGGAGGTAAAGCTTACGGCGGCGGCCGCCGTGGCTTATCTCTCCACGATCTCGAACAAAGCGGGAGAGTAAACATCTGAGAATTTGCGATCGAGGCGCTGCTCGTACAGCAAGGGCACTCATCTTTCGCGGAAAGGGAGATTGCGGTTTCGCGAGCGGTTCGCGCGGTGGCGGAACTTTCGATCTCCTTGCATCACGGCATAATGAGACCGTGATGTGCACCACATAACCTTGGCGCACGGGCGGGGACTGTCAAGCGCCGACCGCGTGCACGTCACCGCGGCGGCCGCGTGACAGCGAGCTGATGGAAGCCGCGACGATGAACACCTCCTGCGCTTCAAAAGCAACGACCATGCAGCCGCTCCACTTTCAGCGATCCGAACAGCGTCTCTTTTACCGCGTTGTCCCAACAGTTACCCTTGCGGCTCATGGAGGCCCGGATTTGGCGCCTTCCGATCACCCGGTGGAAGTCCTCGCTGGCGTACTGGCTGCCGCGATCGCGGTGGAAGATCAGTTCGCCTTTGGCGGGACGGCGCTGAAACAGGCCCATCTCCAGCGCGTCGATGACCAGGCTGCGATGCATGTCCGGCCGCATGGACCAGCCCACCACCTTGCGCCTGAACAGGACGATCACCACCGCCAGGAACAACCAGCCTTCCTCGGAGGCGCTATACGTGATGTCACCCGACCACTCCCGGTTGGGCTCGGCCGGGTCGCCGGCCGCATAGAGGGGGTGGGGGAATTTTCTTTTTCTCCCCAGCCCCAACTGAACTATAGGGGGGGGTGGGGTATTTTTTCTCCCCGGAATGCGAATCGCCCCCTTTTCAGGAGGCGGTGGATTGATTATGGCAGGTTCTCGTGGACGGGCTGTGATGGCGGTCACGGGCGTATGTTCAATGAACGGGTTCCGTGTTTTCCCGCGGGCAGGAGGTCTGTTTGAGCCGGCGCTGGAAATCGAGTAGTTCTGGACCGACTGGCGGCGGGAGCACGGGCGGCCGCCCTCCCAAGTCCCCAAAGTCGAGGGACCTTTCGACTACGCTCAGGGCATGCTCCGGGGCACCCGCCTTCCAGCTCCTAGCTGCCAGCTTCTACCTCCTGGCTTCGTTCGAGCGCCAGCATCCTGATGTCCCACCCTACGCACGGTAATGCTGTGCGCAGGATGGGGCACCCGGGTGGTTGAGCGTTCGGTAACCCAGGTCTCCAAACTGGGAGACCCAGGGCACCCCAACATTTTTGAATGGTCAGACGTGGGCCACGTGGGCCCCTCCTGACGAGACCTGGGTCTCGCTCTTTCATGGGCGACTCCACATGAAAGCCAACCCCATCGTCGCCAACGGTGCGTTGAATTCTCCTGGGACTCTCCAAGACAGGACTGTCAATTTCACCAGTGGTGGAGATGGATGGCGAAGCTGGATACTACGGGACACAAGATTTGCGTGTCCCGGTGACGTTAGCAACTCGCCTGCAAATCGAGACGAAGGCACTGCTCGAAGTTATCGTCTGATCTGTCCTCTACTGTCATTTTTGACAGAGGACGAGCTCAACCATGGGAGCTACACCTTAACGCGGGTTGTTCCAGTGAGTTCATGCAGCCCGATAACCGATTGAGGCGCGCATCTCGAGTACCAAGGTGTTCCACCGCACTGGAACAAGAGGTAGGCATGAAAGCCATGCGATGCCGCGACGTTCTTCACTCTCTGGTAGTGGTGTTATGCACGCTTTCGCTATTGCCGGGCGAGACATTAGCCTTTGCGTCTTCTCAGGCAGCGACGCCGTCTTCGTCTGCGGATCAAAGCGTCAAGATTCCACCAGAACAGTTGGATTCGCTGGTCGCGCCGATTGCGCTGTATCCCGATCCGCTTCTCGCTCAGGCCATGGCCGCCTCTACCTATCCGCTGGAGATTATTCAGCTTCAGCAGTGGCTGGAGAAGAACAAGAGCCTGAAGGAAAAAGAGTTGGCTGATGCGGTGGCGAAGCAACCGTGGGATCCGAGCGTTCAGGCATTGGCCGCCTTACCCGAAGTTGTGAAGCGCCTGGCAGATGATATTGCCTGGACCACCGATCTTGGCAATGCGTTCCTTGGGCAGCAGGCCGAGGTCATGGATGCTGTTCAACGCATGCGGAAGAAGGCGCAAGAGAAAGGGAATTTGAAGTCGACCGAACAACAGAAGGTAGAGACAACTGTCGTCGAAAACAAGCAAGTGATCGTAATCGAGCAGGCCAATCCCCAGGTCGTGTATGTACCTGCCTACGATCCTGTAATCGTGTACGGCCCGCCCATCTACCCCTACCCGCCAATTTACTATCCGCCGGCCTGGTATTACCCGGCGGGGGTGGCGATTTCGTTTGGCATGGGCGTGATGATGGGAGCTTTCTGGAGTGGCGGCTGGGGCTGGGGCTGCGGGTGGGGCGGCAACAACGTCTATATCAACAACAATAACAATTTCAATCGCAATACAAATGTTGGCCGAGGCAACCGCCCCAATAATGACCTCCCCGGTCGGGGCAATGGAAATCGCCCAGGAAACGGTGGGAATGGTCCGGGAGGCGCCGGCAACCGTCCATCCACTCTTCCCGCAGGCGGAGATCGCGGCAATTGGCAACACAATCCCGAACATCGCGGTGGTGCTCCCTACCGGGACAGAGCCACAGCAGACCGGTTTGGGGGAACCGCGCGCGGTGATTCTCTCTCAAACCGGCAATCGAGCGCGCGGCAGCAGATTGGCCGCCAGGGCGGCAAGCTGGCCAGCAACCGGGCCGCAGGAGGCGGCATGGGCAATCGCTCCGGCACCGCGGGGGTGAGCAACCGAGCAGCCGGTGCAGGCACGAGCAATCGGTCGCTCGGCGGCGGACCAGATCGGATCGGCAGTCGCGATGTTTCCCGCAGCGGTGGCGGAAACCGAGATGCATTCGGTGGTGGTTCAAGAGGATACAGCGGATCGAACGCCCGAAACAGCGGCAGCCGCGGTTCCTCCAGCATGTCGCGTGGAGGTGGATCCAGTCGTGGCGGAGGCGCCAGCCGGGGTGGCGGTGGTCGACGCAGATGATGTGGTTGAGATTGCGAACGGGGAATCACAGGAGCACAAAGATGAAATCAGCAGCCGCGACGTGCCGTCTTTCAGCGCCAGTATTCTGTGCATGCTTTTGCTCGTTTTCATTGGCTGCGGCCTGTGCCGCGCAGCAAGCTGTTCCGGCGAAGGCCGGCGTTCATACCAGCGCCTCGACGGCTGCGGTCAAAACCTTCGATTCTACCCAAGCCGCGGCAGACGCACTGGTAAAGGCGGCCGAAAGCTACGACGAGCTCGCACTTGCCCGGATCTTCGGTCCAGACGGGGATGACATCGTATTCACCGGAGAATTTGTCCAGGACAGGAAACACGCGGAGGACTTTGCCAACGAAGCTCACGAGAAGATGAAGATCACCGTGGATCCGAAGACAGGCAATCGAGCTTTTCTGCTGGTCGGCAATGAAGATTGGCCGTTTCCGGTTCCGCTGGTCAAGAGGGATGACAAGTGGTTCTTTGACAGCAAGGCCGGCCGTCAGGAACTCGTGTACCGACGCATCGGAGCGAACGAGCTGGACGCAATTGAGATCTGCCGCGGTTATGTAGAAGCGCAGGAGGCTTACGCGCTCCAGACCCGTAATGGCTACAACGTGAACCAGTATGCGCAGCGCATTATCAGTACGCCTGGAACACAGGACGGATTGGCATGGCAAAACCCGGACGGTACGTGGGGCGGCCCCATCGGTGAAAAGATCGCTCAGGCAATTGAACAGGGGTATACGAGCCGCTCAGAACCCTACCACGGATACTTTTTCAAGATTCTCAAGGGACAGGGCCCCGCGGCGCCTCTTGGCGAGATGAATTTCGTCGTACAGGGAGTGATGATCGGAGGCTTTGCGCTGGTTGCTGCGCCCTCTGAATACGGCGTGACTGGAGTGGAGACTTTCATTGTCAGTCAAGACGGGGTTGTATACCAAAAAGATTTTGGCGAAGCTACCCTCGACGAATTCAAGAAAATGGAGTTGTTCAACCCAGACGATTCATGGACGCCGGTTTCGGATGAAGACGAGCCAGCAGTTGTCAACTGAGCTCTGGGCATGTTGCTCAACGCGTGACGTCTTGCCGGCCTGCAACTCGACCGTGAAAGAACAAAGGATGGTGTAGTTCTTGTCGGTCCAGTCGAGCCTTTTTCAGGCAGGTGGCCCGCGTCCCCATGATCCATCGAGCCTCGGGTGTGGGGCCCTGCATTTGGGGACATGGAGGGGTAGTTGAGCGGGCCCACCTTGAAAGCCTCGCAATTTGGGGTGACCGACACCGCGCCCCAGTACAATTATTTCCTCACTGATCCCTCGTTCATTGCTGCTGCCGAGGATATGACCGGAGGGACCAACGCCGAGCCCTCGTCCTATGGCACGATCTACTCCTACCAGGCGGGGTATGCGTCCAACGGCAACATCCTCACCCACTCGGATTCGGTGATGGGCACGTGGAACTTTAGCTACGACGCTGTAGACCGGCTGCTCACGGCGCAGAACACCGTACCCGACCCAGCCAGGAAGTATGCGGGCATGTACGGCTGCTGGACCTACGACGCCTACGGGAATCGGACGATGGAAGCCGTCTCAACCACGCCGTGCGCCAACGGCCCCGTGCCGCAGATCAGTGCAACCTACAATCAGGCCAACAACCGGATCCTCACCGCGGCGGGAACCGCTTTCGTCTACGACACTTCGGGCAACACGGTCTACGACGGATGGAACGAGTACTGGTACGACGGTGAAGGCCAGCTCTGCGCGGTGTAGAGCAAGCGCGGCGGCAACGGGCCGGTATACCAGTACGTCTACGATGCGGAGGGCGCGCGCATTGCGGAAGGCACGCTGGCATCCCCTCCGGGCGGGTACGGGGTCACTTGTGCCCCGCCGCTCGGCTCGGGGTTCACGCTCACCAAGCGCTTCCTGGTCGATCAGAGCGGAGAGCAGGTGACGGAACTGAGTGAATCCAGAGGCGAAAGCTGGACGCATTCAAACATCTTTGCCGGCGCCAGTCTGTCGGGACCAAGGTCTCGGAGGCGGAGCTGCGGGTGCTGGAGTCGCGGGCGGAGCGTGCCGGTGTGACGTTGTCGGAGTGGGTGCGGGATGTGCTGTTAGGTTCGTCTGTCGAGATGGGCACGCTGGCGGCGGAGCGGACGATCCTGGGCGAGGTCCTGGCCATGCGGGCGATCCTGCTGAACTTCATGCTGAAGCTGAGTATGCGCCAGCCGATCACGGAGCAGGTGAGCCGGGAGCTGATCGAGTGGGCGGACTCAAACAAGATGAAGCGGGCGCTCGAAGTGCTGGCGCAGTACTCGACGCGCGAGGAGCGGACGCAGACGGCAGCGCCCGAGCCGAAGGTGCCGGAGCAGCCGGTAGCGGCGGCGCCAGGCGAGGAATTTTAGGTCAGGAGTTTTAGCGATGCTGACACTATCGAAGCCGATCTCAGCGGGCCAGGCGCAGGCGTACCACAAGTCCGAGTTCGCCAATGCGAAGGAGAGCTATTACACGGAAGGCGAGCGTGTGCGGGGCGTGTGGAAGATCGAATTTGGTCGGGTCCACCTTGGCGCGTCTCATGAGATGCCCTCCCGATGCTATCGCCGTTTGGGGCAGACCGGCACGTGCTGACGCATCTCGCGCGCGCCGAACTCGCGCTTGCAGTGTTCGCATTGGTGTATGACCTTGGGGAATAGGGGGACATGATACCTATTCCCCCGCGGAGTGCTATCGTCCGTGTAGGGCTCGAATCGCGCGGATTGTGATTCCCGGGCTTCCGCACCATGTCACGCAGCGTGGCAACCGGCGCGAGGCCATCTTCTTTGAGGATGGGCGGGTGGCTCAGGTCTGACCTTCCCCCACGGATGGGGCACCCCACCTTCAGTCAAGAACTCACTCAAGACCTGGGCCACCTGCCACGTGGCCCAAGATCGCGGCCCGGAGGAACCTGGGCTGGTCGCGCGCCCACCTATGGTGGGAGTTAGCTGGCCAGAGCTTCTTCACTCTGTGGTGCGGGGACATTGCTGACTCTGGCTATTCTGGCGCCGACGCCGCGCAACTTCTCTTCGATGTGCTCATATCCGCGGTCGATGTGGTAGACGCGGTCTAACACGGACTGGCCGTCGGCGACCAATGCGGCTAACACCAGCGAGGCGCTGGCGCGCAGGTCGCTGCACATGACGCAGGTGGCGGAGAGCGGAGCTTTGCCGCGGACGGTGGCGGTGCGGCCTTCCACGCGGATGTTGGCGCCCATGCGCGCCAACTCCTGGACGTGCATGAAGCGGTTTTCGAAGATGTTCTCCTTGACCATGGAGACGCCGTCGGCCTGGGTGGCGAGGGCCATGTATTGCGCCTGCATGTCGGTGGGGAAGCCGGGGTACTCCTCGGTGGAGATGTCGGCGGCGCGGAGGGCGCCGTTGCTGCGCACGCGGATGGCGTCGCGGCCGAGGGTGTCGACGCGCGCGCCGACTTCTTCGAGCTTGGCGAGGAGGGCGCCGAGGTGGGCGGTGTTGCAGCCGGCGACGATGAGGTCTCCGCCGGTGATGGCGCCGGCGATGAGGAAGGTGCCGGCCTCGATGCGGTCGGGGTAGATGCGGTGGCGCGCGCCCATGAGGCTGGTGACGCCCTGGACGCGGATGGTGGAGCTGCCGGCGCCGTGAATTTTGGCGCCCATGGCGGTGAGCAGTGCGGCGAGATCGACGACCTCCGGCTCGCGGGCGCAATTCTCCATGAGGGTTTCGCCGTCGGCGAGGACGGCGGCCATGAGCAGGTCTTCAGTGCCGGTGACGGTGATCTTGTCAAAGACGATGTGCGCGCCCCTGAGGCGGTCGGCGCGGGCTTCGATGTAGCCATGCTGGGTGGTGATCTGCGCTCCCATCTTTTCGAGACCCTTCAGGTGCAGGTCGATGGGTCGTCCGCCGATGGCGCAGCCGCCGGGCATGGCGACGCGGGCCAGTCCGGTGCGCGCGATGAGCGGGCCGAGCACCAGCGAGCTGGCGCGCATGGTCTTGACGATTTCGTACCTGGCGACGGGGTCGGAGAGGCTGGCGCAACGGATGCGGGTGCGGCGGGTGGAGCCGTCGTCCCAGAGTTCGACCTCGGCGCCCATGGAGGCGAGGAGGCGGCGCTCGGTATCGATGTCGCGGACCTGGGGGACGTTTTCGAGGATCACGTCCTCGGGGGTGAGGATGGCGGCGGCCATGCACGGCAGCGCGGAGTTCTTGGCGCCGGAGACGCGAATGGTGCCGATGAGAGGGCGGCCGCCGGTGACGAGGAATTTATCCATGGAAAAGCAGAGTGCTCCTGATTCCTCAGTGTAAACGGTGGGGATTTCGATGAGGAACGAGATTCGGCGGAGGGAGTGTGGGCTTCCCACCCGAGGGCGATGAGACTGCGCAAGGATGGGGCACGGGGCGGCTATCCGCAACTTGTTGGGGAGGTGCGGGTCAGGAGTGGATGAGAGGATGCAGCGGGTCGAAAGCTGGTCCTCAGAGAGGATTCAGGGATTATGCAAACGAGACAACTGACGATGGTGTTGGGCGCGCTGATGTCGGCGGGCGTGCTGATGGCGCAGAGCGGGTCGACGCAGGCCCCGACGGATACGCAACAGGCAACGGCGGGGCAGGCACAGGCCGGGCAGGAGCACGCGGGACGGCGGCATCACGAGATGAATCCGGACAAGGCGGCGGAGCGGCTGGGCAAGAAGCTGAATCTGAGTTCCGACCAGGTGGCGCAGATCAAGCCGATTCTGGCGGACCGGGAGCAGCAGATGCAGGCGCTGCGCGCGGATAGTTCGCTGAGCAAGGATGACAAGCGGGCGAAGTTCAGGAGCATTCAGCAGGACAGCAAGAGCAAGCTGGAAGCGGTGATGAGCGACCAGCAGAAGCAGCAGTTCGAGGAGATGCTGCAACAGCGGCGCGAGCGGCACGGAAAGAACGAGAAGCCGCAGGCGCAGTAGCAGACGCTTTGGTTCTCTTTGTTTGAAGCCGGCCGGCAATCCTGCATAAACGAAACAAGGGCCAATACAGAGACAGGGGCCGGGACGATGTGAGCCGGGATTTTTCCCGGCCCATATCGTTTTTTGGTGCTGATCGTGTTGGGCGTGATCGCTTTGGGTGGGGCGTCCCGGCGGAGGGTTGCAAGGATGGCACCCCTGGCGGGATTGAGGACGTGCAGGGCGCGTGCAGCGTGATTCACTAGGCTCAGCGATGTTCGGTAAACGTGTACGTATTGTTGTGGCGGCCGTGGTTCTCGCGGCGGTGTATTTCCTTTTCATTCAGAATCAGGGCCGGCGTTACGGTTCGGGCGGCTATCCCGGGCAGCGCGGCGGTCGCGCGTCGCGGCATGAATGGCCGGAGCGGCGCGGCGGCAATGAGCCGGGCGCGTTGCGGCCTGGAACGGCGGGGCAGGTGATCTGCGAGACGCAATACTTTGGGGAGTGGCGGGAGCCGGCGGAGGGTGCGTGCCGGGCGCGGATGCGGAATGGGTATCCGTTGCCCGACCCGCGCTGCACGCCCGGCGGGGCCAATCCGTCCGTCACGCTGGATGTGCTGCGCGATCCGCAGTGGCGCACGCGCGAGGTGCGGAATTGCGCGACGAGCGAGGCGCAGAAGCATGTGGCGTATCGCTGGTACGGCATTGAGAAGCCGCGCATCAACTCGAATGAGAACCAGGTGTGCGAACTGGATCACCTGGTTCCGCTGGAACTGGGCGGGGCGGACGGGTTGGGCAACATCTGGCCGGAGTGCGGGCCGGATGGCGTGACGCTGAACGAGCGGTACTTCAAGAAGAAGGACCATGTGGAGAACTACCTTGCCGATGAGGTGAAGGCGGGGCGCATGCCGCTGGAGGCCGCGCAGCGGGGGATTGCGTCGGACTGGACGCAGTACCTGGAGGATGCGGAGCGGTGGTGTGCGGCGCGGGGAAGGTGCTGAAGGGCAGGTCGGGTTGCGAGATGGCGGTCTTTTCGCGCTTTTTTGTGTGAGCCGAGCGCAACGCGGCGGCCGAATTCAGCACTGCGCCGGGGCGAAAAGAACGATACAATTCGGTCGCACCTGAATCGATCCGGAGGCAAGACATGACGGGTCGCGTGTTTTGGATAAGTTCGGTTCTTTGTCTATGTATCTATGACTGCGGCGGGAGTTCCCGGTTCGAGCCCAGGAAACCCGATCCCACCAAAGGCACGGTTACGGGAAGCGTGATCTGCACCGACACTGGCAAAGCAGCGCGGTTTGCGACGGTAGTGTTGTTGCCGGACTCGAGCGGCCCGAAGCGCGAGCCCACGCCTCAACAGGAGGTCGCGGAGACCGACCTCGATGGGCGTTTCAAGATCGAAGCCGTGGCGCCGGGGCAGTATTTTGCGTTTGCGACGCTGGCTGGGTATCTCGATCCGGAATACGGGCTGGATTTCGATCGCATCGGCAAGGACGACAGAGGCAATGAACGGACGGCGGACATCGTGAAGCAATGGAAAGACCACTTGGTCGAATTGACGGTCAACGCTCGCCAGACCAGTGACATTTCGATCGAGATCGAGCGCGGGGCGGACATTACGGGCACGGTTGCATACGATGATGGCTCTCCTTCGATCGGCGTGCGTTTCGCGGCGTATCGCAAGAATGAGAAGGGCGGTTGGTCCAACGTCGGCGAGGTAAGCGGAGGCGGCTTTGCGCTCGAAGAGGTTAGCGACTCGCACGGTCATTTCGATGTGACGAACCTGCCGGCGGGCGAGTATGTGGTGTGTGCGGTTGTCCCCGGAGACAACCAGGGATCTTCGCCCCAGATCTGTCTCGGGAACGTGTTTCGCAAGCGGGATGCGCGGACGGTAGAGGTGAGCGCAGGAGAGTCAGCCACAGGCGCGGACATTGTGGTTCCGCTGAAGGCCATCCACCAGCTGGGAGGAACGCTGAGGGAGGCGGTGGGGGAACAGGTGCCGATCAAGGCCACGCTGCGCCTGCTGTACCCCGACGATCGCGAGACGGCGATGACGGTGAGTGCGTTTTATGACGGCAGTTACCTGTTTCCGTTTGTGCCGAAGGGGACGTATGTGCTGCAGGTGTCGGACGCGAGCTATACGGAGTTTCCCGCTGATGCTGCGGGACGGCCCACCAGCAGGGTGCACGAGTTTGCGCCGCGTGAAATCTCCGTGATGGTGGATAAGGATGTGAGCGATCTGGCCGTGGTGCTGGTGGAGTTGCCGCCGAAGAAGGGTGCGCCGCGGTAGGGCGTTCTGGCTGGACGGCTTGCCGCAGACTCGCAAGCCAGGACAATCTGCCGAGCGGTGGTGCGCGGCGCGGGGAAGGTGTTAGTTCCGGAATAGTTCAGCCCAGGTATCTTCCAATGACTTCGGACACCCGATGTTTGACGGCAACCTTGTCCATGAGTAACTCACCTTCAAAGCGTAAGTAAAGAATGAGAGCTTCGGAGGTTGGTGGCACGTTCGGCTAGCTAAGCACGGGAGGCCCCCCGGCTCTGCCGGGGTGGCAGTAGAAGTTTGACATTTGCGGGAGTCCATCCAAGAAACTCCAGATCGTGAGCCGCC
>Ga0335069_10014924_pt1 | contig 10866 bp, 6 predicted proteins | sample Lox_Sample_11_FD_206714 | JGI IMG/M metagenome (GOLD analysis project Ga0335069, IMG submission 206714) | Soil microbial communities from Loxahatchee National Wildlife Refuge, Florida, United States - Lox_Sample_1.1 | ecosystem: Environmental > Terrestrial > Soil > Wetlands | place: USA: Florida... | reverse complement strand
GATGCTGGTGCGGGCCATCCGGCAACAGAGAGAGATCGCGGTGCGGCTTGCGCTGGGAGCGAAGGCATCCGCCCTGTTACGGCAGGCGATTCTGGAGAGTCTGGTGTTGAGCTTCAGCGGCGGGGCGCTCGGCCTAGTTATGGCGGCCGTCGCGTTGCGCATGGGCAAGAGCCTGTTGCCTGAGAGCCTGCCGCGCATCAGCGAGATCGGCTTGAACTGGAGCGTGGTGGGATTTGCGTTGGGGCTTGGCCTTGTCACCGGACTGGTATGCGGGCTGGTTCCGGCGTTTGCGGCCCTGCGCACAAACGTCAGCGCCAATCTGAAGGAAGGTGGACGCAGCGGGTCAGAAGGCGGCGGACATGCGCGACTGCGCTCCACTCTGGTCGTCGCGGAGATCGCCATTGCCATGATCCTGCTCACGGCCTCGTGCCTTTTGCTGCGGAGCTTTGAGAAGATGCGTGCCGTCGATCTGGGATACCGGCCCGAGCACGTAACCACCGCGGCCTACGGGCTGCCGCAGAAGCAGTATGAGAAGCAGTCCCAAGTGGATACGTTCAACCGCGAACTGCTGGAGCGGTTGAATGCACTGCCGGGAGTGACGGCGACCGGGTTGACGAGCCAACTCCCTGCCGGGGGCGTGAACAACAATCAGACGTTCGTGGTGGAGGGATACACGCCGCCCAAGGGCGCCGACATGAACCTGGCTACGGTGTCCTATGTGAAGGCGAACTTCTTCACGGCGATGGGAATCCCCCTACTCCGGGGACGCGTGTTCACCGACGCCGACCGGCACGGATCGCAACTAGTGCTGGTTGTCAATCACGAGCTGGCGCAACATTTCTGGCCGGGCCAGGACCCGATCGGAAGACGGCTGCGCATCGGAACGCCGGAAATGCCGACGCCGTGGATGACAGTGGTGGGAGAAGTGGCGGATACAAAGCTGACTTCGCCGGATGAGCCGTCCATCAAGCAGTACTATATTCCAGTCGATCAGGCGGAAGATGACGCCGGATCACTGGCGTCGCCGACCGATTTGAACGGCAATGGCGGATTTATCGTTCTGCGCTCGCTGCTGCCGCCCGAGCAGATGGAGAATTCCCTTCGTTCGGTGGTGCGCTCCATTGATCCCCTGTTACCGCTGACGCAAATGCAGACCATGGGACAGGCCGTATCGCAAAGCGAGGCGCCGCGCCGATTCAACACGATATTGATTGGCAGTTTTGCGTTTGCGGCAGTCGTGCTGGCCGTGCTGGGCATCTACAGCGTCATCGCGTTTTCGGTGGCATCGCGGGCCCAGGAGATGGCGATCCGCATCGCGCTCGGATCGCAGCGCGGCACAATCGTCAAGCTGATTTTGAAGTCGGGAGCGACATTGGCAGCCATCGGCTGCGTCATCGGATTGGGTGGTTCCGTGGCCGCTGCGGGATTGCTGCGGTCGCTTCTGTTCGGAGTGAGCCCGTTTGATCCGCTGATCCTCTCCGTCGCGGCTTTGGCTGTTATGCTGCTGGCGCTCGCCGCGTCGGGCCTACCGGCGCTTCGCGCGGCCTCTATCGATCCTGTGCGGGGACTGCGGTCTGAGTAGACAAAGGTCCCAGGTTTCAAACCCGAGACCTCCACTCCACGAACAGAGGCCCGTTCCTCCACCCCAGGAAGCAAAAACGCTTCCCGGGGACCCCGGCGTGGCGACCCGGACCTCCACCCCACGAACAAAGACCCGTTCGTGGGGACCCCGGACCTGGGGCATCCATAAATGTCTTCAAAGACCGGTCATCTTCTCGATGTGTTCCGGATAGCGATTGCCCTCGATCGCGATGGTCGAGGCGGCCTCGTTGATGTTGCGGAGGTCGTCAGCCGTCAGCTCGATCGATACGGCGCCAATGTTCTCTTCGAGGCGCGACAGCTTGGTCGTACCCGGGATGGGAACGATCCACGGCTTTTGCGCAAGCAGCCAGGCAAGCGCGATCTGCGCCGGAGTCGCTCCCTTCTGCTTGCCGATCTCAGTAAGCAGATCGACTACGGCCTGGTTTGCCTTCCGCGCCTCCGGCGTAAACCGGGGCAGCGTGCTGCGGAAGTCGTTGCTCTTGAACTCGGTCTTGTCGTCCATCTTTCCCGTAAGGAATCCCTTGCCCAGTGGGCTGTACGGAACCATGCCGATTCCCAGTTCCTCGAGCGTGGGGATGACCTCCGATTCGGGCCTTCTGAACCAGAGGGAGTATTCGTTCTGCAGCGCAGTCACGGGCTGCACAGCATGTGCACGGCGAATGGTGCCCATGCCCGCTTCGGAGAGTCCGAAGTGCTTGACCTTGCCGGACTGGATCAGATCTTTTACGGTCCCGGCAACATCCTCGATGGGCACGGCGGGATCGACGCGATGCTGATAGAAAAGGTCGATCACGTCTGTCCTTAGGCGCCTTAGCGATGCGTCGGCGACCTGCCTGATGCGCTCGGGGCGGCTGTTCAGGCCCTGCCAACCGGGGCTTCCATCGGGATTCAGGTTGAAGCCGAACTTGGTGGCGATCACAACCTTGTCGCGAACAGGTCGAAGCGCCTCGCCGACAAGTTCCTCGTTGGTGAATGGCCCATACACTTCGGCGGTATCGAAGAAAGTGATGCCCCGATCGACCGCGGCGCGGATCAGCGCGATCATTTCCTGCTTGTCTTTGGGTTCGCCGTACGAAAAGCTCATGCCCATGCAGCCGAGGCCGAGGGCCGAGACTTCAAGATTGCTCCTTCCCAACTTGCGTTTCTGCATTGTTGCTCCTTGCGTATGACTGGACCGGTCCGCCTCGGAGCGAAACGAGAGCGGGCCGGTGCACGTTATTCGGATTTGAGAGAAGCCATGTCGATCGAGAAGCGGTATTTTACATCCGACCTGGAGAGGCGTTCGTAGGCTTCGTTGAGTTTCTGGATGGGGATGACTTCGACATCCGAGGTGATGTTGTGCTGGCTGCAGAAGTCGAGCATCTCCTGGGTTTCGGCGATGCCGCCGATGAGAGAGCCGGAGAAGCTGCGGCGGCGAAAGAGCAGGCCGAACACGCCGACGGGCAGCGGGGTCGGGGGCGCCCCCACCAGCGTGATGTTTCCATCACGGGCAAGCATGTTGATGTAGGCGTTGATGTCGTGCTCGGCGGCGACTGCGTCGAGGATGAAATCAAAGCTGCCGGCATGCCTGGCCATTTCGTTCGCATCGCGCGAGAGGACGACTTCATCCGCGCCGAGCCGCAGGGCATCGGCTTTCTTGCTGGGAGAAGTGGTGAACACCACGGTGTACGCGCCGAGCGCGTGGGCAAACTTGACCGCCATGTGACCGAGGCCGCCGAGACCCACCACACCCACCTTCTTGCCCCTTGTTACGCCCCAGTGCCGCATGGGGGAATAGGTGGTGATGCCGGCGCAAAGCAAAGGCGCAGTTCCGGCCAGGTCCAGGTTGCCCGGAACGCGGAGAACGAAGTGATCTTTTACGACGATGCTGTCGGAGTAGCCCCCGTAGGTGACCCCGCCGAGGTGCGGGTCGGGAGAGTTGTAAGTGAGCGTGAAGTTGGAGCAGAACTGCTCCAGACCGGCTTTGCACTCGGGGCACGTGCCGTCCGAGTCGACCATGCAGCCCACGGCGGCGAGATCACCGGGCTTGAACCTGGCGACGGCAGAGCCCACCTTGGTCACGCGGCCGACGATTTCGTGGCCGGGCACGCAGGGGTATACGGTGGGCATCATGCTTTCCCATTCGTTGCGGGCCGTGTGAAGGTCGGAATGACAGATACCGCAAAACAGGATCTCGATCTGAACGTCGTGGTCGGTGAGATCGCGCCGGGCAATGGTGGTGGATGAAAACGGCGATGTAGGACTGGAAACCGAGTAAGCTTTCGCTCTGTACATGGGCTCACCTTTGCGTTTGGAATATGCAGTTTAAGGATGGCGCCCGCCGCGCCGCCCTTCATGGACCTTACCACTTGAGGTCGGCCTGATGTCACCTGCCCCGCCGTAAGCAATCGGGCTGCAATTGCACGATGCTCTGACGCCGCAGCGCCAAGCATTTACCAAGGTCAAGGTTAACGAGGACGCCTGCAAAGGCGATACTCCGATCCTGTCTATTTTTTGCCTATTCCTGTCGAATTGCAGAAACAGGCGCACATTTTTCCCTTTCGGCGCCACGCTGGATTTGAAACGACAATTGAGCGTTCACGTCTGACTCAAGAATCGGCGTCACGGGCAGCGGGGCTTGATTCCGCGGCTGTTTTTCACCGGATGAATTAATTCTGTGCGCGGGCCCACAATTCATTATTTTGTAATAGTGTGTTCGTGAATTCGTATTGTTCTTGCCTCCATTCTGAATCAACGAATTATTCATAAGCGGAATCTCCGTTTGGAGGCACGCAATGCTGCACGTTTTTGGCTGTCGTGTTCAAATCCTATCCATCCTTCTTGCCCTAGTACTCATTCCCATCCCACAGGCATCCGCGCAGGCGGCAAAAGGCACCATAACTGGCGATGTTAAAGACAACGGCGGGGCTGCACTGCAAGGCGCAACCGTCACCTTGAAGCCGCAGATCCGGCCTATCGTGTCCGATGGGCAGGGGGAATTCACCATCACGGGCATAGATCCGGGAGAGTACGCGGTCACGATCTCCTACGTTGGATTCTCTCCGTACATGGGTACGGTTACCGTCGTGGCCGGTCAAACTTCCAGCATTCATGCGGTCCTTGCCGTGGCTTCGCGAAATGACGAAGTGCTCGTCACGGCCGACCGCCTGTTCGGTGAAGCTGAGTCGATCAACCGCACCCGGGCCGCGGAGAACATCGTCCAGGTGTTGCCCGCAGACGTAATCGTTTCTCTGCCCAACGCCAACATTGCGGATGCCCTGGGACGCATGGCGTCAGTGACCATCGAGCGCGATGAGGGCGAGGGCAAATATGTACAAATTCGAGGGACCGAGCCGAGGTTGAGCAACACGATGGTGGACGGCGTCACGATTCCTTCCCCCGAAAGCGGGGTGCGCCAGGTCAAGCTGGACACGATCGCGTCGGACCTGGTGGACTCGGTGGAAATCAACAAGACGCTGCAGGCCAACATTGACGCGGACGGAATCGGCGGCTCAGTGAACCTGGTGACCAAGACCGCCGGTGACGTGCCTATGGCAACGCTCTACGGCGTGGGCGGATATACGCCCATCATCGGAGGACGCACGGTAAGCCAGTTGGGCGGAACGATCGGCAAACGATTCGGCTCCGACAAGAAGCTGGGCGTGCTCATCGGCGGCACTTACGATTTCAACGGGCGCGGCATCAACGACATCGAGCCCTCGCCGACGGCCTCCAGCGCCAGTCCCCACTACGACAGCATGGATCTGCGCGACTACATTTACTACCGCACCCGCTGGGGTGCGACTGCCAGCGTGGATTACAAGCTCAATGAGGGATCGAACGTCTCGATTCGCGGGCTGTTCTCGACCTTCCGCAACTGGGGCAACAAGTGGGTGTATACGCTCAACGATGCAGACAACCCGCAGTACAGCCAGGACTGGCGCCGTCCCAACATGGCGGCCGGCAGCCTCTCGCTGCAAGGCAAGCACATCTTCAATGCGAACACGGTGCTCTGGAACCTTTCGGTGGGGCGTTCGCGGTCCTTGAGCGGCAGCGGAAGCGCCAAGTTCAAGTGGGCCGGCGACGACCTGACGTCTGCCTGCTTGAATGATCAGTCGCTTGCGGTGAGCGTTTACCGGCCGGCCTGGAGCGCGAGTTGCTTCGGCACCGGCACGGCGGACCCTGAAAATCGCGACAACTATAACCTGACCAAGTTCGCCCCGCCCACGTTCGGCCAGAGCGTGCAGCTCAATCTGCAGGCTGCGGGGTCCTACGCGAGGCTCTACCATCTCGGCACTCACTTCGGCACGTTTGAGCTTGGCGCGAAGATCCGCAACGCGCACAAATTCGACGACACCTACGACGAGAGCTATTCCGGGAAGGTGGCGGTTTCTGCGCACCCCGAGTTTTACAGCGACTTCGCTGATCCTGATTATTACGACAAGACCTACCATATCGGCCCGGTAACGGACTATCCGAAGATCGAGGCATACGCGCTGGCGAACTTCAGCAAGTCGGGAGGTCCAGGCCCCAATGCAAACAACTACGACCTGATTGAGCGCATCTCCGCAGGCTACTTGATGAATACGATCGAACTCGCCAGCAGGCTGCGCCTGGTGGCCGGGGTTCGCTTCGAAGCCACGCACGTGGATACGACAAGCTTCGACTCAACCAAGGGCACACTCAGCTTCAAGGCCGGTGGCGACTATCTGGATGTGCTGCCCAGCGCTTCGTTACGGATCGCCGTGGACAACGACTCGGACCTGCGACTCGTGTACGGGCGCGGACTTGCACGACCCGATCCGCAGGACATCTCTCAGGCCGTCGGCCAGCCGGACATTACAACGACTCCGGCCACGGTGAGCATCGGCAACCCCAACCTCAAGGCCGAGTACGCTAACAATTACGACGTTCTCTATGAGCGTTATATGAGCCACGTGGGCCTGCTGCAGGGCGGGTACTTCTACAAGGATCTGTCGAATCCGATCGTCACGCTACAGACTCTGACCAACAATTACGTCTACAATCCCGGCGCGCCGACCCTGGTGACGCAGCCGGCAAACGCTGGCAGTGCACATTTGCAAGGCGTCGAGATCGCATTCCAGCAGCGCCTATCGTATCTTCCAGGAGTGCTGGGAGGGGCCGGGATTTCAGCCAACTATAGCTACATCACGTCGCAGGCCAAGGATGTGGATCCTCTGCGCACGGACAGCCCGGCACTGCTTCGCCAAGCACCCAACAGCTGGAATATCAGTCCCACTTACGATACGAGGCACTTCTCGATGCGCGTGGGCATGACGTTCGACGACAGGATGATCTACGCCTACCAATACGAAGACCTCGCCTATGCCTACGACGACAACGGAAACCCGATCATCGTGAACGGCAAACAGACCACGGTGCCCAACCCCCAGGTGAACGGCACCAAGGGACCGGCGGGTGACAACTACCTGTATCCGCACTTCCAGTTCGATACGCAAGCCAGCTACAAACTGCCCTGGGGGTTCGAAGTGTACGCCTACGGCTTGAATCTCAACAATGAAGTCTTCGGCTTTTACAATGGCAGCTCGCAATATGTTGTGCAGCGCGAGTATTACCACCCGACCTATGCGGGCGGGCTGCGCTGGACATCGCGCCACGAATAGCCTCATGGCTGTTCATTCCCTGGCCGGCGCACAGTGTCCTTCGCGCCGGCCTTCTTTTGAACTCTCTCTGAGATACCATGCAGTTGAGTGAGGCGCTCCCTCTCAGCGAGTTTGAGATAGCTAGAAGGCCTGGCAGACCTGTGCGGATCGCCAGGAGGAAAGAGGTCCGATGAAGATGGGGAGAATTCTAGCGGCAATGTTGCTCGGCGCGGCCTTGTGCGCCGCCGAGGCGGAATACAAAGTGCAGGCGCGCTTTTCCATTCCCGGGGCGGATGGGTGGGACTACATCACGGTGGACAGCGGCGCACGCCGCCTGTATGTATCGCACGGTGTGCGCGTGAATGTGCTCGATGCAGATACCGGCGCCGCCATTGGCACCATCGAGGAAACGCCGGGAGTGCACGGAACCGCCATCGCGCCGGAGCAGAAGCATGGCTTCACCAGCAACGGCAAGGAAGACAAGGTCACCATGTTCGACCTCTCTACGCTGGCGGTGATCAGGAAGATCGATGTCGGCAAGGGGCCGGACGGCATTTACTTCGACGCCGGCTCAGGGCGCGTGTTTACCAACAATCACCGCTCGCACGATATCACGGCGATCGACGCAGCCAGTGGCAACGTGGTCGGCACAGTACCGGTGGAAGGTGACGGCGAAGGTGCTGTCATGGGCAAGGACGGGCTGATCTATGTCGCGCTGGAGGACAAGAACGAGATCGCCGTCTTCAATCCGAAGACCCTCGAGGTCAAGCGCCGCATGCCGCTGGACGGAGTGGAAGCGCCCACGGGGCTTGCTATCGATGCCCGGTCGAATCGGCTGTTTGTGGGCGGCCACAACAAAACCATGCTTGTGATGGACGCGGATACAGGAAAGAAGATCGCCAGTTTCCCGACGGGCTCCGGAACCGATGCAGCCGGTTTTGATGAGAAGACGCGGCGCATCTTTTTCTCCAATGGCGAGGGCAATCTCACGGTGATCCAGGAGAAGTCCGCCGACGAATACGTCCCGCTGGAACCGGTGCCCACCCAGGCGAGTGCAAAAACAATGGCACTGGACAACAAGACTGGAAAAATCTTCCTGCCAGCGGCCACTATAGTCACCACGCCCGCGGCAGATCGCGCGCAGAAACCGAAGCGAACGATTACAGACGGGACGTTCTGCGTGCTCGTCGTCGGGCAGTGACGCGGAATTGTCACACAGACTTCGGGAACCGGGCCGTCGAAATCGGCAACTCATCCTCTGCCGATCTTGGCCGCGCCATGGCCTCTTATCCATTCATGATGGAGATCGCAATAAGCGCAGGCGGACCCGGAGTAATCAGGAACCCGGGTCAGTCAAGGGTGATCTCTTGCGTGCAGGCTTCTTCCAGAAGGCTGTCGATGGCGTCGAGAACCGGCGGGAGATCGGCCACGCTGTCCACAACGAAATGAGCCCCCGCCTGCTCGAGTTGAGTGTGGGCCTGGACTAGCCGTGCCGCGCGCTCCGCCTCGGGAAGCGCTATGAACTCATCGCGCGTCAGGCCTATCATGTTGCCCGTGCCGGCCACTCCAATGGACCACGCACCGGCGTTCAAGCCTTCGAGAATGTCCGCCGGCGTGTCGCCCACCTTGGCCATTGCAGACATCGGATAGACCTGCATGCGAATGGCGCACTCGTACATCATGTACGGATGAGGCCGGCCGGAGCCGGCTTCGGCGGGCGTGACACTGCAATCAGGAAGGTATCCCTCCCGGGCACTGGATTCGAGCAGCAGATCCACCATCTCGCGCGTGTAGCCGGTGGTTGAACCAATCTTCAGACCGCGCTCGCGAAGGGCTGCCACTGTTTCGGGAACGCCGGGTATCACCGATGAGTACTCCGCAAGACAGGAGAACTGCATAGGAATGAACTCGGCGTACATCGCATCGACATCACTGTCCGCGGGCGGGTTGCCATGCGTCCCGGCCCATGCATCGCGGATTCGCAGCATGGAGAGAATACTTCGAATGTGCTCCTTCTTGGCCAATCCCATGTCGTGACGGACCTCGGAATAGCTCAGTTCAATACCGTGGGAGGCGAACAGCAGTTGCAGCGTGCGCGCGGGAGCGACGCTGCCGAAATCGACGGTTGTGCCGGCCCAATCAAGCACCACGGCCTCTAACCGGTCAGCGAATACGGTTTGCGGAGGAACTGCGGGATTCAATAGCTTCAACGGGCACTCCCATTTCGACCATGGTCTGTTCTGCCAGCGCGAAGGACATCGTCATTCCGATACCGCTGGTGACGGTCAATACCCGCACGTCATCGGCCGGAGCAAAGGTGAGCCATGGGTGCGTGGCGTGGCTCGCATACACTCCGTGCCAGTGCTCTTGAACATCAAGCATCGGAACCTGCAGCCGCCGATGGGCAAGATCAAGAATAAGGTGATTGACCAAGGGATTGTCGAAGATATTCACAGCCAGGCCGTATTCATGGCTGTCGCCAATGGTTATTTCTCCGGATGCGGTCTGCGACACAAGCAGGTGGATGCCGTACCGGAGAAGCTCGGGGAGTTCCCGCGCGACACGCTCTTTAAGCGCATGCCGCGATTCGCAGATCTCGAAGGCGGGATAGTGCAGGAAGGTCAATCCGAACGCCAGCGACGGGCCTAGTAACCAGCCGTTCGGCTGCCGGACCGTGCGCATCATCTGGAGTTTGCAGCGTGTGACGTTGTTCTCGCGGAAACACTCCGGGAACAGAGTCTGAAAATCATCGCCTCCGCAAACCACGATGTAGTTAGCTTCACAGCGATGTTCGGGAGTCTTCAGTTTGTGGCTGTCCACGCGCTGGACGGGGCTGTTCCAGTAGAACTGGACGCCCAATTCATCCGCCAGAAACCTGGGGAATTCGCGCATCACCTGGCGCGGATCGACGGTCATCTCCGTCGGACTCCACAATCCACCCAGAAGGCCATCGGGGCAAAGGGCGTGGGAGCGAGCCAGAACCTCCTCGACAGGAAGCCAGGTGCAGTCCACTCCGAGGGACGGAGCCTTGTTGGCAAACTCCTCGCCGACGGCCGCCTCATCCTGCTCGTAGGCCGCATGGATCGAGCCGGTCTCGCGATAGTGCAAACCGGAGTCTCGAAGCGCCTCGAGCCAGATCGAGCGGCTGCGCAATGCTGAGCGATACCGGGGACCTGCCGGCTGGCCGATAGGCCAAATCATGCCGAAGTTGCGCAGCGAAGCGCCTTGGGGAGCCGGATTCCGCTCGAACACGGCCACGCTCAGGCCGGATCGCGCCGCCAGGTAGGCGTGCGCCAAGCCAAGAATCCCGGCCCCAACCACCGCTACGTCGGCTGTGAGCGCCAGTCTCAATTCGATTGGATCTCCGTGTGCCGATGTGCAAGCGGGGCGTGCGACCATCCGCTCGCCCCGTCGGCGAATTGCCAGCCCCCCGGATTGCTAACGAGAGCTCCCGCAACGGATGTCATAATGATCCTCCGGAAAACGGTGAATACCAGAATCACCGACGCTCGAATGGACCCTATCGGGGTGTTTCGAGCAATGGGACTGTTACAAGAACCCTTACCCTACCGTCTAGCGCGGAGAGGTGATGATGAGGTCAGAGAACCGTAAATGCTGGGTGAATTCATGAACCATTCACCGCGGGATCCTGGCTGCCGTA
>Ga0335069_10014923_pt1 | contig 10866 bp, 8 predicted proteins | sample Lox_Sample_11_FD_206714 | JGI IMG/M metagenome (GOLD analysis project Ga0335069, IMG submission 206714) | Soil microbial communities from Loxahatchee National Wildlife Refuge, Florida, United States - Lox_Sample_1.1 | ecosystem: Environmental > Terrestrial > Soil > Wetlands | place: USA: Florida... | reverse complement strand
AGTATTGAGATTGCCGTGGGATTCGACCCCAATTCCGCGGACTGAACCCGTTGGAGTCAGCTCAGAGTTTATCTTGTAGAGGATTGGTGCAGGTTTGGAACTGTACCTGGCGTGACCCCCTAGAGCGGGGCGCGCTGCCCTTCCGTACCGTAGACAAAGCAATCGCACAACTTTAATGTTCCGCGTGGAGGGATTCCACCAGCCGCCCGAAGAAGGCTTCGGGGTGTCCTGTTGCGGGAGCGAGTGACGACGCGAAGCTGCGGGACAAACCTCCATCGGGAGTTCAAGAAAAACACAGCGACGCGAGCCGGGCCCACGAAGGGACGCGGAACGGGCGCAGGGGTGTCTTCCGCGAGGGGAGATCGCTGTGGAACGGGGAACGTATGAAACATCTCTCGAAGTTCTTATTGTGCGGGGCGATGTCGTGGGGAATGTTCCTGGCGGGGCCACGAACGGCGGCACAAGGCCCGCTTGTGACAGGCAGGGGGCCGGAGGTTGAGGCGCACGGAGGATTTGAGTACATCGGGCAGCAGGTGCCATCGCAGGGCTCGAACGTGCCAATGTACGGCGTGGATACGGGGTTGACGGTAGGCGTGTCGCAGCACATTGGCGTGCGGCTGGACTTGGCGTATGCGCGCGCCTGGAATGTCTACAGTTCGGGGCATCCCAGCGACATTTTGAGTTACATGGGCGGGCCGGTGTTTTTTCCATTGAGAGGAAGGCGGGTCTCTCCTTACGTGGAACTGCTTGCGGGCGGCGCGCGTGTGACCGGAGCCACGCCAGATGGACAGGGCGGTTACATCCGCGGATATGCGAATGAACTAGCATGGGCCGGCGGCGGCGGTTTCGAAATCCATACCGCGCGGGAGTTTTCGTTGCGCATCGGTGCGGACTATTTTCATACGAGCTTTTGGGATCCCAACTATGCCCTGGCGGGACAGGGGAATATCCGCGGTGTGGTGAGCTTCACTTACTATTTGGGCGGGAGAAGAAGGTAAGAAAAATCGCCCTATATCCCTAAATCAGGCGGATGAAGTTGCAAGAGCGGACTTCTGCTTCTTGAGATGCAGGCCCGTCGGCACTGCCTCATCGAGGCAGCTGGCCCGCCTGTCCTGAATGCCAGTTTACCGAGTGCTATCCTGTGGCGAAGGCAGGCTTGTTCGTCTTTTCGTGCCATCCCTATAATCTTCATCAAGGCGTTGTCTGCGGGCGCATAAGCAAAAAGGGCGAGCCTGGAGTCAGCACCGTATTCGAGGACTGGAAGGCGTCGTGATCGAGCAAAAAATCAATCAGTTCTTTGGCGACGCCGAGTCTACCAGGTTTGGGACAGGCTGGTGGAGCGGCATCTTATCGGCCTTTTTTGGATTCCTCGCATTCGGAGGAGTCTTGTGCCTGCATTTTCCACAATTGCTGACGTCTCCGGAGCTGCGCCCTCACTATCCGATGCACGCGATGCGCCTCTTGATCCAAGGCCTGATCGTGGGAGCGATTCTGTTCGGAGTCGTCGCTTCGATCCTGCGAAAAAAGAAAGCTTTGGCGCTAGCGGGAATGCTGCTGGCCATCGCTGCGACGGCGCTGGGAGGATCGAGCGTACGGATCAACGAGAACCTGCACGGAGGGTTTGCGATCGGACTGGACTGGTTTTTGCTGGATTTACTTCTGATGGCGCTGATCTATGTGCCGTTGGAAAGGCTCTGGCCACAATATCCGGAACAAGGAACCTTCCGGAAGGAGTGGACACTGGACGTTGTCTACTTCATGTCCACGCATCTTCCGCTGCAGATTTTGTCCTTTCTGGTTCTGTTGCCGGCTACCCAAGCTACGAAATATCTGGGTGTTCCGGCGCTTCAGCATGCCATCGCGCGGTTGCCCTGGTTCGTGCAATTTTTCCTGGCCGTGCTGGTTGCGGACCTGGCGGAGTATTTGGTCCATTTTGCGTTTCACAAGGTGCCATTTCTATGGCGGTTCCATGCGGTTCACCACTCTTCGAAGGCGCTGGATTGGATTGCCGGCTCCCGGTCGCACTTTGTGGACGACACGCTGGTCCGCGGGCTTATACTTGCTCCTCTCATGCTGGGATTTTCGCAATGGATCATTTTCGCGTATCTGGTCTTTGTGATTCTTCACGCGACCTGGACACATTGCAATTTCGGCCCCAACCTAAAATGGCTGGAAGAGTTTCTGGTGATGCCGCGATACCATCATTGGCACCACACTTCGCAGAAAGAGGGCATCGACAAAAATTTCGCGGTGCATTTCCCGTGGGTGGATAAAATCTTCGGGACGTACTACTTTCCCGAGGAATGGCCAGAGCGCTATGGCCTGGATGGAGAGGAACTTTCGCCCAGCTTTCTTGGGCAGACCATCGATCCTTTTCTGGGAAGGAAAAGGCCCCTAAAAACCTAACGATTCCAGCGGGACGTCCTTGGGCAACTGCCCTCCCGTTGTCGTCGCTTTCACCAAGCCAAGAGATTTCATCGCCTTGACGGTCAAGAAACCGAAGTCGTATTCGGAATCATCGTGGCTAAGCCGCAAGAGCCCTTCATAGTGGTGATGATTGTTTTGCAGACAAGCGCTAAAGGTGGCCGTGACCGGCAGCCACTCGCCGATATTCATGGCGTTGTCTTCCTCGTCGCTATACCGGCGGTATCCAAATTTTCGCGTGTGGGTCCAATAATTCTGGATCATATTGACCCACAGGGCGAAAAACCGCATTCCGACCCACATCACAAGAGCAAACTGCAGAGATTGGGCCAGCTTCCACAAGAGATAGAAGCTGAAGGACTGCGCGAGGATGGCAAAAATCGGGCTCGCAACCACCCGCATGGTCCAAGATTGCAAAACCTTGTCGGCGGCCAGATTCTCGGTACATTTGTACGGCAAGAGGCAGAGAACCATGGTTCGCCAAAAACCGTCGCTGGAAACCTTGTTGGGATCTCCGGAATGATCGGCGTATTTGTGATGTAACCGATGGCGATTCACCCAGGTAATCGGGTTCACATAGATTCCGAAGATGTTGTTCACGATGGTTACGCTTTTTATGAACCATTCCTTGTAGTCGAGCGCGCGGTGGGCGATGCCCAGATGAAGAAGATCAGCCAAATACAACCCGGCAAGAAACCAACAGAAGAGAAAGTAAACTGAGCCGATGAACAGTCCCTTCCAGGGTCCTAGCTGAGAGGGGGCGGAATACATGCAAGCCAACAGGTAGAAGAGAATAATCAGATAGCCACAGAGGTTGTATATCTTCATGAAGGCTCCCGGTGAAAAGATTCAAGCAGAAATCGGAACTTCCTTCAAATGACAACTTGAAGACAATTTCCAATGTCTTTGTAACGCTTGTTTCCCGCCTCGATTTACGTTCCACGGACAAGATAGAATCCTTCGGCACTGGATCATCCTGGTGGGGGGCAGCATGTTCATTGGGCATTTTGCGATGGGATTTGGGGCGAAAAAGGCGGCGCCGAGGGTGCCGCTGGCGTTGCTGATGACGGCGGTGGCGTGGGCGGATATTTTGTGGACCATTTTTCTGTTGCTGGGATGGGAGCATGCGCGGATCGCGCCGGGCGACACCAAGTACACACCATTTGATTTGTATGATTACCCGTGGTCGCACAGTTTGCTGATGCTGGTCGTTTGGGGAGCATTGTTGGGCGGAGTGTATTGGCTGTTGAAGAAGGATGTTGTGGGGGCGTGCATTGTGGGTGCTTGTGTAGTGAGCCACTGGGTGCTGGATTGGGTGACGCACCGGACGATATGCCACTGTATCCGGGCGGGCCGAAATTTGGATTGGGATTGTGGAATTCGGTTGCTGGGACGATGGCCGTGGAGATTGGGATGTATGTGATTGGTGTGTGGGTCTACATGAAGATGACTCGCGGGAAGAATTGGGTGGGAAGATTAGTTTCGTGGGCGTTCGTGGTGGTTTTGCTGGGGATTTATTGCGCGGATCGGTTCAGTCCGCCGCCAGAGAGCATGACGGAAGTGGCGCAGACGGGATTGATCGCGACGGCGATTACAATTTTGTGGGTGTGGTGGTTTGACAGGAATCGGGGAGTGGTTTGAGAGACGAAGGAAAGAATTAACGCAGAGGACAGAGAGGAACGCAGAGATCGCAGAGAAGAAAAAGGCCACCTAACTCGGGTGGCCTTCTTATTGCAGATTCTGCCGCGGAGAAGAGACGGGCTGAAGCCTGTGCTACAAGGAGGACTAGAACAGGTTCCAGAGGAACTGGTTGTAGACCTCGTGGTGATATTGGACTTCGGGGGCTTTGACGAAGGTGCCGAGGGCGCGCGAGCAGCGATCCGCCGAAGCGTGTTTGAGGTCGGCGTAGCGGGCTTTCACATCAGCGCCCAGCAGCTTAGTGGTCCATTCGGCTTTCTGGAAATTTTCGATGGCGGTGTATATGTTGTCGGGCAAGTAGCGCTCGGCTTGGCGGAGGTTCTTGATTTTTGAGGTTTCGCCGTCGATGCCGGTCTTGAAGATCGAATACATCACGAGGTAGGGGTTGGAGTCCGGCGAGACGGAGCGCACCTCGACGCGCATGGACTTTTCGTTGCCGATGGGGATGCGAATCATGGAGCCGCGGTCCACCGGCGAGGCTTTAATCTGGTTGGGCGCTTCAAAGTGCGGATCGAGGCGGCGGTAGGCGTTGACGCTGGCGTTGAGCAGCAGACAGACGTCGTTGCCGTGCGTCAGAATGCGATCAATAAAAGCCCAACCGAGTTTGCTGAGTTTCTCCTCTCCCTTGGGATCCCAGAAAAGATTCTTCCCCTTTTCGCTGATGGAGACATTGGTGTGCATGCCGCTGCCGTTGACGCCGACGACAGGCTTGGGCAGGAAGCTGGCGGTGAGACCCATCTTGTTGGCGACCTGGCGGCAAACCAGCTTGTAGAGCTGAATCTGGTCGGCGGCATTCACGACTTCGGAGTAGCTGTAGTTGATTTCAAACTGGGAGGGCGCGACTTCCGGGTGGTCTTTTTCGTTCTGGAAGCCCATGGCGCGCTGGACTTCGGCGGTGGCGTCAATGAAGGTGCGGAGCGGATCACCAGGGAGCGAGTGGTAATAGCCGCCGGTGTTGACGTATTCAAACTTTCCGGTTTCGTGATAGTGGCGTTCGGCGTCGGGTCCCTGGAAGAGAAAGCCTTCGATTTCGTTGGCGGCATTGAGCGTGTAGCCTTCCTTCTTATAGAGAGCTTCGGCATAACCCTTGAGGACGCCGCGGATGTCGGCAGTATAGGGCGAGCCGTCCTTGTCAATCACTTCCCCGAAGACCAGAACTTTGCCGCCACCAAAGAAGTCGGCAGGACCCCAGTAGAAGGAGCCCCAATCGATGCCGAGGCGGAGGTCGCTTTCGCGCTGAGCAGTGAAGCCGCGGATCGAAGAGCCGTCGAAGGTCAGGTTATCCCAGCTTTTCAGGAGGAATTTTTTGTCGTAATCGAGCATGTGCAGGCGGCCTTCGAGATCGCTGAAGAGCACGGTGATGGCCTTGATGCGCTTCTCGTCGGTGAGATATTTCAGGCGTTCTTCCTGAATTTTGTGGACGGCGACGCGATTCTTGCGCTGCTCTTTGGCTTTCAGGTTGAGTTCTTCGAGTTCTTCGTAAGAGAGGGCCAGAAAATTACGCAGTTCTGTGGACATGAATCTCCTTGATATGGAGCGTAAGGTGCCAGATTGGCAAATTGGGAGTGGACATCCCTAACGCTAGTTAAGGTAGCGCGAGGGGAAATGAAGCGTCAAATGGAAAAAGGAATTTCCACAAGAGGAAAAATGAATGCGAAGGATTCAAAAAGTGGATGCGGGTTGAGAGGCCGCGCAAGTGAACCTGGCAGGGCAAGGAGTCGATTTAACAAAGGATTTACAGAGAGAAGAGCACTGGGGAAGCAGAGGAAAAACGAGGGAGCGTTTCGGATTGGGACACAGAATTGGAGATGATGCAGGAACGAAAACTAGGCCGGAGGCGTAAAGCTTGTGTTTGCAAGGAATCTTAGGTTTGTGGGAATGGCATGCGTCCTGCAATTAGCAGAGAGAAGTAGGTTATAGGTTCCATAGAGCAATTGGCGGAGCAGCGAGTTGCTCTTTGGAGCTTGAATCGAACCGCAAGATAGTACCCCGATTTAGCCCGCCAGAATCCTCACGGGCGCTGCGAATTTACCCTGAATGGTTCGCGGCGCCCGATCCTCCGCTTAAGAGATGAAGTTGCGTTGTAAGCGTTCGCGCGTTTTGGCGCTGGCCGAAGATTTGCGGTCGCTGGATGGAAGAAATCAGATACCAGTGATCAGATATCAGGAAGAAAAAAGAAGAGCCCGCTTGCAGGCAGCGGGCTCGGGGTCTTTTGCGGATGAGTTAGCAGCGTCAACGGCCGGTGACTTCCGCCGGAGCAGGGTCGTTGGCGGCGGAGATGTAGGGAACGGTGACGGTGCTGTCCAGGCGGGCGAGCATGCCGGTTTGCGCCGGCATGTCCACTTCCTTGCCCTTGCGCGCGACGACGTAGGCCGCGCCTGCGGCAAGCCCGATGCCCAGGCCGCGGGTGATGTTGCTGAAGAGGACGCCCATGAGCGTTCCGCCTCCTCCGCCGATCAGCATGCCGTAGGCGTCCCCTTTGTAATCGTGCTTTTGCTGGACGACTTCGCCTTCGGCGATTTTCACATCGCGGCGCGGCTGGCTGTAGGAATCGACGCGCGGCTTGCCGATGGCGACGAGGCTCATCTGGACGGGAATCAGGCGGCTGTCGATCTCGATGCTCTTGAAGGAGAGGCTCATATACGCCTGGCCGCGGAAGAGCGAGAAGTTCTTGGGTCGCTGGACGGTGCCGACCACGCCATGCACACGAGTGCCGGCAGGAATGATGATGCGGCTATCGAGGCTGACGGGCTGCGCGAGCACGGCGATGAAGGGATCGCCTTCGCGGCTCATGGAAGTGCTGACGGGAGTCAGTAGGGTGAGATGAATTTCGGTGCCCTGGATGACCTGGCGGGGTTCCGCGTAGCTGGGAAGAACGACGGAAAACGCCAGGGCGAATGCGAGCAGAAACGATACAACTACTTTCATGAAACTCCTCCTGCTGCACGTGCGTGCAGGTGTGGTGTCCCCGTAACGTGGGAAGAGCCGCCATGGAGGCGGCCAAGCGCTGGCGCGCGGACCTTGTTGGCCGCTGCGGGCGGGAACAAGGCGGTTGGGGAGGAACTCCAACCTGAAGCCAGCTTAGGACAAGAACGAAACGCAATGCAACTGGTTCCCAGCGTTAGTGCGGGCTAAGTAACTAATGCGGAGATCGCTGCGTCCAAGCAAGTGATGACACTGGTCGGCTGTGAACTGTAAGGTTATTTGTACACTTTCAGTCAAAACCGACTAGAATCACCGGCCCAGGGGTGGCCCTTGCGACGATTGGCAAATGGCAGACTGCTCTTTTTGCTGATGCTGGCGCGGCCCGTCTTGACACTTCCCCAGACGTCTCCTCAAAAGCCCATCCCCGGCAGCCAGTCGAATACCGCGGCTATACGGTTGCGGACCCAACTCGTGCTCATCCCCACGGAAGTGACCAATGCAAGGGGGAATCGGATTACGGACATGAAGAAGGAAGATTTCGCCGTGTTTGAAAACGACAAGCGGCAGGAAATCGCCTTTTTTGAGCATGTGGTCACGAAAGCGGCCATGACCAAACCCACGGAACTGCCCCCAGGAGAATTTACGAACACGTTTCAGAAGGGGCCAAACCGGATAACGATCTTCGTGGTGGACCTGTTGAACTCCCGGATGGAAGAGCAAAAGGAGGCAAGGAAGCAAATCTTCGAATTCTTGTCGAAATCACTTGATGAAAAGGAGCCAGTGTGCCTGATCGTCGTGGATGGAACCGGAGCGTGGCTGGTGCATGAATTCACCACCGACCCGAAAATCCTGGCGGATGCAGTGAACGAAGTGAAAGAGCATCCCACCGACATAGACCGGCCGCCGAACAACCCAGAGGAACGCTTGTACAAGACTTTAGAGGGTTGGCACTCGAAGAACGCGGAGAGGGCAAAGGCCGGTCTGGAAACGCGCCTCAACATGCTGCGCGAGGAGGTCGGGTTTGAAGATATGGATGCAAACGATCGGATTCGCTTGACGCTTGTGTCGCTATTGGAGATCGGAAATGCTTTCGCGGGCATTCCGGGAAGAAAATCGCTGATCTGGGCAACGGCCGGATTTCCCTTCCAAGTGAATAATGCGGCAGCATTTGAGAAGGAAGGGGCGCTCCACGCTTCGGACGGCCCGGACCTTCTTCCATTGTACGAACAGACGTGGCGGGTCCTGGGAGATGCCAACATTGCAGTGTATCCACTGGACGTGAGCGATTTGGTCAATCCAGGCTACGGGGGGCCCTCGATGGGGGAGGCATTACCCCGGCACGTAACTATGGATATGCACGTCAGCAACCTGGAGAACTTCGCGGACATGACCGGTGGAAAATTTTGTGACCGGAGCGTGAATGCAAAGGAGTGTTTTGAGCAAGCGACGAGCGATTCGTCCGATTACTATGTATTGGGGATCTACGACAAGAGCGGAACAGAAAAACCCGGATGGAGGAAGTTGAACGTGCGTACACCGCGTCCTGGTCTGCAGATCCGCGCAAGAAGCGGCTACTTCGTGAGCGCCGCAAAGCAGGAAGCACCAACAGAAAAGAAACTGATGGAGATGGCGTTGTTTTCGCCATTCGACTATACGGGGCTGTCCCTGAGCGTGCGTTTTACAGGTATGACGGCGGGGAGGAAGCCGGAAACGAAAAAGATTCATTTCGAATACACGATCCCCGCGGGGGCGGTGCGGTTGAGCAAGGAAGATGAAAATCAATTGAAGCTGGAATTCGGAGCTACGGCAAGGGATGCTTCCGGGAAAATGGCCGGCAGCTTCACGAAAGTGGTCGAAGGCAAATTGGGCGCTTCCCAGGCGCAGCAGGTAAACGAAAAAGGAATCGTGTTCAAAGGCGAACTGGAGCTTGGAGCAGGAGAGTATGCGCTTAGTTTTGCAGTGATGGACCAGATAAACGAGAACACGGGTAGCGTTTCAGCCCCGCTAAAGGTGGAATGAGGCGGCGCGTTTTGAGGATACGGCGGGTGTGCTAGACTGAGAGAACATTCGCGATTGCGGCGAGTGTCGAAGCGTGGAACTTCGGGCTTCGTGCAACGAGGTCCCGCGAACCCCGCCAGGCCCGGAAGGGAGCAACGGTACCGGGTAAGCCAAGTGTGCCGCGGAGACTCCGAAGTTCCTCGTTGAAAAAACAGTTATCAGTTATCAGCGATCAGTAATCAGGAAGATTGAAGAAGAAACTGCTTTCGTTCGGTTTCCTGCCTGCGAGTCCCCTCCCGACGTCAATTCGAGCAAGGACATTTTCTTGGAGTGTGGCAGTTCGGCTTCCGCTTTTGAGGTTGGCTTCATCGCGAGGCATTAAATTTGGGCGCCGCATCTGAGACCGCAAAAGCGGCGTAAGGCCGCCCCTCAGAAATTCGGGGCCAGCCGTACTCCAAAGGGTTTTGACTTTTGCGGGGCGGGCGCTGAAAATGCAAGACACGTATGACCTACCAAGTGATTGCACGGAAGTGGCGGCCGCAGACGTTCGCGGATCTTGTGGGACAAGAGCATGTGACGGAAACGCTGGCGAACGCGATCAAGAAGGATCGCGTAGCGCACGCGTACATTTTCTCTGGGGCGCGCGGCGTGGGCAAGACCACTGCGGCACGCATCCTGGCGAAGGCGCTGAACTGTGTGAAAGGGCCGACGGCCGAGCCTTGCGGCGTGTGCGATTCGTGCAAAGAGATTGCGGCGGGGACTTCGCTGGACGTGATCGAAATTGACGCGGCATCGAACCGAGGCATTGACCAGATTCGCGAATTGCGGGAGATGGTGCGCTATGCGCCGGCGGCAGCGCGCAGCAAAGTGGTGATCCTCGACGAAGCGCACATGCTGACGGGCGAAGCGTCGAACGCGCTGCTGAAGACATTGGAAGAGCCGCCAGAGCGCGTGATTTTTGTGATGGCCACGACGCAGCCGGAGGATCTGGAAGAAACGATCCGGTCGAGGTCGCAGCATTTTCATTTCCGCGCGCTGACGTTCAATGAAATCACCAACCGATTGAAATACATCGCGTCGAAAGAAAATTTAAAGATTGATGATGGGGCGCTGGCGGTGATTGCGCGGATGGCAGAGGGGAGCATGCGCGATGCGCTGTCGCTGCTGGAACAGGCGCGAGCGTACTGCGGCGACGACATTCAGGATCAGGCGGTGCGCGACCTGCTGGGCGTGGTGCCGGAAGACGCGCTGAATGAACTGGTGCAGGCGATTGCGGAGCAATCGGCAGAGCGAGCATTGGGCCTGGTTCATCGTTTTCAGAAAGAAGGACGGAATCTGCAGCATTTTTGCCGTGAGGCGATTCGCCACATGCGGAATCTGCTGATCGCTCGCGTTTGCGGCGCGGATTCGGATTTGCTGGCGGCAACGCCGGATCAACGTCCGGGATTGGCGAAGGCGGCGGCGCTTTTCAGCGAAGAAGATCTGACGCGCTATTTTCAGATATTGCTGCAGACCGATGATGCGTTGCGGCGGGCGATGGATCCGCGCGTACATCTGGAGATGGGATTGTTGCGGCTGGTGAATGCGGCGCGATTGGGAACACTAGAAGAGGTATTGGCGGAGGCGAAGAGCGCAAGCGGGGGAAGCTCCGGCGGGGGAAGCGGGCTGCGAACATCCGGTGCGGCTTCCGGCGGAGCGTCGTTCCCTTCTCGATCGGCAACGGCGGGATTCTCGGCGAGAGTGGAGTCAAAGGCACCCGCCTTCCCTACGGGACAAGCAGTAGACGGCCGCTACACAAGCGACGTGAGGGTGAGTGCGGTG
>Ga0335069_10014921_pt1 | contig 10867 bp, 7 predicted proteins | sample Lox_Sample_11_FD_206714 | JGI IMG/M metagenome (GOLD analysis project Ga0335069, IMG submission 206714) | Soil microbial communities from Loxahatchee National Wildlife Refuge, Florida, United States - Lox_Sample_1.1 | ecosystem: Environmental > Terrestrial > Soil > Wetlands | place: USA: Florida... | reverse complement strand
GTTCAACGTTTCCGTTTCCGTAGCAGCCGACGTGAGTCGGCTCGTTGTTTTTCTTCGTATGGTCTGAAATTGGAGCGGACTCACGTCCGCTGCTACAAGATTTCAAATACTCCAGCGTATGCTGGAAAATCCAGGGATTGTAAAAGGCGCCGCGTCCGATGCTCACGCCGGCGCAACCGGTTTCGTCGAGCATCTTCCTGGCCGCCGCCGGCGTGATGACGTCGCCGTTGCCGATGACGGGAATATGTTTCACCACCTGGACGACGGCCCGGATGCCGGCCAGGTTCACCGTGCCGCCGAAACCCTGCTGGCGCGTCCGGCCATGGACGAAAATTGCCGCTACACCGGCATCTTCGAGCGCCCGCGCCAGGTCCGGCGCAGTGATGTTGTGATCGTCCCACCCGAGCCGCATCTTGGCGGTGACGGGAATTTTTACGGCAGCAACCATACTCCCCACCAGGACAGCCGTTTTTGCCAACTCGGTCATCATGGCCGAGCCGCCACCCACTTGGCAGACCTTGCGGACGGGACAACCCATGTTGATGTCCACGGCCGCGTAGCCGAGCGACTCGATCAATTGCGCCGCGGCGCGCATTTCCTCGGGCACGGCCCCGAACAATTGGACGGCCAGCGGCGTATCCGCCGGGCGGGTCTCGATCAACTTGAGCGCGTTCTTGTTGTTTTCGAGCAGGGAGCGGGCATTGACGAGGTCGGTGGTGCACAAGCCGACGCCACCGATTTCCCGCACCACCAGCCGGAAAGGCAGGTTCGTGTAGCCAGCCAGCGGCGACAGAAACAGGTTGGAAGACAGGGGCAACGCACCGATATGCATTGGCATCATTATAGCTGAATTAGGCCATTGCGGAAGCGGCAATGCCATGTTATTTTGGCCTGCCAAAGACAGGTACTCATGTTTGACGAAGATCAAAATCAAGGCAGCGGAAACGGGCGGGGGCCTCAAAAACCGCCCGGCGGCATGAAGGTGCCGCCGACGACGTGGCTGGCTTGGATTGTCATTTTGGGAAGCATGGCGGCGTTGATGTTGGTTTACAACCGCATTAACGTGCCCTCGGGCGCCATTTCCGAGCCGGAATTTCTACAAAAGTTCGAGTCGAACCAGCTGGCCAGCGCGGTCATCAGTTATAACCCGCAATCATCGCCGTTGACGCAGATCACCGGGAAATATTACAGGACCGACAAGGACGGGAACATCCTCAAACCGCTGCAGGAGGTGCCGTTCATCGTCGAGTACGCTTATCTGCCCGACGATGTGCTGAAGCAGTTGATCCGCTCGCACAAGGTGGTATTGACCATGCCCAACGCGATGCTCATCAGCGCGCTGTGGACCATCGTGCCGTTCCTGGCCATCGGCATCCTGTTCTGGTTTTTCTTCATCCGCCAGATCAAAATTGCCGGCAAAGGTGCCTTGAGCTTCGGCAAGAGCAAGGCTCGCATGCTCGCCAAGGAACGGAACAAAACCATGTTCAAGGACGTGGCCGGCATTGAGGAGGCCATCGAGGAAGTATCCGAACTGGTCGAATTTTTGAAGGATCCCAAAAAGTTTCAGCGCCTCGGTGGGCGCATTCCCAAAGGCGTGCTGATGGTCGGGCCGCCCGGCACGGGCAAAACGCTCCTGGCCAAGGCCATTGCTGGCGAGGCGGACGCGTCCTTCTTCAGCATCAGCGGTTCCGATTTTGTGGAAATGTTCGTCGGTGTGGGCGCCAGCCGCGTGCGCGACATGTTCGAGCAGGCGCGCCGCAACACGCCGTGCCTGGTGTTCATCGACGAAATTGACGCCGTCGGGCGCAGCCGCGGCCACGGCCTCGGCGGCGGCAACGACGAACGCGAGCAGACTCTCAATGCCTTGCTGGTGGAGATGGACGGCTTCGACACGCAGGAGGGAATCATCATCATCGCCGCCACCAACCGGCCTGACGTGTTGGACCCGGCGCTATTACGTCCAGGCCGTTTCGACCGGCAGGTGGTCGTCAATTTGCCCGACGTGCGCGGGCGCGAGGGGATTTTGAAGGTGCACGCCAAGAACGTGAAGCTGTCGCCGGACGTGGATTTGTCCATTATCGCGCGCGGCACGCCCGGTTATTCCGGCGCGGAGCTGGCGAACCTGCTGAACGAAGCCGCGTTGCTGGCAGCCCGGTTGAACAAAAAGGCCGTGGGCATGGAAGAGTTGGAAGAAGCGCGCGACAAGGTCCGCTGGGGCCGCGAGCGCCGCAGCCTGGCCATGACCGACGAGGAAAAGCGGTGCACCGCCTGGCACGAAGCCGGGCATGCGCTCGTCAATGTGCTGCTCGAGCACACCCATCCGCTGCACAAGGTCACCATCATCCCCCGCGGTCAGTCGCTGGGCTCGACCATGCAATTGCCGGAGAAGGACATTTTAAGCCGCCGCCGCAAGGAAATGTTCGACGATATCGCGGTGACCATGGGCGGGCGCATCGCCGAAGAGGTTGTTTCCGGCGATATTTCGACCGGAGCGGCGATGGACATTCAACAGGCTACTAATATGGCCCGGGCGATGGTCTGCCAGTACGGCATGAGCGACAAAGTCGGCATGGTGCAATACGGCAATGACGATGAGTATATCTTCCTGGGTCGCGAGATGGGGCGCACAAAAGTTTACAGCGAAACCACCGCGCGCGAAATTGACGAGGAAATCAAGCGCATTATTGACGAAGGCTATCAGCGGGCGCAGAACCTCCTCCTCAGCAACCGCACCAAGCTGGAATTAATTGCCAATGCGCTGCTCGAATACGAAACGCTCGACCGTTCGCAAGTCGAGGAAATTGTCCAGACCGGCAAGTTTACTCCGCCTCCGCCCAAACCCGAGGGGGGTGCCATCCTGAGCGCGCCCGCCGGCACCCCGCTGCCGGAGACGCCGCCGAAACCCGTGCCGCCGAAGCTGCCCGGCCTGGGCACCCCGGCGCCGGCGCCGGTTTGAGCGTCAGCGGTTTTTTCCCTTTTCCAGCGAGTTCAAATCCTCGGCCAGGAAACGAGCCACGTCCTTGAAGCGGGCCACGTTTCCCGGGTTCATCGCCATCAACGTCTGATGCGCCTCGAGGCACGTCCGGGTGATTTCCTCGCGCGAAGGGTTGACTGAATCCGGCGCACTTGCCGGGACTCCATCGGGCAGGGGCAACGGGCCGGTGATCACTTTGAAAAGGTGCAAAGCCCCCAGGTTTTCGAGCAGTTCGGTGACGCGCGCATTCGGATTGGACAATTCCAGAACGCCCCCGTCAGAATTGACCGGCCGGTTCATTTTCAAGCCGAACCCGGCCAGCACCCCCAGGAAGGTGCTGTCCATGAGCACGCATTCCGCCAGGTCAATGATGAAATGAGAGTAGCCCTTCTGGGCCAGCCCCGTGAGCAGGGCCTTGAAATCAGGGCTGGAGGAGAAATTGGCCCGGCCGGAGATTTTCACGCAGGCAATTTCCCGACCGACCAGCACCTCTAATTTGGCAGACGCGGTTGACATGCCATTTCATCCTGATTTCCGTTTCAAGCCGCCGCGCCCGCCGGCAGGACAATCTGCACCAGCGCCTCCTGCAAAACCAGCGCTTCATCCAGCCCGCTGGACACCAGCTGCCGGTTACAGCGCAACAACAACTCCATGGCGCGCACCAATTCGCTCACACCGTATTTTTTCGCCTGCGGCAGCGCTTTGTAAAGCACATATGGATTCAATGCCCGCGGATTAAACCGCCGGTCCGCGGGCAACTGGTCCGCTGGGATGTGCTCCAATTGGGCCTTGAATCGCTGATAATCCATCTCCGGCTTGATCCAGCCTTCACGCAGCATTTCCTTGAGCAGCAGCATCGCGCGCACCTTGGCAATCAGACCGTAAAGCAGGCCGATCTCCGAGCGTTGTGAATCGGTTTTGACCTCCCACAATTCCTCGTCCAGCCGCCGGAGCAGGCGTGGCAGGTCGCGGTCGCCCAGGGCGTCGCCCAGCGCAAACGCCCGCGCCGTTTTGTTCCGCGTGCAGACGGCGGAAACATCGGCGATTTCGATCGTTTTGCGGCTGCCGACGTACAGGCACAGCTTCTCGGCCTCGTTATCGAGCTGGCGCGGTTGGGGGCCGACCCGGTTGACCAGTTCGCCCAGGGCTTCCTCGGAAATTTCCTTTCCGCGCTCGCGCACCGCCGCGCGGGCCGCCACCTCCGCCCGTTCCGCCCAGTCACGGTCATCCGCCGACCAGCCGGAAAAGCTTTCAACCGTTCCGATCTTGTCGAGCGTTTTGAAAAACGTTTTACGCTTGTCCACCTTGCCGGCGCTGATGAGCAGCCGGACGCCCACCCATTTGAATCGCTTGAGTTCCTCGGCCAGTTCTGCCAGGGTCTCGGTGACGGCCGCGGCGGATGTGGTGCGTTCGTCGCCCAGAAAATTGCAGTCGCGCAGCCAGACCACCTTGCCGGAACCGAAAAAGGGGAGCGTTTGCAGCGCCTCGCGCAACCGGGCCAGGGCCGCCAGCGCCTCGCCGCTGTTGGCCACGGTGGCTTCGATGATTTCATGGTCCATGCCTCCCAGTTCGCCGCACCACTCCTGGTACAGCTGCCGGGCGCGTTGCTTCACGGCGAATTCGTCGTCGCCGCAGAGGAGAGCCAGGGAAGGGGAGGATTTGGCGGCGGGCATCTTACTCGGCTTCGCTGCCGGTCTCGTTGATCCGGTTCAGCACTTCGCTCATGTCCTCGACCTGGGCAAAAAGCTGGGACGCAACAAAAATCGGTTTCTTTTGCGCGGCGGCGATGGCCAGGCAATCGCTCGGGCGCGCGTCCACCTCGACGATTTTGCGCGCCACCTCGTTTTGCTGCTGGAGAATGAGCCGGGCGAAATAGGTGGAATTCTTCAAATCGGTGATGACGACGCGTTCGACGACGATGCCAAAGCCTTGGAAGATCCGGTTGATGAGGTCGTGGGTGAGCGGGCGTTCCTTGGGGGTCTGGCGGAGAAACATGCCGATGACCGCACCCATTTGCGGTTCGACATTGATGACGAAAACCTTTTCATCGTTGCCCACAAACAATGCGCAACCGCTGTTGGCTGGCAGGATACCCCGAATTTGCACCGGTACGACGTCGTGCTTCATGGCCTGAATTTAAGCCGGTTCCGGCGAAATACAAGTCCCGTTGGCAACAAATCCGGCCAAGCGTCCGTTTAGAACGCTGGATTCAACCGACCAAACGCAGACGGACTTTCGCGGTCGCCCAAAGCCGGCGCTCCGGGCGCAGCGCCCTCAGTGCGTCTGGCCACAGCCGCACGGTAAAGCGGTCGCTTTGGCCGGATCATAATTCAAATAGGGGCCCAGCCAACGCTCAATTTCCGCCAAAGTCAGCCCTTTGCGGACGTGATAATCCTGCACCTGGTCGCGGCCAAGTTTGCCAACCGCAAAGTATTTTGATTGCGGATGGGCAAAATACAACCCGCTCACGCTGCTGGCCGGCCACATGGCGCAGCTTTCTGTCAACCGCATCCCGGCGTTCATCTCCACGTCGAGCAATTGCCACAAGGTCCGCTTTTCGGTGTGGTCCGGGCAGGCGGGATAGCCCGCCGCCGGCCGGATGCCGCGGTACTTCTCTGCAATCAAGTCTTCGGGCTGCAGCTGCTCGCTTCGGCCATAACCCCATTCCCGCCGGACGCGCTGATGCAACCATTCCGCGAACGCCTCCGCCAGCCGGTCGGCCAGCGCCTCGGCCATGATCGCGTTGTAGTCATCATGGTCGGCCTTGAATATTTTGACCAGCTCCTCCAGCCCGTGCCCGGAGGTCACGGCAAAGGTGCCCAAATAGTCGGGGGCCGAGTTTGGCTTTCGACTCTCGACACTCGACTCTCGGCCGGGTTTGGGGGCTATGAAGTCCGCTAGGCACCAGTTCGGGCTGCCATCGTCCTTGGCGATTTGCTGGCGGAGGAAATGAAACGTGGTCAGGACCTTTGTCCGCGATTCGTCGGTGTAAAGTTCCACGTCGTCGCCAACCCGGTTCGCCGGAAAGAAGCCATACACGCCGCGCGGCTCAAGCAGGTTTTGGGCGACGATTTTTTCCAGGAGCCTTTGTGCCTCGCCAAACAGTTTGCGGGCTTCCTCGCCGTGTTTCTCGTGCTGAAGAATCCTCGGATACACGCCCCGCAATTCCCACGTGTGGAAGAACGGCGACCAGTCAATAAACGGAACCAGGTCCTCCAACGAGACTCGTACCAGCTGACGTGAGTCGGCTCCAACTACAAAGCTTGGCGAAGTAGAAGTGAGCGGACTCACGTCCGCTGCTGCGTTGGAAGAAACAACCCGCGCGCCGGTAAATTCCGGTTTCGGCAGATTGTCGTACTTCAGCTTCGGCGCGTTGGCGCGGGCCTGTTCAAGCGAAATGAGTTTGGCGGTTTGGCCGGCGTGTTGGGTGCGGATGCGGTCGTATTCCTCCCGGATTTGCCGGGCAAATTCGGCTTTTTGTCCGGCGCTGATCAGGCTGCTGACCACGGGTACAGCGCGCGAGGCGTCGAGTACGTGCACCACCGGCTGGCTGTAACCGGGGGCGATCTTCACCGCCGTGTGCGCCTTGCTGGTCGTCGCGCCGCCGATGAGCAGCGGCAGTTTCAGCCCCTCGCGCTCCATTTCCCGCGCAACGTGCGCCATCTCGTCGAGCGACGGCGTGATCAGCCCGCTCAGCCCGATGACGTCCACGTTCTGCTCGCGCGCGGTCTGCAAAATCTTCTCGCACGGCACCATCACGCCGAGGTCGATGACCTCATAGTTGTTGCAGCCGAGCACGACGCCGACGATGTTCTTGCCGATGTCATGGACGTCGCCCTTGACGGTGGCCATGAGGATTTTGCCGGCGTTCTTGTGTATGCCGCCGGCGGCCTTTTTCTCCGCTTCCATGAACGGCAACAGATAAGCCACGGCTTTTTTCATCACCCGCGCCGATTTCACCACCTGCGGCAGGAACATCCGGCCGGACCCGAACAGGTCGCCGACGACGTTCATGCCGGCCATGAGCGGGCCTTCGATGACGAGCAGCGGCTTGCCGTACTTCCGGCGCGCTTCTTCCGTGTCCTGGTCGATGAAATCCACGACGCCTTTCACCAGCGCGTGGCTGAGGCGTTCTTCGACCGTGCCCTGGCGCCATTCGTCGGCGACAGCTTCGATTTCACCCCGCTGTTTGACCGACTCGGCAAACTTGATCAGGCGCTCGGTGGCGTCGGGCCGCCGGTTCAGCAACACGTCCTCGACCCGCTCCAGCAGGTCTTTCGGGACTTCTTCGTAAACGGCGAGCAGGCCGGGGTTGACGATGCCCATGTCGAGTCCGGCCTTGATGGCGTGAAATAGAAACGCGCTGTGCATCGCTTCGCGCACGGCGTTGTTACCGCGGAACGAAAACGAAACGTTGCTGATGCCGCCGCTGACCTTGGCCAACGGCAGTTTTTCCTTGATCCACTTCGTCGCGCGGATGAAGTCCACGGCGTAATTCGCGTGCTCTTCCATGCCCGTGCCGACGGTCAGGACGTTCGGATCGAAAATAATGTCCTGCGGCGGGAATCCGACCTTTTGAACCAACAAATCGTAGGCGCGCCGGCAGACTTCGACGCGCCGCTCGAACGTGTCCGCCTGGCCACGCTCATCGAAGGCCATCACGACGACCGCCGCGCCGTAACGCCGCACGAGTTTTGCCTGGCGCAAAAACTTTTCCTCGCCTTCCTTGAGCGAAAGAGAATTCACGATGCCCTTGCCTTGCAGACATTTCAGGCCGGCTTCGATGACCTCCCATTTCGACGAATCCACCATCACCGGCACCTTGCAGATGTCCGGCTCGCTGGCCACCAGATGCAGGAACCGCGTCATCGCCGCCACGCCGTCAATCATTCCCTCGTCCATGCAGACATCGATGACCTGTGCGCCGTTCTCGACCTGCTGCCGGGCGATGGTCAGCGCCGCCTCGTAATCGCCGGCCTTGATAAACTGGGCGAATTTGGGGGACCCGGCTACATTCGTGCGCTCGCCGATGTTGATGAAGTTGATGGCGACGTTTTGGCTGGGGAGCGCGACCGTCCCGGTCGCTGAATCCGGCGTCGTGCCGGATTCTTCCTGTCCTTGGCGAGACGCCAATGACTGCGGGCGGGACGCCCGCGCTCCCGTGGCGAAATTGTTTCCCCGGATCGTCAGTGCATCGAGCCCGCTCAGGCGCAGGTAGGGTTCGATGATCGGAACCTGGCGTGGCGGCAGGCCGCGTACGGCTTCGGTCAGCAGCTTGATGTGCGGCGGCGTGGTGCCGCAGCAGCCGCCGACGATATTGAGCCATCCGTTCTGCGCCCATGCCTTGAGCTGCGGTGCGAGCGATTCCGGCGTTTCGGGAAAACCGGTCGGGAGCAGGGGATTGGGCAGCCCGGCGTTCGGATGGGCGCTGACGTAAATCGGCGCCAGGCCGGAGAGCTCCTCGACGAGCGGGCGCAGTTCCTTCGGACCGAGCGCGCAGTTCATGCCGACGGAGAGCAGGGGAACGTGGGAAATCGAATTCCAGAACGCTTCGACCGTTTGGCCGGTCACGCCGCGGTTGCTTCCCGCCTGGATGAACGTGACGGAAGCGAGGATGGGAATGCGTTTTTGGTAGGGCGCGTCACTCCGTGCGCGCCGGTCGGCGGCGGGCAGGAGACTGCCCGCCCTACCTTCGACGGCTACAATCCCACGCTCCTCAAAAATTTTCTGGATGGCGAAGAACGCCGCCTTCGCGTTCAGCGTGTCAAAAATGGTTTCGACCAGCAGCAGATCAGCACCACCGTCGAGCAACCCACGCACCTGCTCGCCATAGGCTGCGACCAGTTCATCGTAAGTGCAGCCGCGCGCGGCGGGATTGTGTACGTCGGTCGAGATGGACGACGTTTTGGTGGTCGGCCCGATGGCGCCGGCGACCAAGCCAATCCGGCCTGGATGGGCGGCCATGAACCGGTCGGCGGCACGGCGCGCGCATTCCGCGCCGGCTTTGGCCACTTCATAGGCCAGCGATTCCAGTCCATAATCTGCCAGCGAGATCGCCTGCGCGTTGAACGTGTTGGTCTCGATGATGTCCGCACCCGCCTCGAGATACTGGCGGTGGATGTCCTCGATGATCTGCGGCTGTGTCAGGCTTTGAACCGTGCACCGCGGAATTCGGCCTCGGTCAGTTTGCGCTGCTGGATCATCGTGCCCATCGCCCCGTCGAGGACGACGATCCGTTCGCGCAAGAGGCGTTCAAGTTGTTCAATTCGGCCCGGCATCGGTTTGTATTCCATCAATCGGCTGCAAATTAGCGGAAACTGCGGTCTGATGCAAATTAAAAAATCAACGTATCTTGATACGATGATATGAATCTTTTACTGGAGCGCGGATTGTCTCAAATCCGCAGCGCCTCGATCATCGCCGGTTCGTTTGTAGCGTCGAGCCTGTGGCTCGAAATTGGTGCGCAGAGCAGAGATCACAAAACCTTTAGCCCTCTTCATTGGCGCCTGGCAGGAGCGGTGGGCAGACTAATAACCGGCAATTGTTTTTGATGCAGCAGATTTTGTCTTTTCGGGCTTCGTTCGTTGACACCGCCCCCTCGTTTGCTAGATTCGGCCAGCTTTATTTCGGTGGAATTTCCCCTGCGAAATTGAAAGCGCACATTATTTAAAAAACTGGACGATTATGGCTAAAACAGTAAAAACCGAAAAATACGTTTATTTGTTTGGTAACAAGAAGGCCGACGGCAACGGTTCGATGAAACCGCTGCTCGGCGGCAAAGGCGCCAACCTGGCCGAAATGTCCCGCATCGGCCTCCCGGTGCCGCCGGGCTTCACCATCACCACCGAGGTTTGCACCTACTATTACGCCAACAAGAAGACCTACCCGAAGGTCCTGGAAGCGCAGGCCCGGGAAGGCATCGCCTTCATCGAAAAAATCATGGGCACGAGGTTCGGCGACAGGGCCGCCATGCCGTTGCTCGTCTCCGTCCGCTCCGGCGCGCGCGACTCGATGCCCGGCATGATGGACACCATCCTCAATCTCGGCCTCAACGACGAGACCGTGTTGGCGCTCGTCAAGGCCACGAAGAACGAGCGGTTCGCCTGGGACTGCTACCGCCGCTTCATCCAGATGTATGGCGACGTCGTCATGGGCGTCCAGAAACGCCCCAACGAAGATCACGAGCCGTTCGAAGTCATCATCCACAAGCTGAAACACGACCGGTACCACAAGGACATCGAAGACACGAAGATGACGGTCAAGGACCTGCAGGAGCTGGTGAAGCGTTTCAAGAAGCTCATCAAGGAACGGACCGGCAGCGAATTTCCGCAGGATCCGTGGAAGCAGCTCTGGGGTGCCGTAGGCGCCGTGTTCGGTTCCTGGATGAACGACCGTGCCATTGTCTATCGCCGCAAATACAACATCCCCTCCGAGTGGGGCACCGCCGTCAACGTCCAGGCGATGGTTTATGGCAACACCGGCAACAAGTCCGGCTCCGGCGTGGCCTTCACGCGTGACCCGGCGACCGGCGAAAAGGTTTTCTACGGCGAATTCCTCATCAACGCCCAGGGCGAAGACGTCGTCGCCGGCGTGCGCACACCCGAACCCGTGGCGCAGCTTAAGAAGCACCTGCCCGCCGCGTTCGACGAACTGGAAGGCATCCGCAAGACGCTCGAATCGCATTTCAAGGACGTCCAGGACTTCGAGTTCACCATCCAGGAAGGCAAAGTGTTCATGCTCCAGACCCGCAACGGCAAGCGTACCGGTCTCGCCGCCGTCCGGTTCGCCATCGAGATGGAAAAGGAAAAGCTGATTGACTGGAAGACGGCCGTCAAGCGCGTGCCGGCCGACCAGCTCGACCAGGTGCTGGCGCCCGTGTTCGACCGCAAGGCG
>Ga0335069_10014920_pt1 | contig 10867 bp, 9 predicted proteins | sample Lox_Sample_11_FD_206714 | JGI IMG/M metagenome (GOLD analysis project Ga0335069, IMG submission 206714) | Soil microbial communities from Loxahatchee National Wildlife Refuge, Florida, United States - Lox_Sample_1.1 | ecosystem: Environmental > Terrestrial > Soil > Wetlands | place: USA: Florida... | reverse complement strand
GTCACGATCAGTGAGTCGCGCTCCTTCTTTGTCCGCTACAACGTATTGCAGATGCTCGACCGCAAACCGGAAAGCAGGCATCTGTGCCCGGTCGCTGGGCAGCACCAGCCGCGCAAGACCATTGCGGCCAAGTGCGTAGTAGGGAATCCGATAGCCGCTTCCGAGTTTGGTTACCTTAACACGTACCCCTAGTCCAGATACCGCAGGCGCGTACTCACCATTCACGTCGAATATGATAATGCGCGAACGCGGGAGAGTGAACAGCTGTTGGGCTAGAGCTGCCACGAAGTGCGTCTTGCCTTGGCCAGTACCGCCCAGTACGGCCGAGTGCCGCGAGAGCAGTGAGTTGATGCCGACGACGACCTCTGCAGTTCCAGAGCGAGCATCCCATCCGAGGCTGAGCGGCCTGTCGTTCGCTGGCAGTGCATGTAGGGCCACGTGCAGTTCTGCGTCGGACAAAGGGAACGCCTCCGCGCCGAGCGCTGGCAGCTTCCATGATTCGGCCACGAAGTGCAGCGCTCCATTCTCTCTTTGGATATACCCAATAGACGCCGTGCTCATTTGTCTTAGAGGCTCGTCGAACGACTCTGTTGTACCGACACCGCGCGTGTGTGCTTCGCGCGGCTCCATGAACTCGACGGACTGCACCTTCACGATGACTAGAAGGGCACCCGTCGGGATGCCCAGGTAATCTCCTGGTTGGGCTACCGAAGAAACGCCGCCCTCGTGCGCGGCCACCTGCCCTTTGTGTGTTTCAAGCAGATTGAGGACTATGGTGGCCCCGTCGACTTTCACAACGTAGCCTACGGCCGACCTGCCTCTCATAAGTCGATGCGTCCCCGCCGTACCTCTTGTGGCCCGATGCCGTTCTCCATCTCATCGTCGTCTGTGGTCTCGTTGACGGCTGACAACTTCAGAAGTGGAGCTAGCAAGGCCCTAGCTCGTTCGCTGAACTCATCGAGGAGGGTCGGTTCAGGGAGGTCGCGGACGAACTCCTCGAAATGCGCGCGATCAGCGTTACCCACCACAGTCACCTGCGGCGATTGGAGCTTGACGAACTTGCTGAGCTCTGAGCCTGCCTTATCCAGGGACACTTCGTCTATCTTGGCAGCCTTATCAAACGAAACCTCAGGTGCGTAGATGATCATCTGTAGCGTCGGGTTCTGCAGCGCGCTTAGCAACACTCGGTTGACGTGAACGTCACCAAAACCATAGCCGTTTATCAAGATCGTTGTCTGTGGTCTGGCTAGGAAGTCGCCGAGGCGTCTGAACAACTCGCCGAAGAGGTAGTCTGTGGTCTGCATGTACTTTGACGTCCCCGGCATGACTACGAGATCCGGCCATTCCGCACCGACCTCGTTGTCTACCAGCTTCTTCAACTTTCCCCATATAGCATTGCATGCTACCTCGCGCACGTGGCCCTCCTGGTTCAGCCTCCATGTTAGAGAGCCGTGCAGCTTAGCCAGATAGAAGTGATAAGAACCGAACCTTGCTTCGCCGCGGGCAAGGACGTTCCTATAGGCAAGGTCGAAGTTGTGCGGTGCGAATGTCCGATTGTGAAGTCCGCTGAAGCCGTTAATCGCCATGAGACGCATCGACTCGGCTGCCCACTCCAAGGCCAAGTCATAGTTGAGGGTGAAAGCCCACGGGGCGGGTTGCCCTGGCTGTCTCGATGCGACCAGTCGACCCAGGAGCTTGCGGTGCGTGGATAATGACTCTGCGTCGTCGCAACGCGTCGGATGCCCAAATAGCTTCCTGTCGAGCAGTGTAGCCGAGACCAGAGTCCTCAAGAGCGCCAACCTATGCAACCTGAGCTTGTCTAGACCTTTGGCCTTCTGCCTCTCCCACTCGGCCTCGGCAGTCCTCAATGTGTCCAGCAAAGTCTCGACGTTCACGCCGGCAGCGTCGCCATCCGACTTGGTCACGAACCCCTCGGCTATCAGCCATTGAAGGCCGTCGGGACTGGATTGCTCGAAGTCAGTCCACACTTCTGACATCGTCTTACCGCCGACCTCATGGGAGGCACCGGCTCCCAGCAGTACGCCCACATTCTGAAGCCTCATCGCAGCAGCAATGTGCGACCGTAGCTCTCTCGTGGTCATCATTCTCTCGCCTCTTAGCGCGACGTTAGACTCAGCCATAGTGTCCTCCTAGAAAAAGAAACAGAACGCTACTCGCATACACAACCCTGTCATCTGCGGCTCAGTTCTGGGGGCTGGCTTGCCTGCATGGTAGAGCTCACACAGGGCAGGGCCAAGCTGGCTCGGATAGGACTGACTCCAGAGTGACGGCACGACCTTCCAATCACTTCCGCTCCAGGAACTGCCGGATGGCGGGGATGCAGGCGGCGAGACCGGCTCCGGTTCGCGGGCGGGCTTCCGTCACTTCCCTTCTGATGCGCTTCTGGAATCGCCCCGTAGCACACACCGTCATGGGTTATGCCTGAAGCCCAGTGCTTCAGCAGCCTCCCAAAGAACGCGAGCAGTTTCCTCAAGCTCTGCGGGGAGCTTCCTGGCGCTCTCGTGGTATTGTCCAATCGTGAAGGCTAAGTTCCGAGCTTTCGGAGTCAGGTGATCATCCATCTTCGCCCATCTGGCCAGCGCGTACCAGGCGGCAGCCTCCGCGGAGGCCTTTGGGCTTGTGGTCTGACGGATAGCTGGGGCGGGTCTGAGCCGAGACCTGACTTGTGGCCTAACTTCCTTGGCGACAGCCTCTACGGCCGTCGGGGCGACTTCCCACTCGAATGGCGTCTGCGTGGGTGCCTGGCGCGCGGGACTCACTTGAGCGTGGTAGCTTGGGGCCGGTAACTCCGCCAGGACACGGACAACCTGCTCAATGCACTGGTCGCGGCTGTGCCAGTACTTACGTGAGGGCACACGGAAGACATGCCACCCCGCTCTTTCTAGGATGTGCTGGCGCTCGATGTCCTCGATCCTCAACTCGCCGGCGTCATCGTAGTGAAACCGCCCGTCACACTCAACTGCCAAGCGCCGTCCGCTTGCGTCGGTCACAACAAGGTCGATGCGGAATCCGCAGGCGGGATATTGGGGTATTACGTTCAGGCCCCGCCGCTCAAGGAGCATGCACACATCCTCTTCGAACGGGCTGTCATGCACGCTCAGCGCTGGGATGGGACCGCAGTTCGGGTTCTTACAGTGAATCAAGAAGTCTCGAACTAAACCCGCAGGGAACTCGCTGACGTCCATGCTTGTGTAGCAGATCACTTTCTTGCGCGCTCGGGTGAAGGCGACATTCATGCGGCTTTCACCTCGATTCGCCTGCTGAATGGCTAGTACGACGCCTGGGTGCGAGTTTGGGGCGTACCTGAAAGAGTAGAAGATCACATCCCGTTCATCACCCTGGAAGCCATCGACCGTGGACGCGATTAGTGGTTCGCGCGCAGACCTCGTCGCTAACGTGCTGTCATCAATTAGGATATCTTCAAGCTTGGCCCTTATGTAGGCTGCCTGCTCCCTGTAGAGCGATAGCACGCCGAATGACATGTTTTCGTACGCCGGGTCACGCATCCGGCGCGTCAAATCAGCGATGAGCAGATCAGCTTCCTTCTGGTTCACTGAGTTCTCATCTTCGAGTGCCCCTTGCACGTGAATGACCTCAAAGGCGCCACCCACCGGTGCGGCGGCACCATGGGTCATTATCCTGAGCTGATTGGAATAGAACCTCGAGTTGGAGAAGGCGATGATCTCCGGCAGGCTGCGGTAATGCTCATTGAGAAACACCTTCCTTTCGCGCCACAGGGCGACTAGATCCAGCAAGGATGATTCCAACACGTCAAAGGCAAACGCCTTTGGGAGGGCGTCTATGCCATATCGACGCTTGATAAGGGCGTTGGTAGGCACTGGAAAGAACATGAGGTCTGAGTTCGGAAGCTGCTTCTCGTCACCGACCACGATTGCCGACTTCGCCCTGTACAAGAGCGGCAGTGCTCCCATAAGGTGGCATTGCGACGCCTCGTCGACTATCACCACGTCGAATAGTCCCGGTTCGAGAGGGAACACCCTGCAGACGTCATTCACATTCATGACCCAGCAAGGCAGCACGTCAAGGATTCTGCTGAAATTGACGTCGTTCTTGAGCCGTTCGAAGCTCTCGAAGTTCCTCCTGCTCCTTCTCAGTGCCTTGCGCAACGTGGCAACATCACGCCCCACATCGCGAGACGCGTACTGCCGGCCGAGGTTTGTGTCGACGCGCCGACGCAGGAGTTTTGCCGTGTTTTCGGCGAGATCGTGCTCGTTCTTCTTAATGGCGACCGCAACGCTCGCAGTGTCGTGCGGATGAGAGCACAAGTCCGCTTGGACGGCCTCGTTGAAGCGACGCGCTCTCACGAGCCGAAGCAACTGGTCGCGGCCCAACGGTTGCTGCAGCACTCGTGGCGTCGCGGTCTCATCGCGGAGCCACGCGGCCAAGTGCGGGCCCAACGCAGGTTCCGCCTGCCTGAGCGCAGCAAACTGCTCGATTGAGAGGGCGAGCCTCCGCATAACCTCAGCAGTTTCCCGCAGTTTCTTGTATTTGTTACCCTCCGTCAACTGAAGCACCTCGTATGCCGAGGCGATCGGCTTCATGTTCGCGCATGCCGCTACGAGTTCGTCACCCTTCACCAACGCAGACAGAGCCTTCGTGACGATATCAATATGCTCCTTGGCGGATGCGACGGAGAGTAGGTCGTCAATGGACAGGCAATCAAAAGGTTGTTCTCGCAAGGCCAGCTCGACAGCGGATTGGAGATCAGAAAGGGCTAAGACGTCGAGCAGCCTCCGTGACTGCTTCAATAGGGTTGTTGTGTCTCCAGCGCGCGCGGCCAACACGAAACTGTTCTGGCAGAGTTCCACGGGGAGACGACGTGCTAGGTCGGTTATCTCGGCGCGTGCTCGCATCCTCTGCCAACGTCTCCGCATGTGGTACCAACGGCAATCACGGTTGGCCCTTACTTTCTCTGCAATACTGATCATCCGCGTGAGGTCATCGCGAGCTGTGCTGCGCATGTCATCATCATATACGCTGAGCGCGGCGGCCTGCTCCCGCAATAGCCCGACATCATCGTATCTTTGTCGCATCAGTTCCAGGCACTGAGCGAATTGTATAGCGTGCGGCTCGACCTTTCCTATTGCCTGAAGTATGCGACTGGCAAGACTAGGCGAGAACGCCTGGTCAGCAAGCAGGTCTGTCTTCGTCTGCACTACGCCATCGGCAGCCAGCAGTTCTCCCAGGGTGGCGAGTATGCCGGCAAGCGAAAGCATGCCATTCGCAACCGTCGTGGGTTCCTCGTTGAGGAGAGGCATCGACTGAGCCCAGGAGGATAACACTCTCCACCAACTGCTGGGCTCGAATCCCGCACTTCCCGACGCGAACCTCCGCAAGTAATCCTGCATACGTTGCACGAGCTGCTCGTCCTCCATGTCAGGTAATCTGATGTCGGACGGCATGACGTCATCAGATCGAGTCGCGTGGTATGACCTGAACAGCGGTTCGCTTTGGTGCTCCTGCTGTCTGGCGGCAGAGAAACTGTTCGACAACTCAGCAGCATTGTGTCTGAGGCCGACTCGTTCCATCTCAAGGCTCGACAACGACCTGCTCAGCAATTCCGCTCTGCTGGTTTGCAGGTGAGCGTCAATGGCCTGCAGTTTCTGCTGCAGAAGGCGTTTGGACTCTGCGTCATCCCTCAGGAGGGTCATTGACAGGTATTCCACGCCGAGCTCGTTCAGTTTGTCGGAGACGACCTCCAGGGCTTTGTTCTTCTGGCTCGTCACAAGCACGGACTTTCCTTCCGCTACCAGATGGCACACGAGGTTACAGATGGTCTGAGATTTCCCGGTGCCCGGCGGCCCTTGGACTTCCACTAGTCGATGGCTATCTACACACGAAAGAACACTGCGTTGCGGCGGATTACTTGCGAAGGGGAAGATGCAGTCCACTGTCTCCTCGCCGCTAGGCGACTCCTCTGCAGCAGCGTCTACCGGCTGCGAGGCGTCGCCGAACATTGATGCCAACACTGAGCCCTCTACTGACAAGTCTGGATCCGCCAGAGCTGCAAGGTTGCTCTGGAGGTAATACTGCGGATTCGCGACTAGCAGTAATGCTGCACAGGGCATGACGTCCAGCCGTGGACCAGCTGCTGCCCGCCCCCGGGTTAGTTTTTCTAGTGTCCACTCCCAGTCGAGTGGAGGTGCGAAGGCGGATGTTGCGTTCGCCACTGTTCTCACGAATTCAGTGAAGTCGGCATCCGCGAGGGGAAGCGATGGCACTCTGAGGTCCCTTACGGACAACTCGAAGTAGTGTTGTTGCTGCTCAGTCAGGAGCTTTGGCCAAACCTGGGAGTTGAAAGTCAGACTATCATTGACTAGACGGATCTTCACCGCCGAAGTCGGTAGGTCGACTGTAACCGCGCAGCGAACGGTAAAGAGTGGCGCGCATATCCGGACGTCTCGCGGGCCGACTCCGACTAGGAAGGGGTAGCCGTAAACGATCTCGCGTTCATATGGGTTCAGTACCTGTCTCTGGTGGAGTCGCTTAAGTCGGTCGAATGCGACGGCCGGATCGTTGTTCGCCGGACCTTCGGACGAGTGTAGCTCAGCAGCCGCTGGGATGTCGAATAGCTCTTCGCGCGCGCTCGGCGGCCTGATGGTAGCCTGTCCTGTACCCTTGAAGAGCGTCTCGGCGTTTTGCAGAAACGACATGTCAACATAGTCATGCACGCCCGCTTGGAACACATCCGTCAGGTGTTTGTTGGCAGCGTCATAGGTGAGTTTTGTTACGGCTTGGTAGTACTGGGCGAGTCGGCTTATATCGGAACTAGTCATGGAAGCTCAATGGAACACTCCCGGCATTCCGAGCCTCCATCGGGGGTTTGGCGAAGCTAAGTCTTTGAGGGCAAGGTCTTTGAGGACCTGCAGTTGCTAGATGCGCTGCTCGGTCCATTCGCTCTCGCCCGAGAAGACGTACTGGAAGAGCCAGAGGTCGAACTGCTCGCGGAGGAAGGCCTTGGCATTCTTGTTGATGAAGTAGTCAACCTCGCTCTGCCGCTCGAACACGCGGAACGCCCGCTCGACCGCTTCTTCCTTCACCTCGACGCCGAGCTTGTGCAACTGGCGCATGATGTCGTCCATGGTTCGGCGGATTCGTTCTTCGTTCATCGTTCTTCGTTAATCGGCCACACCGCACTTGCCGGTATCAGGCATGAGAGTCTACGGCGTCAGCGCATATAGGTACTGAAAGCCGGTTCAGTACACAATAATTGCGCATCGTACCTATACCCGCTTCCACTTCGCGTCCGGGCCGCGTCCGAGGCATCCGAGTCTTCCCGCCTTGCGTTCGTTGCGCAGGATGCGGCGGATAAGGTCAATGCCGACGTTGGGGCAGCGCTCAAGGACGTCGCGGGCCGAGAAATCGCCGGATATGTGCTCAAGCATGTCCAGCACGAGGGCGGTCTTGCTGCCGCGTCCGGTCGCGACCAGGCCGACCCGGCGTTCAAATTCCTGGTACGCCCCGACCAGCATCACGCCGAGGAAGTACTCAAGCCACGGCGTCAGATCGTGTTTGGCCTGATGCCAGCGCTGGGAGGAACGGTAGAGCGTGTCGTAGTAGCCGGGTTTCGTGTCTTCGACAACCCGCTCCAGGCTGACGTACCTGCCGACTTCGTAGCCGGCACGGTAGAGAAGTTGCAGCGTGAGCAGGCGTGCCAGTCTGCCGTTGCCGTCGCTGAATGGGTGAATACACAGGAAGTCGAGGACGTAGGCGGCAATGAGGAACAGCGGTTCAATGTCGCCTTGGTCCCAGCGAAGGTCGAACCGCTCGTGCAGCGTCGCCATGGCCGCAGGCGTCTGGCGTACGCCGACCGGGACGAACTGCACGACCCGGATTCCCTCAGGCATGACCGCAACGATCTTGTTGTTCTTTCGCTTCCAGTGCCCGCCTTGTCCCGGGACCAGCCGAAACACCTGCCCGTGCAGGGCCAGCACCGATGGCGCGTTGAACGCCATCCGGACGTGGTTGGCGTGAATCGAGTTGAGCGCGTCGCGGTAGCCCGCAATCTCCTGCTCCGACCGGTCCCGCGGCCTGGTTCTCCTCGCAACCAGCTCGCGAATCCTCTCCGGGGACGCGGTAACGCCCTCTATCCGGTTCGACGATTCAGTGCTCTGGATGATGGCCACTTGTCTCAGCGTTTCGAGAACCTGCGGTGCTTGCTCTTTGAACAGGTCCTGCCTGCCCTTGTATTCGCCCAGCAGTCTGACGGTCTTGAGCAGGTTCTGACTGACCGGCACGCGCTCCAGGTAGCCGGTCTTGAACGAGTTCACTCAGTGCCCCGCAGGTAGTCGCACGGCCTTGAGGCAGCATGCAGTAGGCAGTACACAGCACACAGGCATCAAGACGACGGTCCTTTCACGCCGGCGATAGACGCTATCAGGCCATGAAGCATCCCAGAGCAGCATGCAGCAGACAGCATACAGTATACGGGGAAGAGAGTCGTCACTGTGACGTGATCCTCGTCCCGTTTGCGACTGATCTTGTCAAACCGTGGAGCATTCTGGCGATCTCTTCGGTACTCTCGACCATCTCGCGGTTGTCAGGCATGTATCCCAAGTCCTTTGAGAGAATCAGGTAGTAGCGCAGCTCTTCGAGCGAGCCTTGCGCGATATTGTAGAAGTTGAGCTTGTCCCGGACCCCGCGCTTCTTGAAGCCTTCCGCCAGATTGGCCGGCACCGAGACTGCGGCTCGTCTCATCTGCGAAGTCAGTCCGAACCGCTCCTCAGCCGGGAAGCTCCCTGTGATTCGATAGACCTGCAGCACCATCTGGTGGGCCTTCTGCCACACCGTCAAGTCCCCGAATTGCCTTATCTTCTCAGCCATGCTAGCCAGTATACAGTATGTAGCATACAGCATCCAAGAGCCGCTCCCTGCATACTGCATACTGTATGCTGTATGCTGCAAGGAAACGCTCCTGGCTCTTGTCTGCTTTGGCTGTCGCGTTCACAGCCACGGCAAACCTCCAACACGGTGCATCGACATGCGTCAGAATGTTAGTCTCGTGCCGTACATAGTCAAGCCCGCGCGCGACTGGGCGGTCAGTCGGAATCGTCCGTGCTCCCGGCCAGGGGCAGGGCACGGATGCGGACTCGGGCCTGCTCGAAAACAACGACGCTGCCCGATTCGAGCGCCTCAGCGACGCCAGGCAGGTTCTTCAGCAGCAGCGCGACCTGACGTTCGGGCCGCCGTTCGGTCCGACGCCGGAACAGGATGACCGACGGCTGTTTGAGAGCCCGGTGCGCGAGAATCTGTCCGAAGTCGGTGTCCGCAGAAATGAGGATTCGCCCTTCGCGGGCGGCGCAGGCAAAGACTGTCTCGTCGTCGGCGTCACGGATTCCTTTGTCCCGGACGTGCGACGCATCGTGTCCGGCCCGACGCAACGCCGCGGCCACGTCGGGCGAGAGGGCATTGTCGACGAGGAACTTCCATCAGCGACCAGCAGCGGCAGCTCGCGCTCGCGCACTGCTTCTGCGGCATAGCGCATGGCCTCGCGGATGTCCTCGGTCTCGAGGTCCGGGTAGGCCTTGAGTATTTCCACCTCGGCCATGCCATCCGCGAACATACCCACGATGGTGGCGACCGGAATCCTCAAGCCCCGAATGCAGGGCACGCCGCCCATCTGGAGCGGGTCAATCGTGATGCGTGTGAATTTCATGTTCTCACCTCTGGCTTTCGTCAGTCATACTATGCCACATGCAACAGCGGATGTCAACCTGCTCACGCTGCGGAGTCGCATTGATTGCGGCGGCGCGACGCTGGCGACGGAGGCGTCGGGTTCGGCCGGATCTGGCCTTGCATCAGTAGGGATGTTATGCGCGCGCCGGCTAGAGTCAAGGCCAGCGCGGGCCGGAGCGATGGAAAGAAGGGGTCTGGCGCAGGCCTGGGTGCCGTTGCAGAAGCAGGAACGGCGGCCGTTGCGTCTGCGGGAACGTGGGCCGGAACGGACGCTGTTTCGGTGTCTGGAACAGATGCTGTTGCGGGCGCAGGCACGAGAGCCGTTGCGGCAGCAGGGCCGGTAGCCGTTGCGATACGAGGACCGGGTGCGGTTCAGGGCGCAGGTGCAGTGCCGGAACCAAGTGCTGTTGGGGTGAGAGTTCCGGAGGCCGGTGCGATGCCAGACCATGAGGCCGGAGCGGTTTCCGTTGCAGCGGCCGGAACGGCTGCTGTTTCCGGGGTTGGGCCGGCCGCAGGAACGAGGGCCGGATAGGGGGCAGGAACTCCCCCAGCCGTCTAGGGGATAGAGAGAACCGGACAAAGCAGAAACCAGAATTCAGAGACCAGAAACCAGAAATGCCCGAACGGGAAAGACTTAGGACACGACGGCGGGGACGAAGTCAAAAGGCAGCAGCCAAGAGCCAAGAGTCAAGACCGGAGATCTGGAACGATGAACGGGCGAACTCCGGGTTCACCGAGAGGACGAAAAGAACTGAGGGCTTAGTGACTCTCTCCGGCTGGGCATAACTTCTTCACACTCAGTCGGTTAAGCGTTATCGCGTTGCGGATAATCCGCATATAGGGGTCGCCTGGGGGCTAGCCTTTGAGGAAGCGTTCAGAGGAGCCATGAAACAAGCCTTGAAGTGAGCTTTGAGTTGAGCTTTCAGAGGAGCTTTGCCGCGAGCTTTCGACTGAGCTTTGCCGCGAGCGATGCGAGGAGCGATGCGCCGAGCTTTGAGATGAGCAATGCACGAAGCGATGAAGCGAGCTTTGCAGTGAGCCATTGAAGAAGCTATGAAGTGAGCTTTCGAGTTTGCTTTCTAAGGTACTTTCCGGCGAACTCTGAAACGAGCTTTCGGACGAGCTTTGTGGCGAAGAATTAGACAAGAAT
>Ga0335069_10014919_pt1 | contig 10867 bp, 3 predicted proteins | sample Lox_Sample_11_FD_206714 | JGI IMG/M metagenome (GOLD analysis project Ga0335069, IMG submission 206714) | Soil microbial communities from Loxahatchee National Wildlife Refuge, Florida, United States - Lox_Sample_1.1 | ecosystem: Environmental > Terrestrial > Soil > Wetlands | place: USA: Florida... | reverse complement strand
GTACGATTCGTCGCAGCTTGCCCGCGCCAACATGGGCAATCCGCCGTCCTTCGACAATTTCGCCACCGATCCGCTGTTCCTCGCCGATATGAACCTGCCGCGGCCTACTCTCGGCCCGGGCAGCCAGAATTACCAGGTGGGCGTGCCCAGCGTGGCCTTCGGCGGCCAGGAGACTGAGACCGCGGCGGGCCCTTCCCCGTGCAGCGGACAATGCCCGTACACCAACACCGACAAGGTGTTCAGCTTCGGCGACAACCTCAGCAAGGTCTGGGGCAATCACAACTTCAAGGCCGGGCTCTACCTGGAACGCTCGCAGAAGAACGAGCAAAACAACCAGGGTTCCTACCTGGGCGCGTACAGCTTCGCCAGCGGCGGCGTTCCGATGGCCGCGGACACGCAGGACGGCTTCGCCAACGCCTACCTCGGCAACATGAACAACTACAGCGAGGGCCAGCGGGCGTTCGGCGATTGGTGGTATACGGACATAGAAGGCTTCATCCAGGACAACTGGCGCGTCAGCCGCCGCCTCACGCTGGACATTGGCGTGCGCTTCACGAATTACTCGCCATTCACCAACGTGAATCGCGGCCAAACCGCTGAGTTCGTGCCTTCCGCCTACAACGCCGCGGCCGCCGAGCGGATCTACTATCCCGCCTGTATGCAGCCCGGCACGACTACCGTGGTTTCAACGGCGGTCTCGGCCTGTCCCACGGCGGACCAGGCGGCCTACGATCCCACGACTGGATACAAGACGTTCTCCGCCTTCCAAGGCACGCTTGTACCGGCGGTCATCGGCGGCTACACGACTACGCCGACTCCGTACCCCGGCATGGTGATCGCCGGAGTCGCCGGCTCTTCTCTCCCGTTGGGGCTTTACACCTGGCCTAAAGTCTCCCCGCAGCCGCGCTTCGGCTTTGCGTGGGACGTGTTCGGCAACGGCAGGACGGCCGTGCGCGGCGGATTTGGGATCAACATCAACCGCAACGACTTCAACCTCATCCAGTTCGCCAGCGGAACGCAGCCCACGCTGCAAAGCCGCCAGGTCTACTATTCGAACATCAACTCCATCACCAACCCGGCCATCATCAACAACGCCGCCATTTCGCCGATTTCGCCGAGCATCGACATTTCCGGTCCGCAAGCGATTGAAGCCAACTACAACGGCAGCTTCCAGGTCGAGCAGAACGTGGGCTTCTCCACCGTGGTGGAAGCAGGATGGATCTTCGCCCTCCGGCGCCACGTACCTTCCACAACGTCTGTCAACTACACGCCGAACTTCGGTCAGTACAACCCGGCTTGGGTGAGTCCGCTGACCCAGTACCTGCTGAACCCGTCCAAGAACGGCGGGCTCACCCAGGGCAACGTGAGTGGGCTGGACCTCAGCGCCAACTACTTCTACGGGCCGGGACTGTGCGCCGGCTGCGTGCAGGGACTCGGCGGCTTGACCGTGGAAGGCTTCCGCGGGAGTACGGATTACCACTCCCTGCAAATCTCCGTGCGGCGCAACATGACCAGGCACCTGTCCTATAGCTTGTCGTATACCTACGCCAAGACCATGGGCTTGGCCACGGCGGGCTGCGGCGACGGCAGCAGTTGCCTCGGAGAGAGTTCCGTCTTTCCGGACAAGTACCGCAACTGGGGCCCGTCCTACTATCCCACTCCGCAATATGCGACCATCAGCTACGTTTATGAAACTCCCAACCTGGCGCAGAGACTCAACTTCAAGCCGTTGGGCTGGGTGACGGATCACTGGACCTGGTCCGGAGTCACGCAGATTCGCGGCGATGCCGTGACTGGCGTTCCGGGCATATCCTTCGCCAATACCAATGCGACCAGCGACCCCGGCGAGAATTGGACGGGCGGTACGGAAGGCGCCAGAGTCTTCGTGGTGGGCAATTACAACCTCTCCAGCATCGGCCAATCCGCTCAGAAGAACGGCCTGGGGGCCACCGCCATGAGCCAGAAATCGGCTGCTCTGCCGTCCGGCTTGCAGGAAGGCGCCGCCGGCTACACCACCACGCAATACAGCGCCGATAACCCCAACGGCTCGGCGGGCAACCAGCTCCTGAATGAGGCCGCCTTCGTGGAGCCGTTCCCCTGCAGCGGGACGGCGGCGGCGAATCCGGTTTACGGCGTCGGTAAGAGCATGGAGTGCTTTGGCAACGCCGGGTCCGGCTCGCTGGTGAACATCCCCGGAACGCGCGTCTTGAACTTCGACATGACGTTCAGCAAGAACTTCCCGCTGAAAAGTGAGCGGCGCGTCCTCATCTTCCGGGCGGAGATGTACAACGTCTTCAACCACACCCAATTCACCGGCGGCAATACCAGCCCCAGCTTCGACTGGAATAACTGGAAAAACGGAGTTCTAGTCCAGACCAGCAACTCACTGGGACGCTATACCGGAACGCTGAATCCGCGTCAGATGTCCATGTCACTGCGCTTGCAATTCTAGGGAGGAACGCGTTCGGGAAGGAACCGCGCGCGGCGGGAGAGACGGCCAATTAAGAACCGTCAGTCCCGCCGCGCCGCCATTTAGAAGGTAGCTTTGACTTGCTCGTAGGCCCAATCCAGCCAGGGAAGCAGCGCTTCCACATCCGTGGTTTCCACGGTGGCGCCGCCCCAAACGCGCAGGCCGGCCGGCGCGTCGCGGTACGAGCCGATATCGTGCGCGGCCTTTTCCTTATCGAGCAGCGCGCCGATGGCCTTGGCGTGCTTCGCCTGGTCCTCGGGCGAGAGAGCCAGGTAGGCCGGGTCCACAATCTTCAAACAGATCGATGTGCTGGAGCGGGTGGCCGGATCAGCAGCCAGGAAGGCCGCCCAGTTGGACTTCTCAATCCACTTGGCGATGGCGTCCAGGTTCGCCCGCGATCGCGCGATCAGGCCGGGTAGGCCCCCCACGCTTTCCGCCCAGCGCAGACCGTCGAGCGCGTCTTCCACGCACAGCATGGAAGGCGTATTGATAGTTTCTCCCTCGAAGATTCCGGCGATCAGCTTCCCGCCCTTGGTGAGCTGGAAGATCTTGGGAATCGCGCGGTCCGGCGTATAGCTCTCCAGGCGCTGAACGGCGCGCGGGCTTAGGGCCAGCATGCCGTGCGCGGCTTCACCCCCCAGCACCTTCTGCCAGCTCCAGGTGACTACGTCCAGTTTGTCCCACGGAATCTCCATGGCGAAAACGCCGGAGGTGGCGTCGCAGATCGCAAGACCCTCGCGGTTGGCGGAGATCCAATCGCCGTTCGGCACGCGCACACCGGAGGTGGTGCCGTTCCAGGTAAAGACAACATCGCGGGACCAATCGGCCTGGCGGAGGTCCGGCAGATCCCCGTAGCCTGCCTTGAAAACGCGAAGATCCTTCAGCTTGAGCTGGTTCTTGCAATCGCCGGCCCAGCCGTTGCCGAAACTCTCCCAGCAGAAGACGTCTACGCCGCGCGCGCCGAGCATGGACCACAGGGCGGCCTCCAGGGCGCCCGTGTCGGACCCGGGCAGGATGCCGAGCACCCACCCCTGGGGCATCCCGAGAAGCTTCTTGCTGTGTTCGATAACTTCGGCGAGCTTGGCCTTGCCCGACTTATGACGGTGCGACCTCCCCACAAAAGCGCTTTGCAGGGCCTCAAGGGACCAGCCCGGGCGTTTGGCGCAAGGTCCGGAGGAGAAACACGGATTCTTCGGTGTTGACGATGGCTTCATGGCCTTCTTTCGAAAGATAAGTGGTTTAAAAACAGAAGCGGAAATCTATCGATTCGCTCCGTCCTCTATCGAACTATAGCGGATTTTAGGCCCGGCGCGGGCCATTCCCGCCGGCGGTTTGTGGAAAACAACTCGGTTTCGCGCCGCGCCGCCCCACCGCGCTCGCACAAACCCAACCGCTTCCACGGCCCCAAGCGAACGCGGAATGCGCGCCGCCCACCAGCGCCCCGGTACCGCTAAACTTGGAATTGCAACCATGACACCCGAGGAACGTTTTATCCAATGGCTGAAGATCTGTTTTGGCGTACTTTTCGCCGCCGGCTTCGCCTACGCTCTCCACTTACTGCACGTGATTGCGTACGGCCGCTGACATTTATACATAGGACGCCCCGGTAGTTTCGCCCACGGCTCGTCTCGCTACAGTGGCTATCGCCTGGCTGTAATCGACTGACCAGCCGGGCCATCCCCTTCTTATACCGTGCTCTGCCTGTAGCGAGAACCGTACTCGCATCCGTAACTCGATTGTCAACCGCCGCTAAGTCCCTTATCCTGCATCGAAAGGCAAGCAGAAGTTCCGTGAAACGAGCATCCGGCCGGCCGGCCGCGCTCTTTCCGGAGCCTACGCTGCCTAGACGATTTTGGAGAGTGCTGGTTTCTCCAGGGGGGATTCCTTGATGAATTCAAACCGCGCTTTACATTGCCTTCTCACCTTGGCCGCCGCTTGCGGTTGCGCCTTCGCCCAGACCACCGGGGCCACCTTACAAGGAACTGTAACCGATCCGAGCGACCTCGCCGTCCCAGGCGCCACGGTCAATTTGAAGAACAACGCCACCGGCGCTGTCCGAACGACTAGTTCCACAGCCGAAGGAATCTTCCGGCTGAATGACATCCCTCCGGGCGTGTATGACCTTACCATCCGGCCCAGCGCGGGATTCAAGGAGTATGTGCAGCAGCGAATCACGCTCAACGCCAGTGAAATTCGCGAACTGGGCCGCATCAAACTGACGATGGGCACGGTCGACCAATCCGTGGAAGTGACCGCCGCCGCCACGCCGGTGCAAACGGCCTCTAGTGAAAACGCCAGCATGGTGGACTTCACCCAGATGTCGGAGATCACCGTCCGCGGGCGCGACTTGATGTCGCTCTTGCAGACGCTTCCGGGCGTCAATTTCGGAAGCACCTATCTGACCCAAGGCGCCAGCGGACAGGGCAACTACGAAACGGTGAACCCCTTTGCGCTGGGCGCCATGAACCTCAACGGCCAGGGCAGCGCCGCCAACTATACGGTGGACGGCGTCACCGGCATGGACATGGCCGGCGACTCGCTCACCACCTTTCAACCGAATCCCGACGCGGTCGCTGAAGTCCGCGTCCTTTCCACCAACTACTCCGCCGAGTACGGGCGCGATCTCGGCGGCCAGCTTCAGGTGGTCACCAAGAGCGGCACCCAGCAATTTCATGGCACCGTAAACGTCAATAAGCGCCATGAGATGTTCAACGCGAATTCCTTCTTTAATAACTACAACGGCCAGACTAAGTCGTTTTACCGCTTCCTCGATACCTCTTACTCCATCGGGGGACCGGTATATGTCCCGCACCTATTCAACACCAACAAGAAGAAAGTCTTCTTCTTCCTCTCTCAGGACTTCCTGGGACAGCGCTCCAACCCGGCCACGGGCTACGCCAACGTTCCCAACCCCAATCAGCGTCAGGGAGACTTCTCCTACTACCCGAACGCCCAGGGCAACTTCATCGCAAACTCTCTGCGGAACCCGGTGACCGGCGCGTTCATCACCCCGTGGTCGGGCGCGTCCTCCGGCACGCCGTACAACGGCCAGCAGAACTTCGCGCAGTTCGCTCCTTCCTTCGATGCCGCCTCCGAGAAGTACGGGGCAGCCATGATGTCGGCGCTGCCCCTGCCGAACCTGTGCAATGCGGCGGCTGGGACCAGCGATGGCAAGGCCTGGAACGGCATCGGCGCCGGCATCCAGGGCTCCAACCTGATCAGCCCCACCAACTGCCCGTCCTGGATCACCTCGCAGGCTACCGGCCTCGCGACTGGCAACATCGACGCCCAGGGCGGTCCGGGCACCACGAACAACAACACGCGCAACTATTACTGGATCTACAACGGCAACATCAAACGGCGTGACGACATCGCGCGCATCGACCTAAACCTGACCTCCAAGATGACGGCCTACGTTCGCTTCGGGCACGACTACTTCCTGGACAATTCCGCCGGCTCCATCCCGTTGAAGAACGACCAGACCGGCCAATTTCAGCCCACCTACGAGCCGCACCCGAATCCCGGGAGAGGCTGGGCCGTCGGAATGACTTATGCCATCAGTCCGACCCTGGTGAACCAACTGACTCTCGGCTACTCCTGGAATGACTACGCCTACGATCTGAATCCGGACCAACTCAGCCGCGCGAACATGGGCAATCCGCCGTCCTTCCACAGCTTTGGGGCCGATCCCCTGTATAACCAGCCCGCCGTCTCCCGGCCCGAGACTCCCAACGGCCAGATGTTCTACCTGGCCGGCTTTCCCAGCGCCAACTTTGGCGGAGGCCAATGGTCGGAGACCGGCGCCGGCCAGCCGTTCTGCAACGGAACGTGTCCCAACTACAACCTCAACCCGATGTACAGTGTGGCCGACGACCTCAGCAAAACCATCGGCAGGCACAACCTGAAGACCGGCATTTACTGGGAGTGGAACCAGAAGATTGAGAGCGCCGGCGGCAATTCGCAGGGCAGCTACAACTTCAGCGGAGCCAACGATCCGTTTTTCACCTCCAACACGTTCGACGGCCTGGCCAACGCCTATCTGGGCAACATCTCGAACTACACCGAGGGCCAGAGAGTCGTGGGCTATAAGTCATCTGTCGCGCTGGAAGCCTTTATCCAGGATAGCTGGCGGGTATCCAGGCGGCTCACGCTGGATTTGGGAGTCCGCTTCTCGCATCTGCCTGCCATGCAGGACGTCAGTGGCAACATGGCGATGTTCGACCCCTCCACATACAGCGCCGCGCAGGCCGAGCGCATCTTCTACCCCTACTGCACCGTCTCCACGGCCACCGCTGCCTGCCCCAAAGCCGACCAGTACACGTGGGACAAAGCGACCAACCCCGGCGCCGCCATCGGCACGGGGAACGGCGGACCCGGAAACATGTACCCCAGTTACGTCGCCAACGGCACGTTAGTGCCCGCGGTGTTTAACGGCATCGCCACCGGCGGTTATGGCGCCGCCCCCAACCCATATACCGGAATGCAAGTGCTCACCTGGAACAACCCGAACCTGCCCTTGCAGAATGGCGTCTACCAGGTCCCGGCCTTCTCTCCGGCGTTCCGCTTCGGGTTCGCATGGGATGTTTTCGGAGACGGCAAGACCGCGGTTCGCGGCGGCTTCGGGCAGAACCTCCGCCGCGAGCCCAACGCCATCACCAATGGCAACGTGGGCGCGGCGCCGGACACGTTGAGCTTGCGGCAGGACTACGGAACCATCGCCAGCGTCGCCACCAATCCACTGGGCGGTTATACGCAAAGCGCGTTGCCGCAGGCCAGCCAGATTATCGGGCTTTCGCCGTACTCCACGAACACGCTCACCGGCTTACAGAGGTATGAGACTTCCTACAACGGCAGCCTGGAGGTGCAGCGCGACGTCGGCTTTTCCACCGTCGTCCAGGTAGGTTGGGTCTTCGTCCTCGACCGTCACACCTCGTTGCGTGACACGATGAACAACGTGACTTCGCTCGGTACGCCGCTGAGCCAAGGCGCTCTCTGGAACCAGATCCAGCCCGCGGCCGCCAACCCCACCCAGCTCTATCTGAACCAGTATCTCCCAGGCAATGCGAATGGCATCGCTCTGAATGACAATTACTTCCGCTCGCAGTTCCCGGGGTATGGCGCCATCACCGACGAGTGCTTCTGCGGCAGTTCGGACTATCACTCCCTGCAAGCCTCCGTTCGGCGCAACTTCACTAAGAGACTTTCCTACAGCCTCTCTTACACCTGGTCGAAAAGCATGTCGCTGGTGGGCGGAAGGAGTTCCCTGTTCCCGGATAAATACCGGAATTGGGGCGCCACTTACGCGCCGACGCCCCAGAACGCCACCATCACCTACGTGTACCAGGTTCCGAACCTGGGCCAAAGGCTGAACTTCAAGCCGCTCGGATGGGTCACGGACAATTGGGAATGGTCCGGTATGACGCAGCTCCGCTCGGACATCGTTACCGGAATTCCGAACATCGGCTTCGCCAATACCAATTCCACCAACCTGGTCACTCCCATGACTACCGGCACCTCACTCGAAGGGGCTCGCATGATCGTGCTCGGTCCCCTCAACTTGCCCAGCAGCCAAGTCTCCTTCGTCGGCGGGCCCACGACCGGACCGAACGCCCACATCGGGGTCAATGGGACGCCCGGCAACGCCATCCTGAACAATGCCAACGTGATGATTCCGAATCCATGCAGCTATACCGCCAACGCCAACCCGCGCATCGGCATCGGACAGTCCATGGCTTGCTTTGGAAACGCGGGCGCGGGCAGCCTGGTTTCTATCCCGAATACACGAGTCAATGACTGGGACATGACATTCCGCAAACGCTTTCCGATTAAGAGTGAGAAGCGTGAGTTGGAGTTCCGCGCCGAGATGTACAACATCTTTAACCACACCCAGTTCCTCGGAGCCGCCACGGGCCAGTCTTATGACTGGAACAACTGGAAGACCAACGGCGTTCTGGTCCCCACCAACGGAAGCACCGGCCGCTACACCAGCGCCGTGAATCCCAGGCTCATGTCCATGGCGCTGCGCTTCCAGTTCTAACCGCTTACCTTGAATTCACCCTTTCCGCAGGCCGCTCCTCCCGCGGCCTGCCATTTTTTTTTGCGCCCCGATAGCCAAGACGCCGGAATCGCCCTCGCCCCCAATTCCGCCCCTCCTCCCTCGCCATTTCCCTGAAAATACTATCCAGGTAGGGCTAATATCAGGTGTTTACCCTATCCAGCTACCGTGCCGCTACTGATATCCGGATGTAATAAACCTCTTGACACCGCTACCAATTACAGCGTAGATTCAAACACAGTAATCGCTTACTGTGTTTTGGGGTCTGGGGGCTTCCTGGGAGGGGAGCTACGAGCTGTCCATTTCGGTGGACTTTGCGTCTTCAACAGGCGCGGCGCGTGCACTCTTTGAGGACCGTTTGCCCTCTTTGAACGGATTTTAAGGGATGTACTGAGAGACCAAGGGGGGATTCCGTGACGAATTCGAACCGTATACTGTTCGGCCTGCTCACCTTAACCGTCGCCTGCGGCTGCGCCTATGCCCAGGAGGCAACCTTGCAAGGAACCGTGACCGATCCGACTGATTTGCCTGTCCCAAATTCGTCGGTCGATCTTAAGAACGACGCTACCGGCCTTGTCCGCACCACGACGTCTACTGCGGAAGGCATTTTCCGGTTTAACAGCGTGGCCGCCGGTGTCTACGACTTGACCATCCGGGCCAGCGCCGGTTTTAAAGAGTACGTACAGCAGCGAATCACGCTGAACGCCAGCGAAATTCGCGATTTGGGACGTATCAAGCTTGCCATGGGCACCGTAGACCAGTCCGTGGAAGTTACCGCCGCCGCCACCCCGGTACAAACCGCATCGAGTGAAAACGCCAGTATGGTGGATTTCACCCAGATGGCGGAAATCACCGTCCGTGGCCGCGATTTGATGTCCATGCTGCAAACCCTGCCAGGCGTCAATTTCGGAAGCACCTATCTGACCCAAGGCGCCAGCGGACAGGGCAACTATGAAACGGTGAACCCGTTCGCCCTGGGCGCCATGAACCTCAACGGCCAGGGCAGCGCGGCCAACTATACCGTGGACGGCGTCACCGGCATGGACATGGCCGGCGACTCGCTCACCACCTTTCAACCGAATCCCGACGCGGTCGCTGAAGTCCGCGTGCTCTCCACCAACTACGCGGCTGAGTACGGACGCGATCTCGGCGGCCAGCTTCAAGTGGTAACCAAGAGCGGCACCCAGGAATTTCATGGCACCCTGAACGTCAACAAGCGCCATGAGATGTTCAACGCCAACTCCTTCTTCAACAACTACAACGGCCAAACCAAGGCGTTCTACCGCTTCCTGGACACGGCCTACTCCATCGGCGGGCCCGTCTACATCCCGCACGTGTTCAACAAGCAGAAGAAGAAAGTCTTCTTCTTCCTCTCGCAGGACTTCCTGGGACAGCGCTCCAACCCGGCCACGGGTTATGCCAACGTTCCGAATCCCAATCAGCGGGCGGGTGACTTCTCCTACTATCCGAACTCCCAGGGCAACTTCATTGCCAACTCGCTGCGCAATCCGGTCACCGGCGCGACCTTCACGCCGTGGTCCGGCACGTCATCTGGCACCCCCTACGGCGGCCAGCAGAACTACGCGCAGTTCGCTTCCTCCTTCGATCCGGTTTCCCAGAAGTACGGCGCGGCCATGATGGCTGCCCTCCCCTTGCCGAACCTTTGCAACGCGGCTTCGGGAACAAGCGATGGCAAAGCGTGGAACGGCATCGGCGCCGGCATCCAGGGCTCCAACCTGATCAGCCCCACCAACTGCCCGTCTTGGATCACTTCGCAGGCCAGCGGCTTGGCGACTGGCAACATCGACGCCCAGGGCGGTCCCGGCACCACCAACAACAACACGCGCAACTACTACTGGATCTACAACGGCAACATCAAGCGCCGTGACGATATCGCGCGCATGGACTTCAACCTCACGTCCAAGCTCACTGCTTACGTGCGTTTTGGCCACGACTACTTCCTCGACAATTCGGCCGGCTCCATCCCGCTGAAGAACGTCAACACCGGGCAATTCCAGCCGACTTACGAGCCGCACCCCAACCCGGGCAGAGGCTGGGCCGTGGGCGCCACCTACGCCATCAGCCCGACCTTGGTCAATCAGCTCACCCTGGGCTACTCGTGGAACGATTATGCTTACGATCTGAACACCGCGCAGTTGAGCCGCGCGAACATGGGCAACCCGCCCTCGTTCCACAACTTCAGCACGGACCCGCTGTATAACATGCCCGCCGTCTCCCGGCCGGAAACTCCGGATGGGCAGGCGTGGTTCTACCCCGGATTCCCCTCCGCCAATTTCGGCGGCGGCCAATGGTCCGAAACCGGCGCCGGCCAGCCGTTCTGC